>Ga0224555_1004156_pt1 | contig 13645 bp, 10 predicted proteins | sample 714S23034metaG_FD_180687 | JGI IMG/M metagenome (GOLD analysis project Ga0224555, IMG submission 180687) | Peat soil microbial communities from Stordalen Mire, Sweden - 717 S2 30-34 | ecosystem: Environmental > Terrestrial > Soil > Wetlands > Peat | place: Sweden: Norrbotten County, Stordalen...
GTCTTGAGCACGACGATGAGCAGGGCAAGGCCCATCGTCAATTGTGGAAACAGATAGTGGAAGGTAATCGTAAACGCGAAGTGAATCCTGTGCAGAGTAAGCGCATCCATGTCGCAATGTCCCTCTTACGAAATAGGATACTGCGAAATCGGTTCAGGGCTTGTACCTTCGTCCGGTAAACGATGTCCGCTCATCTCAGACCGGCTCGGAGCGAGTGGTTAAGGATAAAGCTGCGAAAGGCCCCTGCGTTGCCTCGCGGTTCCGGACCGACCGGATAGGCAAGAGAAAACTTTCGCGAAAGCTTCAGGCCCTTAACCTGCGCAATACCTAGAGTGCACAAGGCAAGTTGGTTCCGCACGGCCCAGCGAGACACGAAGGTGACTCCCAGGCCAGCCTCGACGGCGCTCAACAGACCTTCCGTCGAATCAAGTTCCATAACGGTTTTCAGATCCTTCTTCTTGAGTCCCACTTTCGCCAGTGCATTCTCGACAACCCTGCGAGAACCCGAGCCAAACTCGCGCATCAAGAGTGGCGCTTGCCGCAGTTCTTGAGCATCAATCTCTTGCCCTGCCCATTCATGGCTGGCGGGAACAACCAATACCATCTGATCTTCCATAAAGGGCTGAATATGCAGATCCTTCCGCAGCCCCGGCCCTTCAATCAGCGCGAGTTGAATGCGGTGTTCCGCGACCGCTTCCAGCATCGCGTCCGTATTCCCGCTGATAGCGGTCACGGCAACACGCGGATACTCGCGTAGAAACGCGGCGACGAAGTTCGGAAGAAGATATTGCCCGATGGTCTGCGATGCACCCAGAGCCAGAGCTCCTGCGTGACTTTCAGAGGTGCTGGTGACGACTTCAAACGCTTCGTCGGAGATGGCCTTTAGCTGCTCCGCATAGGGAAGGAGAACCGTCCCCGCAGCGGTGAGCGTGATGCGGCCCCCACTCCTATCGAAAAGTGGGACCCCGTACTCGTCCTCAAGCGCCTTGATCTGCTGCGTCACGGCCGGCTGAGTCAGGAGTAGCTCCTCGGCGGCTCTTGTGAAATTCAGATGCCGAGCGACCACTCGAAAGACCTTGAGCCGGAAGTTCTCCATCGTGTTTCTGGCCTCACCGTAGTTACTCCGCGCTGCACTTTGTTGCCTCATCGCGTGATTCATTGTCGCAGATGAGCGTGGCGGCGATCCCGCACAGACGGCAGCAAGAGGCCGCCATAAGCAAACGGAATCCGCAATAAGAACTTCCGCTTGGACTCTCCTTCGCGTTCGGACGAGACTGCAACAAGAGGGAAGCATGAACCTGTTATCCAAACTCAACGCGAAGACCGTGTTCTTCGTTGCCCTGATCCTGACCGCATCCGGGATGATTTCGCCACCCCTGGCATTGGTTATTGGGATCTGTTACGGCTTCAGCTTCGTCCATCCGTATCATATCGAGAGCAGGAACCTGTCCCGTCTCCTGTTGAAGCTAGCCGTTGTAGGTCTCGGCTTTGGAATGAATCTGCGCCAGGTGGTACACGCGGGTAAATCTGGGTTTCTTTATACCGCGATAAGCATTTCAGGCGTCATGCTTCTGGGATGGCTCTTCGGGCGTCTCCTCCATGTCAGCAAGAAGGCCTCGTATCTCATCACCGTGGGAACCGCCATCTGCGGAGGCAGCGCCATCGCTGCCATCGCGCCTATCACGAACCCGAATGAGGAAGAGATGGCCATGTCGCTCGGGACGGTGTTTGTCCTGAATTCAGTCGCGTTGCTAATCTTTCCGCCTATCGGATTTGCGTTGCACCTGACGCAGACACAGTTTGGGCTGTGGGCAGCACTCGCCATACACGACACAAGTTCAGTCGTTGGGGCGTCGGCTAAATATGGAACCCAGGCCTTGCAGATTGCTACCACCGTGAAGTTGACGAGGGCTCTCTGGATCGTCCCGCTGGCGATGCTCACCGCCTATTTCACCAAGAGCAAGGCGAAGATCCAGTTGCCCTGGTTCATCCTGTTCTTCTGCCTTGCGGCGGTTGCGTATACCTACTTTCCTGCCGGTCAATCCCTTTACCCCGTCTTGAGCAGGCTCGGGCGCGTTGGACTGACAGTGGTCCTCTTCCTGATCGGCACGGGACTCTCCAAAGAAACACTGCGGCGCGTAGGAGCGCGCCCTTTTCTTCAGGGCGTAACCCTGTGGGCAGTGGTTGCCGTGATCTCGCTCATGGCGATTCGAGGGGGTTGGATCTCGCTGTAGCGAGCAAGCTTAGCCAGGTATTTAGTCCGGGAATTTGATGGTGCAAACCTTCTTATTGTGGGGCCATTGATTTTCTCAAAAGGCCTCTGCTCTTGTTTCAGAAGATGAAGGGCGGATGCAGTGTTTACATCCAAGCGTGCATGCCAAAATAATTTTTCAATCGATCAGAAAGACCGATCAGCGTGCCCCATCCCAAGAACCCGAACGCGCCCGCTTCTGCAATCCATTCTGTCGATTGGAAGCGCGTGGTATGGCGAGCTCGCGGTCCTAGCGATATATCTCGCGTATTCCAATTCGTTTCAGAATGGCTTTCACTTCGACGATTTCCACACCGTGGTGGATAACCCTGGGATCCGCAGCCTCCATGATGTGCCGCGCTTTTTCACGGGTGCTACAACCTTCAGCGTCCTTCCGGCGAACCGGACCTACCGGCCGATCGTCTCCGCCTCGCTGGCTTTTGACTACGCCTTGGGCCGGGCGGCCTTTACCTGGCTGGTGAAGAACTACTTCTCGCTGCATCCGTTGCCCATCTTCATGATGGCGGCTCTTGCCTACCTCACCGCGTTGGTCATCTTCCAATTCCTTGTCCCACATCTGGGGGGCGTCTTCTGGGTACGGGCATGGTGCTGAGCTCGCTTCAGGTGGGAGAGCGTAGTATCCGCTGGTCTGCAGTGAGGATTTCGACGGCAAGCCCACAGATGTATCGCATTGCACCGTAGCGCCGTATGCGTGCGGTGGAAGACGATGTCTGCAAGGGCTTGGCAGGGACGACCGAATGAAGAATGCGGTGGCTACGCCGGCTCCATGAATTGCATCTAACGATGTCGTATCAGATCGCCGGCCGGTAACGCGGGGATCGAAGGACAACTACATGAAGACAACCAGTTCAGTGCCTGGATTAATATTCATCATCATTCTTGCGATTGGCGCAGCGGTCTCCTATTCAGTGCATAATGCAGGCGCTGAGTTTGCAGGCGCAGCGATCTTCGTCCTGACGATCCTCTTTGCCGCCCTTGTCTCTTCATCCATTCGTATTGCCGACCAATGGAGTAAGGCGGTTGTCCTGCGACTTGGAAAATTCCGCGCGCTCGAGGGGCCAGGGTTGTTCTTCATCATCCCGATTATCGAGACGATTCCTTACTGGATCGACACGCGCGTGCTCACCAGCTCCTTCAAAGCGGAGAAGACGCTTACCAAAGACACTGTGCCTGTGGATGTGGATGCGGTGCTCTTTTGGAAGATCGTGGATCCGAAGATGGCGGCGTTGAACGTGGCGGACTACCAGACCGCAATCGGTTGGGCATCGCAGACTGCATTGCGTGATGTGATCGGCAAGACAATGCTCTGCGATATGCTCGAAGGCCGCGACAAGATCAGCGACGCGTTGCAGAAAATCATCGACGCACGTACCGAGCCGTGGGGCATCAATGTCATCTCGGTAGAGGTGAAAGACGTTCTCATCCCCGCCGCGCTTGAAGATGCCATGTCGATGCAGGCGCAGGCTGAGCGTGAGCGCCAGGCCCGCGTGATTCTGGGTGACTCCGAGCGCCAGGTGGCCGAGAAGTTTGGAGAAGCCGCAAAGACATACATCAATAACCCTGTCGCGCTGCATCTGAGAGCAATGAATATGCTGTACGAGGGCCTGAAGCAGAACTCGACGATCGTGATTGTCCCCAGCTCCGCGGTTGAATCCATGCAGCTGGGCGGGATGGTTGGGTTGACTGCGCTGACCATGGGCATCGGGCAGGAACGCACGATCAGCGAGGCCAAGAGTGAGCCGCCGGCGAGTTCCGGCCGACCACCTGCATCTGAAGCTGGAGGGCCAATGAGTATGGCAGCCCTGCTGCAGCAGCTTAGACCGCCCATTGGCAGTGCCGATGCCACCCGCTCCACAGGAGATTCATCGCGTTGAAAGCTGCCATATTTGATGGATCATCGATTTCGCCGGGGAACTATCTTCGCATCGAAGACGTTCCGCGTCCGCAGCTGCAGCCGAGGCATTTACTTCTTCGGGTGATTGCGTGCGGAGTCTGCCGTACGGACCTGCACATCGTCGAAGGCGACCTGCCGCAAGTGCGGCCAAGGCTTATTCCGGGGCATCAGATTGTTGGAGAGGTTGTCGACGGTGCGACTGCGGACTCGCCCATCGGGACGCGCGTTGGGGTCTCCTGGATGGGAGGCGTCGATGGTGATTGCTGGTTCTGTAAGCACCAGATGGAAAACCTTTGCGACCATCCAATATTTACCGGCTACACGATAGACGGAGGCTACGCCGAGTATGCCCTGGTCCGCGCAGACTTTACGTATCCATTGCCGCAGGAGCTGGATCCAGTGCATGTTGCGCCGCTTCTGTGCGCGGGCATCATAGGGTTTCGCAGCCTGCGCGTTGCAGGCGTTCAACCAGGGGAACGAGTTGGTCTATTCGGCTTTGGAAGCTCCGCAACGCTGGCAATCCGCGTTCTCCAATCCTGGAAGTGCGAAGTCTACGTGGTGACGCGAGGCGAGGCCCATCGAAAGACCGCCGCCACCCTCGGAGCCACGTGGGTTGGCGGGGAAGACAAGAAGCCACCGGTCGAACTGGATCGCGCGATCACCTTCGCTCCGAGCGGTAAGGTGGTTATCGATGCGCTATCCAGCCTGCGGAAGGGTGGAGTCGTCGCCATCAATGCCATTCATTTGGACCAAATGCAGGCCTTCGATTACGACAAGCTACTGTGGGGCGAACGACAGATTCGCAGTGTCGCAAATATGACGCGAGACGATGCGCGCGATTTTTTAAAGATCGCGCACGAGCTAAAAATTCAGCCTCGTGTTTCCACGTTTTCTCTGGCTGATGCAAATAAAGCGCTCATGGCCGTGAAAGATGAGACAGAGAGTGGATCGGCCGTAATTGTGATGTAGGAACTGTGCTTTGGCCTGACCCACGGTGATATTCCTGTGCTGCTCTTTTGACGTGGTTGTGAACTGCATCACAACTGGCAGTTTCTTTGAACATTAGACTCATTTCAACGCATTGCCAGGCAGGTACCGCAAGATGCAGATACTCGTCGTGAACAGCGGCTCCTCCTCAATAAAGTTTTCGATCTTTGCTGTGGATGCGCAGGCTGGTCCTGCTGAGCCGCGATGTCTTGTAGATGGCCAACTCAGTGACATCGGCGAGGCCGAAAGCACGTTGACCGTTCAGTCGGCTGACGGCACGGGGCGGAAGTCCACAGAGTCCAAGGTGGGAATTCATAGTCTGAAAGAGGCAATCGCCGAGGTCCTCGACACGGTCTCAGGGAGCGGAATGCCCGCATTTCAGGCGGTGGGGTATCGCGTGGTGCATCCGGGGCCGAAGCTGGACCGGCATCAACGAATCACGACAGAGGTGTTGCGCGATCTGGAGGAGGCTAGAGAGTTTGCGCCGCTGCATGAGCCCCAGGCCGTGCAGATTATTCGCGCGTTTACGTCACGATTCCCGAACATTCCGCACTATGCATGCTTCGATACGGTCTTTCATCAGACGATGCCCGAAGAAGCAACGACCTATCCGCTGCCAGAGAAATACAGGGAGCGCGGCGTGCGACGGTACGGCTTTCATGGACTCAGTTGCGAGTCGATTGTGCGGCAGTTGCAGGGACAGGGGGAGGTTCCGAGGCGGATGGTCATTGCACATCTTGGCAGCGGATGCAGCGTGACGGCGTTGGTCGATGGCCGATCCGTGGATACAACGATGGGGTTGACGCCGACAGGAGGCGTGTTGATGGGAACACGTTCTGGCGACCTGGATCCGGGATTGGTGCTCTATCTTTTGCGGGACCAGAAGCAGCAATCTGGCGAAGGAGTTACAGCCATTGAGACGTTATTGAATCATGCATCGGGGATGGTTGCCCTAAGTGGCATGGAGAATGATGTAAAGGCCGTGCGCAAGGCGGCAAACGAAGGAAATGAGCGCGCGGCTCTTGCATTGAAGATCTTTACCCGGAGCGTTACCAAGGCCATCGGTGGCTTCTGCTGGCTGCTGGGCGGACTCGATGCGATCGTGCTTGCTGGTGGCATCGGTGAACATGATCCACAGACGCGAATGGATATTGTGGGCGGCCTCGCCGGCCTCGGCATCGATATCGATGTACCGCTCAATCAGGCCACCGCCAGTGGCATACAGCAGATCAGTTCGCGGGTCTCTAAGACTGCGGTCTTCGTCGTTCCAGCTCAGGAAGACCTGATGATCGCCGTGCATGTCGAACGCATGGCACAACAAGAAGCGAAAGAAGCATCTGACGGCAATGGAAGCGATAACTACGGCGCGGACGAGGAGCAGCATGAAGAGCAATGAATCTGCCAATGTTGAACTGAACCAGTTGGACTCTGAACGCGCACCGCTAAGCGCGGACGAGCTTCGCAGGATGGATGCTTATTGGCGTGCCTGCAACTATCTCTGCGCTGGCATGCTTTACCTCCAGGCAAATCCTCTGCTGCGCGAACCGCTTCGTGCAGAGCACATTAAAAACAGGTTGCTGGGCCATTGGGGCAGCGATCCCGGGCAGACGTTTACATGGGTGCATTTGAACAGGCTCATCACGAAGTACGACCTTGATGCTATCTACATCTCCGGCCCTGGACATGGAGCACCTGCAACCCTGTCGAACAGCTACCTCGAGGGTGTCTACTCGGAGGTCTATCCGACGATAAGCCAGAACCTCGAGGGAATGCAGAAGTTTCTAAAGCAGTTCTCCTTTCCTGGTGGAATCGGCAGCCATTGCACGCCGGAGACACCTGGTTCCATCCACGAGGGCGGCGAGTTGGGTTACAGCCTGTCGCATGGATTTGGCGCTGCCTTCGACAACCCCGACCTCATCGTTACGGTTGTCGTCGGCGATGGGGAGGCAGAGACCGGCCCTCTCGCAACGTCATGGCACTCGAACAAATTCTTGAATCCGATCTGCGATGGTGCGGTGCTGCCGGTACTTCATCTGAATGGCTACAAGATTGCGAACCCCACGCTGCTCGCGCGGGTCACGCCCGAGGAGTTGGAAAGCCTTTTCGTTGGCTATGGATGGAAGCCTTACTTAGTAGAGGGCGACGACCCAGCGCTGATGCACCCAAAGATGGCGCAGGTCATGGAGCGGTGCATTCTCGAGATTCGTGCCATTCAGCAGAAGGCGCGCAGTGCACCTGCTGGAACACCGACCGAACGGCCACGGTGGCCGATGATCATTCTGCGTTCTCCCAAGGGTTGGGGGTGTCCGAAGGAGATCGACGGACACAAGCTTGAGGGCTCCTGGAGAGCGCATCAGATGCCCATTCTTGATCCAGTAACGAACCCGGAGCATCTCAAGCTCGTTGAGCATTGGATGAGAAGCTATCGTCCGGAAGAGCTCTTCGACGAAGCCGGAACCCTCATTGCTGAACTCCGCGACCTTCCACCGAAAGGCACGCGACGTATCAGCGGCAATCCTCATGCGAACGGTGGTCTACTGCGCAAGCCGCTCGATCTTCCCGACTTCCGCGAATACGCCATCAAGGTTGAAGAAACGGGCCAGATTGAGGTCTCGCCGACGGATACGCTCGGACACTTTCTGTGCGACGTCATGCGGAAGAACATGACAAGCTTCCGCGTGTTTGGGCCGGATGAGACGGCGTCGAATAAGCTGGACGCGATCTATGCAGCCAGCCCCAAGACCTGGCTTGCGGAGATGGTTCCTTCGGACGCCGATGGCGGCTTTCTTTCAACCCATGGCCGCGTCATGGAGATGCTCAGCGAACACACGCTCGAGGGCTGGTTCGAGGGCTATGTCCTGACCGGACGCCATGGATTCTTTTCAACCTATGAAGCCTTTGTGCATATCATTGACTCGATGTTCAACCAGCACGCCAAGTGGCTGGAAAAGAGCAAGCTGGAGCTGCGCTGGCGAGCCCCGATCTCGTCGATCAATCTCCTGATTACGTCGCTCGTCTGGCGTCAGGATCACAATGGCTTCACCCACCAGGATCCTGGCTTTCTGGATATCGTCACGAATAAGAGCCCGGAGGTGACGCGCATCTATCTGCCGCCCGATGCGAACTGCCTGCTTAGCGTGGCAGACCACTGCCTGCGCAGTACGAACTACGTGAACGTGATCGTCGCAGACAAGGCGCTGCACCTGCAGTATCTGAGCATGGATGAGGCAATCGATCATTGCACAAAGGGCATTGGTATATGGGACTTTGCCAGCAATGACGAGGGGATCGAGCCGGATGTAGTAATGGCGTGTGCTGGCGACATACCCACGTCGGAATCGCTCGCCGCCGTCGCCATCCTGCGCGAGCGCTGCCCTGAGCTGAAGATCCGATTTATCAACGTCGTCGATCTCTTCCGTCTGATGCCAGAGCAGGAACACCCGCACGGGCTATCGGAGCGCGAGTTTGACAGCCTATTTACAAAAGACAAGCCGGTTATCTTCAACTTTCACGCCTACGCAACACTCATCCACAAGTTCACCTACCGCAGAACGAACCATGACAACTTCCATGTGCGCGGCTATAAGGAGAAGGGCAACATCAACACGCCCCTGGAACTGGCAATCCTCAACCAAGTTGACCGATTCAACCTGGCGATCGACGTGATCGATCGTGTTCCGTCGCTGCAGATCACAGCTGCCCACACAAAAGAGTGGCTCAAAAATCAGATCATCGATTCGATATGCTATGCGAACGAGAACGGAATCGATCGTCCGGAGATAAGGAACTGGAAGTGGCCAGCGAAGACGATACAGCCCTGAAGGAGCCGCAGCAACTGCGGCGCATAGGGAGACTAGAAATCAGAGCAGCAGGGAAAGAGTGGTTTCTGAGCGCAATGGAGAGAACGTTCTCATGCACTCGGAGAAGGCCGCCGTCTTCCGCTCTTCACTGGATTGGACGGATGCGATGCTCTCCGCGGCTCGAGAAGCGGCCAGGCGAAAATGCCGAGATATCAACCGTGGGTGCTTTTCCTTCGAGCAGGTCAGCGATCACAAGGGCTGTAGCCGGTGCTTGCAGAATCCCGTTCCGATAGTGTCCGCTGGCGATGAACTGGCCGGTGCGGGTGCATGCTCCGAGGATCGGCAGAAAGTCAGGTGTGGCAGGACGCAGCCCAGCCCACGACTCCACCAGCGGAGCGTCGGTCTCCGACTCGAACTCTGGGAGCAACTCAGCCGCGAGCGCGCGCAGGCCCCCCAGATCTTCAGTTCGTACTGTGGTGTCGAAGCCGGTGTCCTCCACCGTCGCTCCGATCAGTGCGGTCCCTGCCTGAGGTCCACGTGTGCGGGGGACGATGTAAACCTGTTCGCTGCGATGGACTTCGCGCAGCGCCAGCGCCGCCGGCAGTCGAACACGCAGCATTTGACCCTTTCGTGGGGCGATCGCAACCGCGTCACCGTGCAGACCTGCCATGACCTCGGCCGTCCACGCTCCCGCAGCGTAAATGATCGCTCGCGATGCGATCACCACCGCACTCGTCAGGCGAATATCCACGCCATGTGTTGCCTCTTCTACAGTTGCAATCCGCGTCTCCTCAAGCAGCCGAATGGAGGTCGTTTTGACTGCAGCCAGAAGCGCCGGAGCGAGTTGGCGGGGGTCGAGTGAATGCTCCGCGAGGCGCATTGTCGCGCCGTCTGCCAGATATTGGACCGTCGCCTCCGTCTGGAAGGGAACCGCGATTCCGGAGAGTTCTTCGATCCGGCGGAGAAACGTGGGGTAGCGCTCTGCGCTCAGCCGGGAGAGCAGCCGAAGCTCTGGACGGTTGTATGGGTCTTCAACCGCAAGCATCCCTGCAGCGGCTGTGGACGCCTCCGAAAGGCTGCGTCCATGCTCGATGACAGTAACAGCTGCACCGCGGTCGTGCAGTTCCAGCGCGATCGCCAAGCCGATCAACCCAGCGCCGACTACGACAATATCCGGGGCCAGGTCTAGGTTGGAGCTGGAGCTCAGCACACTCATTCTTCGCGCAATCCTCCTGCAACTTATAGTATGCGAATCGTGCATCCCTTCGCGAAGGTTGCCTAATTTTCGGTGCGCGCGACGGACAATTATGACTTCAATCCGTCGTTTTGGTCGTTTCCCGCGTCTAACCGCAAGGCAAGTTGCATCTCATGAGCGTGGAACGCTCAGAGAGCAGGCCTACAAGGAGGAATGCCAAGGATGAGCCTTAACGATGACAAGCAAGTAACAACGCAGCAATACGTGGAGCCGCAAATGTGGCTTGTAGGCGTCGCCATTGCTGCGCTGCTGGTGGCTTTAGGCGGCTTGGCTTGGAGCTTCACTCTGCAAAAGCACATCTCCGATGCGGAGGCGAAGCTCGCGACCGCCAACCAGCAGAACACCACTCTGGCTGAGAAGATTGACGACACGAATGAGCGGCTGAAGGCCCAGGGCCAGGCGCTGGCTCAAAGCGTCGGCCTCACGCAGAAGCAACTCGAGGATAAGTCGGATCAGCTTATCGCTGCCCAGGAGACTACGACGGCCCAGACGGCCCGGTTAGCGCGCGAACAAAAGGCGACCGAGCAGAAGGTCGGTGCGGTTCAGACCGATGTCTCGAGTGTGAAGACCGATGTTGGCGGCGTGAAGACCGATGTCGCGACCACGCAGGCCGATCTTGCTGCGACCAAGACGCAGCTTACCAGCGTCATGGGCGATGCAGGTGTGATGAGCGGCCTGATCGCGACCAACCACAGCGAGCTCGAGGAGTTGAAGCATAGGGGCGACCGCAGCTACTACGAGTTCACGCTGCACAAGGGTGCGCCGTCGGAGAACATCGGCACAATCAAGCTGGCGCTAAGGAAGGCAGATGTGAAGCGCTCCAAGTTCACGCTCACCGTCAGCTCGGATGACAAGAACATCGAGAAGAAGGACAGGAATCTCGATGAGCCGGTACAGTTCTACTCCGGCAAGTCGCCGGCCCTGTTCGAAATCGTAGTGAACAACATCACCAAGAACACCGTGACGGGCTATCTCAGCACACCAAAGAATGTGCCCGCACCCATTGCGGTTCCGTAATTCACGCTCCACCTACCCAAGGGCTGCGCAGAGTCTGCGCGGCCCTTGCTGTTTTCGGGCCTAGGGCAGAGCGACGATTTGTGGCGCTGCATCGTGCGCCAGGTTGAGGGTCAGCGTGGCGGACTTTTTCGTCTGCCACGCCTTCGCGGATATCTGCGGAAACAACAGCACCACCGACCCCAAACGCGTCGCCCCCGGCGCCACAGCGTCATCAAAGCTGATCGGCTGGGCCGACGGCGGGCTTACCAGCGGAAGAACCTGCGGAAACGTCTGTTCCAGCCGCGGCAGATCGTGCGGGGAGATGACCGTTGCTTCGACGGTTGCTCCCTCGGCCGTGGTCATCGTCGCCGAGTTACTGTCCAAAAAGATTGGCAGCCGCAGCTTGTCGGTGATCCGCAACGTCGCGACGACGTAAAGATCGTCCTCGGAGGCTGCTGGTGCGCCGATGATCTGATTTTCGCCGGGGGTGGCTTTGAACTCCGTGTGCGGTGCAAAGAGATCGACCTTCTGCACGGATATCTCCACAGTTTTGCGGGGATTCAGCATGAAGACGGCCACGCCGGCAACGATCATCACAAGGCTGGCAATCAGAAACTTTGGGACCGGATTGTTGCGGTCTGGTGGGGGCGCAAGATGGAGTTCAAAGTCTGGCATCGTTCCATCAGAATAGCGCGGCAACTCTACCGTTATGCCCTCCGCAAACTTATCAGCAGTTCGTCCACGGGCCGCGTATTGAGCAGGTCCGCGGCACTCAGCCATGCCCGCCGCAGCTGCACGATTCCATAGTCGATCTGGTCGAGCTCATTGGTCGCGTGTGCGTCCGTATTCACGACGAGCTTGCAGCCGTGCTCCTTGGCGAGACGCAGGTGTAGATCGCTCAGGTCCAAACGCGCCGGCGAAGCGTTGTGTTCAACCGCAACACCGAAACGTGCCGCGGCAGGTAGCATCTGGGCCAGGTCGATCTTGTAGGGCTCACGCTGGAGCACCTTGCGCCCGGTGGGATGGCCAAGGATGTGGACGTGCGGGTTCTCAACAGCACGCAACATCCGCGCCGTCATCTCCTCGCCTGGTTGATTAAATCCCGAGTGCACACTTGCGACGACGATATCCAGCTGCGCGAGCGTCTCATCGGCGAGATCGAGCGAGCCATCCAGCAGGATGTCGACCTCAATGCCCGCGAGGATGCGGAAGGGAATTGCAGGCTTCTGAATATCCGGCTCGTTATTGCGCAGCCGCTCCTCGTAGCGTTCCCACTGTGGCCCGCGCCCTGCGGCAAACTCCCGCGCGAGCTCGTCTGAAACCTCGCGGATGCGCCGCGCATGCGCCAGCGTACGCTCATCGTCCATGCCATGTGTCATGGCAAGGTTCTTCGAGTGATCGGTGATGGCGATGTACTCCAGCCCGCGCGCGATCGCAGCCTCCGCCATCTCACGGATCGAGTTGTTCCCATCGGATTCGGTGGTGTGCATGTGCAGGTCGCCCCGCACATCACCCCGCACGATCAGCGTCGGCAGCGTGTGGTTAGCCGCTGCTTCGATCTCGCCGCGGTTCTCCCGCAGCTCCGGCGGAATGTAATCGAGGTCGAGCGCGTTGTAGATCTCCTGCTCGGTCGCGGACGCGACGACGACATTATCCTCGAGCCGCAGCAGAGCGTATTCGCTCAGCGTAAGCCCCCGCTTGATGGCGCGCTGCCGCAGCGCCACATTATGCATCTTGGACCCGGTAAAGTACTGCAGCGCCGCGCCGTAGCTGGCCCGCGGCAGCAGTCGCACGTCGACCTGAAGATTGTTGCGTAGCGTAAAGCTGACCTTGTTCTGGCCCTTCGCCAGCAGCTTGTCGATCAGCGGCAGAGACGCCACGTGCTCGACCGCTGCGGCAACCACGTCGGGCTCGCATGCAGGCCCGGTAACCAGCAGATCGAGGTCGCCGACGCTCTCCCGCCCGCGTCGCAAGGATCCTGCCGGGGTGATCGTCTCGATGCCCGGAAACAGCCGGATAAGCTCGCTGATCCGCTCCGCATGCTCGCGCGCAACATCGATGCGAAACCGCGATGAATTCTTGCGGTAGTCTTCGATGCCCTTCAACAGCTTGTCGGTAAACTTCTGCCCCATCCGCGGCAGGGTCAGCAGGTCGCCGCGTTTAGCTGCCTCCTCCAGCGCATCGATATCGCTGATGCTGAGCGCCGAATATAGCATTGCCACCGTCTTCGGCCCCATGCCGGGCAGCCGCAGCAACTCCAGCATCGTCGGCTTGTATCTCTGCAGCAACTCCTCGCGCAACGGCATCGTGCCGGTCGCAACCAGGTCGCGGATATTGGCAGCCATGCCCTTGCCTATCCCCGGAATCGCCAGCAGCGCCTTCGGATCTGCGTCGACCGTCGCGAGCGTAGCCAGCTGGGTTGTCTGCTGCTCAACAGCCTC
>Ga0224555_1004157_pt1 | contig 13644 bp, 14 predicted proteins | sample 714S23034metaG_FD_180687 | JGI IMG/M metagenome (GOLD analysis project Ga0224555, IMG submission 180687) | Peat soil microbial communities from Stordalen Mire, Sweden - 717 S2 30-34 | ecosystem: Environmental > Terrestrial > Soil > Wetlands > Peat | place: Sweden: Norrbotten County, Stordalen...
GATGGGTGACTGTAACGGCAAGGGTGCGTTCACCCACACCTCCTACAACGATTTCGAGATCGTCGCGGGCAACCTGCTCGACGCTGATCAGCGCCGGGTCAGCGACCGAATCACCGCCTACGCGCTCTACATCGACCCGCCGTTGGGGCGCGCCGGAATGACCGTCGAGCAGGTACGCGCGTCCGGTCGCCCGGCACTGGTCGGTCAGCGGCCCATGACCAGAGTCGGTCGCGCCGTGGAAAAAGGTGAGACACAAGGGTTTATGAAGGTCGTGGTCGACGCCGAAACGCAGCAGATCCTGGGCGCGGCGATCCTCGGCGTCGGTGGCGACGAGGCCATCCATGCCATCCTGGATGTGATGTCAGCCAAGGCTCCCTACACAACGCTGGCGCGCACGATGCATATTCACCCGACGGTTTGCGAACTGATACCGACGATGCTGCAAGAGATGTCACCGCTGCCGTAGTCGCGCTCAGGCGGCCGGTTCTGCGGTCTGCAGGACGGTGTCGGCCCCGCCCTCGTTGGGTTGGTCCGGCCAGCCTGGGTACGGCGGCGGTGTGCCGCCGAAGACCGGACAGTGCTCATGGTGCGCGCACCAGTCACACAGTCGCGATGGCCGTGGTCTGAAATCGCCTGTCGCACCGGCGGATTGAATTGCTGACCAGATCGCCATCAACGTCTTCTCGAAGCGCAGCAACTCGGCTTCGTCGGGGGAGTAGTCCAGCAACTGGCCGTCCGACAGGTAGATGAGCCGCAGCCGCGTCGGCAGCACGCCCCGCGAGCGCAGCAACGCGACCGCGTAAAACTTCATCTGGAACATGGCCTTGAACTCGGCGAGGGCCCGCGCCTCCGGCGGCGCTTTGCCGGTTTTGTAGTCCACCACCCGCAATTCGCCGGTGGGCGCGACATCGATCCGGTCGATGATCCCGCGAAGCAGCGTGCCGTCGGCGAGTTGGACTTCGATGCGCTGCTCGCAACTCTGCGGGTCGAACCGGGTCGGATCTTCCAGCCGGTAGTAGCCCGACAGCAGCATGCGGGCCTCGTCGAGCAGTTGGGTCTGCTGCTCGGCGTCCAACTGGTTGGCCCGCTCGGGTTCGTCGGCGATCACCTGCTCCCACGCCGGGCCGACCAGCGCATCGACGGTCTGCGGGCCTCGTTCGGCCGCAGGCAGGCCGTAGAGCTGCTCCAGCGCGGCATGCACCACTGAGCCGCGCAGTTGCGCCGTTGACGGCGGCTCGGGGAGTCGGTCGATCGCCCGGAAGCGGTAGAGCAGCGGGCACTGTTTGAAGTCCGCGGCCCGCGACGGTGACAGGGCCGGCCGTTTGGCTGGTTTGCCCGGCTCGCCGCTCATATCCGCAGCCTAGGGGCCGGGTCGGACAGCCCCGCGCACCTATCTCGGCGCGTCTGCTGGCAGGCTTGATGGCTGTGCGCGCAACCGGTCCGTTCGTCATCGGTGATCGAGTCCAGCTCACCGACGCCAAGGGTCGGCACTACACGATGCTGCTCAGCGCCGGCAGCGAATTTCACACTCACCGCGGCGCGATCAGGCACGACTCGGTGATCGGGCTGCCGGAAGGCAGCGTGGTCAAGTCGGCCAACGGCGACCACTTTCTGGTGTTACGTCCGTTGCTGGTGGACTACGTGATGTCCATGCCTCGCGGCGCGCAGGTGGTCTACCCGAAGGATGCCGCCCAGATCGTGCACGAGGGTGACATCTTCCCGGGTGCCCGGGTTTTGGAGGCAGGTGCCGGGTCCGGGGCACTGACCTGCTCGCTGCTGCGCGCGGTCGGGCCGGAAGGGCAGGTGACCTCCTACGACGTTCGTGCCGACCATGCCGAACATGCGCGTCGCAATGTGGAGACGTTCTTCGGCTGCGCGCCCGACAACTGGCGGCTGGTCATCAGCGACGTCGTCGATGCCGACCTGCCCGCCGGCTCGGTCGACCGGGTAGTGCTGGACATGCTTGCGCCGTGGGAGGTGCTCGAGGCCGTGTCGCGGCTGGTCGTGGCCGGCGGTGTGCTGATCATCTACGTGGCAACGGTGACCCAGCTGTCCAAGACCGTGGAGGCGCTGCGCGAACAGCAGTGCTGGACCGAACCGCGCGCCTGGGAGACGATGCAACGGGGCTGGAATGTCGTCGGGTTGGCCGTGCGCCCCCAACACAACATGCGCGGCCACACGGCGTTCCTGGTGTCCGCGCGCCGGCTTGCTCCGGGCACCGTCACCCCGACACCGCTGCGCAGGAAACGCTGACGGCGCCCTGGCTGGACGTCGCTAGTCGTCGCTGCGTTGCATACCTCGGCGCACCGACAGCAACTCGAACTCCGGGTGAGCGGCCACCAGGCGTTCGGCCGCGTCGAGCACGTCGACTGCGTGTCGGCGGTCAGCCGAGGCCATCGCCACCCCGACACCCGCCCGTCGATGGAGTTCATGCGATCCCGTTTCGGCGGCCGACACGCCGAACTTGCGTTGCAGCTCGGCCACCAATGGCCGTACTGCCGATCGCTTCTGCTTGAGCGAGCGGACGTCACCGAGCAGCAGATCGAACTCGAGCCAGCCGATCCACATCGCGGGGTCAGCGGCCCGGTGTCGACGGCGGCGCGACCGATCCAGTCTGGAAAGCCAGCAGGACCTCGGCGGTTCGCGCCGATAGCTGCCAACCGCCTTGATACGGCCTGAATTCCATCGGAAACGAGAACCTGGGACCGCGTGGATTGGGTGAGCTGACGTTGACGTTGGCGATCACGTCGGCCGGGTCTCGGTCCGACCATCCGATGTCGCGCAGGTCGACCTTCAACGGCGCGAAGCCGCCATTGCGCAGCGCGTTGGCGAACTCATCGAACACGCCGGCGCTCTCCGGGGTGGCGCCCTCGACCAGGTTGAGCTTCTGGATGCCGGGCACCGCGGGATCGGCCAAGCGGTACAGCACGGCCGCCAGGGCGTCGGCGGCCGGCAGGGGCGTGATCTGTGGGGCCGGCGTGGAACTCAGCGACGCAGATGTTGACGGCGGCGCAGTCTCCGGCGACGCGTCGTGCTTATCGCCTGAACACCCCGAGAGTCCGAGTGCCGCCGCGAAAGCGACGGCACTCAAGACCGCAGTGAGGTGTCGGCTCATCCAGCCGCGTCAGTGGCCCGACGAACGCACCGACTGGATCAGCGTCATCGCCGAGTCGTGCGACAGCTTCCAGCCGCCTTGATCGACGAAAGTGAGGTTCTCGGAGGTCGGCGCCAGGTGCGGGCCCGTCGCGGTGATGTTCGCCGCGGCGGCACCGGGACCGGTGGGCACGATGTTGGTGATGTTGAACATCAGCGGGAGGCTGCCCTTGGCGGCGGCCTTTTGCAGTTCGTGGTCGGCAATGGAGGCCGGAAACGGGATGCCGCCTTCGACGAGGTAGCCCTTGTTGGCGAATGACACGCCGGGGTCCTGCAACGTGTTGAGAAGGGTGGCCAGCTGGTCTGGTGTGGGCAGATCCACCCCCGGGTCCAGCGGCAGCGGCGCGCCGAAGACGACCGGCTGAACGTGAGGCGACGCAGCGGTGACGGATGCAATACACGTCACACCCGCGGCCGCCGCACCGATCGCGGCCAGCGCCGCCACGCCTGTGGCTAGGGATTTCACGGTCACGGAAGTCCTCTCGGTAAAACCAACTCAACATGATGTTAACGCTGGTGCCAGTGTGCCCCATTTCGAGTTCCCGCATGATTCGGAAATCGCCGGTAGCTTTGACGTATCCACCGCACCACCATCCGGGAGCGGGAAAGGAGCGCAACATGGGTGAGTTTGAGCGTGAAGCGTTCGGTAGCCCACGCGAACCAGACCTCTCCGCAGAGGATGCTGCCGAGCTGGAAGAGCTCCGACGTGAGGCCGCGGTACTGCGCGAGCAACTCGACAACGCCGGCGTTGCGCACAGTCCGCGCGATGTCCACCAGCTCGAGGCGCGTGTCGACTCGCTGGCGGCACGCAATTCCAAGCTGATGGAAACCCTCAAGGAGGCCCGGCAGCAACTGCTGGCGCTGCGCGAAGAGGTCGACCGGCTCGGACAGCCGCCCAGCGGCTACGGCGTGTTGCTGTCCACTCACGACGACGAAACCGTCGACGTGTTCACCTCGGGACGCAAGATGCGCCTCACCTGCTCGCCCAACATCGACATCAAGTCGTTGAGGAAAGGGCAGACAGTTCGGCTCAACGAGGCTCTAACTGTCGTCGAGGCCGGCACGTATGAATCAGTCGGCGAGATTTCAACTCTGCGCGAGATCCTCGCTGACGGTCACCGGGCATTGGTGATCGGCCACGCCGACGAGGAACGCATCGTCTGGCTGTCCGAGCCGTTGGTTGCCGAGGATCTGCCCGACAACCACCCCGACGCCCTCAGTGACGACGAGCGGCCGCGCAAGCTGCGTCCCGGCGATTCGCTTCTAGTCGACACCAAGGCCGGTTACGCCTTCGAGCGGATCCCCAAGGCCGAGGTCGAGGACTTGGTGCTCGAAGAGGTTCCCGACGTCACCTACAACGACATCGGTGGTCTGGGCCGGCAGATCGAGCAGATTCGCGACGCTGTCGAGCTGCCGTTCCTGCACAAGGACCTCTACCGCGAATACGCGCTGCGCCCGCCCAAAGGTGTGCTGCTCTATGGCCCGCCCGGCTGCGGAAAGACCCTGATTGCCAAGGCCGTTGCCAACTCGCTGGCCAAGAAGATGGCCGAGGTCCGTGGCGACGACGCGCGCGAGGCCAAGTCCTACTTCCTCAACATCAAGGGCCCCGAGCTGCTGAACAAGTTCGTCGGCGAGACCGAACGTCACATTCGGCTGATCTTCCAGCGGGCTCGCGAGAAGGCGTCCGAAGGCACGCCGGTGATCGTGTTCTTCGACGAGATGGACTCGATCTTCCGCACCCGCGGCACCGGGGTTTCCTCGGACGTGGAGACGACGGTCGTCCCGCAGCTGCTCAGCGAGATCGACGGGGTGGAGGGCCTGGAGAACGTCATCGTGATCGGTGCCTCGAACCGCGAGGACATGATCGACCCCGCGATCCTGCGGCCCGGCCGCCTCGACGTGAAGATCAAGATCGAACGCCCGGACGCCGAGTCGGCGCAGGACATCTTCTCCAAGTACCTCACCGAGAAATTGCCGGTGCACGCCGACGACATCGCCGAGTTCGACGGCGACCGCTCGCTGTGCATCCAGGCGATGATCGAGAAGGTCGTCGACCGGATGTACGCCGAGATCGACGACAACCGGTTCCTGGAGGTCACCTACGCCAACGGCGACAAAGAAGTCATGTACTTCAAAGACTTCAACTCCGGCGCGATGATCCAGAACGTCGTCGACCGCGCGAAGAAGAACGCCATCAAGGCGGTGCTGGAGACCGGCCAACGCGGGCTGCGTATCCAGCACCTGCTCGACTCGATCGTCGACGAGTTCGCCGAGAACGAGGACCTGCCCAACACCACCAACCCCGATGACTGGGCGCGGATTTCGGGCAAGAAGGGCGAGCGGATCGTCTACATCCGCACGCTGGTCACCGGCAAGAGTTCGAGTGCCTCACGGGCGATCGACACCGAGTCCAACCTCGGCCAGTACCTGTAGGGCTCAGCCGGCTAGCAGCGAATAGCTGTTGGCCAGGTCGTCCTGGAGAACCTGGGCGGCGTGGGTGGTGGTGTCAATCCGCAACGGGCTGGTCAGCTTTCGTGATTGATAGGTCCAGCCGTCCGGCAGGTTGAGCCGCTCGCCGAGCCCCGGCAGGTCAGCGCGCGACAGATTGGGATCGACGATCTGGCTCCAGGTCTGCATCACCCACCGCCGGAACGCGGGATCTTGGAGTTCGTATACCTCTTCGCCGGCGTCGAAGGTGAACACAGTGTGCCGGTGGACCTGGTTTGCGGTGTACGGCGCCGGGTTCATCGCCGAGAGCAAGACCGTGGCTTGCAGCAGCATGTCGATTCCGCCGAAGTTCTTGATCATCCGCGGGCCCTGGGGCGCCTTCTCGATCGCGTTCATCAGCCAGTAGCGCGGGCCGTTGAGCAAAGCTGTGGCAGCGCCGTTTTCGGTCGCGATGGCCTTCGCGTCGAGCGCCGACCACAACTCGGCGGGTAAGTCGTTGAGCGGAAAACTGTTGTAGACGGTGGCTTGCGGCCCGGCCTCGCCCGGCGTCACCAGGAGGACTTCCCCATAGCGTTTTCCGGACAAGTCGGTGATGGGTTGGGGCACAGCGTCGGCGGGCACCAGGGTGAAGGTAATCACTTCTGTCACCTGCGTCAATGGGGTGTCGCTAGTTCTTCCTGCCCCGTTCGTGTCATCGTTACGCGGTTGGGCGGTCGCCCCGTTGGGGTGGATTGCGTGCCGCCACTTCGGGCCGATCTCGGCGCCCGTCGTCGCCGCGCCTAGTCTTGGGGGATGCAACGGATTATCGGAACGGAGGTCGAGTACGGCATCTCGTCGCCATCGGACCCGACCGCCAACCCGATCCTGACCTCAACGCAGGCCGTGCTGGCCTACGCCGCAGCCGCCGGCATTCAGCGCGCCAAGCGCACCCGCTGGGACTATGAGGTGGAATCGCCGCTGCGGGACGCCCGCGGTTTCGACCTGAGCCGATCGGCCGGACCGCCACCGGTGGTCGACGCCGACGAGGTCGGTGCCGCCAACATGATTTTGACCAACGGCGCGCGGCTCTACGTCGACCACGCGCACCCGGAGTATTCCGCACCGGAATGCACTGACCCGCTGGACGCGGTGGTCTGGGACAAAGCCGGCGAGCGCGTGATGGAGGCCGCTGCCCGGCACGTCGCGAGCGTGCCAGGCGCTGCCAAGCTGCAGCTGTACAAAAACAATGTCGACGGCAAGGGCGCCTCGTACGGGTCGCACGAGAACTATTTGATGAGCCGGCAGACGCCGTTCTCGGCCGTCATCGCCGGGCTGACCCCGTTCCTGGTGTCCCGCCAGGTGGTCACGGGCTCCGGCCGGGTCGGCATCGGGCCGTCCGGCGACGAGCCGGGATTCCAGCTCTCCCAGCGATCCGACTACATCGAGGTCGAGGTCGGGCTGGAGACCACGCTGAAGCGCGGGATCATCAATACCCGCGACGAGCCGCACGCCGACGCCGACCGTTACCGACGGCTGCACGTCATCATCGGCGACGCGAATCTCTCCGAGACATCGACGTATCTCAAGCTCGGGACCACGGCGCTGGTGCTCGACCTGATCGAGGACGGCCCGGCGCACGGAATCGATCTCAGCGATTTGGCGCTGGCCCGGCCGGTGCACGCTGTCCATGCGATCAGCCGTGATCCATCGTTGCGGGCCACCGTCGCCCTGACCGATGGCCGTGAATTGACCGGCCTTGCGCTGCAACGGATTTATCTGGACCGGGTGGCAAAGCTGGTTGACAGCCGCGACCACGACGCGCGCGCGGCCGAGGTCGTTGAGACGTGGGCGCACGTGCTCGATCAGCTCGAGCGCGATCCGATGGAGTGCGCCGAGCTGCTCGACTGGCCGGCCAAGCTGCGACTCCTGGAAGGTTTCCGGCATCGGGAGAACCTGGGTTGGTCGGCGCCGCGACTGCACCTGGTCGACCTGCAGTATTCCGACGTCCGGCTGGACAAGGGCCTGTACAACCGGCTGGTGGCGCGCGGTTCGATGAAACGCTTGGTCACCGAGCAGCAGGTCATCAGCGCGGTGGACAACCCGCCCACCGACACCCGGGCCTATTTCCGCGGGGAATGTCTGCGCCGCTTCGGCGCGGACATCGCCGCGGCCAGCTGGGACTCGGTGATTTTCGATCTGGGTGGCGATTCCCTGGTGCGTATCCCGACGCTGGAGCCGCTGCGCGGCAGCAAGGCGCACGTCGGGGCACTGCTGGATTCGGTGGACAGCGCGGCCGAACTGGTACAGCAGCTGACCAACTGAGGGGCCGGACCCCGGGCTTTCGCCCGAGCATTGACGTCATTGACCGGTAGGGTGGAGAAACGACGGGCGTGTTTCACGTCCGATGATGATGCAGGAGGCAGCGATGGCCCAAGAGCAGACCAAGCGCGGTGGTGATGGCGGCGATGACGACGACCTCACCGCCAGCACGGCCGCGGGCCAGGAGCGTCGCGAGAAGCTGACCGACGAGACCGACGATCTGCTGGACGAGATCGACGATGTTCTGGAGGAGAACGCCGAAGACTTCGTCCGCGCGTACGTCCAAAAGGGCGGACAGTGACCTGGCCCTTCCGCGATCGATCGGCCATCAACTCAGCACTTCCCGGAACCGCCTCTGGCGGTCTCTCCTCATTCACCGACCATTTACGCCGCGCGGCGCCAGAGCTGCTGCCTGCGGCCATCGGTAGCGCCGACGCCTTCGCGCCAAGCTCTCAGCTGCCGCATGGAACGACCATCGTCGCGCTGAAGTACCCGGGCGGGGTGCTCATCGCCGGCGACCGTCGCTCGACCCAGGGCAACATGATCGCGGGCCGCGATGTGCAGAAGGTGTACATCACCGACGACTACACCGCGACCGGGATCGCCGGCACCGCGGCCATCGCGGTTGAATTCGCCCGCCTCTACGCGGTCGAGCTCGAGCACTACGAGAAGCTTGAAGGCGTGGCGCTCACGTTCGCGGGCAAGGTGAACCGGCTCGCAATCATGGTCCGCGGCAACCTCGGCGCCGCGATGCAGGGTCTGGTGGCGCTGCCGCTGCTCGCCGGTTTCGACATCGGCGATCCTGACCCGGAGAAGGCGGGCCGCATCGTCTCCTTCGACGCCGCCGGCGGCTGGAACCTGGAGGAAGAGGGCTACCAGTCGGTCGGTTCGGGCTCGATCTTCGCCAAGTCGTCGATAAAGAAGCTGTATTCGCAAGTGACGGATGCCGATTCGGCGCTTCGGGTCGCTGTCGAGGCGCTCTACGACGCGGCCGATGACGATTCCGCCACAGGAGGACCCGACCTGGTCCGCGGGATCTATCCGACCGCGGTCACCATCGGTGCCGACGGCGCAGCCAATGTTGCCGAGCGACGCATCGCCGAGCTGGCCCGAGGGGTCATCGAAACACGTTCGCGTGCTGATACTTTCGGCCCGGACGCGGATCACGCGGGAAGTGATTCATGAGTTTTCCGTACTTCATCTCGCCCGAGCAGGCGATGCGCGAGCGCAGCGAACTGGCGCGCAAAGGCATCGCCCGAGGCCGCAGCGTGGTGGCATTGGCCTACGCCGGCGGTGTGTTGTTCGTCGCCGAGAATCCGTCGCGCTCGTTGCAAAAGCTCAGCGAACTCTACGACCGTGTCGGCTTCGCCGCCGCCGGCAAATTCAACGAATTCGACAATCTGCGTCGCGGCGGGATTCAGTTCGCCGACACCCGCGGCTACGCCTATGACCGCCGCGATGTGACCGGTCGGCAGCTGGCCAACGTCTACGCGCAGACGCTGGGCACCATCTTCACCGAACAGGCCAAACCGTATGAGGTCGAGCTGTGCGTTGCCGAAGTCGCCCACTACGGCGAGACCAAACCGCCTGAGCTGTACCGAATCACCTACGACGGGTCGATCAACGACGAACCGCATTTCGTGGTGATGGGCGGTACGACCGAGCCGATCGCCACCGCGCTGAAGGACTCGTACGCCGAGAACGCCAATTTGGCGGATGCGGTGCACATCGCGGTCAACGCCCTGCAGGCGGGCAGCAGCAACGGTGGCGACGAGCCCACCCAGGGAGTGTCGACGTTGGAGGTCGCCATCCTCGATACCAGCCGGCCCCGGCGTGCGTTCCGGCGCATCACCGGCGCTGCCCTGGAGCGGCTGCTGCCCGAACGCAACGGCTCAGAGTCGGCGGACGACTCGCCGGAGAAACCGTCGAAATAGCCGCTGCGGGCCCCGCGCAGCAGTCTCGTATTGTCGGTGTGTGTTGATCGGCTTACTGCTCGCCTTGGGCACCTCGGTGTGTTACGGCACGGCGACGGTGTTGCAGGCTGTCGCGACGCGCTCGGTGGATGCCGGAAGCGACTCTGGGGTCGATGCGGCGTTGTTGCTGCGGGCGCTGCGGCAGTGGCGCTACCTGGTGGGCATCGGGCTTGACGGCGTCGGTTTTGTGTTGCAAGTGGCCGCGCTGCGCCTCGTACCGATTTATGTCGTCGCCGCGGCGATCGCGGCGTCGCTCGCCGTCACCGCGATCGTGGCCGCCTGGCTGCTGTCGGCGCGCCTGTCAACAGTGGAGTGGACGGCCGTGGCCGTGGTGTGCGCGAGCCTGGCGATGCTTGGATTTGCCGCCGGACCGGAGGGCTCTCAGCGCGGGCCGGCCGGACTCCGCTGGGCACTGCTTGCGGTGGTCGCCGCCGTGTTCATCGCCGGCGCGGTCGGAGGCCGCCTGGGCGAGCGCTCCCGGGCACTCGTTCTGGGCTTAGGGGCCGGCGCGGGATTCGGAGTCGTCGAGATCGCCGTCCGCCTGATCGATGCGATCGATCCGACCAAGGCTGTTTTTTACACCAATCCCGCTGTCTACGTGGTGATCGCCGGTGGGCTGGCCGGATTTCTGCTGCTCACCTCAGCGTTGAGCCGCGGATCGGTGACCACCGCTGTCGCGGGGATGGTTGTCGGAGAGACGGTTGGCCCCGCCCTCGTCGGGGTGGTGTGGCTGGGCGACCAGACCCGTCCGGGCCTGAGCTGGATGGTGGTAACGGGGTTCGCGATAGCGGTCGCCGCCACTCTGGCACTGAGCCGTTTCGGCGAAGCGCCCACCCCCGCGGAGTCCTGACCAACGTCCAAAAGCCCAGCGACGGCAACCGTTTCGGCGCTGTCCGCGACGTATCCACACTCGCGTTGCCGGGACCTGGATTCGGCGCTATCCTGCGTAAGCACCTCGTTAGGCGAGGCTTCTGAAGCGAACACAGGCCACTGATCTGACGACGTCGAGAGACGCCCAAGATCAGGACAGATCTCCCCGGCTTAAGGGGTGGTCCCAAGTGGCTTTCCCGGCGGTGCCGGGAATACGTCGTCCAGTGCCAAAGCTCAACGTGTGAGGGCATCGTCGCCGCTCCACCGGTCTGCCGGAGTCCCTCTTTGTGCATGTCTTGACCGACATCGACTGTGGAAGGCAGGTGTTCCCATGACCAGCATGATCGACGTCGCCCGAGTCGAGATTGGCGGCTCAGCCGATGGGCTGCGCCTGACTCCCTATGAGGCGATGGTGCGCGACCTGTTGTTCATCCGCACGGAATTGGAGATGGCGGGAATTCCGTTCCTGCTCATCCGGGGTGCCGACGGGCGTCCGGCACTCGTCGTTGACATCGGCCTGCGCGCCCGCGTGGCTGAAACGCTTATCGCGGCATGCCTGCAAGCGCCGTTGCGTGCCAAGATCCTCGACGGCACAGGGCGCAGCTCGGTGTACCTGGCTGACGGCCTGCTGTCGGCAGACCCGGACCCGCGGCTGCTGCGGGTGTTTCGACGGCGTGAATGCCCGCGGTCCGGCCTGCGTTACGGCGCCTCGGCCGGAGTGGAGATGCAGTTCTGGGTATTCGACGGGCAGCAGGCGATCTGCCCGATCGAGAATTCGCTCACGCGGAAAGCGTTGCCGCTGAGTGAGATTGTGTACGCAGGCGTCGAGCTACACGGCCGCAATTGGCCGACGATCGCCGGAATGTTCGCTCCGCACGTCGGCGACATCACGTTCGACATCGACATGGTGTTCTCCTGGGTGGACGGCAACGACCTGGAGTTGGGCGTGCGCCGCGCGGCAGCGATGGCCAATCACGTTGTCGGCGAGGGCGATGATGCCGACGCACGGATCCGGCAGATAGACGAATTGAAGTACGCGCTGCGTTCGGTACACGCCTTTGCGCCATGGGTGCGGCGAATCTTCATAGCGACGGACTCGCCGGTCCCGCACTGGCTCGCGCCCCACCCGAAGGTCACCGTCGTGCGTGCCGCGGATCACTTCACCGACCCGTCGGCGCTGCCGGTTTACAACAGCCATGCAGTGGAGACTCAGCTGCACCACATCCCCGGTCTGGCAGAGCATTTCCTGTACTCCAACGACGACATGTTCTTCGGCCGGGCGCTCTCGCCGACCATGTTCTTCTCGCCGGGCGGGGTGACGAAGTTCATCGAAGCGGGCACGCGCATCGGACTTGGGGTCAACCACCCCGAGCGCAGCGGATTCGAGAACGCGGCGCGGGTCAACCGGCAGCTGCTGTGGGAAAGGTTCGGAAAGATCATCACCCGACACCTCGAACACACCGCTGCGCCGTTGCGCAAGAGCGTGCTGTGCGAGCTCGAGGGGGAGTTCGCAGCGGACTTCGCGCGCACCCAGGCCAGCCGGTTCCGCGCGAGCACCGACATCTCGGTGACCAACTCGCTGTACCACTACTACGCATTGATGACCGGACGTGCGGTCCAGCACGAGGCCGCCAAGGTGCTCTACGTCGACACCACGTTGCGGTCCGGGCTGGCGAAATTGCCGAAGCTGCTGCAGAAGCGCACGTTCGATTTCTTCTGCCTCAACGACGGCAGCTTTCCGGAGGTGAGCGCGCAGGAGCGAGCCGCCGTCGTCGGCGAGTTCCTGCAGAGGTACTTCCCGGTGCCCGCGCCATGGGAGCGCGCGGCCGGCGACGAATAAAAGCTCCCGGCGGGCGGGGGCGCGTTGGTCCCCCCGTCCGCCGGGACCTCGGCCAGGCGTGTGCGAGCTGCTGTGTGCTCAGGTCTTAGATGTCGCTCGCCACCAAGCCGCGATATAGAGCAGCATCGAGACCACCAAAGCCACCAGTACCCACAAGACGATGGTGAGGTCGATCCAGCTTCCGAACGCCGGTGAGCCCGGAAGTGCGTTTCTCAGCGGTACCACCGCAAACAGCATCGCCGCATACCAGGTTGTCATCGGCGACTGAAATCTCCGTACATCGCGAAGCGTCTGAATCGCAACGAACAAGCCAATTGCCGCGATCGTGACGAAGATGCAAAGGATGACGATCGCGAACATCATCGTGCTCGCCGACCGCTGCAAGTCCACTTCGTAAAGTGCCAACGCATTGGCGTTCACTCGCGTCACGTTGGATTGCCAGCCAGCCAGCCGATCGACAAACGTCACATTGGCGCGTTCCGGCGGTCGCCCTGTGCCAGTGAACAGTTCAACCGTGATCGGCCCGGTGTAGTAGCTAATCGTGATCTCTGCAGGTGCAGCTTGGCCCTTCGCGCACCGACTGGCTGGCCCACCAGAGACTTCGTGGTCCCCGAAAGCAACACAGACTTTATGGAATGGGAACTTGCGGTTAGGATAGTCCCCACCACAATGCCGAAAAGGATGACGCCGACGACCGCGGGCTGATTAAACCGCCGAAACAGGTTTCCGACGAACACTGAGCCGACCGAAATTGCGGCCAGCATGATGAGCGTTTGCAGCACATTACCGAGTGGCATCGACTTCCCCTAGCAACTACTTAGGTAACAAGCGGGAGACGTCGTTGTGTCCCTATCTGAAATCCAATTCACGGAACCGTAAGCGCGCAGGTTCAATTAATCACGGAACAAAGCAATTTGGGTTGGTTGCGTTACAAACTGTATACCGAGTTGCGTAACACGGCGAAACGACGTCTTGATCGCCAACACATTCCATGATGGGTTCTTAACGCGAGACAGACGAAATCATGACGCTTTCTTGACGGCCATTTTGACGCGGCAAGCG
>Ga0224555_1004158_pt1 | contig 13643 bp, 11 predicted proteins | sample 714S23034metaG_FD_180687 | JGI IMG/M metagenome (GOLD analysis project Ga0224555, IMG submission 180687) | Peat soil microbial communities from Stordalen Mire, Sweden - 717 S2 30-34 | ecosystem: Environmental > Terrestrial > Soil > Wetlands > Peat | place: Sweden: Norrbotten County, Stordalen...
CCCCACCACCCACGAAGGCGGCAGAGGCGGTTCTCGGCAGGCCTGTTCGAATTGGTGGGAGACAGGCTTGTCGCTGTTCAAGGATGGGCTGTCCCGAATCGTCGAAGACAGTCAAGTCCCGGCGTTGTGAGAGCGAAAGCTTTCGCAAAGTCCCATCAGCCGGCACGCCGCGCATCAGGGCCTCGCCGAAACTTTCCGCCCTCACAGCGCCCCCAAAATCAGTTCGACCTCTGCCGATCCGGGCAAGCCGCTGGCCTGACGCCTGCCCGCCACCCACCAGGCGACAGCCCCCGTCTCACCCGGCCTTCAGAAGTCCGAACAGCGCGGCCCCGCGTCCCGACCAGGTTCCGGGTCATTTCGCTCCGCTCCATTATGGGCAAATCTCCTGTGTCGCGCCAAAACACCCGTCGCACCACAGCCGACATGCCAGTGACCGCCGGCAGCCAACCACCCTTCCAAATTCACGCAAACCAAGTTTTTTGATGCAATTTTGCAATCCACAGCCCATTATATCAGGCCCTTGCATCCACGGACGGATGCAAGGATTATGTCGATGTGAATCCTGGCTCCATAGGCCAATGTCGAAGCCCCGAACGGGTGCTCCGTCCAAGACGCCAGGATGACCTGTTATGAAACTGATCAAAAACACAGGCACCGACCGGGTGATGGATGCGTTGCGAAGCGGGCTTTCAGCATCGTCTAAGCTCGACATCGCCACTCCGGCCTTTTCTGTGTTCGCATTTGCCGAATTCGCCACCCAGCTACAGAACTTGTCCGCCTGTCGCCTCGTGTTGCCGGACGGCTCGCAAACGGATCTGCAGCTTGTCGGCTCGGAATCAGACCGAGCCTTTCGCAACCAACTGACGGTCCCCTGGCTGGCCCGCCGTTGCACCGACTGGATCACCAATCGTGTCGAAGTCCGCAACACGAAAACCCCGCTCCCTCAGTCCAGCTTGATCGCCACCGACTCCACTACCACGTCGAGTCGCGCCATCACCGGACATTGCCCCTTCACCACTGACGGACTTGGCCTCACGCCGGGCAATCCATTCAGTTTGATTCAGTGCTCGGAGACACCGGACGAATGCGCAACCTTGCAAACTTGGTTCACCAAGCTCTGGGAGAATTTGCCCGCTTCCCCTGCGGCCAAGCAGAGCTTGCTGGCGCAGTTGTCCACCATCACCGCGCACAAAGCCCCTTCGCTCGCCTATTACCTGATTCTTTACCACCTTTTCAAAGACCTTGGCGACACGCTGGACGAAGAACAAATTGTCAAGTCCGCCACCGGCATTCGCAACACGGTCGTCTGGAAAAAGCTCTTTAAGTTCCAGCGCGACGGGGTCGTTGGCGCAATTGACAAATTAGCCCGCCTTGGCGGTTGCATCATTGCGGACAGTGTCGGCCTTGGCAAAACCTTCGAGGCGCTCGCCGTCATCAAATACCATGAGTTGCGAAATGACCGCGTTCTCGTGCTGGTTCCAAAACGACTGCGCGACAACTGGACGCTCTACAAGGCGAACGACAAACGGAATATCCTCGCCTCCGACCGATTCCATTACGATGTCCTAAACCACACCGACCTTTCCCGTGATGGCGGCATGTCCGGCGATATTGATCTTTCCTACGTCAATTGGGGCAATTACGACCTCGTTGTCATTGACGAATCACACAACTTCCGAAACAAGGCCACCCACAAGGATCGCGACACCCGCTACGACCACTTGATGAAGCGCATCATCAAGTCCGGCGTGAAAACCAAGATGCTCATGCTCTCAGCGACACCCGTCAACAACCGCCTTGCCGACCTCAAGAATCAAATCGCCTTCGTCACCGAGGGGGATGACGCGGCGCTCACAGGGCAGAACATCCCCAGCATCGAAGCCACCGTCCGCCAGGCACAACTTCAATTCAATCGCTGGCTCGCGCTGGAGGAAGCCGACCGCAAGCCGGCCAAGTTGATGGATATGCTGGGCTTTGATTATTTCAAATTGCTGGACCTGCTCACCATCGCGCGCTCCCGCAAACACATCCAAAAGTACTACGGCACGGAGGAAACCGGCGAGTTCCCGGAGCGGCTCAAGCCCATCAATATCAAATCTGACGTGGATGTTGCCGGAGCGTTTCGCGCCATCCGCGAAATCAACAACGAGATTCGCCGCCTCAATCTCAGCGCTTACGCCCCACTGCGTTATGTGCTGCCGCCCAAACAAGCAGCTTATGACGAAAAATACAGCACCAAAATTCGCGGCGGTGAGAGCTTTTTCCGGCAGGTGGACCGTGAAGAGAGCCTCGTTCAACTGCTGCGCGTGAACATCCTCAAGCGGATGGAAAGTTCCGTGGTGTCCTTTGCCCTTACCCTCAAACGCCAGCTTGCTGATGTGGACAGCCTCCTTGCGCAGATTGATGCCCACCAGCCTTCCGTCGAAGAGGTTTCCATCGAAGACGTGGACGTCGACGATCCGGCCTTTGAATCACTGCTTGTTGGACGCAAAGTGAAGGTGCTATTGCAAGACGTGGATTTGGTTCGCTGGCGGCAGGACCTTATTGAGGATCTCCGAATGCCCGTATCCAGTTGGTCAACTTCTGGCCCAACATGGAACTGGAGGAATACATCAATCTTGAACAGCGCGTCAGCGGGCGAATGGTCCTGCTCGATATTTCAGCCACCGGCGAAGAAAACATCATTGAGCAACAAACCAACAACCAGATGAACGATCTGGAATATCGCCGCAAACAACTGCTGAAACTACAGGATGCGGTCATTGACCTCGAAGACCTTTCCAGCGGAGTTTCCATCACCGACCTCACGCTGAACGATTTTCGCATTGATCTGGCGCGGTATCTAAAAGACAACCTCAGGCGCCTCGAAAATCTCCCCTTCGGCACCTTCGCCGTCACCACGACTCATGGCGGCGACGAATCAACCATTCCTCCCGGCATCATCTTCTGTCTCCGGGCCATGGGCGCGGCGGCTGAAAATGCCATCGAACCCGGCTATCCGCTCGCACCCCATTATCTTGTTCACATGGGCGACGATGGCGTGGTGCTTTTGTCCTTCACCCAGGCCAAGCAGGTGCTCGATAGGCTTAAAAAACTCTGCATCGGTCGTGACCTCACGGATGACCGTGCGTGTGCCCGGTTCGACAAAACCACACGCCAGGGGGAAAACATGAGCGCCACCCAACAGCTTCTTGCCAAAGCCGTCGCCAGTATTGTCGGCAAAAAAGAGGAACGCGCAGTCGCCAGCCTGTTCACGCCCGGCGGCACGCACGCCATGAAAGGTGAGTTCGCCGGAATCAATGATTTTGAAGTCGTGGCATTCCTGGTGGTTTTGCCCGACACTGCCACGTCATGAGCTTCGCCCCCATCATCCAAGCCCTCATGTTGCCACCCGAAACCCGTGTCGAGCAGCGCGTCCCCAAGAAACTGCTTGTTGAAAACGGGGCACCGACGGCCGCCGACAAACGGCAGATCAATGACGGCATTGAGGAAATTCTTTGGCAGGCCGCATTGAAGCCCACCAATCTCGCCGTGCCTGCCTACCGCGATGACATCCGCGAGTATTTGGAAATTGCCATTCTCACCGTCATCTTTCGCCCAGCGGCCAAGCCCGCCCGAATGGTTGAGTTGATTCATCGCGCAATCCCGTATCCGGTTTTGTTGGTGGCACAGCAAGGCGAAGTGGTCAGCCTCTCTGTCGCCCACAAGCGTTGGTCAGAGGGCGAAACCGGCAAAGTTGTCATCGAAGAATTGCGAGCCACAGCCCCCTTTCTCCCGGAAAGTCCCTCGACAGAAGAGGCGCATTTTCTCGCACACCTTTCAGTCGGCAGCCTGCCACAGCGCGATTTGTTTGCCCTCTATCAGGGCTGGCTTGACTCCGTGCTGGCCCTTGAAGCCGCGCAGATCACAGGCGCATTTATGCCGCCTTCGTCAAGCGAGCACTCAATGTTACTGCGGGAAAATCTTGATGCGCGGGTTGAAGTCCTGCACGAACGCTCTTTGCTCTGCGCCCAGGCTGAAAAGGAAACCCAACTCAATCGCCGCGTCGAATTGAACCTGGCCATCAAGAAGCTCGATGCGCGCGTTACCGAACTCGACGCCAAACTTTAATCTGCCGCCATCATCATGAAAAAGCTGACCGCCAACGACGCCGAGACCAAGTCGCCGGATCACGTTGCCGAAAATCTCGCCAAGCTCAAGGCGCTGTTCCCCGAACTCGTCACCGAGGACGGCGTGAACGTGGACACGCTCAAACAATTGATTGGCAAAACAGTCACCGATACGGAAGAAAAATTCGGCCTAAACTGGCACGGCAAACGCAAAAGCCGACAGTTGGCGCTCACACCCAGCACGGGCACGCTCCGGCCTTGCCCGGAAGACAGCGTGGCTTGGGACACCACGCGCAACCTGATGATTGAGGGCGACAATCTGGAAGTGCTCAAGCTGCTCCAGAAATCCCATGCCGGGAAAGTTAAACTCATTTACCTCGATCCTCCCTACAACACCGGCAAGGACTTTGTCTATCCAGACAATTTTCAGGATAACATCAGCAATTACCTCCAACTCACCGGTCAGGTCGGAGAGGGCGGTGAAAAACTTTCCTCGAACGCCGAGTCGTCTGGGCGATTCCACACTGACTGGCTCAACATGATGTATCCTCGTCTTCGGCTGGCGAGAAATTTACTCAAACACGATGGATTGACCTGCATTAGCATTGATGACCACGAAGCCCACGATCTTAAAAGCGTGTGCGACGAGATTTTTGGGCCAGAGTCATTTGTAGGAACGCTAACTTGGATCACTACAACGCAACCTGACAATATCGGAAGAGCGCGTTTCGGTCTTCAGCAAAACATTGAATATGTGTTCGTTTATTCGAAATGTCCGCGCATCGAACTTCCGCCATTTATTTTAGAGTCCAAGGGAAATGCTCCAAAGTATCCACACATTGGAAACCTCGGCCCTTGCCGTTTTGAAATAATTGAGCGGGCATTCGAGGGCGCATACGCCAGAACTACAATGCGGTTCAAGATTTTGGGCCAGCCTCCACGAGAGGGGAAACAGTGGCAAATCGGCGAGGAACAAGCGCGGGACTTGGAGACGCGAAACAGAGTTGAGATCGTTGACGGTATTGTTAAGAGGGCTGTCTATCCAGAGGATGAGGCTGACGACGCTGGCGGGTTGACGCCATTTTGGGCTTTTTTGAAAAATGTCGAAACAAGCCAAGTTGGTAAGGCCGAGCTAACAAAAATTTTGGGTTCTGGACACGGCGTGGATACAGTCAAACCGATTTCACTATTAACCGAAATCCTTAGTCATTTGCCTTCAGATTCTTTGGTGGTGGACTTGTTTGCGGGTTCAGGAACGACAGGACAGGCGGTTTATGAAGCCAACTGTAAAGATGGTGGCAACCGTAAATTTTTGCTAGTCCAGTTCCCCTTCCCCCTTTCGCCAGAACAGGCAGAGCAGCGCAGCAGCGCAGAGTATTGCGATGCAATAAAGCGCCCCAGAAATATGGCGGAATTGACGAAAGAGCGCCAGCGCCGCGCTGGGAAAAAGATTCGCGAAGAGAATCCACTTTTCGCGGGCGACCTCGGCTTCCGAGTGTTCAAGCTCGCCAGCAGTAACATTCAGGCATGGGAGCCAGACCGCGAACGCTTGGCCGAAACGCTGGAAGCCTCGGTGGATCATCTTAAAAGCGACCGCACGGAATCCGACATCCTGTTCGAGTTGCTCCTGAAACTCGGCCTTGACCTCACCGTGCCCATCGAAACGCGCACCATCGCCGGCCAGCAAGTCCACAGCATCGGCGCGGGCACGTTGCTCGTGTGCCTTTCCAAATCCATCACCGCCAAGGAAGTCGAACCGCTCGCCCTCGGCATCGTAGCATGGCACAAAACCCAAGCCCCCACCGGCGAAAGCACCATCGTCTTCCGCGACAGCGCTTTTGCCGATGACGTGGCCAAGACCAATCTCACCGCCATCCTCCACCAGCACGGCCTGGAAAATGTCCGCAGCCTGTAAATTATCATGAGCAAAGACCTGACAAATTCAGCGGTAGATCGGCAGAACATTCTGAACAACCCGTATGCACTCGCCGAAATTGAAAAGGCGGCCGGCATTCGAGGCATCCCGTTTGAAGGCAAAACCGTCGTGCTCAAGGAGCAAGTGGCCACCTTTTTTGAGGTCACCCCCCGCACAGTGGACAATTATCTGGAAAAATTCAGCGACGAATTGCGCCAAAACGGGTATGAGCTTCTTAAAGGTAAACGCTTGCAGGATTGCAAGTTAGGGATTCAGGCCACCTTTGGTCGCGAAGCAGATTTCGTGACCAAAACCACCGTGCTGGGGGTGTTCGATTTCCGGGCGTTTCTCAATCTCGCCATGCTCATGACAGAGTCCGAGCGAGCAGGCCTCCTGCGCAAGGCGATCCTGGACATCGTCATTGACACCATCAACCGACGCACGGGCGGCGGCACGAAATACATCAATCAGCGCGACGAGGACTTCATCCAGTCGGCGTTTATCGAGGAAAACTACCGCAAACAGTTCACCGATGCGCTGAAGGATTGCGTGGACATGGGCAATTTCAAATACGCGCTCTACACTGATAAAATCTACGTCAGTATTTTCATCGAGAAGGCGCATGAATATCGCCGCGTGCTGCGCTTGGATAATGGCGCCAGCGTCCGGGACACTTTTTATTCGGAGGTTCTGGATTTGATCGCCGCTTACGAGTGCGGCTTTGGTGAAGTTCTCGTTCAGGCATTCAAAACCAAGGGGCGGAGGCTGAATTCCTTTGAAGTGGACACGTTGTTTGCTGAATTCGAATCGAAAGCACACTGGAAGCCGTTGATCGAAAAGGCGCGCAACAAAATGGCGAGCCGTGATCTGGCCTTTCGCGATGCCTTGCATCTACAGATTCAGGAATATGTCACCCCGCTCAAGCGCGATGAATTCGAGCGTTTTCTCGGAGAGAAGAGCAAGGAGCTGGCTGAACGCCTGGAAGAAGCCAAAGACGTGATGAAGCGCCTGAAGGAACGACAATAATGGCTTGGAATTACTTAACCTTGGAGCAGGCTATCGAGATTCACGGCAAAACCGTGGAAGTCAGCGGCGGCGGCTCTACTGGCCAGCTTGAAATCGGCAAACTGGATGCAGTGTTGCAGAACATTCAAAACGACGATTATTATCCCACGTTCGACGCCAAATTGACGCACTTGTTTTTCTGTGCCTGCAAATTCCATTGCTTCCAAGATGGCAATAAGCGGATCGCCATCTCGCTTTGCGCCCAGATGTTGCTTTTGAACGGTTATTTGCGGTGCGTCAACGGCTTCATCCGCGAATCAGAGAATATCAGCTACCACGTCGCCGCCGGAAACATCTCGAAGGAATTGCTCGGCGAGTGGATCGCCGCTGTGTTGCGCAGCATGGAGGATGACGAAGCTCTCAAGCTGAAAATCTTGAATGCGATTGCCAAGGAAAACGCATGAAACTGCATTTTGAGCCAAACCTTGATTACCAGCACACGGCCATCGAAGCCGTGTGCGACATCTTTCGTGGTCAGGAGATTTGCCGCACTGAGTTCACCGTCACACGCGACACCGCCGACACGCAGCAGCGCATGGGTTTTGCGGAAAACGACATCGGCATCGGCAATCGCCTCACCTTGCTGGACGATGATCTACTCAAAAACCTGAACGACATCCAACTGCGAAACGGCCTGCCCCCATCCGCCTCACTGGCATCCGGCGATTTCACCGTCGAGATGGAAACCGGCACAGGCAAAACCTACGTTTATTTGCGCACAGTCTTCGAGTTGAACAAACGCTACGGTTTTAACAAATTCGTCGTCGTCGTGCCGTCAGTCGCCATCAAAGAGGGCGTTTACAAATCGCTCCAGATGATGGAGGACCATTTCCGATCAATCTACGCCAACGTCCCTTTTGAGTATTTCCTCTACGATTCCAGCAAACTCGGCCAAGTCCGCAACTTCGCCACCAGTTCGCAAATCCAGGTCATGGTAGTGACCGTCGGCGCGATTAACAAAAAGGATGTCAACAATCTTTACAAGGACAACGAAAAAACAGGCGGCGAAAAGCCCATTGATCTGATCAAGGCAACCCGGCCCATCCTCATCGTGGACGAACCGCAAAGCGTGGACGGCGGGCTGGAAGGCCGGGGCAAGCAGGCCCTGGGTATGATGAATCCACTATGCACGTTGCGCTATTCGGCCACTCACGTTGAGAAACACCACATGGTTTTCCGGCTCGATGCGGTGGACGCCTACGAACGCAAGCTCGTGAAGCAGATCGAAGTGGCGGAGGCTCGCATCCAGGGCGGACACAACAAACCCTATGTGAAACTGCTTTCTGTCAGTAATAAAAAGGGCGGCATTTTCGCCAGAGTGGAATTGGATATGCAGACGCGCTCCGGTGTGCAACGCCAGGAAGTCACTGTCCAGGACGGTGACAACTTGGAAATGACCACAAACCGCGCCGTTTACCACGATTGCCGTGTCGGCGAAATTCGAGTGGAAAAAGGGAACGAGTTTATGGAATTGCGCGTCCCCGGCGGCGAGCATTTTCTCACCATCGGCCAGGCTTACGGTGATTTGGACGCGCTCGCGGTGCAGCGTGAGATGATCAGCCGCACCATCAAAGAGCATTTGACCAAGGAACTTCGCCTTGCGCCGCAGGGGATCAAAGTGCTTTCGCTTTTCTTCATTGATTCCGTGGACCGCTATCGCAAATACGATGCTGACGGAAACCAGGTCAAAGGCGACTACGCCCTTATTTTTGAGCAAGAATATCGCCGGCTGGCGAAACATCCCGATTACCAAAGCCTGTTCAAGGAGGTGGACATGAGCACGGCCGCCGAGGAAGTCCACAACGGCTATTTCTCGATTGACAAGAAGAAGGTTGCGGGAAAAACAGTCGAGGTTTTCAAGGACACGCGCGGCGATACCAAAGCGGACGATGACACTTACAGCCTGATTATGCGCGACAAAGAGAAGCTTTTGGGCTTCGAGACCCCGCTCAAATTCATCTTTTCTCATTCGGCGCTCAAAGAAGGCTGGGATAATCCCAATGTTTTCCAGATTTGCGCCTTGCGCGACATGGGCACCGAACGCGAACGCCGCCAAACCATCGGACGCGGCCTTCGTTTGTGTGTGAACCAGCAAGGCGAGCGGTTGCGCGGATTTGAAATCAACACATTGACCGTCGTTGCCACAGAGAGCTACGAACAATTTGCCGAGAATCTGCAAAGGGAAATCGAAGAGGATACCGGCATCCGTTTCGGGATTGTCGAACATCACCAGTTCGCCGGCATTACCGTGCCAGGCGAGGACGGCAAGCCCGCGCCCCTGGGCTTCGACAAATCGAATGAATTGTGGCAGGTATTACGCGACGCCGGTTTTGTGGATCACAAAGGCAAGGTGGAAAACACTCTCAAGCAGGCGCTCAAGGACAACACCATGACGTTGCCGGAGCCGTTCGCCGCTCAACTCCCCCAGATCAAAGAGGTATTGAGGAAACTCGCTGGTAAACTGGAGATCAAGAACGCCAATGACCGGCAACAGGTCAAGACCCGGCAGGCCGTTCTCCACAGCGCCGAGTTCAAGGCCCTGTGGGATCGCATCAAGCACAAGACGACTTACCGCGTGCAGTTCGACAATGAGATGCTCATTGAGAAATGCACCGAGGCCATCAAGAATGGTCCCCCTATCACGAAAACTCGCTTGGAATGGCGCAAGGCTGATCTCGCCATCGGTAGGGCGGCCGTCCAACCAACTGAAACCTCCACATCGGCGCCGGTGGTGCTGGAAGAGCGTGACATCGAATTACCGGACGTCCTCACCGATTTGCAGGACAAGACACAACTGACGCGGCGGAGCATTCATCGCATTCTGGTCGGAAGCAATCGGCTAAATGACTTCATGAAGAATCCGCAGGAGTTTATCGAAATCACCGCCGACGCCATCAGCCGGGCCAAGCGTCTCGCCATCGTTGACGGCATCAAATATCAACGTCTCGGAAACGAGGAGTACTACGCCCAGGAGTTGTTCGAGACGGAGGAACTGACCGGCTATTTGAAAAACATGATTGCGGTCGGCAACCGCAGTCTTTACGAGCAAGTCGTTTATCAGTCCGACAACGAGCGATCCTTCGCCGAGCAATTGGAAAAGAATGAGGCCATCAAGATTTACGCCAAACTCCCCGGCTGGTTCAAAGTCCCAACGCCTTTGGGCACCTACAACCCGGATTGGGCGGTGCTGGTCGAAAAAGACGGCGCGGAGCGCCTCTACTTCGTGGTCGAAACCAAAACCAGCCTGTTCACCGAAGACATCCGCGACAAGGAAAGCGCCAAAATCAAATGTGGCGAAGCCCATTTCGACGCCCTGGCCACCGGCGAAAACCCCGCCCGCTTCATCAAAGCCACCAAACTCGATGACGTAATGGCCAAGTGCTAGGATATATGAGAATTGTCGGAGATCATCTTGCCAAAGTTGCCGAAAAAAGCGGTGATGTAGCTCAATTTGATCCCTTTGGCCGAAGCGCATTCAATCGCTACTACTATTCAGCATTTTTGGCCGTAAGGGCAGCTTTGCGGAAAATCGACAACAAGTGGGCATCCCCGAGCCATAAAGCGGTGCCGGAAGTGTTGAAGGGGGATGTTCTAACGCGCCTTAAACACCAGATTCGCAAGTCTCAAAGCAATGGGCAGATTACCGAAAGCGAGGGAATGCGCTTGTTCCATGCGGCACAGACAGCGGCTTCGGAACTGTCGAACCTGCTTTCGTCCGCACGCGAAACCCGCCGCGTTGCCGATTACGAGCCAGAACAATTAGTTCAGAAATCAGGTTCGGTTATTACGCTAGGCGAGTGTTCGCTGGACACGGCAAAGGCCTGGGAAAGACGTGTTGAAACCCAAACAAAAACTATACTTAGAGTTTATGGAGACCTCGGACTCATCTGATTTCACAAAGCTACACAACTTCTTGAGGGAGCACGGAGTTGATTTCGTCTCTGATGTAAAAATCAGTCATTCTGCCGAAATACATTTCGCCCTATTCGTGTCTGCTGACCACGTATCCGCAAAAAGTGGCAAAGGCGTGACCTCACATCGTCAGATGAAACTTCTCCAGCAAGCGGCGAAGGCCGAGACTGGTCTTGTAGTTGAATGGATTGTGACACCTGGGCAGGAAGCTGCCGCCATGGAAGCGTCTATACAACAGTTGATCGAAGTAAATCATCCTGGCGTTGTGCAAGCCGTGTATATCTCATCACCAAAGATCACGCCAATTTCTGTTTGGGTAGAGACGAAAACAACTTTGGATTCCCGACTACAGTCACTTCTGAAGGCACTAATCAAGCAATTCTTAGACCTCTATGGAATTGCTGACCCGCTCTTGATGTTTGGCGACAGCGTCAATCTCCCTAGTAATCCAACGATTATGCGAAAGCTTAAGATTCATGGTCCCCTCACGCCTGAGCAATTCGTGGAGGTTTTGGTCTCTGCTCGCCTTGTCATACCCAATTTACGTTGGCTGCAAACAAGGCTCGATGCGTTTAGAAAGCAAGGCTTCGTAATCCGTTCCCCGGAAGGGAAGTATTCCTTGACAGAACCTGGTTTGGACCTTGTTCCGTTTGGCAAAAACCGTTCGAGTTCAGATGTTGAAAGGGCGCTTGCCCTTGGGAGGCGCAAGTGGTAATTTTGATTCTTGAAATGGCGGTGGGTCGTCGCGAGGGTGTGCATCACGCCCATTTGCGAAGGTTTAGCATAGAAGGACGCCAGCTTACTGGCTGTCGTTCCTTCGGCCCGACAGCCAGTAAGCTGGCGGAGCTCACGAAAGCTCACAAGGCTTTGCTATAAAAAATGAACCCACCGCCATTTCTTGTCTCGTTTTCAACGAGTGAACAGTTTTTGAAGGCGCTTCCCGCTGACTTGCTCGAACTCTACGCCGGCGATTTCCAACATTTATGCGATAAACGCCTTCCTCCAGTCTTATCTATACGCTGTTTGGCGACACTTTTTGGTTACAGCTCTAAATTCACCGGGGCATTATATCATCGGACGGAAAAGTATTACCGGACATTTTCGATCCCAAAAGGAAAAACGCGGAGAATCATCCACGCACCAAGAGTGGCTTTGAAAGTCATACAGAAGTGGTTTGGTTTTCATCTCGCCGAAGCCATAAAATTCGACGACTGCATTTTCGGATTCATCAAAGGCCGGTCTGCCGTTGACGCTGCTGCTTTACATTGTGGGGCCGATTGGATTTACTCGCTAGACATTTCCGATTTTTTCCCCAGCACACCAATGAACATGGTTATTCAGGCACTTAGAGAGTTGGGGTATCCTGCACATGGTGCTGAACTCATTTCAAAACTATGCTGCTATAATGGCGGCTTGTCGCAGGGATCTCCAGCCAGTCCGGTTCTTTCAAATGTGGTCTTTCGCAGCGCGGACCTCGATCTTGGCACGATAGCTATGAAATATGGCCTGCGCTACACTCGGTACGCTGACGATATCGTTTTTTCCGGAAAGGGTGACTTTCCCGAGGCAATCAAGCCTTTTATCAAGACTGCCATTGAATCCCGTGGGTGGACGATAGCAACGACCAAAGAGCGCTTTTCAAAACGTCCGAATCGCCTAAAAGTCCATGGTCTTTTGGTTCACGGGCCAAAGCCCCGATTGACGAAAGGTTACAGGAACCGAATAAGGGCGTTCAAGCACCTTTTGGGGAAGGAAGCGGTCAAGCCTGATGACGTGGCGAGACTCGAAGGGCATCTTTCTTATGCGCGATCCGTTGAACCGGTCGACTAACCACATTAAACGAAAAGGATACTGAATGATTGCAATTCAAATTGAAATCTCGAACTTTCGATCATTTTGCCCAACGCCCGTGAGAGTTCGCCTTGAGCCGGTCACAGCCATTGTCGGAGAAAACAATGTCGGCAAATCCAATGTCCTGATGGCCCTTGATTTATTTCGCAATTTCAAGAAATCCAAAATTAGAAAGAAGGACTTTCACAACAACGACGATAAGCGGGAAATCGTCATTAAAGTTACTTTCGGTAATCTAACACCGAATGAACGAAAACTGTTCAGACGGCATTTGAGTCCCGACAACACTCTCGCCGTGACGCAAACAATCAAAGTGTTTGGCGGTGAGGGGACTGAGGAGGCAGGTGAGGCCAAGCCGGAGGAGGAAGGGCAAGAAGCGGAACTTGACGTAGTTGAGGAAAAAACCGCATCGCTCGTAAGAAGCGGCATTGAATGGCTTGATGAACCACCGACCACGAAAGCAGCGGTCGAAAAGCTGTGGAAAGGCGAACTCAAAGTGGGAAATATGGATTTCAAGGCCTGGACCAAACTACCGGCCACGCCAGCACCCACCAAAGAAGTTCTCGCCGCCAAGGTTATTGATTTTTGGGACGAACAGTGGGATACACTTCCGAAGCAGGTAGAGGCTTCAGGCACTAAACCACTTGGGTGGCCTAATAAGTTTGCCTCGTCAGCAGAATCTGTGGGAGAATTCATTAGGTTCGGGTAGCTTTCCTAAGTTGTGATACAGGGCAATTTCCATGGCTTTGTAGGTGCGGAAGCCATACGCCCGTCTGGTGACCACTCGGATT
>Ga0224555_1004159_pt1 | contig 13634 bp, 7 predicted proteins | sample 714S23034metaG_FD_180687 | JGI IMG/M metagenome (GOLD analysis project Ga0224555, IMG submission 180687) | Peat soil microbial communities from Stordalen Mire, Sweden - 717 S2 30-34 | ecosystem: Environmental > Terrestrial > Soil > Wetlands > Peat | place: Sweden: Norrbotten County, Stordalen...
TCACCACTACATCCACAACGACCGTATGCGTCGTGACCTTCAGGATGGGCGCGGGCGCAGATGCCTCCGCGGCGGTTGCCGCGGGCGCCGGCTGCTGCTGCGGCTGAGCCTGAAGAAGCTTGGCTGGCGAGAGAAGAACCGCGCCGCTCAGGACAAGAATGGATGGTAGCGCGGAGATGTTGGTGAGCATGAGCAAACTCCAGGATCGGTGCTGACCTTCACCTGCAACAATACTCCATCGCATGCCGCGCGCAGCGGCGGTCCCGCGGGCCGGTTCGCCCCGGAGACCTGTTCGGCAACTCAGAATTCGCTCCCAAAAATTTACATTTCGACCGCACGCACATTTCTCTATACTGAGCCCAGTCAGGGCGGAGAAGACACAGTGCGAAGGTTTCCGGGCAACCCGGGAAAAGCTGAAAATCGCATGGTCCCCGCCAGGAGGTTCCCCATGCCGCTTGTCAACCGACAGAACTGGCCAGCCCGGCGCACCCGGGTCCGGCAAGGGCCGCTGCCCAACGCCACAATTCACTGGATGAGTGCACTGGCTGCGCTGCTGGCGTTGGCCGCCTTTGCGAGCAACGCCCAGCCCGCCGGACAGTTTGCCCCGGCCCGCACCGTTCCCCCCATGGACGCCAGCCAGCAGGTGGAGATTCAAAATCAGCAGGCGGAACAGCAGAAGGCGGAGCAGGAGAAGAAGCGCAGAGAGCTCAACCTGCAGCGAAGAAAGCAGATCTCCGATGAGAGCGCCATGCTGGTTCAGTTGAGCACGGAGTTGAAGGCCGAAGTCGACAAAACCGACAAGGACACGCTTTCACTTGCCGTGATCCGCAAGGCTCAGGACATTGAAAAGCTGGCCCATGCCGTCAAGGAAAACATGAAAATTGCGGTCAAATACTAGAGCGCCCTTATCCGTTGCCCCTCAGGCGGAGGACTTCCGGCTCGTGTTGTGCGTCAGGAAATCCCCTGTGGAAATCCGGGTTTCTATTCCTCCGCGCAGCCCGGAAGAGCTGACCGTTCTGTGGATTAAAGCTCGATAAATCGTTTGATTAATCTTGCTTTCCACCCCACATTCAGTCTCCCGGCATGGCTGTATAAGTCTTTTGTTTTCAATGCATATTCGATCGCGTCAGGATGGCCTTTGAAAACACTTGACAGCGCACATTCCATTCATGTAAACACATGGCGCTACTGAATCGCTTTACCAGCCGTCACGAAACCTCCGGCCACATGTCGGCGGGCGTTCCGATTGCTAATAAAACGGTCCAGCAGGTGTTAAGAATCAATGCAATTCGATGGTGGACCTGGCGTGGGCCAGGCCGGAAGACCCGGTCGAATGACAACAACAAATTCACGGAGGCTACATGCGAGAAAATCGTAAATTCATCAAAGCATTTTCGCCCGTCCTCGAGAACCAGGGAAACAGAAATGGCCGTTCGTGGCTGTTTTCGATTTCCTGCGCAGTGCTGCTCGTCTTTGCGCTGGTGCTTGGATCGACCCCCAAGCTCCATGCACAGCTCACCGGCACTATCTCGGGAACCGTCTACGACTCCAGCGGGAGCGTGATTCCCAATGCAACTGTCACGCTGACCAATGAGGCAACTGCCGAGAGGCGCGACACCGTCAGTAACAGCGATGGCGTCTTCGTTTTCCCGGCGCTGAACATCGGCAACTATACCCTGGGGATCAAGGCCAAGGGGTTCAAGAGCTTTACCCAGACCGGCATCCCGCTGACCGCCGCCGAGGAGCGCAAGCTTACCGGCATCAATCTTGTCGTCGGCGCGGTTTCTGAGACCGTTACCGTTCAGGAAAGCTCGCAGATCATCGCCGTGGATAACGGCTCCAGGGCCGCTGTCCTCGATTCGGAAGACATTGATAACCTGGCCCTCGGCAGCCGCGATCTTTCACAGTTGCTCAAGGTTTTGCCCGGCGTCACCACGGCGCCCAACGGCACCAACAATGGCCCGTCCTACAACTTCCAGAACGTCGGCGCAGCCGGCGCCACGGTCGGCAACGGCCTCAACGCCAACGGCGCCCCCAACCGCGGCGGCACATCCATCACGGTGGACGGCGTTGACGTCAACGATCCCGGTTGCGATTGCAACTCGATCGCCACAGTCGATCCGGATATGACCCAGGAAGTCAGCGTTCAGACTTCCAACTTCGGCGCTGACGCGGAATACGGCCCGGTGCTCATCAACAACCTCAGCAAAGCGGGCGGCGCGCAGTATCATGGCGAAGGCTACTTCTATGCCCGTAACAACGTCCTCGCAGCCAACGACTGGCAGAGCGATTACTATGGGACCAAGAAGGGACCCGCCTCCTATTACTATCCTGGCGGCAACGGTGGTGGACCCATCCCCTTCACAGCCAAGAAAGTCATGGTCTGGGGCGGCTACGAGCGCATCCTGCAGAACCTCGGCAATAGCAACAGGCTGACGTCCTACATTCCAACGCCTGACATGCAGGGCGGCAACTTCTCCGATACCGCTGCCAACGCAGCCTTCTGCATCCAGGCATATGGATCCACCGTCCACGGGAACAGTTGCAACGATCTGACTGGAACTGTCCTTCCGGACGGCACCACCGTTACAAACAGCATGATTCCCAGCCAGTGGCTCGATCCCGGCGCCAAGGCCCTTGCCAGCATCTGGCCCGCGGCTAACCAGGTTCCGACCCAGGGGAATAACTACCAAAACTACAACCAGGTCATTCCGGGTACACACGACGGCTGGATCTATCGTCTGCGTACCGACTTCCACTTCAACGATGCCAACAACGCCTACATCTCCTATCAGCAGGGTTATGACACCGCTCCCTCGCAAGGCAACGGCGCTCACATCTACTGGACGCCCGGCAACGCCATTCCGTACCCAGGCGGAGGCCTGTTCTCCACCGAGTATACGAAGGCCATCGCGGGCCACTTTGTTCACACCTTCTCGAACACTCTGACCAACGAAGCCATCGCCAGTTGGGGATACGGAAACTTCCCCGTCGGCCCTGCAAATCCCAGCGCGGCGTTCCGCACCACGCTTGGATATCCCGCCACCTACGGCACGGTCTTCAACACCGGCTCCAAGCTGGTTCCCTCCTACAATTCACCGGGATCCACGTCCAGCTTCCCGGATTTCTCCGAGCAGGACATCTTCGAGCCAAACGGAAGCTACATCGTCCGCAAGGAGATGCCGGCATTCGCTGACAACGTCACCAAGGTCTGGAAGACCCACACCGTCAAGGTGGGCTTCTTTACTGAGAACATCCTGAACATTCAGGGCGCCTTTGAGTCGCCCAACGGCAACATCGGCGGCACCGGTTCGCCGGGCCAGACAACCAAGAACCTCATCACGGGCAACTACATCGGCTCGCCCAACAACCCCACAGCCAACTTCCTGATGGGCATCGAACAAGGCTACAACGAGAACAACGCATCGCCGGTCAGCGATATGAATTACCAGACGTTCGCTGTCTACTTCGATGACTCGTGGAAGGCCAGCCGCCGCATTACGGTCGAATTCGGTATCCGCATGGATCACGATGGGCACTGGTACGACCACCAGCAGAACGGTGAAGCAGTCTGGATTCCAGGACTGGCAGCCTCCGACCAAGCGGCCGGCAAGCTGGATCCGGGCGTCTACTGGCACGGCATCAACGCAGGCATTCCGAATAGCGGGCAGCCGGACAAGTTCGCCTATCCCGATCCGCGTGCTGGTATCTCGTGGGATTTGTTCGGAACCGGCAAGACCCTCCTCCGTGGTGGCTGGGGCATGTATCGCTACAGCGACCAGTACAACGACTACACGGGCGCTTTGAGCACTGCACAAAGCATCCTGAGTTACAGCACTCCCGGAAACACCAACATCATGCTCAACCAGATATCGAGCGGAGCACCGCAGATCGTCGTGCCGAAGCTCTCCGGCCAGACCGCCTGCTGCGTCGGCGGTGTCAATGCTCTCAACCCGCGTGACAACAAGGTTCCGTTGACCACCGAGTGGAACATGACCATCTCGCAGCAGTTGAAGTGGAACACGCTCCTCGAAGTTGCTTATGTCGGCAGTGACAGCCAGAACGCGGTCATGGGCGGCGAAGGCATTTCGGGTAGCGGCTTCGGCGATTACACCAACCAGAACAAGATCCCGCTGGGCGCCTTCTTCAAGCCCGACCCGGTCACTCTAATGGTTGCCACCAACCCCGAGAACGTGGGCACCACCTGCGCGGGCCCGGTCTGCAACAAGACCGCGGACTATCGCCCGTTTGGCAACATCTATGGTGACAACTCCATCGATGTGGTCAACAACGACAGCTACGGCACCTATAACGGTCTGCAGGCAAGCTGGGTGAAGCGCTCCAAATCAGCCAACTTCAATGCCAACTACACCTGGTCGAAGACCCTGGGAACCGGACAACAGGTCAATCCCTTCGTCCTTCGCCGCAACTACGGCGAGCTGTCCATCGATCGTCCGCAGGTAGTCAACCTCTCAGGCTCCTACTTCTCTGAGCGGCCCTACACCGGCGACAACAAGATCGTCAGCGGCTTTGCCAACGGTTGGACCATCTCCAACTACACCACGTGGCAGGGGGGTGGCAACCTGCAGGCGATCAACAATCCAAACTTCGGATTCAATGTGTTCTACAGCACCATCAACGGAGCGCCCATCTCGTCCACCAACCCCCTGCCGACAAACGTTGGAAACGGGCTGAGTCAGTCCACCTACTACGGCACCAATGCGTCCATCGACATTATGCCCGTATCCCACAGCAGCGCTCTGAGCTACAACAGCTTCAGCGCGCCTCCGGTTGGAACCTACGGGGGAGCAGCTTTCCCCTACTACCATGGCAAGTCTTACTTTGACTCCGACCTCGCGCTCTTCAAGACGTTCCATATCGTCGAAAAGCAGACGTTCAAAGTCGAAGCCGAGGCCTTCAACTGGCTCAATCACCCGCTGCCTCAATTCCAGGGCGGCTATTTGCAACTGAACTATCAGGCGGACTACACCACCAAGGCAATCACCGTCTACCCAACCACGTTTCCGGGTAACAACCCGGCCAACTTCGGCGTTGCCAACTTCAAGGCTGGCGCGCCCAATCAGCGCATCTTCGAGTTGAGCGCGAAGTACACGTTCTAACTTTCAATCGAGAGGTGGGCGCCCACTGCGTCCTCCTCTTCGGAACGTACTTCCTGTTGATTCGACAGACCTAACCGGAAAGGGCGCCTCGCGTGAGGCGCCCTTTCCATTTCATCGCGCAACCAGCCCCTCGACTGTGCCGTTTGCACGCGCCAACCGCTCACTCCGTCGCTATAATTGACATCTATGAAAATGGCGGAAAACGCATGCGCGCGCTGTGTGCCGGCACCGATGAAGACCGGCGCCGGAGCCGCATCGCCGGCGCTTCAGCGTACATTCGCAGCATGCGCTGTTCTGCTGCCCGCGCTGCTGCTCTTTACCACCGCCGCTGCCCAGGCGCAGGGCGCGCCAGCGGATCGCCCGTCGCTTCAGGGTCTTTACGACGACGCTCTGCGGCTCCAGAAGGCGGCCAGTCTTGATCAGGCTGCGAAGCAGTATCACGAGTTTCTGGCAGAAGCGATTGGAGAACTGGCGAACAGCCACGCCCAGATTGGAGGCTACGCCAAGGCTTCAGCGCTTTTTGACGAAGCTTTGGCGTTGACTCCGGACTCGCTGTCGGTGCTCAGGAACTTCGCAATGGTGGCGTTGCAGGCGGGGGACCTGAAGCGCGCGGAGACCCTGGCCAGAGCGCTTCTGAATGACAACGCGAACGACCCAACAGGCCTGGCCAGGGCTCACCAGATTCTGGGGCGCACATTGCACAGGATGAACCGGGATCAGGATGCGAGGAAGGAGCTGGAAGCGGCCGCCGCGCTCGATCCCAGCTTCCAAACCGAATACGATCTCGCTGTTGTCTGTCTGGACCTTGATGACGAGAAGTGTGCCGTGCAGATCTTTGATGGGATTGAAGCGTCGGTCAAAGACAGTCCCGCACTTCATATGCAGTTCGGCAGAGCTTATGGGAACTCGGACTTTACGCCGCGGGCAGTGACGGAATTCAGGAAAGTAATCGCGAAAGACCCGCATTATCCGGGTGCGCACTATTGCGTGGCTGCGGCGCTGCTGGCGGCGGGCGAGGACGAGAAGACGCTGCAGGAAGCAGAGACGGAGCTCAAAGAGGAGCTGGCAGTCTCTCCGAAAGACTTCCTGACTTACGCGGCGCTGGGCAAGATAGAAGCAAGTTATCACCGGTATCCTGAAGCCGAACAATACCTGAAGCATGCCATTCAACTGAATCCCAGGAACCCTGACGCCTTTCTCTACCTGGGACAAATGTACTTCGATACCAAGCGTCTGACGGAGGCGGAGCCCAATCTTCGCCGCGCCATCGAACTCACGACAGATGTTTCTCGGAACCACTATCAAATCCAGAAGGCGCATTTTCTGCTGGGCAGGATTCTCATTCAGAAGCATCGGGAGGATGAGGCGCACAAGGAGATGCAAATCGCACACGCATTCACGGATAAGGCGCTATCGAAGGATAAAAGCACGCTTGCGGGAATGCTGTCGGACAGTGCGACGTCGACAGATCCTTCTGACGCCGGGACAGACCCCGTGGCGAGCTCTTCAACCACTCTCCCCGCCGCGGATCCAGCGGCCGTCAGCAAGCAGAAGGCATTCGAGAAACAGCTCACCCCGGCCATCGCGGACGGCTATAACAACCTGGGCGCGATCATGGCAACCGAGAAGAATTACGCGGACGCGTTGAAGTACTTTCAGTTCGCGGCTGCTTGGGTCCCCTCGCTTGAGGGTCTGGACTTGAACATGGGTCGCGCCGCGTTCATGGCTGCGAAGTTTTCAGAAGCGGTCCCGCTCCTTTCCCGTTATCTCCGGTCGCACCCTGGCGATTCAGGCATCCGCGGCGCGCTCGCCATGAGCCAATTCATGACCAACAACTCGAGAGGTTGCATCGACGCGCTCAAAGGGGCAGGAGAAGCAGTTACCTCCATCCCGCAAATGCAGTACATTTATGCGGAATCGCTCGTGAAGACCGGCGAGGTCTCGTTGGGAAAAACCCGCCTCGAATCGCTCGAGTCGGCGCATCCTGAAATCGCCGAAGTCCACCGAGGCCTTGGAGAAGTCCTTGAACTCCAGGGAGACAGGCGGAAAGCAGCCGAGGAACTGCAAAGCGCAATCCTGCTTAACGCAGACGATCCGGAGTCGCACTACGACCTTGGCAAGATCGACCTCGAAATCGGGGACGCAACAACGGCAATTCCTGAGATCGAATCGGCAATTCGATTGCAGCCAAATGTTCCTGAGTACCATAGGGAGCTCGCCGGTGCATATAAGCTGGCCTTGCGACCGGCCGACGCGGGGAAGGAACTTCAGATTTATGGCGCGCTCCACACTTCTCACGAGCAACCTGCGAGCACCGGTATCGGATCGACTACAGCGAAACCAGAGTGACTGTATCCCGAAGCCACATCACTCAAGTCGACGCGACCTCCAGGGAGCGGCGACCCTGCACAAAACTCGAGAGGGCACACCAACTCTGGTTTCGCTCTAAGCCAACCGCTCCTGACCGGTGAGCAAACAGGTAAGTCGAGTTAGCTGCGAGCCGGCAGAAAAGGAAGGTGTTCTAATGCGCGCCTGGACTCGCGTGTGCCCGAAGCGCCGGCCGAATGCGTTCTGGCGGAACAATTCCTTGACCTTCCAGGATTGAATAGAACCGATCGGCTGCAAGGCTGCCGATATGATCCACCGCCCCCGACGGCCAGTGGATTTCCACGCTGTCGATCTTCTCCGCCGAGGCAAGCCCGAAATGCACACGCAGATCGTTCTGTGACAGGTAGCTCCCTCCGCTGTGAATCTCGTCAGTCTGTGTCAAGCCTCCAGCGACGATCTTGATGCGGGCATTCAAGGCGAGGCGATTGCTCTTTGTTCCCGCCAGCTCGAAGCTTACCCAATGGCGCCCTGGAATTCCCTTGTTCCTCAGGATCATTGGGCTCCCATCGAGGTCGTTGATCACCACATCCATGTTGCCATCGTTGAACAGGTCAGCTACAGCAAGTCCGCGTGAGACACGCTTCTCTCTCAGCGCGGGCCCGGCTTGATCGCTTGCATCGCAGAATGTGCCGTCCCCCTGGTTCAGGCTGAGAAGCTTACTCTGGCGATAACCTGGATCCGACGGCAACTTATTCATCTGCGGATAAACGTGCCCGCTCGCGGTAATGAGATCCAGCCATCCGTCATTGTCCAGATCCACAAATGCAATTCCCCATTTGACCCACGGCAAGGACGCGAGTGCCAGACCGGACGCAAACGATACTTCCGAGAAGTTCCAATCGCCATCGTTGCGATAAAGGTCATCGTTTTCATTTTCAAAGTTCGTGACGGAGAGGGAAGGGCGTCCAGTGTGGTTATAGTCGCCTACGGCGATTCCCATCGACGCCTGCTCGGAGCCGTCGTTGCTGAGAGCGGTCCCTGACTCAAATCCAATCTCTTCGAATTTGCCGTTCCCAAGATTCTTGTAGAGGAATTTGGGAGTCGAGTCGTTAGCCATGTAGATGTCGGGGCGGCCCGTATTGTTGAAGTCGGCCCAGATCACGCCAAGGCCGTAATAGCCGTTCGGATCGCTTACGCCGGCGCTCTTCGAAACGTCGGTAAATGTTCCATCTCCATTGTTATGGTAAAGAGCGTCGCCTGCGCCCTTCAATCCGCGTGGACCGCATTGCACGTCGACTCCCCGGTATTTGCAATAGGGTTTGCTGCCAAATTGCGGCAGGTCATCGAGGTGGAAATCAACGTAGTTTGAGACCATCAGGTCGACAAATCCATCCCCATCGTAGTCCCCGAACGACGCCCCCGCGGACCACCGGCCATCCGCCACCCCCGCTTTGGCCGTTGCATCCGTGAACGTGCCGTCGCCATTATTGTGATAGAGTATGTTGCCGCCGAGGCAGGTAATGTAAAGATCGGGCCACCCGTCGTTGTCGTAGTCCCCAACTGCTCCGCCCATTGCCAGGCAAGGTTTTGTCAGCCCCGCCTTCTGTGTCACATCGGTGAACGTGCCGTCATGGTTATTGTGGTAGAGGGCTCCGAGGCTCGTCTTGCCGTGCAATGCCATTTCGATTGTCGGTGCATTGGTGAAATAGATGTCGGGCCATCCGTCGCGGTCGTAATCCATGATGATTACGCCGCCGCTCATCGACTCAAAGATGTATTTCTTGACGTCAGACGACGTGTGGGAAAAACTGATTCCCGACTTCGCCGTAATATCTTCGAGCTGTGGTACCGGTCGGTTTGTGCATTTTGGCGATTTGGCCCCCGGCGGAGGCGGCGGAGGTGTGGGATGTCCCATTCCCTGGCCATGGATCCGGGCGGCTGCGAAGAGCATTACGGGGAGGAGCCTGGCGCAGATTCTTAGAATTGACCGGGACATGACATCCTCACCTGACTGCAATTATCGCCGATTTGACGCAGCATCGGAATGCCCTGCTGCGGAGGTCAATCCGGGGCCTGTCCCGCGGCTCCTGGAATCCTGCAGACGGAATAGCCGCGCTGCTGGTAGGGGCAGTCCATCCCGGCAGGCGCCAGGCCATGAATGACCGTCCAGGTGACCGGATACTCGCCGGCCAGCCGGGTAAAGTCTTGTGCACGAAAGTGATTCAAACCATAGGTGGCGTTGCTCATCTGCTTCCACTCGTCAGCCAGGTTCGGAAACATCGCCACCACGCCGCCATCCTTGAAGTAATCCGCCAGGTCAGATCGCTCGCTGATCGCGCGGAAGCCGTGCACATCTGCGCCCTTGTCCAGAAAGTATCGCGAATCCACGGCAAAGACAGCCTCTTCAGGAGTATTCTCCCGGATCCAAAACAGTGTGTTTACCCAATCGTTGCAACTGGTCTTCTGCCACGGTAACTCAATGTGCGGGCTATGGGGATAGGTAGATCGAGCCACCAGGAACATGCCTCCCGCCAGTGGAACAAAGATGGCCGGCAGCACCCAGTTGCGCCCTTTGGCCGCGTACTCGCCGACCACACCTCCCAGCAGAACCATGAATACCAGGGTGATGAGTTGGAAACAGCGCAGCGGTTGCAGGCGCGCATACATATCCAGCATGTGCGAACTGGCGAAGACCGCGGCAACCAGGATCGAGAGCAACCCAAAGGGAATGAGCGCGAAACTGAGGCGCTTGAACTCGGGCGTGGTTCCGCGCATTTTGCCCCTCCAGAACCAGGCCAATAGGCCAAGCGGCGCCAACATGCCGAGCCAGTGGTACCAGGCCCAGTTGGAGAGAAAAAAGAAGTCACGCGCGTAGAGTGCTTCGCGGTAGGGGCCGCGCGCCGGGGTCAGCGGGAAACCGCCCGGCAGAATGCCGGCGAAGCCTGCCATGACCGGCGGGCGAGGCCGTGCCGCCGGCTGCGGTCCTTTCGCGAGCCATAGCACGCCCGTAAGCAACAAGAGGCATGCGCCCATTTGCGGGTGGATGACGCCGGCGGCCACGATTGCAATGCCCGCGAGCACATAGCGGCGCTCAAGAAAACCGGCCAGCGCAAGAATCGAAAGCGGAGTGGAGAAGGAGCGCGGCGTAAGATAGGGGTCGATCAACAGCAGGCCTGTGTTCGTGGCCGGCATGGTCAACACCGCGGTGATCACCAGCATGGAGCACCAGCGCGCACGCGGCGAGCGGAAGCAGATCGCCGCCAGCATCCAGCAGGCAGCCAGCAATGCAAAGACGCTGGCGACGTACCACAGCCAGATCGTCCAGTCCATTGATAGATGCGTGAGCCGCGCGCTCCAGGCCAGGATCGGGCTGAACAGCGACATGTGCTCGTGGGTCATGAAAAACTCATCCGCGAAAGGATACATCCGCGGATCGAGAAGCTTCTTGGCGGCAGGAATGTGGATCTCTGCATCTTCCACGCCCAGGTGGTAGCCGTGAATGGCTAGAGCGGCGGCGGTTAGAAGCACCAGTCGAAGGATGGGGAAACGCTGTTCCGCGGCTGTTTTCATCGAGAGATCCGCGGCGCGAGGCGCAGGGGCATAGATGTCCGGTTCCGTTTTAGCATGCCAGGGTTCTGCCTTTAACTATCATACGCACGCCACGGGGTGAGACCGGCAATAGCCGATCGAATACCGTAGTCTTGCAGGATACGGTTTGGAGGCCCGCAGGTGCAATTCGAGCCCCGGGCATTCGAGCCCCGGTCGTCCTCGTACCACGCAAGCGGGGAATGGAATTGGGGTTTGGCTCATGTGAGGTCGGCTACCTGCAATGAGGAAGCGGCGTTCATGGCAGCACTTATCTCCCCGTGGGCGCGCAACCGGGCTGGCAACATGGTTCTTCCAGCGGTGCAAACGCCTTCGCTGCACACCCGGCCCGCATGCGCGCAGGCAAGAGCTTAAAACTCTATCGATTCTTGATAAGACGGAAGAATCGTGATTCAGGCTACCTGGATTCGTCTTTTTTCTTGAAGCGGGGCGGAATTAAGTGTCTCTCACCATTTACGGTCACAAGGCACGGTGCGGGACAGAGCATCGCTGCATCTTCCCCTGGGCTGGCGGCGTTTCCTAAGATGCAAAAAAGGCGAGCAGAAAGCGAACCTGTACCCCTTCCGGCCAGGAACGCCGGTCGAATTTCCGAACCCCGCGCTGCGTTCGATGCTCAAGAAAAAGCGGGCTGTGTAAACTCATTCTGCCGATTAGTCGTCTATTTCACAAGAACTGCTTTGACGGCATTGCTTCGGGCTTTTCAAGTGAAGCCACGATCCCGTTCCGGAAGTTGCGCATCCAAAACATGAGAAAACTGCTGCATATCTTCCCTCTTGTGCTTATAGTTGCTGGCGCATCGCTGATTTTTGAGCAGCGCGCCTACGCCTATGCCGATCCTGGAACCGGGTTGCTTGCCATCCAGGCTTTCGGGTCTGCTTTGGTTGCCACCGGGTGGTATCTGCGCCGAAGAATTCATGGCCTCCTGCACCGCGGCGCCAAAACCCAGCAGCAGCCGGAAGAGTTTCCCGCCGCGAAGGTAGACGAGGGTTCGTCTCTTCCGTGAGCAGCCAGCCCGACCTCCAGCAAAATCCCGTCAGGTCCGAAAGCCAGCACCCGGCCGACGCCGCGCAACTATCCAACATTCACGGCCCAGGTGAACGGATTTCGTTGCAGGCGACTTTCCGCGATCCGGCGGGCCAGCTCCATCTCACGCCAACTCATGCCCTCCGCCGCATCTATCCCGCGTCGGTCGAAGAGACCCGTGTCTTTCTTGCGTCTCCCCTGTGCAAGGCGCTGGAGCGCTGCCGCGATCTGATCCCAACCGAGATTGTCCAGGCGGACGCGTATTTGCCTGCATTGCCCGGAGAGCTTTGGCTCGAACATCCGCGCATCGATCCCATTTCGTATCCGTGGGAGTGGACAACCGGGCAGTGGCGCTCCGCAGCCGAGCTCACTCTGCGCCTTGCGGACCAGGCCATCGACGCCGGTTGGACACTGAAGGACGCAACCCCGCTGAACATCCTCTTCAAGGGCACGCGGCCCGTTCTGGTAGACGTATTGTCGTTCGAGCGCCGTGATCCGTATTCCAGCGTCTGGCTTGCCTATGGGCAGTTTGTCCGCACATTTCTTTTGCCGCTCGTCGCGGAAAAATTCCTGAGCTGGCCATTGCAGGCCACTCTCTTCGCTCGTGACGGCTATGAGCCGCGCACAATCTATAACGCTCTCGGACCCTTGCAGCGCCTCAAACCCGATCTGCTGGATGTGGTCACGCTGGCTACGCTCTTTGAGGAATCGGGCGGGAAGGGAAGCAAGCCCAATGCGCGGAAGAAGCCATCGACGACCGACCCGGAACTTGCTGCGCATATTTTGCACAAGCGGATAGCCCGTCTGCGCAAGCAAATCGCCCGCGCCGCGCGCACTGAAACCAACAGCCGATGGAGCGGCTATCAGCAATCCGCCGCACACTATCGCCCTTCCGATACGGAAGACAAGCAGCGATTCGTCGCCCGTGCGCTGGAGCGCTGCCGTCCCGCGCGCGTGCTCGATATTGGCGCCAATACAGGCGCCTATTCGCTGCTGGCTGCCAAGGCAGGCGCTGAAGTTGTGGCCCTCGACAGCGACGCCGCGGCCTTGGATGCCCTGTGGCGCGCCGCGTCGCGGCAGAACAAGCCGATCACTGCCCTGGTGGCCAACATCGCCCGTCCTACCCCCGCCGTGGGATGGAGAAACCGCGAACAGCTTTCGCTGCTCCAACGGCTCACGGGAAAGGGCCGGCTCGCCGGCAAGTTTGACATCGTGCTGATGCTGGCCGTCATTCATCACCTCATTCTTCGTGAACAATTACCCTTGGCGCACATCGCCGATCTTTGCTCCAGCCTGTCGAGCCGCTGGCTGGTGCTGGAGTGGGTGCCGCCCGCGGACCCCATGTTTCAGGAGTGGCTGCGCGGCCGCGACGATCTCTACGGCAGCCTGTCGGAGGACGACCTCAAGCAGGCATTCGCTCCGTTCTTCCACGTTGCCGATCGCACCGAGCTGGGCAATCATCGTGTCCTCTTCCTTTTTGAGCTCAACCATGTGTTTGAGAACGATCGCGCCCTCTCGCCGAACGAGGGAACAAGCCCATCATGATGAAACGCGTTG
>Ga0224555_1004165_pt1 | contig 13618 bp, 12 predicted proteins | sample 714S23034metaG_FD_180687 | JGI IMG/M metagenome (GOLD analysis project Ga0224555, IMG submission 180687) | Peat soil microbial communities from Stordalen Mire, Sweden - 717 S2 30-34 | ecosystem: Environmental > Terrestrial > Soil > Wetlands > Peat | place: Sweden: Norrbotten County, Stordalen...
CGAACCCTTCTCCGCGCGCGCCGCCACTTCGACCTCTATCGCGGAACGGTCATTCCCATCCCCGCCACCTTCGACGACGATCTGAAGGGTTATCCCGGCAAGCCGGCCAGTTTTGCCGCTGCGAAGAACAAGATCGGCACCTCCCCGGGACACGAAGCATGTGGATCGCTTGAAGGTGTCGTGAAAGATTACTATTCCGGCCTGGTCGCGGTGGACGAGAATGTCGGCAAGCTTTTCAACTACCTCGAAAAGAATAAGATCCTCGACGACACGGCGATCGTGCACAGTTCAGACCACGGATACTTCCTGGGCGAGTGGCGCATGTTCGACAAGCGCCTGATGCACGAGCCCTCGATCCGCGTGCCCATGATGATCCGCTATCCCAAACGCATTCCTGCGGGAACGGTACGCGACGAAGCGGTTCTTGATATTGACATAGCGCCGACCATTCTCGATCTCGCTGGCGTACCCATTCCCGCGCAGATGGAAGGCAAGACCATGCTGCCTCTTGCCCAGGCTACCGACGCAAATTTTCGCAAGGAGTGGTACTACCGTTACTACGAGTGGGTGAATCCGGAGGGCGTGCGTCCCCATCGCGGCATCCGCACCGACGACTTCAAATTGATCCATTACACCATGGAGCCGCAGGAATTCGAACTCTATGATCTGAAGAACGATCCGGGAGAGACCAGGAATCTTTACGGAGATCCTCACTATGCAGACCAGCAACAGCATTTGTGGAACCGCATGCAGGAGTTGGAGGCGCGACTTCCCGAAAGGCCGAGAATCGAACCGAAGAAGGCATCCGGCTAGCACGACGCAAGGGCAGGTAAGCTGCAATGGATGTCTTTCGGCTCATGCGTCATGGATGCATCCCGCAGACTACCAACATCACGGTCTAATCGCATAGGAGCACTTTATGGGTCACCGCAGATTTCTCGGGTTTTGCCTGCGGGCATTGCCGCCCATCATGCTCTGACAGCATCGGCTCCGCCCGCCGCACGCGACGATCGCCCCAACTTCCTTTTCATGATCGCGGACGATCTTACCTATCGCTCCATTCATTCGCTCAACAATCGTGAAGTGCACACCCCCAACCTCGATCGTTTTGTCGCCTCGGGGTCCGTACGCACTATTTTCATCGGGGTTCCTGGTCGGGGGCGGTATGCGTTCCAAGCCGCACCATGCTCAACACCGGCCTCACGTCCTTCCGCGCCGAGCAATATGACCTCGGTGATCACCCAAAAGCGGCCATAGATGATCAAGTGAAAAGCGGCCATAGAGAGACGGCTTAAGACAGAGCTGCCGCAGGGGGAATTTAGCCTCTGTGGTCATGAGCCACGTCTTGAGCAGAGAAAAACGAGAACAAGTCATCGCATTGGGCCGGCTGGGCTGGTCGCTGCGGCGCATCGAGCAGGCGACAGGAGTGCGCCGGGAAACGGCGGGCGACTATCTTCGCGTCGCGGGGATCGCTTTGCGGCGTCCCGGCGGTTGGGGACGCCACAGTCCTTCAAAAGCGGCCATAGACCCGATCACCGACTCTGATGGCGCGGATTCAAAACCGGCCATAGAGGTGATCACCGGCTTTTTGGCCAGTAAACCGGGTTGCGGACCGGCGAGCAGTTGCGAACCTTACCGTGAACTGATCGCGCTGGAGTTGGAACGCGGCCGGAACGCGATGGGAATCTGGCAGGATCTGGTCGACAGCCACGGGTTCGCGGGTGGCTACCAGTGCGTCAGGCGATTCGTGTGCAATTTGCGCGGCGCCGCAACCCCGGAAGCGCGGGCGGTCATCGAAACGCCGGCTGGCGAGGAATGCCAGGTTGACTACGGCACCGGGCCGATGGTGCGCGATCCCGACAGCGGCAAGTACCGTCGCACGCGTCTGTTTGTTCTGACGCTGGGCTGTAGTCGCAAATGCGTTCGGCTACTGGTCTTTCGTTCGAGTGCGCGGGTGTGGGCCGAGTTGCACGAGAAGGCATTTCGTCGGCTGGGCGGTTCGCCACGGATCGTGGTCTTGGACAACCTTCGCGAGGGTGTGCTGTCCCCAGACTTCTACGATCCGGGCGTGAACCCCTTGTATCGAGATGTTCTGGCGCACTACGGCGTGACAGCGCTGCCGTGCAAAGTGCGCGATCCGGATCGAAAAGGAAAAGTCGAGAGTGGCGTCAACCACGCGCAGATGACGCCGTTGAAGGGCAAGAAGTTCGAGAGCCTGGAAGAGGCGCAGGCGTACCTGGACCACTGGGAAGAGCGCTGGGCCGACACGCGCATCCACGGCCGGACCAAGCGGCAGGTAGCGGCGATGTTCGCCGAAGAGAAGCCCTTCTTGCAACCGCTGCCGTTGGAGCCGTTCCGCTACTACCAATACGGCGAGCGCACGGTGCATATCGATGGTTGCGTCGAGGTTGATGCGGCTTACTATGGAGCGCCGCCGGGCTGGATCGGCCGGAAGGTCAACGTGCAGTGGGACGCGATGTTCGTCCGTCTGCTCGATCCCCGCACCGGTGCGTTACTGCGCGAGCATCTGAGCGGCAAGCGCGGAGGGCATCGCATCCGCGATGCGGACCGTCCGCGTCGTACGCCGCCGCCGTTGCTTCAACTGCTGGCGCGTGCGCACAAGGCAGGAGCCAGCATCGGCGCTGTCTGCGACGCCATACATGCTCGCCAGGGCGAACTCGGAATGCGTCGCATCCAGGGCGTCCTCCAACTGGTCAAGCAATATGGCAGCGTGGCTGCGGACGATGCCTGCGCGGCGGCGATGGAACTGCGCGTCCCCGAGTATCGCTTCGTACGCCGCTATCTGGAGCGCCGTCCAAAGGCTCCTCTCACTCTGCGGCAAGTCGATCCGCTCATCCGCGAACTCAGCCAGTATCGCGACCTGATCCAACAACGCATCAACTTCGAGGAACCCAATCCATGAACCTGATCGAACTCAATCGCTCCCTGGTACAACTGCGCCTGAGCGGCATGGCCGCAGTGATGGAAACCCGCCTTCTGCAAGCGCAGTCGGAGAACATGGCGCCCATCGACCTGATCTCTATCCTGGTCTCCGACGAACTTGACTGTCGCAGCAAGCGACTGCTGGAGCGGCGCCACAAGCAGGCGCAGTTCCGTGACCCAAACAAGCAACTTGATAACTTCGACTTCCAGTTCAATCCAAAGATGAACCGCAGTCTGGTCTTCGACCTGGCCACCGCGAACTGGGTCGGAAAGCGCGAAGATGCCTTGTTCCTCGGTCCGCCTGGCAGCGGCAAAAGTCACTGCGCACAGGCCATCGGACACGCTGTCATCCAACAGGGCTACCGTGTTCTGTATCGCGAAGCCCACCGGCTGCTGGAGGACTTGGCCGACGCCACGCTCGATGGCAGGCGCAAGGAACTGATGGAAATGCTGACCACCGTGCCGTTGCTGATCATCGACGACCTGGGAATGCGCAAGCTGCCGCTGACCGCCGCCGAGGAGTTGCTTGAAATCATCATGCGCCGCTATGAACGCGCCAGTACACTCCTGACGTCAAATCGGCCCGTAGACGACTGGGGCAAACTGCTTGGCGACAGCGCCGCCGTTACCGCCATGCTGGACCGCTTGCTGCATCACGGACACGTTCTCAAGTGCGGCCCGCGCAGCTGGCGCACCAAGACCGGCGGCCCGGGAGAAGGCCAATGACATTTACAAAAACAAAGGCAAAGGCAAAGGCGATAAGGATGCCGGGCAAAGAACGCCCGGCGGCGTCGCGACTCGTGATCCAGAGGCCTCCCACGACGGAGCCTCACCTTAGGAATCCTGGCAAAAACACGAAACCCTCCGACGGCCAGCTCTTGAGCCAAACCGCAGAGGGTCTCGATTACCGATTCCTTCGGAGCCAGCCCCGCGTCATCGGCCCTGGATCACTCCGCAAGGCGCGACCCCGGCGAAGCGAATACAACACTAACACGCAATCAAGGGGTCTGAACATCAATGCGCCACTGGCCGCCTTGCAAAGATACATCTCGGCAAGGTAAAACAATCACGTCTTCTGCCTCTCTCTATGGCCGCTTTTAACCCGATCACGTATGGCCGGATTTAACCCGATCACCGAGGATATGACGACGAAGTCCAAACCTGGGCGGATGTCCATAGTGGCCAGGAGCCCAGCTCCACAAACAGGCCGGATACATTTTCGCAGGCTACTCCTCTACCGGCTTTGCTCTTGCAGCAATGCGGCGGATCATACATTTGGGGCATAGTCTTCCCACTCAAAGGAAATTACAAGAATCGGATTTCGCCTTCAACACGCTATTCTGCCTGCTAGTTTGTTTTCTCGGCAGGGTGGGGAAGCGCGAGTTTCAAATTACAGGAAGAAGAGAATCTCAAAATGTGTAAGCGGGCTCACAGCCCTCGCCGGGGCCTGACGCTCATTCTGAGAGCGCACATCGGAAGCTCATGTTCGAAGTTGAACTATCCGCAGTATTGGAGCTGCGGGCTGCGACCCGATAGCGGTTGCAGTAGGATTTATGACACAGGAACGACCCTCCCCGTGTTACACGCGCGGTGCCGCTGGCTGGCCCGGCGGGATTGTCTCGGGTCGCCGCACTATGGAAGTCCGTGCTGAACCAATCGGCACACCACTCCCAAGTATTGCCGGTCATCGAATAGAGCCCGTAACCATTGGGAGGAAAGGCCTCCACTGGGCACGTGCCAGCATATCCATCGTCACCTGTATCATGATTGGGAAACTCGCCCTGCCAGATATTGCAGAGGTGTTTCCCATTGGGCCTTAGCTTGTCACCCCAGGGATACAGCTTTTGCTCCAGGCCTCCGCGCGCGGCGTACTCCCACTCGGCCTCCGAGGGCAGACGTTGCCCCGACCACTGCGTGAATGCGATGGCATCGTTCCAGGAAACATGAACCACCGGATGTTCTTCACGGTGCAATAAGTTCGATCCCGGGCCTTCCGGCTCGTCCCATTTGGCGCCGCGCACTTTGCACCACCAAGGGGCGGCCATTACCCGGTTCTCCACCAATTGATTGAATCGCGCCCGCGGAATATGGAGCCAGAAAACGAACGACCATCCAAAGCGCTCGGCGTCGGTTCGATACCCAGTAGCTTCGATGAACTGGCGAAAGAGGCGGTTTGTAACTGTAGAGCGATCCATCGAGAATGGTCGCACCGAGACTGCACGGACCGGACCCTCGCCATCCGCAGGAAAGCCTTCCTGAGTGTCTGTGCCCATAAGAAATTTTCCGCCCGGCAGTTTGACCATGCGGGCACGCGTCTCTGCGGAAATGTCCTTCGCCGAAGCAGGGCTTTTGGTAGCGCCGAATGCACAGGGCTTGCGGTTGGAAGAGGGCCCGCAACAAGCACGTGGTTTCTGATCGGGATCGCATCTCTCGGTTGAGTTCATGGCAATTTACTCCGCACTCTTAGGGTTCATTGGACCTACCAGATTGCACCAAAGTTTAAACGCAGTTGCTCAATAGCCTCAGCCGAGAGCGGGGTTGGCTTCGGAATTGTCATCAACCACAAACGAGCGGTCTCCTCCAGTTCCTCAAGTATCGCCATGGCTACCGTCGGTGAGTTGCCCCACACGTTCGGTCCCAATCTGTCAAGCATGACTGCGCGGATCGGCGTTCCATTGGCCCGCATTCGCTCAATGGCTTGCGTAACAAGATCGACGACGGCTGGATCCCCTGGGCGATGGTAGGGTATCAGTGGAACATGCCCCACCTTCATCACGTAGTAGGGAGTGATGGGCGGCACAACGTCGGTAGCACACCAGACACCGGCAAGCGACAAGCTCACAAGATGGGTAGAGTGGGTATGAATGACGCAACGCGCCGAGCTGTCGGAGGCGTAGATTCTCCTGTGCAGGAGCAGCGTCTTGCTGGCGCGATCGCCAGTTAGTTGCACGCCGTCGCGGCTGACTTTGGCAAGCCGATCAGGCTCCAGATAGCCGAGGCAGGCATCTGTGGGGGTGATAAGATAAGCATCCTGGAGTTGCACAGAGATGTTGCCAGCCGTTGCATGAACATGTCCGCGCTCAAATAGCGAGCGACCCACACGGCATATTTCATCACGCAATTGATATTCTGTCATCATGGATTCAGCCAAGCACCAAGAAAGCCTTGCTAAAAAAGTCATCTCCTCCGAAGTTCCCGGACTTGAGGGCGACATGAATTGAACCCTGAGAGCTAAGAGGAGACGAAGCAAAGCACCATGGCACGCCAGGATCGATCTGCGGCCCTATTTGCATCTGTTCAATGTCGAGAGCACGAATGCAGGCACCCGCCGTTTCTCCGCCTGCCACCACCAATTGACCTACTCCGCGCATAACCAGCGCACGAGAGATCACTGAGAGCGCGAGTTCAACCAATTCACCACTGCGCTCAACACCGAACTGTTCGTGTACGGCCCTAACAGCAGCAGGTTCAGCCGTCGAGCAGACAAGAAGCGCCTGTTTCGGATCGCGGCTCCAGCCAGACTCGGACCATGCAAGTAGATGCTCAATCTGCGCGTCTCTGTGTACGGCAAGCTCGCCAACATTGAGCGAGCAGGCGGCTCCCCCAGATTGAATGAAGTGCTGAACCTGAGCATTTGTCGCCACCGAGCAGCTACCGGAGACGATTAACCTGCGGCCTTTCGCAGGAGGTAACTGAGCAGATTCTTCAGAAGCGTGGAAGCCCAATTGTCCAGGCAGGCTTTTGGCGAGCCCGGAGCCGGCCGTTACGAGTGGATCGCTGTGCAGGACAGAGGCGAGCCTCTCGATATGTGCGTTGCTGACTGAATCCGCGATCGCTATTGAAACGCCCTCGGCACGGAGCTTCGCGATTCGTTCTTTGACTTCATCTCCGGAGTGGGAAACTGTCCGGTAATCGATCAGCCCCGTCTTACGCCGACGTTCGCTGATCAACTGGAGCTGCAGGATGCGGACCAGGTTGGCGTCCGTCATGGGTGTCAACGGGTGATTTCGCATGCCGCTATCGCTCAACAGCAAATCGCCCACGAAGAGATGCCCCTTGTACACTGTGCGATCGTTGTCAGGAAAGGCCGGCACAACACAGCTGAAGTCGCAGTCCAACTGATCCATTAGAGCCTCAATTACCGGACCGATATTCCCTTCGGGAGTGGAATCAAACGTGGAGCATATCTTGAAGTAGATTTGCCGAACACCTTGACTGCGGAGCCAGCGGCAGGCATGCAGAGATTGCGCCACCGCTTTGGCTACCGGAATGGTTCGCGATTTCAACGCTACTACAATTGCATCGGTATGCAGTGGATCGCTTTTCAACGGGACATCGATCGTAAGGATCACACGCATTCCAGCGCGCACGAGGTTGTTGCTGAGATCCGTTGCCCCAGTGAGGTCATCCGCGATGCAACCGAGGATAGGTTTTTTCATTGCTTCTTTCGCAATCTTTTGGCTCAGTGATTCACGAGCTTTGCCGGGATAACCCAGACGGCGTAAACGTTCGCAACCGTGAGGCAGGCCGGACATGAACGTTGGCGAGGTAATGCCCCACAAGATCATGATGCAGCCTATCCAACAGCGGGTCCCAAAGAGTTGCATCATTAGGTTGCTGGGCCACCCAAAAAGGAAAATAGCCTATAAAAAGAAGCCTACGCCCAGGCCAAACACACCGTCACTTAAGCCAAGGGCCGTGCTCATAAGCAGTTTGGCGAAGCCGATGTTGATGCCATTCATGTAGGAGACCGCGTAGCACACCATGAGCAAAGGAGCGATCCGCCAGGAAACTTTGGCATAGAGCAAATAGGCGCTGATTACGACTGCTGGCGAGTCAGCCTTGCCTGAAGGCGCTTGGATCCTGCTTGCCGAACGCTATCCGGTCATGCTCCCCGCTTCACTTCAACATGAGCCAACTTCTCGTAAAAGCGCACAATCGCTCCATGATCGAGTTTGCCCATGCCGTCAGCTTTGAGCGTCAACATGATCTCCATTACAGCTGCAGTTAATGGCAACGGCACCCCAATTCTGTGACTGGTTTCAAGCACGTTGCCAATATCCTTTACGCAAATATTGAGGCTGCCACCAGGGTCAAATTTCCTATCCAACATGAGTGGCACCTTAGCATCCAGAACCGCGCTACCAGCAAGACCACCACGGATCGCTTTGTAGACTAGTTCCGGGTCCACGCCTGCCTTTGTTGCCATTACCAGCGCTTCGGCGACCGCAGCGATGTTCAAATGAACAATAATCTGGTTCGCCAGCTTGGTAACGCTGCCTGCACCGCTGCCACCGGTAAGCACGACCGAGCAACCCATCGCCTTAAAGACAGGTAGCAACGCTTCGAAATCCGCCTGCGCACCGCCAACCATAATGGAGAGACTGCCATCGATAGCCATGGGTTCGCCGCCACTTACCGGAGCGTCCAACATGCGAATGCCCTTCAGTGCGAGCGTCTCAGCAATTTCTCGGCTGACAGGCGGGGCAATCGAGCTCATGTCCACTACGATTGAACCCTTCCGCGCACTTTCAATTACGCCATCCTTGCCCAGCACTACAGCCTTGACCACAGAGGAATCCGGAAGCATGGTGATGACGATGTCCGTTCTCGATGCCACATCCCTTGGAGAGGTACCGACTTCAGCCCCGGCCTTTTCAAGCGCGTCGACCTTGGACTGATTGATATCAAAGACAACAAGTTGATGACCCGCCTTGAGCAGATTTCTGCTCATGGGTTCGCCCATAATTCCTAAGCCAATGAACCCAATTTTGCTCATCTCTGATGCAACCTTTCTTCCTCTCAGGTTTGAATTTGCCGAATCATGTGGCTTTGCCTCTCTTACCAGGGCGTTGCTGAACTTTTGAGATCATCAGGCCGGTAAATTGGTTCAAATTGGCAGGGCTGGAACCATGCTGCATAGTAGGCCTCTGCTTTGCAGCATGGCAGATTACGCTTTGTGCGAATCTGAGGATTCACTCTCTGGGAAATCGGTGAAATTCGTCGCTCTCTATCCAATTTCTTGAGGATTTTCGTTGTTGCCTTTCTTGGGGATTTGCGTTGTTGCCCGGTTGCAATCTGTTTGATTCGTGCGTTTGGTCATTGTTCATCGATGTTTGCGGGCAAGGGATGGAAAAGAACACCCGCAACAGCAGCGCCCGGAAAACATACTCTGGCACGATTGACGGCCACCCGGAGGCCGCGTACGACGCATCAAACTCAGGACTCAACGACTGCAACGCCGTGTCCGTCAACTTCCGAACTGACCGAAGCGGATGGTCTGCAGGCGCCCGTTGCTCCAACGAAACGTACCTGAATATCCCGTCCTGAATACGCTCATCTCGGCGCACTCCTGTTAGTCGATCCACATCTTCACCGCGACGCCGGTACCCATTTCAACAAACTCTTTGGCCGAGTTGAACTCAAAACCCGAAAAGACAAAACCCGCTTCACTTACACTTCGCTTCGCACAGGCTCATCGTTAGCTTGGAAAAGACTGCGCACATTTACTCTGGCCGTATGAGGAGATGCGTGCTGCATCACTGTGCCTAGACTCTCGAGCTGTCCATCTTCGCCACCGTTATGCGATAGCCCTTCGATGCGTCGTTTTTCTCATAAAGCGTGCGAATCTGCAGCAGGTGGCGATCGTCCGAGAGACCAGTGCGCGACCATTCAAAAGCCATAGAGGGCTGCCCTGGCTCTGCCAGTGGAATGGCAGAAGCGCCAAACTGATCGATTGTGTCGACCTGTTTACCGTCGATCCAAATCGCAGCTTTGCCGCCATCTTCAAACCGATAGCCGCTCCAGCGAATGCTCGTTCCGGTAAACGAATATTCGATGAGCGCGTCTTGACTATCGGTAAAGGAGAACCATGGAGTAGACTTTGCCGCTGGGGTCGCTTGAATCGCCCAGGGATGCTCCCACTGCGGGAGGTCATCGTGCAGGTACATGTAATACCGCTCGCCTTCCTTGTATTCATAGAAAGGCCGCATGAGCACACCTTCTGCACTGGCAACATGATACGTCAGGGGCTCTCCGGGGCTTACCTGCAGGCTTCGATCGAGGTTCGCCAAGTCGATCTGGGCCGACGGATTTCCGGCGGGAGCGCGAAACGCCATTGCGACAGGTCCACGCATTACTGCCGCAGGCAGATGCGTTGCGCCCGGCGCCGGTGCGAGCCAGAGGGCAGCGGGCAGAGTTGCCGTCACCACGTCGCCGCTCTTCCAGTTTTGCGAGACGATGGCCCAATTATCCCTGGATTTAAAGGGAGTGGGGACGCCATTGACGGAGATCTGCATCGGTGCGGAGAGCCAGTGGGGAATGCGTACGGCAAGCTCAAATGCAGCCGGACGGTCCATCTCAAGGTGAAACTCCGTTTTGTCCTCCTCGGGGAAGCCCGTGCGTTGGCAGAGTTTGACGGTTGCGTCGTTGTGCTTCCAATTGACGGTGGATTGCGCAAACTGCGCGACAAACAACCCATTGGAGTCATGGAAGTAGAGGACGTCGTGGAAGTCCGCGGCGGCCATGGGCCGAGTACCGGCGCAGCAGCTCCAGGGATTGTGGTTCGCCTTGACGCCGCCTTGGATGTTGTAGTCGGAGTAATAAAACACGCCTCCGTCCGGGGACATCGGCAGACTGGCGCCAATGCCATTGATCATCGCCCGCTCGGGCCATTCACAGTATTGCGCGTCTCCGGTAATCGAGACCAGATACTTGCTGAGCTTGAAGATCGCCCAGGTTCCGCACTGCGTCTCAAAGTGGAAGTCGAGGCGGAGGAGTGTGGACAGATCGTCTTGCGGAGGCATCAAGCGTTCGTTCGGGCCGAAGCCGCCGGTGGCAAAACTGTCTTTGTTGAAAACAAAGTCATAGCCGTTTTCAAGGGTCGCAAGATATTTTTCATCGCCGGTCAAAAGGTAAGCCGCACCTGCACCAGAGAGCGAATTCACATGGCTATAGGCGTGATACGCGCGAAAATCGTTATCGTTGCCGAAGGGCGAAAAAATATCCTGCTTTTTGGCAAAGAGATCCCAGAACTGCTTGTATTCCCAGTAGGCGCCAAAGTCCCGGTATTTAGGGTCGCCGGTGATAGTATAGGCGCGATAGAGGTTTTCCGTTAGCGTGTACCATTCCGTCCCGCCGGCCTCATTGTCGAAGCCCGCGTTAAAGGAATATGGACGGCCACGGTTCAGATTCTTGATGGCCCAATCCGTGACGCGGCTCAAATAGGACAGGGCATTGGGGTTTTGGCCGTAGAGAGAGGCATCCAGAAGACCACCCACCATCTTTTCGTAGGTGTAAAGCCGCGCGTTCGGCATGGATGAGTAATAAAAAAAGCCGTCGGGTGCGATTGTCTTCGCCCATTCGGCCAGGAGAAAATCGAGTTTGGCCTTCACCTCGGGGTTGCCCGTCGCGGCATACATGCGCGAAAGACCGGAAAGTATCTGGCCGAATATGTTGAAGAAATCGCGCGAATACCAGCCGCCGAGCTCAATGCCCGGAGCCGGCAGACCAGAGCGAAGACGAAAACCTTTTAGAAGATCGTCATTCGGAATCTTCAGGTAGTAATCGCAGATCTCATCGAATTGACGTCGCAGCGGGCCCCCGTCGAGAGTGACTCCTTTGTAATCAAACGAGGTTAGACGCCGCCGCCCAGCGGCGGTCGCCTGCAGCGTGGCAGGATCGGAAAATATGGGCGCACTGGCAAGAGCGCGGTGGACTGCAGGAGCAGCAGTGACACACGCCAATATCTGCGAAAACTCTCTTCGACTGATCCTCAAGGTGTATTCCTTTCAGTCTAATAATCACGCGTAATATATCTATCACGTTATAGATAAGGCGGTCAAGAATCATTTTGACCTGGGGAAAGAGCATGGGACGCAAGGCCTAGCCCAAGGCGACTAAGCTACTGATCATGGCGGATGCGGGGAACAGCAACGCAAGCCGGTCGCGGCTGGGGAAGGTGGGGCTACTGCATCTGGCAAATCTGAGCGGCCTGCACCTGCAGATATCTCATCTTCCGCCGGGAACCAGCAAGTGGAATAAGATCGAACACCGCATGTTCCCCTTCATTACTCAAAACTGGTGGGCGAGACCCTTGGTCAGCCATCACACCATAATCCGTTTGAGTTTCAACACCAGGACCACGGCGGGGATCAAGATCAAGGCAAAACTGACACAAAGAACCTGTTCCACCGAAGTCGAAATATCAGCCGCGTAGCTGGCTAAGCTCAACCTCAAACCAGGTGCCTGCCATAGCGATTGGAGCAACTCTTTCTTGCCGCAATGACCGCCGCTTGCGCAGATTGTTTACGCGCAATCCGTAAATCTCTTCGGAAAAACGCCCACTTTGCAGGCACTTCAGATGTCACACTCCTACATCGACTTTATTCGACTTCGACAACCAGTTGATTCTATTAACCTCTAACCGGGCAGCGGTGGCCACACTTAATTACTTGACATCTATAACGTTACAGCGTGATCATGTGTTCGGCAATGCAAGTAAGGCAAGCCTTCGCTGTCCCACCAACGCGGTGGAAGATATGCCGGACTATTTTGCGACCAACTGGACCTGTATGCTTCCCTTCCAGGCGCACGCTGTTGCTATGCGCCAGTTGATCGAAGGGTGGCAGTTTAATGGTATCCTCAATGCCTTTGAAGGCCTTCCTTTTACCGTTACCTCCGCTACAAACACCCTGAACACCGGCGCCACCAAGGCGCAGTTCATCGGCCCGGGCAATGGAGCCTTGCCGAAGAATCAGCGCACCATGCAGAGGTGGCTCAATACAGCCGCCTTTACGGCGCCGAGGGTCCCGGAACAAAGGAGCTCGATTTCTCATTCTTCAAGGATTTTATGTTGGAGCCCGAAGGCCATTAGAAATCTGCAGTTCCGAGCTGAGTACTTCATCATAACGAACACGCCGCAGTTCAATAATCCGACCTCATCGATTGGAGCGGCGGAGGCAGGAACAATCAATTTTGCGGGCGCGTCGTATCAACTGCAGCGCCTTTCTCGCGAAATTCAGCTCGGACTAAATGAATGTTCCGATCGAAACTTAGTACAAGTGTTTGCCTGGATTGATACCCGGGTGCAGGATTCGACGAATGGCTCTTCTTTGAGCCTTCACCCGTCTCATTTTCTGTCTCGACGCCATCCATAAACGGATAGCGCCTCTGGCTTTGTGCTACTAGCTGTACAGCTCAAGACGTGTATTTGTTTTGGAAGACCGGTCACAACACCCGGTAGAGAGATACGAGGTGAACTATGAAGACACGCAGAGAATTCTTGCGTGATACTGCGGGAGTATCAGCGAGCCTTCTAATGTCGGCAGCCGCGAAATCGGCCGGCGTGGCTCATGATGGCGGCAGCCGTGCATCAATGCGACCAAATATTATTCTGATTCTCGCTGATGATATGGGCTTTTCCGACATCGGGTGTTATGGATCGGAGATCGATACTCCCAATTTGGACAAACTTGCGGCGGGCGGACTGCGCTTCACTCAGTTTTACAACAACCCCCGGTGCTGCCCTTCACGCGCGTGTTTGCTGACGGGTTTGTACCCCCATCAGGCCGGGATGGGGCTGATGGCCGACGACTATGGAAGATATCCCTACCCCAGTTATGCAGGAGATTTAAGCAGTAAATGTGTCACCATTGCAGAGGCCCTTCATGCAGGT
>Ga0224555_1004170_pt1 | contig 13598 bp, 12 predicted proteins | sample 714S23034metaG_FD_180687 | JGI IMG/M metagenome (GOLD analysis project Ga0224555, IMG submission 180687) | Peat soil microbial communities from Stordalen Mire, Sweden - 717 S2 30-34 | ecosystem: Environmental > Terrestrial > Soil > Wetlands > Peat | place: Sweden: Norrbotten County, Stordalen...
AAGGAGCGGTTGAGGACAAGCAAGACCGTGGACAACGTTCAGGCGATGAACGAGCTTCTGGCAGAACTGAATGATGAGCACAAAATGGCCCTCGAACTCCACCCATTCTGGTCACCTGTCATCTTGGACGCAAACAGTCTTGACGTTGGATTCAAACTCCATCAGAAGAGAGCTACTCCGGACCGCGTCATGAGCCTTATTGTCGATCCGCTGAACTTTGGTCGCAGTGGACGTCTGACGAAAGCAGCAACGAAAGCAATAACTGCGGAGGTTTTGGAATTTTGGGCCGGGAAGCGAACCGATAATCACGCCGTAGTCCGCGTTGGTGACCTCGAAATAAGGTCTCGGCTGCTTAATCTTGTAGGCAAGCAGGGGCTAGTGAATATTGCACGGGCCGGTGAGATTAACTTCACGATAATGGCCGTCCACCCGGCAGAAGATCTGCCCGAAAGCGGCAATGATGATGATTTGCAAGAAGCGATCAACCGCAGTGAATTCTCGGTGCGGTTCGAAGATGGAGTGTTCGTAGAAGGCAGCAATAGCAGGGTGATTTCCGGGAGGTATATTTCTCTCATCCGAGGGCGATACTAGGCAGCGGCACGAAAACGTGTCAGGGCACGACTTCAGTCGTGCCGAAAATCACCACGCCGAAGGCGCTTCCTTGCTGCCGCAGGCCGTCCCCTGGGGCCTCCCGTCGCGCGAAGGCGCGATGGGGCCTAACCCGCCGGCGGAGTTCGCCAGAACTCCGCCATCCCTATCGCTCCCCGAACGCCGAACGCCCGCCTTTCCTGAACGCTGAGCGCTGACAACTGAACGCTGCTCTTACGGCAAATGATCCACGTAGCACGCCCCGTTCGTCGCCTGCGCCGGCGGGCTGGGCGGCGTCATCCACGGCGGCGCGCTGAAGTCGAAGAACTCCGTCATGTCTATCTGCGCCGCGTCCCGCTTGGTCAGCGCCGACAGACTAAACCGCGTCTCGATCAGCTTCAGAATCGCTGTGTGATCCGCAACCGTGTGCGATACATAATTCTTCTTCGCATACGGCGAAATCACGATCAGGGGCAGCCGATACCCCGTATACGTAAAGTCGCACGTCGGTCCCGTCGTCGTTGTGCAGATATCCCCGGGCAAAAAATCCACCGGCTTGATGCCATCCGGGCTCACCGCCGGCTGCGGAGATACGTGATCGTAGAATCCGCCCGGCTCGTCGTAGGTCAGAATGAACACCGAACTCGACCACGAAGAACTCTGCATCAGCCCGTTGATCAGCGTCTCCACATAAGCCGCGCCCGACTGGATGTCGCTCGGCGCCGCATCCGAGTTTGTCGGATGCTCGTCCAGTCCCGCATCCGTAGCCGGCTCGATCTGCGCCACCTGGGGCAGCGTCCCGTTCTGCAGATCGGTGAAGTATTGCGAGATGGGCGCAATGTTATTCGGGTACTGCGTCACGATCGTATTCGCGAACGTGAAGTTCTGCACGTAGCTCAGCTGAATGAGACACGATGCCTGATATGGCGGCCCGGAACAGCCGCTGTTGGTCGGATCGACGTAAATCTTCCAGCTAATCCCCGCGCTCTGCAGCTCCTGGAATATCGGCGGCGCCGTGATTTTCGCCGTGTCCTGCGCGTCGGTGCCCTCCGGATACACATAACCCTGCGAGGTCGCCGCGATCAGATACTCGCGGTTCGGATGCGTCCGCGTCATCACCGGAGCGAACCACCGGTCCGACGTCGCGAAGTTCGACGCCATGTAGTAGTAGTAGTTCAGATCCCCGCCATCGTAGTACCCGATCGCGCGCAGTCCATTCGTGTCGTTGAACGGTGGGCTCATCTCCCGCGAATCGTGCCCCGCCGAATAAACAAACCCATTCAGCAGTGCCGCGCTGTTGCCCACCGGATCGTTGTAATCCCAGTCGATGTGCGACTCGTTCCACGACGGGCTCGGATTCTCCGCGCACTGCGTCACCAGATGGAACGACGTCACCGGATTGTTCGGATCGTAAGAGCAGTCCGCCGGCGGCGGCTGGCTCGGATCGCATCCCGGATTCGAAGGCGCCGGCCCCTGCAGCGGTGCTGCCCCCGACGTCGGGTTCAACTGCGGCAGTCCGTCAAACGACTGATCTGCGTACCCGTTCTGCGCCCAGTACTGCCGCAGCGCTCCGAAATAGTGGTCGAACGACCGGTTCTCCTGCGCAAGAAAAACGATGTGGTTGATCGAGGACAGGCTCGCCGTCGTTCCACCCCCGCCGCCGGTGCCTCCACCGCCGCCGCCGGTACCCCCGCCCCCTCCACCACCGCCGGTGGTTCCGCTTCCACTCGACGTTCCACAGCCCAGGCTTAGCAAGGACAACGAGGAACAACAGAGAAATGCCAGTATTAACTTGGTACGCAAAGGGGTCTCGAGCCTCCTCTTGAAGTCACCCAGCTTGGATGCGCAATTGCGTCCTCGCGTTTTCTCCGTCGTCTGGCCAATCGCCGCTACATGTCTGCTGTTCCGTTCACCGGGTTGCCTTCTGTTAGTCCAGCCGCCAATGACTGTCGAATCCGGCTTCGTGGCACCGCACCCATAACCTATGGCCTGTCAACCACTCCCGGCATCAGGTGAGCCCCAACGATGAGTGCCCCCTTCTGATCGCCTGCGCATTCGGGCGATCAGGGTGGGCACCGGGCGGGAGCCTGATCCATTTCCCGAAGCCTGCTCGCAGGACCCCCCGACTGCACGGCATAATGGTCCAGACAAACGAACGGCGGCGAATTCATGTTCCGAAAAACTCAGTCCATGCAAATTGGGAACGCAATGGGAATCAACTGCGTGGGTGCAGCCGCAGCCGGTGCTCGCGCCATCGGAGCCCTCGCGGTGGGTGCCTGTGCCATCGGAGCCCTGGCGATCGGCGCCCTTGCGATCCGGCGTTTGGCTGTCGGCAAGGCGAAGTTCAAATCTCTCGAAATCGAGACGCTCACCGTCTCCCACCTGCGCGTTGCTGACATTGAAGTCACCCACCACCTGCACCTGCCTGGCGGCGATTCGCTAAGCTCCCATCGCTGACGCTCCACAACGGACGTGGCAAAAAGTAATCGGCGCACACAGAAACGGACCTGCCTGGTTCTGGCGCCCGGTTTCCCACCATGCACGGTTTCCGGGAGCGGTGGAGTTGTCGCCTGCCGGCGCGCCCGCGTTTATCGAGCGCCGTACGGCTACTTCTTCACCGCTTCCAGAATCTCCTTCTGATTCGCCAGAATCGCATCCAGTGCCTTCTGGTTCTTCTTAATCGCGCCCTGATTGCTCAGGATCGTCTTCTGGTTTGAGAGAATCGCCTTCTGATTCGCGATAATCGTCTTCTGGTTCGTGATCACTGCGTCTGCCATCATCTCTCTCCGAATTGGGTTGGCTGCGTCGGCGGCCATTCTCAATGAACCTGGCATGGTCTCGCATCCGCTGGAAGAAGGAGTTTCTCTTCCCTCCTCCGATGGACTGCCGCACAGCATTGCTTGCCCTCTGACCCGCCGACTCGCTGACCTGACTCGTCAACTTGCCGCCTGCTTTCCTGTACGCTGAACGCTGAGAACTGAACGCTATTCATGCCCACCCTCCAGGTCAAAACCGCCTCCGCCGACTACCCCGTCTTCGTCGGCCGCAATCTCTTCCCTGCGATCGCCCGCGCAAAGCGCCTCCGCCAGTGCGGGAAAGTTTTCGTCGTCACCTCACCCGAAATCTGGGCTCTCTGGGGCAAGAAATTCCTCGCTGCCTTTCCCAAAGATCAGCAGCCCACCGTCCTCTTCCTTCCCGCCGGCGAGCGCTTCAAGCGCCTGAGCCAGATCGAGCGCCTCGCCTCCGAACTCGCCGCAGCCGGCGCCGACCGCTCCTCGGTCCTCATCGCCTTCGGTGGCGGCATCATCGGTGACCTCGCCGGCTTCCTCGCCGCCATCTACATGCGCGGCATCGACTACCTCCAGGTCCCCACTACCCTGCTCGCTCAGGTCGATTCCTCGGCCGGCGGCAAGACCGGCGCCAACCTCGCCTCCGGCAAAAACCTCATCGGAAGCTTCCACCATCCGCGTGCCGTCTTCGCCGACATCGATGTCCTCCAGACCCTCCCCGACCGCGAGCTGCGCGCGGGTCTATACGAAAGCGTCAAAGCCGGCATCATCCGCGACGCCGCGCTCTTCCGCTTCATGGAGAAAAATTCCGAGAAGATCCTCTCCCGCGACCCTGCCGCACTCGAGCGCGTCATCACCGCGTCGATTCGCATGAAAGCCCAGGTCGTCGGCATCGACGAGCGCGACTCCGGCCTGCGCATGGTTCTCAACTACGGCCACACCCTCGGCCACGCCATCGAATCCGCGACCAACTACCGCGCGCTCCTCCACGGCGAAGCCATTGCCTGGGGGATGCTGGCCGCGCTCCGCATCGCGCTGGCCCGCAAGACCGTTGGGCGCGACCAGGCCGAGCGCATCGAGCAGACCCTGCTCGCGTATGGACCGCTCCCGCCCTTCCGCTCCACGCCGGCCAAACTGCTCACCGCCGCCGGTCGCGACAAAAAGAATAGCGCCGGAACCCGGCGCTTCATCCTTCCCCAAGGCATCGGCAACGCAGTGGTCGCCGAAGATATAACCGATCAGGAGCTCCATGCGGCAGTGGATTGGCTCCTTACACATGCGCGGAGAGGGTTTTCTAATCCCTAAACTCTAATCTCTAAACTCTGCTTTTCAGTCGACAGCAAGCGAAAGCTGATGCCGCACATCCGCGCCGCGCACCCAGAAGATCACGTCGGTCGCGATGTTCGTCGCGTGGTCCGCAATCCGCTCCAGATTGCGTGAGATCAGAATCGCCGGCAGCGCCTGGTCGGCGCACTCCGGCTTGTCCTGAATCACCTTCGTCAAATCGGTGATCGCCACCCGGTTCATCCGGTCGATCTCGTCGTCCATCTCGCGCACCGACTCGGCCACCATCGCGTCCCCATCCAGCAGCGCCTGCAGCGCCGTTCGGATCATCCGCCCGGCAAAATCGCCCATGCCCGCAATGTCCACCGGCAGGTCCAGCGGATCCTGCTCCATCAGGTCCAGCGTCCGGACCGCGATGCTCACCGCCATATCCCCGATCCGCTCCAGATCGCCATTAATCTTGATCACCGCCAAAATGAATCTCAGGTCGATGGCCATCGGCTGCTCCCTCGACAGCAGCTCGTACGCCATCTCGTCCACTTCCCGCTGCGCCGTGTTGATGGCCGTCTCGTTCTCGCGCACATACTGGCATAGTCCCTCGTCGCGCTGCAGCCACGCGTCCACCGCCGACTCCACCGCCTGCTGCGACAGCGCTGCCATGGCCAGCAGCTTGTCCTTCAGTTCCGCCAGTTGCTGATGAAAATGGATCCGTGGCAACGTTCCCTCCTGCGCGTCTCGCTGGGTGCCCCATTACCTGCCCGGTTTTGGCAGATGTGGGTTCAAGACGAAACCAATCTTTGTATTGTGCATCCGCGTCCATAAATACTTTGCAAAATACTCTGCAAATTTTCCGGCTCACCGTTACTCCGGTGAGCCGCCACACAACCCTGCCTTTTCGACGCGTGCAGTCCATCAACGTAACGACCCCCAACATGGCCCGTGAATCCCACTTCCGCATCACCCCCCGAACCGAAGCGTCAGAGGCCGAAATCCGGGTGCCCTGATTGATGCGCCGAACACTGAGCACCGACAGGCCTGACTGTAACCTGTCACCTGTAACCTGCTTCCTCAACCCGCCGGGTGCCCCATCCTTGGTCGCGCGTGCAGTTCGCGCGATCAGGTGGGCATCGCGCAAAGCGCGATCCTCAGTGACCGCTGAACGCCAAAGCCCGCTGCCCTCACCTGAAACCCGTAACCTGTAACCTGTAACCTGGCTTCACCCCAGCCTCTTCTCCGCCTCCTGAGCCGCCTCGTAAATCTCATCGAACGACTCCACCGCGTACAGCACCTTCTGCTCTTCCGACACCAGGAACTGCTGCTCCAGCACCTGATCCAGGTTGAAGTCCCGAATCTCCGGCCGCCCCTCAATCACATGCGTGCCCTCGCCGTGCGAAGAGATCAGCCCGCTCCCGTACAGCTTCACCTTCCCCTTCTGCCGGATCACCCCGAACTCCACGGTGAACCAGAAGAGCCGCCCCATCTTCTCGAGCTTGTCCTTATCGTGCATCAGCCCCGCGCACACCCGCCCGTAGTGCTGCAGAAAATCCGCGAACACCGGATGCGCATGCATCGGCACATGCCCAAACACATCGTGAAAGATGTCCGGCTCCGGCGTGTACTCCATCGACTCGCGGCTCCGGATATACGTCGTCGTCGGAAACTGCCGCGCCCCCAGCATCTCGAAAAACGCATCCGGCGGCAGAAACCCGCTCACCGGCGTCGCGTTCCAACCCGTCCTGGGCGCGAGCCGCCGGTTCACCTCCGCCAGGTTCGGGATCGTGTCTTCTTTCAACCCGATCTGCTCAAACCCGTTCAGATACTCCTCGGCCGCGTGCTCCCTGAGCTGCGGCATCCTCCGCCGCACTAGCTCCGCCCATACCGCATGCTGCTCCTTGTTATAAGCAGCCCAATCCTGCTGGATCAGAAACGGCTCCGCAACCGTCAGCTTCCCTTCGCCACGCTTCTGTGTCTCCGCTCCCGCAACCCCTGGTGGATTCATCCCGAACACCCCCGGCAAAACGTTAGAGAATTTCACCCGGCTCGTGGACCTGTCAACCTCATCCTGAAGATGAGAACCTTACACCGTGATTCGAAAGCTGCAGCTCTGTTCTGCAGTTGCAGGAACAGTTCTCTGTTCCGCGCTGTTCGCGATCGCGTGTCTGGAGCCAGATTTCTCCGTGCGTGATGCCTGCATCTTCGGAGCCACGACTTTGGGCTGTGGATTTGGCTCGTGGAGACTGTTGAAATATAGCCGATGAATTGAGCAGCGAATCGGATACTGCTCCCTGCTCCCTGCTCCCTGCTCCCTGCTCCCTGCTCCCTGCTCCCTGCTCCCTGCTCCCTATTCCCTATTCCCTGGTTTTTTCGCCACCATCTCCGGCTTCTTCGGCGCCGGCACCGACACCGGCGGTAAATCGTAAACCTCGATCACCCCGTTCCGCAGCATCGCAAACCGCTTCCCATCCCTCGACAACGCCACGTTCTGCCCGGCCGTCAGCACCGGCGACGCGTCCCGCACCAGCACCAGCTTCCCGCTCTCCGTGTCGTACACCCCCGCCATCTGCGCCTGAATGTCCTCCGGATACAGCGCGTCGAACGTCGAAATCGACCGGTTCACCTGCACCGACTCATACACGAACCGGCTCCCATTCGCCGCCGAGTCGAACCACCCCCACACAAACCGGTTCTGCCAGCGATCCCGCCACAGCTCCCCATCCTTCGTCGAAACCGCAATCACCTGCCGATCGTCCGCATCGCCGGAACACCCCACCATCAGCACCACGCTCGCGCTCAGCGGCCGCGCCGAAGGCTGGCAGCTCGACCGCACCTCCGCCACCGTTTGCGGCTGGCCCTCGAACGGCACATCCCGCATCACCCACGACCCCTGCGCCCTCCCCTCCAGCAAATCCAGCAGCCCATCCCCCATTAGCGGCAGCAGCGTCGGCACCTTCGCGTTCGATTCCGCTACCGGCTTCTTCTCCCCCAGCGGAAACACCATCACGTTCACCGGCGGCCCACCCAGAAACGTCTGGTCCTGCGTTTCGGCCCTCAGTTTGGCCGGAGCATTCGTCTCCACCACCAGCAGACGCTGGTCCGGAGAAACCTGCACCGCCCGAATCCCCGCATCGAACGTCATGTACGGTTCCAGTTGCAGCGCCTGGTTCGTGATGAACAGCGAATCCCGCACCCGGACCAGAAATTGCCCATCCTTATACGGCCACAGATACTGCGAGCGATCGTGCATGCGCCACTGCGCCTGCTGCGCGACCTTCCCCGTCCCCAGATCCAGCACCACCGCCCGGATCTCCTGATCGTCGTCCCCCAGGGGATCGCCCGGCGCCCGTTTCAGCAATCCGCCCGTGCGAAACGTGAACAGCAAATGATCGTCGTCGAAAAAACCCATCGCCGCCGACGACAGCCTATAGGTCAGGTAAAACGCACCCGGCGGCCGATACCCCAGCGGAGCCACCTCGATGCTCACCGCGGGCTTCACCTCCGGCAAAGGCGGCGGTGCCGGCTTCTTCTCCGCCAGCGCAGCAATCGGGAACAGCGCAAGCAGCGCTGCCATCGCCGCCCCGCCTGCCCGTTTCCCCATCGCCCCGCGCACCTTCAGCATCCCGCCTCCATTCTTCGCGCCCTACCCCCTTCAGAGCAACCGCAAAACAACCGCCGCGCAAAAACCCGCCGTTCGCTATACCATTTGACGGGGCGCCGTGTTGTGCGTATAAAACGGTGTCTACAGGTTGCACGGAAGACTCTCCCCTGCCCCCCGGGGTGCGTCTTCGAGGCAGATCGCTTATGGCCCGAATGCAGGAAGCTCGCGAAACATCCACGACTCGCCGCTCCCCTCGCTCCACCTCCAAACCCGCCGCAGCGTCGAGCGAAAATAAACAAATGCTTCAGGACTACCAGAACGCCCTCCAGCTCATGCAGCAGGGCAGGTACGAGAAAGCCCGCGTCCTCTTCGAAAAGCTCACCCGCGATGCCTCTCCGGAGATTCTCGAGCGCTGCCGCGTCTATCTCACCGTCTGCGAGCGCAACGTCCAGGAGGCCCCCCTCAGCTTCAAAACCACCGACGAGCAGTACGATTATGCCGTCTCTCTCCTCAACTCCGGCTCGTATGAGGAAGCCCGCGACCAGTTCGAGTCCATCCTCATCAAAGCCCCCGATGCCGACTACGCCCACTACGGCATGGCTCTGCTCAGCAGCATGACCGGCCAGGCCGAAGACGCCCTCGAGCATCTCAGCCGCGCCATCCAGATCAATCCCTCCAATCGCATCCAGGCGCGCTCCGATCCCGATTTCATCGACATGGCCGACGACCCTCGCTTCACCGAACTCCTCTACCCCGAGAGCAGCTAGCTGGAAGGCAGGGCACTCCAGCCCTAACCCATACCCTGTAACCCGTACCCTGCAACCTGCACCTGTAACCTGCTCCCTGTACCCTGTATCCTGCTCCCTGGTTTAGACTCATACCGGTAAGCCCAATCAACCCGGTGACCCTTAAAACCGCGAACTCAACCTCCTCCGCGGGCCTGCGCGTCGTCGCCATCGGTGGAGGAACCGGACTCTCCACCCTCCTGCGTGGCCTCAAGCTGCGTGTCCCGCACGCCGGTCTTCTCGCCCAGCCCGCCGCCAAGCCCCTCATCGCCGACCTCACCGCCGTCGTCACCGTCACCGACGATGGCGGCTCCAGCGGTCGTCTCCGCCGTGACTTCAACATGCTGCCCCCCGGCGACCTTCGCAACTGCATGGTCGCCCTTTCTGAAGACGAGCGCCTCATCTCCCGCCTCTTCCGCCACCGTTTCGACAAGGGTGACCTCGAAGGCCACAACTTCGGCAATCTCTTCATCGCCGCCCTCACCGAGATGACCGGCGACTTCGCCCAGGCCATCCGCCTTTCTGCGGACATCCTCGCCACCCGCGGCCACCTCTTCCCCGCCACAGCTTCCAACGTCACCGTCGCCGCCCGCATGGAAGACGGCTCCGTCGTCCGCGGCGAAACCAACATCACCGCCAGCCGCCAGCGCATCGTCGAGCTCATGCTCGAGCCGCCCGATCCGCCACCGCCGCCGGAAACCCTCGCCGCCATCGCCGCCGCCGACCTCATCACCATCGGACCTGGCTCGCTCTTCACTTCGATCATCACCAACCTGCTCGTCAAAGGCATCTCCGAAGCTCTCGCCACCGCCCAGGGCACGCGCGTCTTCATCTGCAACCTCATGACCCAGGCCAATGAGAGCCTGCACCTCACCGCCTCCCAGCACATCGAGCGCATCTACGAGCACGCCGGCCGCCCCATCTTCGACTACGCCCTCGTCAACACCGCGCCCGTTTCCGACGAGATCCGCGCCCGCTACGCCGCTGAAGGTGCCGAGATTACCATTGCCGATACGGACCGCATCGAGTCCCTGGGCATCCAGTGCATCACCGGCAATTTCGCCGCCGAAGGCGACGTCCTGCGCCATGCCGCCGACCGCGTCACCACCGCCCTTCTGTCTCTACCCGTCCGCACTCCCGCCGTCGCCGCCCGCTGATCCCGAGAATCATCCATGAGAACCCCCTGCGAGACCCTCAGCCGGTCCGCAGCAGCGAATGCTCTTTGCCAGGAACAAGCCAGGCCCTGGATCCTGGCCGCAACCATCCTTGCCTCCAGCATGGCCTTCATCGACAGCACGGCGATCAATGTCGCATTGCCTTCCCTGCAGAAAAGCTTTCACGCCACCGTGATCGATGTGCAGTGGGTTGTCGAATCGTATGGGCTGTTTCTCGGCGCGTTGATCCTGGCCGGCGGTTCACTCGGCGACCTGTTCGGCCGGCGCCTCTTCTTCGTCCTCGGCACAGCCATCTTCGCTCTCGCCTCCGCCGCTTGCGGACTTGCCCCGAATATTCAGGTCCTGATCCTCGCGCGCAGCTTCCAGGGTGTGGGGGCTGCCCTCATGGTCCCAGGCAGCCTCGCCATCATCAGCGCATCTTTCGATGAGAAGAGCCGCGGTTCCGCCATCGGCACCTGGTCGGGATTCAGCGCGATTACCACCGCCATCGGTCCACTCCTGGGCGGATGGCTGGTCGAGCATGCCTCCTGGCGCTGGGTCTTCGCTATCAATCTCCCCCTTGCCGCGGCCGTCATCGGAATCTCACTCTGGCGAATCCCGGAGAGTCGCAGCTCCATCGCCGCTCGGGTGGATTGGGTCGGATCGCTCCTCGCAACCCTCGGACTGGGTGGCCTCGTCTTTGCCTTCATCGAGTCGACCAGCCTCGGCTGGAGAAGTCCCCTGGTCTTCGGCAGTCTGATCGGTGCAGTTGTTTGTCTGCTGGGGTTTGCGGCGCTCGAAGCCAGCACTCCCTTTCCCATGGTTCCGCTCGCTCTGTTTCGGAACCGGAACTTTGCCGGTGCCAACCTGTTCACCCTGTTCCTCTATGCTGCGATCGGTATTTTCTTCTTCCTGCTTCCGCTCAACCTGATCCAGGTCCAGCGATACACGGCAACCGCCGCAGGCGCAGCCATGCTGCCCATGATTTTGCTCATGTTTCTTCTCTCCCGGTGGTCGGGCGGACTGGTTGCGCGCTTCGGGCCCAGAACGCCCCTGATCGTGGGTCCCCTCATCGTCGCGTTGGGCTTCCTTCTGTTTGCCCTTCCTTCTGTCCAGACGGAGGTACTGGGTGAGTTTCTTCCCTGCGGTGGTGATCCTGGGGTTTGGCATGGCGATCACGGTAGCTCCGCTGACCACCGACGTGATGAACTCCGTCGATGAGGACCACACCGGCACAGCATCCGGCATCAACAACGCCGTGGCGCGAGTAGCTGGAGTGCTGGGCATCGCCGTCCTCGGAATCGCGATGGTCTGGGCCTTCCGAACCCATCTCGATTCGACCCTGGTGCAGCTCTCCCTGCCACCGGCCGCGCTGCAGCAGATCCGCGCGCAGCAGAACCGGCTCGCCGCTCTTCAACCGCCTGCCGGTCTCGATGCGCCCACCATGGCCACCATAACCGCTTCCATTCGGCAGGGGTTTGTCTTTGGATTTCGCATCGTGATGATGATCTGCGCAGCGCTCGCCCTGGCCAGCGCAATGGTCGCCTGGCGCATGGTGCCCGGCCCGGGAGATCTCCCCCAGCGTCCAACGCAAAACAGGCTGCCCTGAGCCAGGTGCCCCATATCCGCCCGGTTTTGCCAGATGTGGAAAGCCCCAATCCTCGCGCCATCCGAGCCGGTTCTGTTTTCTCCCTCGCGCAGCGAGGCCCGGTAGAAGAGCGGCCTTCAGGCCCGCGTGCCGCCCGCTGAACAATCCCGGCTTCAGCCCCGGCAATTGCCGAACATAGCGCTTCCACCCCCGCGAGACGCTCGATCGGCCGGTCAACCAGCACCACCCTCAACCCCACCAACTCTGTCATCCTTCTATGAAAAAGGCCTCACCTGTCCAGGGGTATTTGCGAATAGTGGCCGACAGACTTCTATTCGTGCTCGTGGCACACAAGGGTGATTCGAATCCCGGCCGCTCCATCTGAGAAGGCCCTCCCGGGGTACTGCATCGGTCCCCGGTGGACACAGGATGAACGAGCTGGACGGGTTCTCCTTGCAACCGTCGCAAACACCGTTTGATTCGCAGCCGCAGTCGTGGCCGTGGGAAAGTGGGAAGCGCGGTTCGGGCTTTCCACTTTTCCATGGCCTGCTTTCAGCCGCGGGTGAATAACTCCTCGTTGTAACTCGCTCCGTGGCGCAACAACGCCCACACCACGGTCAATAACTTCCTCGCCAGCGCAATCCGGGCCACCTGCGCGGGTTTACGCTGCCGCAGTCCCGCATAATAACTCCGCGCTCCGGGCGAGCACCGCGCCGCCACCTGCGCCGTGGATCTTCATGGCGTACCTTCCTCCTGTCTTCTCTGTGCCTCGAGCACGTATCAGGAAGGTACGCCTCCTTTTCATCCCATCTGAGTCTCGTCCGCGAGGCGGCGAGGCGAAGGATCTGCGGTTGCTCTTCCGCCGCGGTCCGCCCGAAACTTCCGGTTTGCCGGTAAACGGCCAAGACGCAGCTTAGCGGCGCAGGTGAGGCGTCACCGCCTGCTTGAGCGCGGCGATTAGCCGCTCGTCCATGTACTCGTAGTTGTCGGGAATGTCTAAGACGATCACTTGCCGCCGTCGCAGCAGATGAGCGTACTTCTGGCTCAACTTGCGCTTATGGATCGATTCCATCGCAAAGATCAGGTCCGCCCATTCGATCAGGTCAGCCGACACGACATTCTCTGCATCCGGGCTGGTCCCTGCTGATGCAGCCTCTATCCCCGGACGAGACGAGAACAGCGCCTCTGCGGTTGGGCTTCGCCGTCGGTTTCGACTACACACAAAGAGGACCTTCACGTACCCAAGAGTACGTCAGCGTCCAGTGAAACTTCCTCATTGCCGGTGATACACCAACGACAAGGGTAAGCTACTTCTGAAGAACGGCCTTTCAGATGAATGCCATGAAACCCAAAGTCGGTGATGTCGCTGAAATCAAGACCCCTCAAGGCTTGGCCTACGTCCAATACACGTACGATGGCAAGGGTGACGGCGAAATCGTGCGCGTCCTGCCGGGGTTGTACAATTCTCGACCCAATCTGGAAGCTTTGGTGTTACAACGCGAGTTGTACTTCATCTTTTATACGTTGGAGTACGCCATGCGCAAAAGACAAGTAGAGATTGTGTGTAATCTTCCGGTGCCCGAATGGGACAGGTCGGAACCTCTCATGCGCCATGCGTCCGGCAGAACACGTGAGGGCAACGTCACAGGCTGGAGAATTGTGCCGGCACTGAACCCTCTCACGGTTGATTTCCTGATTCGGACACCTGTCATTCGAGAGCTTACGCAGGAGCAGATGGGATTGTCCATTCGCCAGATTTGGCCGCATCCGGTGATGGTGAAAGAACTCGCGCGCGGCTGGACCCCAGAATGTGCG
>Ga0224555_1004171_pt1 | contig 13597 bp, 12 predicted proteins | sample 714S23034metaG_FD_180687 | JGI IMG/M metagenome (GOLD analysis project Ga0224555, IMG submission 180687) | Peat soil microbial communities from Stordalen Mire, Sweden - 717 S2 30-34 | ecosystem: Environmental > Terrestrial > Soil > Wetlands > Peat | place: Sweden: Norrbotten County, Stordalen...
CACGGCTTGGTTCGCGAACTTCAGCGCCTCCGGATATTTGTTCTGCTGATCCAACGCCAGCGATAACCGCAGCACCGCAACCGGATCGACCTGCTGCGGATACGCATCGATCGACTTCCTCAGATTTCCTTCTGCATCGGCCCACGCTTGTTTGTTGTAATCGAGCGTCCCAATAATTTCGTAAGCTTCAGAACGCAAGAAGTTCTTGTAGATTTCGATCCGGTCCGGTGGCTGCCCCGCCGTTGGAATATCCGTGTCCACCGTCACCAGCGCGCGTTGCGCATCTTTTCGCGCTTCCGCTAATTTCTGATCTTTGTCCAGATCCGTATCGTGCGTGCGCTCCGCGATGACTTGCGCTACCGCCAGCAAAGCCTCCGGATCGTCGGCATCGTAGGTCAGAAGCTTCTGCGCCATCTCCATCATCTTGTCGCCGTTGTTCGCCGCCTGATACTCGTGCATGACCGACTTGTACAGCAGAGGCTTCAATTCGCTGTCCGGAAACTTGGTGGCGAAATCGTCCGCGGCTTTCTCCTGCGCAGCCGGATCGGTCAAAGCCACTGCGGCCTTATACGCCTCAAACTCCGGCTGTGTCTTGGCCTGCGGAGGACGCTTTCCCGCCGGCGCCGCTTGTCCCGCAGTCTGTCCCGCCGCCGGCGTGCTCTGCGCCGCAGGCTTATTGCTCTGAGCACCTTGCGCCAATGAATTTTGTGCCACCGCGATTCCCAGCACTGCAACCATCATCGCCGTTAGCTTCATGCTTTCTCCTTATGAATTGCGAATCGGACAATTTGGTAACCGCTCATTGAAACACAACCGGCTGGATTTAATTTACCCAATTACCCAGTTACCAAATTACTAAATTCTCTCTACTGCGATTGCGGCTTCGCCGGAGGCTCATACGCCTGCGCCAGCCCTTTTTCCGCCGCCGCCCGGATCTCCGGCAATTTCCCGCCCGCCGTTAGCGCTGCCTGATACTGTTGCACCGCCGCCTCGCGATCTTCTTTCATATCCAGAATCCGCCCCAGATACACATGCGACCACCCCAGCACGGTAGGATCCTGCGACGATTGAATCGCCTTCTGGAAATTATCTTCGGCCCCGTCGCGATTCTTGTTGGCCACGGCCACTTGCGCCAGAATAAAGAGCGCCCGCCCCTGGTCGCCAATTTTCTTATCCAGCGCCTGCTGCGCCAGTTCCTGCGCCCCCTTGGCGTCGCCCGCGGCCAGCCGCTTCTCCGCCGTCATCAGCAAACGCCGGTCTTCCGGCCGCGACAATCGCACCAGCTCCGGCGATGCCACGCTAGCGAACTGCACTTCCGCCGCCGCGCGCTCTTCTTTCTTGATGTCGACCGCCTCCAGCAAATCGCCGTACGTGCCCTTTAGGCCCACCGGATCTTTCTCAAACGCGATCATCGCGTTATAAAAATAGCGCGTCAGAATGTAGCCCTGCTTCACCGCATCATCCACCGCCTGCGCCCGCATGGCTTCTGCCGTCTGCTTGTTTCCCGCCGTCCGGGTCTCGATAGCTCGCACCAGGCACTCGGTCACCAGCAGCGAAATATCGGTCTTGAAACTATCTTCCAGCGGCGCCCGCTTCACCGATTGCAACAGCGGCTCCAGCCGTTTGATCGCGAGCATGTGCTTGTCCGCCAGCGGATCCAGCTCGTAATGCAAAAACGTATGCCGGATCTCATCCATCTTCAGCGCGCCCTGCCGTTTCACTCCCGAATTCGTGTCCGGAGCAGGGAAGACGATCACGTAATAATCCGGTCCATAATTTCGCGCGTCCGTCTGATTCGGCGATCCCATGAAATCCAGATAAATCGTGAACCTGCGTCCCAGATATTGGGACGAGGGCTGCTTCAAATAAATCTCGGTGTCGAAGACCATTTTGGCCAGCGGCTCGTGATAGCGCCGCATCGCCGCCGCGTAATCGTAACGATGGTGCACCCAGATCGAGTGCAATCCCGCGGAGGTGTAAAAGTGCTCCATTAACGCGCCGAAATTCGAAATCGCGGCCGCATCCGGAGGCAGATCCTCATCTTTTCTTCGCGGCAGAAAATGCGGAGGCCCATCCACATACAACGCCAGCGAAATATATTGCGAGAGGTTGCGATTGGGATCTCTCGAGGCCACGTGGCCCTGGACAAACTCGCACACCGCTGTCAGCGCCTCTCCTGCTTCCTCCGATTCCCGCAGATTTCTCTGCACCTCAGCCCGCACGTTACTGCGCGTGGCGTCGGAGACGGTCAGATCCTGATCGTAGCCGCAAGCATTGAGCGCGGTAAGAAACGAAAAGACGGTTTCATTGGCATCCAGCGCAATCGCCGGATTCACCGGAGCCGCTTCCTGCGCCGGCCTCTGCGGCACCGGCGGCTGCGGATCATTGCTCTTCGGAACCTTATTCTTCGACCCTTTGCCCTGGGGCGCCGTTGGCTGCGGAGCCTGACCCTGTTCCTCCTTGGAGGAACTCTCCGCCGGGTTCTCGGGAGCTTGATTCTGCGGGGCCTGTGCTTGCGGAGCCGGATTCCCCGGAGTCTGATCCTGCGGCGTCTGCCCGGTCCCCGCCTGACCCTGACCTGCCGCACTCGGTGCCGGCACACTCTGGTCGGACGGACTAGAAGCCGAACCGGGCGCGACCGGATCCTGCGCCCAGCACACACCCACCAGCAACCCTAACAGGACCGCAAAAAACCCACTTCGAAGTCGCAACCTCAGGAAACCCTCCACAAGATCGGTGTAATTTCGGCGGAGAACACCTTCAAGTGTAAGGACTTTCGGACCACCCGGTCAAACCGCCCCAAGCTCTTGCAGTCCGCAGGTTTTTTCATTTTGGCATCAGGCGCAAGGCGGTAGTGGTCTGTGTTTGAACCGGCTTTGGAAGGGCACGGCTTCAGCCGTCGCCGTTAAGTCCTTCAACCCCAACCGCGCTTCAGCGCCTGCGGGCTGCGATCAGGCGCGGCGCAGGCGATGCGGGGAGTCAGTCATTGCTCAGAATCCACTTCCCTATCTTCTCCAGCGCCACCGGCGAAATAGTTTCCTCAATCGCAGAGTACTCGGTAGGCGAACCGGTCTTTGCCGTTTGAAATAAATGGTTGAGGCCCGGTAATTCATCGACCTCGAAATGCTTATTGCCGCCTTGTTCGAGCGCCGCCCGAATGGCCGGCAGATTCTCCTTGACCGGAACCTGCGTATCTTTCTCGCCGCCGATGGCCAGCACCGGACACTTCACCTTGCGCAAAGCAACTGCGGGATCGTAGGTCAGAAAGTAGCGAAACCAGGGCGAGCTCAAAATCTTAATGGTTGCGCCCGCCTGCGCCTCCGGCATATCGCCGGATAACTTTTCTTTCAAATCTTTGTCCAGGACAGCCTCGTCTTTCTCGGTCTCAACCAGATTTAGTACTTCTCGTTCTTTCGTCGCATCCTTGACCGCTTCTTCATGACTCTTGCCGCTGGCTTCCTCAATCGCCTCGGTTTGCTCCACCAGAATGTCGTCCCCACGAACCCCTGAGCCCGCCATCATTACGATGAATGCTACGTCCGGGTTTCGCGCGGCGATCATGGGCGCGATAATTCCGCCCTCACTGTGGCCAATCAGTCCAATCTTGTGGGGATCGATCTCCGGCCGCGTCTTCAGATATGAGATCCCAGCTTCTGTATCAGTGGCAAAATCGGCAGTGGTTGCCGCGGCAAAATCTCCTGTGGATTTAGCCGTGCCGCGATCGTCTGCCCGAAGCACGGCGATTCCGCGGCGCGTCAAATAATCCGAGAGAACCAGAAACGGCTTGTGACCCAGTAAAGTCTCGTCGCGATCCTGCGGCCCGGAACCCGTGATCAACACCACCGCGCGAAATGGCCCCTTGCCTTGCGGAATCGTAAGCGTGGCCGCCAGCGTAACGTTCTGCACTTTATTCTCGTACGACACATCTTCGTCTTTGTAGGGATAGGGTTTGGTTGGATTCTGCGGCCGCTTGGGCGGCTGCAACTCCGATTGATCCTTCAACCGGTGCAGAGCCAGCGGCATCTTATTCCCACCTTGCGTCCAGTTTCCCTCGATCGAACCCAGGTCAGCGGAAATCTTGCCCTCAAATACACCGTTGATTTTTTCCGCGTCGATTTTCAGCGTGGCGCCATCGCGCGTCGTCTTCGTGGTCGGCAATCCCTTCACGCCCTGGTCGAGACTGTCCATCGTGGCGACCAAGCCGTCATCGGTGTTGACGATATGAAATACGACACGGAGCTTGGCGATGCCTGTATCAAGCGTGCCTAGCCACGCGCCGTCAATATCCGAAGGCTTCGCTGGTTTGTGTTCTTTTACAGGCGACGTCGATCGTTTGAAGTCGAGCGGCAACGGTTGGCTCTGCGTCCAGGTCCCGCTGATCGTGCCGCCGTCGCTCGAGACCTTGCCTTCGTATGTACCATGCACGGCATCCACGCCCAGGCTCAATCTGGAATTGTTGAGGACGATGGAACTTACCGGGATGCCGTACGCGCCTTGATCTACGCTATCGAGCGTCGCCTTCAGGCTGTTCGCATCTGCTTTGGTGATGTGGAGCACCAGATGCAGATCCGCCACACCCGCATGCAGCGTTCCCTCCCAATCCCCGGCAATGTCCTGCGCATGGGCGCGGAGAGTGCAGACGGCGAACATCACCACGACGGTTGCCACCACGACGCTCTTCATAATTCACCTTCTAAGAATGCCTCAGTGACTGGCCGGAGGAGGCGTGGCTGGCTGCGCTGCCGTCGGAGCGTCTTTCGAGCGCCGGAGGGTTATCGCGTACGTGTGCTCGCCGTTGAACCAATCTCCACTGATCACAGTGAGATCTTTATTGAGCTTACCCGAGACCGAGCCTCCCACCTGCGGAGCTTCAATCTTGATCGACGATCCCTTGCGAATCACTGCGACTACAGGCCATCCCTTGATATTCATGTCGGGCTCATCGAACGTAGCCATCAGTCCATCTCCCGTGTTCTTGACATGGAAGGTGAGCCGCAACTTGCCGTTCGAGGGCGTGTCTAGCAGGGAAGGCAAACTCGCGTCACCTTGCCATGTGCCGTCAATGTCGGAAGGCGGGGCGGGCGGATGCTCGAGCTTGATCGGCGTGGTGCTTTTCTTGAAATCCAACTGCTGCTTCTTGGGTTGCGACCAGTTGCCGGTGATCGTGGTGGCATTCTTGATGTTACCCTCGTAGGATCCTTTCACCACGTTCGCGGTGAACTTCAATTTCGATCCCTCAAGTGAAATCGAGTCGACAGGCATGCCCACCACAGCCTGATCGGGACTATCTAATGTGGCTTTCAGGCTTCCATCCGGCGCCTTTGTAATGTGCAACACGATTCGTATTTCCCCCATGCCCATGGGAAGAGTGCCTTGCCAGTCCCCTGCAATGTCCTCAGCCTGCGCTGCACACACGGCTGCTACCGCCCATACCGCAACCATAATTGCCTTCTTCATGAGTCCGCGACCTCCTAGCCGCCGCCTGAAACCTTTTCACAAATCGCCGCGCCGTTCAAGTCGTTTATAAAAATAGGGGACTTACCACCGTTATCTCGAAACCGCTGCGGCTGAGCGTTTGGTCTTTAGTCAGCCGACTGCCCCCAGTAGAATAAAAGGAGTGCGATTAGAAAATCCCGACGGCTAGACCGTACGACTCCATGCGAATCGAGCCAATGAACCCGATGAAGTTCGCCGTCGCATCTCTGCTCGTTCTTCTTGTGGGAAGCAGAGCATCCGTTGCGCAAAACCCATCGGATTCACATGCAGCGACCGCTATCGTTTCCGGAATCGTCACCAAACTTCCGGGTAGCGATCCGGTCAAGAAAGCGCTCATCGAACTCATCGCCGAGAACCAGAGCGAGGGCGGAAATTACACTGCGCTCACCGCCGTGGATGGCAGCTTTCGCATTGAAAACATTGCTCCCGGCCGCTATCACCTCTTCGTCGAGCGAACCGGCTTTCAGGAAATCGATAATCGCCACCATCCCATCGACGGCCGCATGCTCACCCTGACCGGCGGTCAGGAGATGAAAGACCTGACCATTCGTTTGCAAGCAGCGGCCGTCGTCGAAGGCCGGGTTACCGACGAAGATGGCGATCCTATGGCCGCCGCGCAAGTGGCCGTGTTGCGCCAGACGTTTACCCTGGGCCGCAGTCGCTGGGAACAAGCTGGCGCGGAGCGCACCAACGATCTGGGCGAATATCGAATTTCAGGCCTCGCTCCGGGAAATTATTTTGTTTCGGTTACTCCTCCGCCCGACTTCAGAAGCATGATCGAAGCCACCAGCAACGCGCCGGCGCTTGCATCCCACGCCGCAGCCGCCGATAAGCCCGCGCCGCCTTCGTATCAGACCACTTATTATCCCGGCACCAAAGATCGTTCGCAGGCCGGCGCAATTCAGTTGCACGCCGGTGACGACTTTCCGGCGAATTTTTCGCTCACGCCCAGTCCCAGCCTCACGGTCCGCGGCTCGGTAGCCAATCTGCCCACGGGCGCCACCGCATCCATCCTGTTGCAGTCGAAAGATTTCAACCTCGTGCTGAACGGCGCGGAGGTGCACAAAGACGGCACCTTTGAGATTCGTGATGTTTCCCCCGGAGCTTACACAATTTTCGCAACCGTGGAGGAGGCTCCGGTGCCCATGACAGCGCATCAATCGCTTCAGCTCGCTTCCTCCAATGTTGAGGGACTTCGCCTGGTCCCGCAATCTGGAGGCTCGGTTTTCGCTCACCTCCGAATCGAAGGCGCGAATCCTAACGCTGCCAGGCTCGACGCCACCCAAATATTTCTCACGCTGAGCTCTGCCGAAGGGGAGGATGACACTCTGGGCGCCTTCGGTATTGGCCCAGGAGTTACGCTGGCCCGCGCTAACCCGGACGGCAGCTTCGAGTGGAAAAATGTTCCGGCTGGCCGCTATTTCGTGCAAATCTCCGAACAGACTGATATGCCCGACTTCTTTCTGAAATCGGTGACGGCCGGCGGGCGCGAAGCCAGCTCCGGATTCACTGTCAATGGTATTGGCACGACTATCGATCTGGTGGTCAGCGCGAATGGAGCCGCCATTGATGGCGTGGTTACCGATCACAGCGAAGAAGCTGCGAACGATCGAACTGAAACCGATCCGCCAACCGATCCACCGAATAATGCTGGACCGAATAATGCTGGATCTGAAAACGACCAGCCCCTGGCCGATGCCGTCGTCGTCGCCGTTCCTGAAGCCCGCTTCCGCAGCCGTCCCGATCGTTATCGCAAAGCGGTCACCGATCAGCGCGGACGCTTCACTCTGCGCGGCCTGCCTCCCGGCGACTACACAATTTTCGCCTGGGAACACGTCGATGGCGAAGCCTATTTCAATCTCGACTTCCTCCGATCCTATGAAGGTCAAGGCAAAGCACTGCGCATAAATGAAGGAGAGCGCACCAGCCTCCAGCTCAAAGCAATCCCTGTCAATCAAGATCAACCCTAGCTAGTGGTCTAGTTTGAATCGGCTTTGAAAGGGCACGGCTTCACAGGCTGCGGAAAAACTCGGCGACACTTCCGATTTTGGGTGGCGCAGCGCTTCAGCGCTGCGATCACTGGTCTGCTTTCAACAGCGGCTTTAGCTGCTGAGGGGTGCCAATTTTCAAACTGCAGCACTACCCAACCGTAGCCTCGCCCCTTACTGTTCCATGCGGTATCCTTTCTAGCAATATGAAAGCCCTACGGATTGTCCTCGCTCTGTTTGCGGTCATCGTTGCCACTAACATCGTCGATGCCCAAAGCACGCCGGCGAATGCCTTGCTGATACTTGCGAAACGCGACAGTACGCTACTGATCGTCGATCCCTCGGCCTTGAAGGTAGTGGCGCGCGTGCCAGTCGGCCCTGATCCGCATGAGGTCATTGCGTCCAGCGATGGCAAACTAGCTTACGTCTCCAACTATGGAGGCGGAGCCTACAACACCCTCGCCGTAGTGGATTTAGTCGCGCAAAAACCTCTATCTGCCATCGATCTCGGTCCCCTGCGAGGTCCGCACGGAATAACATTTGTGGGCGGCAAACCATGGTTCACAGCCGAAGCCGCGAAGGCCATTGGCCGATACGACCCGGCGTCCAAGCGAGTGGATTGGATCTTAGGCACCGGCCAGAATCGTACGCACATGATCTACGTTTCGCCCGACATGAACCGGATCATCACCACGAATGTCAGCTCCGCCACCGTCAGCATCATCGAGAAAACCAGCGCTGGTCCTGGTCCAGGCGGCCCTCCGGGAGGAAATTGGAATGAAACCGTCGTGCCTGTCGGCAAAGGTTCCGAAGGCTTCGACGTCTCGCCCGATGGAAAAGAAATCTGGGTCGCCAATGCCGGAGACGGAACTGTCTCCATCATCGACGTCGCCAGCAAGCAAGTGACGCAAACCCTTGCCGCCGACGTACCCAGCGCGAACCGGCTGAAGTTCACACTGGATGGCAAGCTGGCGTTGATTTCTACTTTGCGCGGCTCCGATGTAACCGTCATCGACACCGCGACCCGCAAGACCGTCAAACGAATCCCAGAGGGACACGGCTCAGCCGGCATCTTGATGCAGCCAGATGGTGCCCGCGCTTTCGTGGCATGTTCTCCCGACGGCTACGTCGCGGTCATCAATCTTCAGTCGCTCGAAGTGGTCGGCCACATCGATGCCGGCCACGAACCTGACGGTCTGGCTTGGGCCACGCGGCAGTAGAGGATGGGTGGCTTAACTTTTTCACCATTGTCTGCCAGATGTGTCTGGCAATGACAAATTCATACATTTATGACATACTTTTATCGTCTTGGCGGTTTCAGTATGAGGGGGGCATAGAGAGGGAAATGGAGCAGGAAATTCGAGCCCGTGTAAATGAGAACGGCCGTGTCGTAATCCCCGCTTCTTTCCGCAAGGCGCTTGGCATCGAGGTTGGAGACGAAATCGTGCTGCGCATCGAAGACGACGAACTTCGCATAACTACACAGCAGCGCCGTATCCAGCAGGCGCAACGCCGCGCTCGGCAATATCTGAAACCGGGAACCTCGCTGGTGAAGGAGTTGCTCGCGGAGCGCCGCGCGGCTTTCAAGAATGAATAGAATAGTGCTCGACGCTTCAGCCATCCTCGCCGTAATTAGTGGCGAGCCGGGGGCGGAGCAACTCACTCCTGAGCTAACGTCCCATGCCGTCGCAGGCACGGTAAATCTCGCTGAAGTGCAAACCAAGCTAGTAAGCCGGGGATGGACTTCTTCGCAGGCCTGGCAGGATGCTACCAGTCCGATTGCGGAGATCGTGCCCTTTGATGAAGAGCAAGCTAGAATAGCCGGCGATTTGGTCAGCCGCACTCACTCTTTAGGCCTGTCGCTCGGTGATCGTGCTTGCCTTGCGCTGGGCATCGCGCTGAAAGCGCCAGTCTATACAGCCGAAACAGCGTGGAAAAAACTAAAGGTGGCCATACCCATTCACCTCATTCGCTGAGCCGGAGTTGCCACGATCCGTTGCCATGGCTCCCCGCAATCACTCCGAAATTTTTACATGCACCGCAGCCCGATAACCTTGCCGGTGTTTGTACGGGCTTAGGCGGATCAGATGCGTAGCGCGCAGCCGCGAATCCTACCTTTGTGAAAATAAGACACTTTGCTACATTTCACAGCTTTCACACCGCTTGGCAGGCAAATTGCTCCTTCCTGGAGATGCTGCACTTGGAGGTTTCCTATGTCCGCAATTAGCGATAAAGAATTCCTTCGACTGCTCCAAAACGATGTCGATTATTTCGCCCAGGCGGTTGACCGCTTCGAGGAATTGGTTCCTCGCGTATGCGCTTCTCTTCAGGATCAATGGAGATTGCAGGCTCAGTCTCGCCGCAACTTCACCTTTGAATTGGAAATCCTCATGAAAAAAGCGGAAGAATGCGTGAACGCATCGCCGGCCGCAGAGAAAAACTAAAACTCAAAAACCTGGATCAGGCATAGATAGAACTCATTGACCTGTCGATGAGTGAAATGGCTATATTTCACCAATTGACCCTCACGGAAAGCGAAGGGTACCCTCTCGCCATACTTTAAGCGTCGTCCTTGCATCGAAACCCTCAAGGCCCTCTAGCTTTGCAATGTCCAACAGAATGGCTTCTCCCTGACGGGGCTCAAATTCGAGAGCATGAGCAGCGGCCCACCCGCGTACGCCGTCATCAGTGCTCAACAACAGAGGCAGCAGCATTCTCTGGTGCTCTAATCCGCGACTCCTGATCTCCCGATAAATAGCTGCCACCGTGTCTGCCGCAGGATTCCCAGCTCTAAAGTCGCGTAATCGGTTAGCTTGGCCGTGGACAGATGCGGCCTCCCGATAAAGGCGCACCAGTTCCTTTGTTGCAAGTTTCTTGTACTTCTGGCTTGCACCCATATCCGCGATCATCATAACTGACGAAATCAAGGCCATAGCGCTCATTGACCTGTCGATGAGACGCACACGCCCCTTGCCGATCGATTCAAGTAGAATAAGGGTTTCGACCAAGGCCTTTGTTCGATTCTGATCTCACCGTGTTTTCGATGCTGGCCGCTCTTGGCGCCCCCAAGGGAGTTCTGTCCTACCTCCGCCAGCACTTGCTCGACAAAACTTTTCAAGGCCTCTACCACACCGACGCCTTCGATCGTGCCCTGCTGATTCCGTATTTCATTGTGCTCATCTTGCTCGCCGCCTACGGAATGCATCGTTACATCCTGGTGTACCTGTATTACAAGCATAAGAAAAATCGCACCACCGAACCGGCCGCGCATTTCGAGGATTTACCCCGGCTCACGGTCCAACTGCCCATCTTCAACGAACAATACGTGGTCGAGCGGCTGCTGGAGTCGATTTGCAAATTGAAATATCCGCGAGAAAAGCTCGACATTCAGGTGCTCGACGACTCCACCGACGAAACCGTCGAAGTGGCGCGCAACTTGGTCGAGCGTTACGCCGCATTGGGTAATCCCATCACCTATCACCATCGTGTGAATCGCCATGGCTTCAAAGCGGGAGCTTTGGCCGAGGGTCTCAAGACGTCGAAGGGAGAGTTCGTCGCCATCTTCGACGCCGATTTCACGCCCCCGGAAGATTTTCTGATGCGCACCATCCATCACTTCACCGATCCCAGGATCGGGATGGTGCAAACCCGCTGGACCCACATCAACCGCAATTATTCCTTCCTCACCCAGGTCGAAGCCATTCTGCTCGACGGACATTTCGTGCTCGAACACTCGGGCCGCGCCCGCAGTGGCGTCTTTTTCAACTTCAACGGCACCGCCGGAGTCTGGCGCCGCGCATCCATAGACGAAGCCGGCGGCTGGCAGCACGACACGCTCACCGAGGACACCGATCTCTCCTATCGCGCACAGTTGAAGGGATGGAAATTTATTTATCTTCAGGATGTCGAATGTCCCGCAGAATTGCCGGTCGAGATGACGGCATTCAAAACCCAGCAGGCGCGCTGGGCCAAAGGTCTCATCCAGACCGGAAAAAAAATCCTGCCGCGGGTGCTGCGCAGCGACGCTCCACTGCACACCAAAATCGAAGCCTGGTATCACCTGACTGCGAACCTCAGCTATCCCCTCATGATCATGCTCTCCGTGCTGATGTTGCCGGCCATGATCATTCGCTTTTATCAGGGATGGTTCCAGATGCTGTTCATCGACTTGCCTCTCTTCATGGCTTCGACATTTTCAATTTCCAGTTTCTACCTGGTTTCGCAGCGCGAGCTCTTTCCTAAGAGTTGGCCGCGCACGCTGCTTTATCTGCCATTCTTGATGGCGCTTGGCATCGGCTTGACCATCACCAACACGAAGGCGGTGTTGGAAGCTCTCATCGGCAAAGAGAGTGCCTTCGCGCGCACTCCGAAATATCACGTGGTCTCGAAGAAAGACAAAGTAGGCGCGACAAAATATCGCAAGCGCCTGGGCTGGATTCCGTGGATTGAGTTGCTGATCGGCACTTATTTCGTTCTCACCATCATCTACGCGGTCCAGAACGAAAACTACGTTACGATCCCGTTTCTGTTGCTCTTTGTCGTCGGTTACTGGTACACCGGATTCATGTCTCTGCTCCAGGGACGCTTCGCCGGCGTCGCCCTGAGCGCGGAATCCCACAACAAGCCGTTCCCAGTGGGCGTGTGAATATCGCAGCCGCACAGCGGCCCCAGCAGAGTAGCGCCGGCGTCCCGCCGGCTGGTCGGCCGGGCGTCTAGCCCGCTCACGCCGTCGCACGCAAATGCTAACCGGCTCCCCACCTTTCTTTCGCCGGACCCGTCGCGGTACAATCCACACGCGAACCTTTCCCATCGGCTCCATCACGCTGGTTTGAAAACGCTGCACACAATTTCGCGCTTCGAAGGAGTATCCGATGCTCCGCTCTCTCAAGCTGTCGTCGATTGTTCTTATAGCATCTTGTTGCGCCGCGCTTCTCAGTTGCGGCTCGCGCCACGATTCCGATGAGTACTTTGTCTTCGTGGCCGCCAATCTCCAGGTGCCATACTGGCAGACAGCGGGAGCAGGTTTTTCCAAGGCGGCTGCGCAAATGAAGGTGCGCACCGATTACTTCGGTCCCACCAATTACGATCCCCAGGCCGAACGCGATGCCTTGGACAAAGCCGTGCAGCAGAAAGCAACCGGCATTCTGCTCGGTGTCACCGATCCCGCCTTGCTCAAAGACAGCATCAATAAAGCCATCGCCGCGGGAATTCCGGTCATCACGATGGATTCCGATGCCCCCGGCAGCCAGCGCCTGTTTTTCATCGGCACCAACAATTACCAGGTCGGAGTCACGGGCGGTCAGCGCCTGGCGCAGGAACTGAAAGGCAAAGGAAATGTCGTAGTCTTCACCATGCCCGGCCAGCACAATATGCAAGACCGTTTGCGCGGCTATCGCGATGCCCTTGAATCCACCGGCGTCAAAATCACCCGTGTCGTCGATATCCAGGGCGATCCACGCATTGCCTTCGATACCACCACGCAGATCATCGGCAAAGAAAAAGATCAGGTCAATGCCTTCGTATGTCTGGAAGCGCAGTCCGGTAAGGAAGTGGCTGGAGTGCTCGCCAGCTATAACATCAAGGACAAAATTGTAATGGCGATGGATGCCGATCCCGAAACCTTGCAGTGGATCCAAAAAGGCGGCATCGCTGCTACTATCGCTCAAAAGCCCTATACCATGGCCTTTGTCGGCATGCAGATGCTCGACAACCTCTATCATCACAAGCCCTCGTCACTCAACGCAGACTGGTCCAAAGACAACTTTGCTCCCATCCCCGCCTTCGTCGACACCGGCTCCGCTCTCATCGACAAAAACAATGTAGATTCTTTCCTGCAGGCAAGACAAAGCGCGACCGGTGGACAAAAATAAAGCGGAGTGATCTTCCTACGAAATATATTCCTTGATGTATTCGTCCTGGCTTTCCGCAAGCTGCTTGAGATCTCCGTCGAAAATGACTTTTCCATCGCGCAAGATCAGAAAGCTCATGGGCACTTCGCAACGCTGGCCGGGCGGAAGCGCTTCCATGCGATTGGTATTGGGATTGAATTGATGCGTCGCCATGGTGAAGCCGTCCTGCAGGCGGTGCGTCACCATCAGCGCGCTGGTTTTATA
>Ga0224555_1004172_pt1 | contig 13595 bp, 11 predicted proteins | sample 714S23034metaG_FD_180687 | JGI IMG/M metagenome (GOLD analysis project Ga0224555, IMG submission 180687) | Peat soil microbial communities from Stordalen Mire, Sweden - 717 S2 30-34 | ecosystem: Environmental > Terrestrial > Soil > Wetlands > Peat | place: Sweden: Norrbotten County, Stordalen...
AGAGTCCCGGGTGAGCCGCCTACGGACGGGTGAGGGGGAAGGGTTTGATGCGAGGATCGGGATTGGGAGGCAACATAATGAGCGCTGCGAATCTGTGGAGGCGGCTGGCTCTGTCGGTGCTGGTGGGGCTGGGGTGCGGCCACGTCCTTTCGGCTCACGCAGTGGGCGCGAAACCCGCGGCGGAACGGGCGGGCATTGTGGTCAGTGTGGACGTAGTGGTGACAGGGCCGCAGGGCGAGCCGGTCCGCGACCTGCGCGCCGCGGAGGTCCACGTTTTCGAGGACAAGAAAGAACAGAAGATCCTGTGCTTTCGTCCGCGCGAGCGGGGATTGCCGCAGCGGGCGCTGCTGGAGCCGAACGATTTTTCGAACCGTTCCAGGCCGCGCGTGCCCCCGCCGACGGTGGTTCTGTTGGACCTGCTGAACGAGTGGTTTTCGACAGGAGCGGAAGGCGGCATCGAGGTTGGCAAGGCGCTCGAGCGGCTGGAGCCGAGCGAGCGCCTGTCGCTGTACGTGCTCACGCGCCACGTTGAGATCTACCCGGTTCACACGCTGCAGCAGGCAGAGGACGACGTGGCTGAATCCCGGCCGCCGTGGACGCGGACCGCCGTGGCGCTGATGGCCATGGCGATGAAATCGGTAGTCGCCACACGGTCCCCCGCGCTCGACTCGGGTGAGCTGCGGTTCGATCCGACGATGAAGGCTCTGCAATCGTTCGCAGCCCGGCTGGCAGCGGTCCCCGGACACAAGAACCTGATTTGGATCACGCACGGCGTGCCGATGACGATCCGTAACGTTTCGGGAGAACCAATCGACATGTCCCCCTACATCAGGAACCTGGCGGCCGAGTTGGTTCGATCCCATACCGCCGTGTACTCTGTGGCGCAGTCGGCCCAGGGGGCAGGGGGCGGCTTCGATTTGAGCGCCGATATGCTGCGCGAAATCTCAAGCTGGACGGGCGGCCGGGAATACGGGAGCGACAACCCAGAAGAAGCAATCAACGAATCGATACGCGATGCCCGCGGGGCCTACGTGGTGAGTTACGAGCGAGGCGCGCAGAAGCGTCCTGCGCAATACCACAAGCTGCAGGTTACCTGCGACCGCAAAGGGATGCGAATTCTTGCCCGGCAAGGTGACGTCGACGCCGCGGAGATGCCGCTCAGCGAGCAGGAAGTGCTGTTCGCGATGGATTCGGCCGCGCGGGCGACGCTCGATTGCACGGGGATCGGCCTGAAAGCGCAGATCGCATCCGCCCGTGCCGGATCGAGCGCGTTTCATGTCAGCATTCACATCGACCCGCGGGATGCGCTGATGCGCCCGGGCAGCGACGGGCGGTTCCATAGCCCGTTGCTACTGGTGATTGCCGGCTACGACGAAGAGGGGCTCAAAGAGTTGCCTCCACCGGAGAAGTTGGACCTGAGCCTGACTGAGCAGGAGTATCAAAGCGGCGTGCGGGATGACGTCGAAGTGGCGAAAGACATTACTCCCAGTTCAAGCAACCGGAAGATCCGCTGCATCGTGATGGACCGTGAACTGAACGCGGTGGGCTCGGTAACTGTTCCGCTCCCCGGCCGCGGTCCAGGCGCAGGGCGTTGAGGCCGGCCCACCTGGCGCGATGCGGACTGAGTGCGGCGCGGCGAATGGTACGGCAAGCCGGGCCGCAGCGGTGAACCTCGCGATCGGATGATGCGCTGGCAGGTGAGCGGGGTGACGAGTAGCCAGGGGCATCAGGCCCGCAATTTAACCCTATTGTGATACGCTCGAATGTTCGAGATCGTTCGAGCGGACGTCGTGGTCTATCATCAGACGTTCCGAATAATCCTGGGGAGCAATTCACGTGAAGGTTTACGAAAGCACCGAAGTCCGAAATGTGGCCCTCGTCGGCCACGGCAACAGCGGGAAGACGTCGCTGGCGGCGGGCATGAGCTTTGCCGCCGGAGTGACCAACCGGCTGACGCGGGTGGACGAGGGCAACACTCTTACGGATTACGACGACGAGGAGATCAGCCGCAAGATCACGATTTCCACGGCACTGGTGGCAATCGAGTGGAAGAAGATGAAGCTCAACGTGTTCGACACGCCGGGCTTCAACCTGTTTATGTACGACACGAAGATGGCGCTGGCGGCGGCGGACGCGGCGCTGGTGGTTGTGGACGGAGTCGGCGGCGTCGAGGTGCAGACGGAGAAGGTTTGGGAATACTCGGAAGAGTTCAAGCTGCCGCGCGCTTTCTTCATCAACCGGCTGGACCGCGAACGCAGCGACTTCGATCGCAGCGTGGCCAACATCCAGGAATTTTTCGGACGTCATGCGATTCCGGTGGCGCTGCCGATCGGGGCGGAAAAGGAGTTCCAGGGCGTGGTGGACCTGATCCACATGAAGGCCTACACGTACACGCCCGATGGCGACGGAAAGGGCAAGGAGATTGCGATCCCCGAGGCGCTCGCCGAGCGCGCCCAGGCGCTGCACGAGCAACTCATTGAGAGCATCGCCGAAGGCCAGGATGAACTGATGGAAGAGTTCTTCTCCACGGGCACTCTGCCGCCAGAACACATCCGCACCGGCTTGCGCGAGTTGATCAAAGAGAACAAAGTGTACCCGATCCTGTGCGGCTCGGCGCTGCGCAACGCGGGCACGGATGTGGTGCTGGATTTTCTGATCGAGTTCATGCCGGGCCCGACCGAGCGGCCGGCGCTGAAGGCGAACTCCGGCGAGACGGAAGTGGAGCGGCCGATCAGCGACAAAGAGCGCGTGACGGCGTATGTGTTCAAGACGATCGCCGATCCGTTCGCCGGGCGGCTCTCGTATTTCAAGGTCTGCTCGGGCGTGTTGAAAAACGACGCCGCGCTGATCGCGGTGCGCAGCGGCAGCCCGGAACGGCTGGCGCACCTGAGCGTGGCGCAGGGTAAGCAACTGCTGCCGGTGAACGAGCTGCACGCGGGCGATATCGGCGTGGTGGCCAAGCTGAAGGACGTGCTGACGGGCGACACGCTGTGCGAGAAGGGCGACACGATTTCGTTCCCCAAAGTGCAGGTCGCCGAACCGTCCATCGCCTACGCCATCGCGGCCAAAAGCCGCAACGACGAGGATCGCATGGGCAACGCGATGCAGCGGATTCTGGAAGAGGATCCGGGCCTGCGGTTCTATCGCGACGCGCAGACCAAGGACTTCCTGCTGGCGGGCAGCGGCGGGCAGCACGTGGAGATTGTCGTCAGCCGCATGAAGAAGCGGTACAACGTGGACGTCGAATTGCGCGCGCCGAAAATTCCCTACCGCGAGACCATCCGCGGCCACGCCGACGTGCACGGCCGGCACAAGAAGCAGACCGGCGGGCACGGCCAGTTCGGCGATATCAAGGTGAAGGTGGATCCGCTCGATCGCGGGGCCGGGTTCGAGTTCGTCAACGACATTTTCGGCGGCTCGGTGCCGCGCAACTTTATTCCCGCGGTGGAGAAGGGCTTCATCGAGGCGTCCGCGCGCGGGTATCTGGCCGGTTACCCGATGGTGGACTACAAGGTGACGCTGTACGACGGCCAGTATCACGACGTCGATTCATCGGAAATGTCGTTCAAAATGGCCGCCCGCAAGGCTTTCAAGCTGGCCATGGAGGCGGCCCGGGCGACGCTGCTCGAACCGATCATGAAGGTGGAAGTGGTCGGGCCGGTGGAATTTGCGGGCGACCTGATGGGCGACATGAACAGCCGCCGCGGGCGCATCACGGGCATGGACGCCAAGGGCGGCACGCAGATTGTGCGGGCACAGGTGCCGATGTCGGAGATGCTCGCGTATCAAAATGACCTGACGTCGATGACACAGGGCCGCGCGTCGTTCACCATGGAGTTCGACCACTACGACTACGTTCCGCAGTTGCAAGCCGACAAGATCATCGCAGCCGCGAAGGCGCTGATGACGGGCGAGGAAGAAGAGGAAGAATAGGCGCGCGTTTGCGCCAGCCGGCCGCACGATGCATTATTCAATGGCCCGGAACCGCCTGCGGCGGCTGCGGGCCATTCTCATTGGCGCGCCTGACTGCGTGGCCTGCGCGCCCGGCCAGAATCGCCAGCGCAGGCGTTCCCGTCAGCCGTGCACGGCATTCTCAAAGAACGCCCAGGTCTTGAGCGCGCTCTCACGCCAGCTATAGCGCCGCGCCTGTTTCGAACCGCGCTGGATCATTCCGCGCCGCTGTTCCGGTGAAGTGAGGAGCCGCTCCAGCGCCGTCCGGATTTCGGTCACGCTCAAGGGATCGACATAACAGGCCGCGTCGCCGGCGATCTCCGGCAGCGAACCGGCTGCGGCGGTCAGGACAGGCACGCCGGCAGCCAGCGCCTCGACCACCGGGAATCCGAATCCTTCGTACAGCGAGGGATAGGCAAACACGGTGGCTCCCGCCATGATCGCCGGCATGTCCCGCTCGGCGACGTAGCCCAGCGCACGAATCCCGTCCGCGCTACTCAGCACCCGCGCTCGTGTTTGCCGGTCGAGCCAGCCCGGCATTCCCACGAGGACCAACTCGAACTCTTCCTTGAGACCAGGCCGCATTCCGGCGTACGCATCCAGCAGTCGCGCGAGGTTCTTCCTCGGCTCCAGCGTGCCGACAAACAGGATGTATGGCCGGACCAAACCATAACTCTCGCGAGTCGCCGGACCGGCGGGCGGATCGCCGCCGAAGTACTCTTCTCGCACGCCGGGGTAGATCACGCTAATCCGGGAGTCTGGTATGCGCAGTGCGACCAGCAGATCCTGTTTCGTGTTGTTCGACACGGTGATCACCTGGCGGGCGCGGCTGACGATGCGGGAGAAGAACGCCCGATCGGCCCGGATCGTCTGTTGGGTGTGCAATTCGGGCAGGCGAAACGACGTCAGATCGTGGACCGTCGTCGTCAGGACGATTTTGCAGGGCACAGCGCGCACCAGATTGGATGCATGGAAGAGGTCGGCGCGATGGGTCGCCCATTCGGAAATTGGATTCCAGGGACCATTGAGGCGTGTGGCGAACGCGGCCCGCGCCAGGCTCGCGAATCGGCCCAGCGTCGACCTATCGTGCCGCAGGCTGCCGGGACGGTCGAGGAAGGGAAAGCAGACGATTTCGCGCCCCTCAGCGGTCGCGTGAAGATACCGGTTCAGGTAATACAAATATGCTTTGACACCGGCACTCCGCACCAGAAAAGGCGTGCAATCCAGGCATATTCTCATGACCTGCGGCGCTTAGGGCGACTTCCGGCGGTAGTCTGCTGCGCGCGTCTTCGTCGCATGAAATCAGCAACAAGATTAACAGATGGCGTTCGCGGCGAGATCCTGCGCGCGGGATGTCGATCCACACCGCGCTGCTCCGCAGTGCCGTCCCCGCTGTCGCAATGGAGAGCGGGCGTGCGCGCGATCTCTATTTGGAAGCATTGAGCGTCGGGGCGGGGCGCCCGACGCTATGGATCTCGATATCGACGTGATCGTTCACCCGCAGGAACAGCATGCTCGGATTCTTCAGGCCCCACTGAATGTAGGGCACGCTGAATTTCGCGGTGGCGACAATCTGGCCGGGATGCGCTTCGACCGTCACCGACAGCTTCAGGTCGTGGTCCACATTCATCAGTCGGAACTTCCCATGCACCTGCAGGGTGGAGGATCCCTCCGGCGCCAGGTTGCCCTCGACGCGGTCGGGCGTGAAAACGATCTCGGTGTATTTGCGGCTCTCGATGATGCTGGTGTGCATGCGCTTATCGCGCGATTCGTTGCCGCTTTCGCCGCTCATGGCGTCGACGACGAGCGCGCCGCCCGCCTTGCCGGTGGCCGGGTCAAACACGATCCTGCCGCTCTTCAATCGAAACGTGCCGTGCACCTCGTGCAGGGCCGTGTCCAGGGTCCAATGGACCTGGCTTTGTGGCGGGTCGAAGGTCCACACCATTTCGGCGGCGCTCAGCGGCCACGCCGCACACGCCGCCAGTATCAGAGTCAGCCACATCGGACCGCGCGTGACACGGCGGACCGCAGAGACCTTGGGGTTCTCGATTGGCATTGAATTACCTCCCGGGGAGCGTTTCATAGGTCGCCTCAGGCCTGGGTCAACAGGCCCCAGCCGAGTGCCAGACAATTCGCCGCGAACGACGCCGGGGGCAGCGCGCCGACATGCATGGCGAGCATTCCCGAAAAGACGTTGCGCTGCGCGGAAAAAACATTCAGCGTCCGCCGGCGCAGCCAATTCCGACGGCCCATCAGCAGCAACAGGTCGGCCATGAAAGCCGGGCGGCGGCGCAACCGCCGGTGCTCCGCTTCATACCCGTCCAGCGTGCCGGACGACTGGGCCGCTTCGAGATGGCGGGCCAGCGCGTGCGCCTGATGGAAGGTCAGGCAGAGCCCTTCGCCGGTGATCGCATCCACCGACCCGGAAGCGTCTCCGACCAGCGCGATGCGCTCCGTCGAGACGCTTCTCAACTGGCGCGACGCGGTGATTGAGCCGCGCTCCTGGCTGGTGGCTGGCGCATCGCTCAGCCGCTCGGCCAACCGCGGGAACCGGGGCAAGGCCTGGTCGAGCCGCAACTGCGGATTACGCGAAAGCACGGCCACGCAGACCTCTTGCGGGCCCACGGGCGTGACATAGATCTGACACGCTTCGTGTTGATCGTCCGCGCTCCAATACAGCTCCATGAACTCGCTCCACGGCGCAATGCCATAGTGGCGGCGGAATCCGTAACGGTGTTCGTCGCGGCGGCAGGCGTCGAGACCGGCCCAGCGGCGCACGGAGGACTGGCCGCCGTCGGCGCCAACGATCCAGCGCGCCTGGAACGACCGGCCTTCGCATTCAACCTGGCCGGCCTTTAGACCGACCACCCGCGTCTTCCACAGCATTTCGACGCCGCTGCGCGCGGCTTCCACGCTCAGCAGGTCGTGGAGCACTGTGCGGCGCACGCCCAGCCCGGTCCCGGAAGGAAAGCGCGCGTCCACCGAGATGCCGCTGCCCAGGAAGCGCAGGCCGGGGAACGGATGGCCTGCCTCCCGCGGCACCGTCACGCCCAACGCGCCGAGCGCCTCGACGGAGTCCGGCATCAGGCCCTCGCCGCACGCCTTGTCGATGCCCGGGCCCCACGCGTCGGCCACGGCGACTCTCAATCCGCGCTGCGCCGCGGCGATGGCCGTCGCCAGCCCCGCCGGGCCGCCGCCGATCACGAAAACATCGAAATCAGAACCCATTCACGCTTCCTCATCCTTCGAGATCCAGGTGCCTTCCAGCACAACATTTCTTTGCGAAATGTTTGTCGCGCTCCTCCGCCGAAGCGGCCGTCCCACGCCACTAGCGGCTGCCGCGGACACGGCGGCGCCCGCCGCTGCGGTCCCTCTCGCGGCCCGTTTCCGGGCCGTCCTATATGTTATGGATGACCCGCCGCGCGAGCCCCAGCGCCTCGGCCCAGAACGAGGCCGAGTTATGCATGAGATCGACCACGGCGGTGATGGCCCGAACAAATTCGTCGATCTGCGTTTCTTCGACTACGAGCGGCGGCGCGACCTTCAACACCAGGAAGTTGTTGCCGCAGATCTGCGTCAACATGCCGTGGTCGCGGAAGAGCCGCATCACCACCACCTGGCCGAACATGCCCTTATGGATGGCCATGAAGGCCTCGTACGGAACCCGCAGTTTCACGCTCCGCGGCGCGCGGAATTCGATGCCATTGAGCAGTCCCATGCCGCGGACCTCGGCGACCATCTCGTAGCCTGCCAGCGCCGTTCGCAGCCGCTGGCGCAGATACTCGCCCCGGGCTGCCGCGCGCGCGCCGAGGCCCTCGCGGTCGAGCACCTCGAGCGTCGCCAGCGCGGTGCGCATCGAAAGTCCGTTCTCGCTGAACGTCGACGTATGGACGATGGCGCGCTTGAAAGATCCGTAGGTCGAAGCATAGATCTCATCGGTCAGCAGCACCGCCGCCGTCGGCACCAGCCCGCCGCTGAGCGCCTTGGCCAGGATCACCATGTCCGGGTCGGTCTGGTAATGCTGGCCGGCGAGGAACGCGCCGGTGCGGTGCATACCAGTCTGCACTTCGTCCAGCACCAGCAGCGTCCCGTGCCGGCGGCACATCTGCCCAACCTTTTGGAAGTACCCGGCAGGAGGCAGCCGGATGCCTGCCTCGGATTGAATCGGCTCGACGATGAACGCCGCGAACTGCTTCGTTGCCAGCTTCTTTTCGAGCGTTGCCAGATCGCCGAATGGCACCGCTTCCGTCCCGCTCAGCATGGGGCCGAACCCCTCGCGCCAAAACGGATCGCCCATCAGCGAAAGCGCGCCGCAGGTGAGTCCATGGAACGCGCCATCGGCGTACAGAAGGCCGGTGCGCCTGGTGTGCGCCCGCGAGAACTTGATGGCCGCCTCGACGCCCTCGCTGCCGGTGGATGGAAAGAACGCTTTCCTGACGCGGCCGCCGGCGCGCGAGCACAGACTCGCCGCCAGCTCCCCGGCCAGCTCCGGCACGTGGCTTTGCAGCATCGCCGGGCCACAGCGGTCCAATTCATCCTTGATTGCCGCGATGATCGCCGGATGGTTGTGCCCGGTGTTGTGCACGCAGTAGCCGGACAGGAAGTCGAGGATCCGCCGGCCATCCCCGGTGATCAGTTCCGTGCCCGCGCACTGGCGATAGCGAACGTTCATTTGCAAAACGTTCAGCAGCTTTACCCATTGCGGGTTGACCCGATCTTCGTACAGCGCGTCGGTGGCCCGCATCTCACTGGCAAGTTGCAATCCCTAGGTCCCTCCTCCACAATTGCTCTCGAACAGGTGTTCCCATGGACGGAGCAACTTTCCTACTGGTTTCTGATGAAGCAAAATTCAACGTAGATTCCCATTAGGCCCGCGTAACTCTATCTCACAGTGCTGAAGAACTCCACAAATATGCGGCAATCACCCAGTGAGAACGCTGCCAGGGCGAATGTTCGCTATTCTGGAGAGTCCCGCCCGGTGGTGGGGTTTGCGGACCGGGAGCGGCTTCCACTCGCGGCGGTTCAAGAGTTGATTATCCGAATTACCCGGTTGACCCAAGCGACGAGTTCGGATAGAGTCATAGCTGCGGTTCTGTAGCCGAGAATTCATCCGAAAAAGCGAATGACGCAATCCTACAAGACCATTCTGCTGGCATTCGCGCTCGGATTGTCCTCGACGTTTATCTTGAGCGGCGCCGATGGCGCGGCCACGCCTTTGCCCCCGCTTGAATTTCGGGCGGTCGAGCCTTCCACGCATGTCTCCGGAGTGGACGTTCAGAAGATCCAGACGCAGATCGCGGCTCCGCAGCCGGCCGGGACCGGCGGCCCGCTGCTGTCGCTGGCCGGGAAGGCGCTAGGCGAGAGCGAGGAACACTTCCAGGAAGGCAAGTCGCTGCTGCAGGAACAACGCGTGGACGAGGCGCGGCGCGAGTTTGACCAGGCGGTCGACGTGTTGTTGAACGTGCCCGAAAACGTGCCCGACCGCTCGCTGTTCGAACGCCAGGCCGAAGAGATCATCCGCCGGATTCACAAATACGATCTGGAAAGCCTGGGCGCCGGCCAGTCTCCCGAGGGCCTGTTCTTCACGCAGTCGCCGCGCGACGATCTGCTCGACATGACGTTCCCGGTCGACCCGCGCCTGAAGGGCCGCGTGCTCGAAAGTATCCGCGCCTCCTCGTCGCAGTTGCCCTTGGAGGTCAACGACGCGGTGCTGAGCTACATCAACTACTTCAGCAGCCCGCGCGGCCAGCGTATTTTCTCCTATGGCTGGAAGCGCGCTGGGCGCTATCGGCCGATGATCGAAAGGGTGTTCCGGGAAGAGGGGCTGCCGTCGGAGCTGATCCATCTGGCGCAGGCCGAGTCGGGCTTCATGCCGCGTGCGCTGTCGGTCAAGGCGTGCGCTGGCATGTGGCAGTTCGGCCGGCAGACGGGCGGTCTGTACGGACTGGAAGCGACCAAACTGCTGGACGACCGGCTGGATCCCGAGAAAGCGACGCGGGCCGCCGCGCGTCACCTGCACGACCTGTACCGCCGGACCGGCGACTGGTACCTGGCCATGGCGGGCTACGATTGCGGTCCGCTGTGCGTCGAACGCGCCGTGCAGCGCACCGGCTTTGCCGATTACTGGGAATTGCGGCGCAGGAATGCGCTGCCGCGGGAAACGCAGAATTACGTCCCGGCGATCCTGGCCATGGTGATTATCGCGAAGGACCCTGCGGCCTACGGAATTCCAGTCGTAGACCAGGATCCGGAGCTGGCCTTCGATACAGTCCGGCTTTCCGCCCCGACCCAACTGGCGCTGCTGGCCGATGCCGCCGATGCCTCCGTCTCCGATCTGCGCGACCTTAATCCGTCCGTACTGAAAAATGTCGCACCGGCGGGATCCGAGGTGCGCGTTCCAACCGGCCGGTCGCGCGCCGTGCTGGCGGCGCTCGAGGCAGTGCCGGCGGACAAGCGGGCCTCCTGGCGCCTCCATCGGGTCTCCGCGGGCGACACTCTACCGCAGATCGTGCGCCGCTATGGCGCCACGCCTCCCGCCATCCTGGCGGCTAACCGGGACCTGGGCGCGGCCTGGTTCGAGAATCCTCGCGTGGGCGATCTGGTCCTGGTTCCGCTGGCGCCGCGGGCCGCGGCTGTGACGAAAACGGCGCGCCGCTCGAGCGCGCAGAATAAGCCTGCCGGCAGCACTACGGTTGCCGCGCGCCGCCATCGGAGCAAGGCCGCGGGCCGTGCCAAGAGCGCTCCCCGCGGAACTCAGCTTGCCTCCGCCGCGCGCCCTCAGGGCCGCCGCCCCGCCGCCCGCTAGCCGCACCGGTTCCTGGTTGCCCTCCTGCCCCTGGTCCCACCGCCGCGCGAAACATGCTCTTGTCAGGTTCTACAGGACATGCTAATTTTGTTTTGGTCCTGCCAAAAGGAGACCTCTGCGCATGGTGCCATTAAAGATGAATGCCGTCGATTCGTTCGACGAAGGTGAGTCCGATTTCGACTCCGTGGTCAAAGACGACGGGGTCCGCGATGTTGACGATGGGCCCGATGGCGAGCAGGAACAGGAAGCGCCGATTGCGGAACTGGTGGAGGAGGTGGTAGTGATCGAGATCCTCGAACCCGATGCCCCGCCGCCTGCCTCTCCCGTACCCCCAGCGAAAAAGCCCGCTGCCCGCGCCGCCAGTCCCAAGCCGGCCGCAACGCCTCCTGCTCCAAAACCGGCGGTAGCGAAGCCCGCGGCCAATCGGCCGCCCGTCAAGAAGGCCGCGGTTAAGCCCGCTGCACCAGCCCCGGCCGCCAAAGCCGCGAAACCGGCAGCCAAACCGGCAGCCAAATCGGCGGTCAAAAAAGCGGTCCAGGCAGCGGCGGGAAAGACAGCCAAGAAGCCGGTGCAGGCCGCTCCCAAGAAAGCTTTGAAGAAAGCGGCGCCAGCCAAGAAGGCGGTCGCTGTGAAGAAGGCGGTTGTCGTGAAGAAGGCCGTGAAGAAGGCCATGAAGAAGGCTGTCAAGAAGGCTTCTCCGAAGACGGCCGCCAAGCCTGCTCCCAAGAAGGCCGCCAAGCCCCTGAAGAAGGTCCCGGCCAAGAAAGCGCCGGCCAAGAAAAAGAAGTAAATCTGGACCGCGGGCAACCGGAACCCGCTCCGAATTGAAGGCTGTCCGACTGCGCGCCCTTCAGGGCGCCGCGCTGCAAGCTCGCCCCGGTTTTGACCGCATCTGGGCCACTTAACCGGCTCGCCGGCGCTGTGCCGCGTGCGGGCAGGAGCGCCGGAATCTAACTCTGTTTCCCCGTGCTCTCTTCGTGCACTACCGAGCGGCATTTGCGGAACAGTTCCAGCAGCGACTCGGCCTGCTCCTCCGGCGTCCGCGTCCCCTTCCCGGCGAAGCCCACCTGCTGCATCCCTTTGCCGTATGCTGTGGAGGATGCGATGAATTTCATCAACTCCAGAGCGACCTCGTCGCTCGTGGCCGGGTGGGTTTGCTTGTCCTGTTCTTCCATACGATGATGCGGCTCCTCAACTTAACGCTGGCGTGCGCGCGGACGCCGGTCCTGCGGCCGCCTCAACCAGAGTAGCGCAGCCGCCCATGCCTGTTCTTGCCACTCGTTTTCTCCGTCACATGCGCGGCGGTGCGCAGGCTCACCTGCTCGAAGCGGGCGACGGCTATTTCTATGTCACCAAGTTCCGCGAGAATCCGCAGCACCTGCGGATTCTGGTCAACGAGTGGATCTCGGCGCGCCTCATCGAGTACCTGCAGATCGCCGCGCCTCCGGCCGCCGTCGTCGAACTCGACCAGGCCTTCCTCGGACGTGAACACGACGTGAAAATCCGTCTGGCCTCGCAGGAGACTCCGGTCCACGCCGGCTGGCATTTCGGCTCGCGCTTTCCCGGCCATCCCGACCGCGAGGCGGTTTACGATTACCTGCCCGACTCGCTGCTCGGCCAGATCCACAACCTGCGCCACTTCCTCGGCGTCTTCGCTTTCGATAAGTGGACCGCCAACTCCGATTCCCGCCAGGCCATCTTCGTGCGCCAGCGCGTCAGCCGCTGGATCGAGGACTCCGGCCAGCCGCCGCTCAAGAAATCGTTCCTGGCGCTGATGATCGACAACGGCTACGCCTTCGACGGGCCGCACTGGGAATTCGCCGACAACCCGGCTGGAGGGTTCTATTTCCGTCCCATGGTCTACAACGCCGCCCGCACGCTCGACGACTTCAACCCCTGGCTGCGGCGCATTCAGGAGGCTCCCCCGGAGCTGTTTGACGGCATCCTGCGCGACCTGCCGCGCGCTTGGCTCGGCGCCGAAGACGAGGCCGCCGTGGAACCTCTGATCGAACGCCTCTACCGCCGCCGCTCCCGTGTCGCCGAACTGATCGAAACCTCCGCCGCCGCCCGCCCCTCCTGTTTCAGCGCCTGGGCTTCCGTCTGAGCAACGCGCACCGCCCGCCGCAGTCGCATCCGCATGTGGTCCGAAGATAGACCGCGAAAACCGGGGGCTGACTCGACGCCTCACGGCCGCAGCGAGGCTGAGAATCAGATCATTGACACCACAATGCTGGGAGTGGGCGCAAGCTGCGGCGCATTCAGGAGGCCCCCGGAGCCGTTTGACGGCGTCCTGCGCGACCTCCCGCGCTCCTGGCTCGGCACGGAAGATGAGGCCGGCGTGGAACCTCTCATCGAGCGGCGCTACCGCCGCCGCACCGCTGCCCGCCGCCGCTCGGCCGCGCGCACCTGCCGCTCGTCCATTCCAAAGTAGTGCCCAACCTCATGCCACACCGTCTCGGCGACGGCCCGCCGCAATTCGCTGGCGGTGCGCGCCATGCGCTCGTGCGGACCCTGGTAGATCGTGATCCGGTCGGGCTCGGCGATGGGCTGGCTCACGCTGCGCGTGGTCAGCGGCCGGCCCTGGTATAGCCCCAGCAGGCCCGGACGCGGCGGCTCGTCCTCGACTACGAAGACGACGTTGCGCAACCGGCGGCGGAAGCGCGCCGGCACTTCCTTGAGCCCCTGTTCGACGAGTTCTTCGAAATCGCGGTCCCGCATCCCGATGCCCTATCCTAAAAGTTTATGCGTTTACTCATTCCGCTCGCTCTCCTGGCCCTCTCGTGCGCCGCGGCCGAACCCGTCGTCGTGCGCTGTGGGCATCTGTTCGATCCCCTTTCCG
>Ga0224555_1004173_pt1 | contig 13591 bp, 7 predicted proteins | sample 714S23034metaG_FD_180687 | JGI IMG/M metagenome (GOLD analysis project Ga0224555, IMG submission 180687) | Peat soil microbial communities from Stordalen Mire, Sweden - 717 S2 30-34 | ecosystem: Environmental > Terrestrial > Soil > Wetlands > Peat | place: Sweden: Norrbotten County, Stordalen...
CGTCCTGCTCAATCTGTTCCCTTGTTTTGGCCTGCTCCTGTATCTTTACATCATTGGTCTGGTACATCTGGTCGCTCTGCGGAATCGGTGTTGCCGTAGCCACAATCTGCACAGCTTTAACGCCGGAAGTATTGCCCTGTTCCTGAACCATTCCGCCGGAGCCCTCGCTCATCGCCCCCATTACATTGCTGTTGCCGTTTGCATCCTGCGGATTTGGCGTAGGTTCGCCGGAAAAAATATCGGAAGTTGTAACGGTATTTGGATCAATGGTTGATTCCGCTACCGGCGAATTATTGTTATTGGTGAAAGGCTCGGCTTCATCCTGGCAAAAAACATGGACATACGGAATTATTAAAAAAATAAGGGCAAAATAAAGTAATTTTTTCATTTATATCTCCTTTTCAGGTATATTCCATAGAATATCATAGAGGGCTTATAGATTCAAGTTAAAATTCAAAAGGTAAAACCAAAAAGTTGGTTTTGACTTTTAACTTTAAATAAGCACTTCAACCTTGCAGCTCTTTTTCTTCTGCGGCGGGATAATGTGGCTTTCCATGCGCTTTCCGTCCACTTCAGTGCCCCTGACGCCCCTTGATACGGTTATATCATACAGGCAGCCGCGCCAGAACCTTTTTGCCTTATAACCGGGCCATGAAGCCGGTATTCTCGGCAATATTGCCAGCCCGTAAAGGTTTGGCCTTATTCCCAGTATATACTGGGTGGCCGCGACATACATCCAGGAAGCCGTTCCCGTTAGCCAGGAATTGGCCCCTTCGCCCTTATTAAGAGCGTCATTTGACGCGATGGTCTGGCAGAATACGTATGGCTCGGTCTTTAATATTTCCGCGTTATCGTTTCCTTTGAGAGGCAGGATGTTTTTATAATACTCAAAAGCATTTTCCGGCCTGTTCATCATGCATTCGGCGACAATGGCCCACGCGTTGGCATGTGCAAATATGCCGTTCTCCTTGCGGCCTGTATTATACCTGGAAATCAACCCGTATGTCTGGTCATAGTGCTCAAAAGAGGGCCATAATTTTTTTATGCCGTTATCCGTCGCAAGAAGTTTTTTCACCGAATCCATGCTCAGTTTCGCCCGTTCATAAGTGGCCGCGCCGGAAATAACCGACCAGACCTGCGAATTCAGGAATATCTTCGCCCGTTCGCTGTAGTGCGAGCCTATCTTCTCACTTCCGAAGCCCCTCAAATACCATTCTCCGTCCCAGCCGATTCCGTTCATTACAGCCGACATCTTATCCGCGCGCTCATTGAAGTTTTTCACGTCGCCGGATTTGCCGGCTTTTTCCGAAAGCTGGGAAAGCAGGCGCAGCGCGTAAACATACAGTCCGGCCGTCACCATGGACTCAGGCTTTTTGGCCTCCATCCATAGATGAAGTGTATCGTTCCAGTCGGCCGTAAGGATCAAAGGAAGACCGTTCGGGCCCTTCATTTTCTCGGTGTAATTTACAGCGTCAACAAGGTGCTGGTAAACAGCGGCCTTTTTCTTCGAGCCGGCATAACCGCACTCCTCTTTTAAAAGGTCGAAATCGCCGGTTTCAGCTATATACGCGTATACCATCTGAACCAGCCAGAGATGGTCGTCTGAAAATCCCTTTAAATCACCCTTGCCGCCGTTGGGAAAAAACTGGTGGTAGGTATCTCCAGTTTCGAACTGGCAAGTGGAAATTATCTGAAAAATGCGTTCCTTTGACCTTTCAGCCATCTGGATATCGATGGCAAGGGTATCCTGGCAGGAATCGCGCGTGCCCATGCCGCGCCCCTCTCCGTTCTCATAAAACGAGATATACCGCGACCAGTCAAAGGTTGTCTTGCACTGATACTGGTTCCATATGTTAACCATAAGGTCAAAATCATTATCCGGGGTTTTTACCGTGAATTTATCCATATATTCGGACCAGCTTTTCTTCACATTCTCGAATGCCGCGTCCACATTGGAATCAATGGAATAAAAATCCCTCATTCGGGCGGCTTCGGCGGCGTTTTCGGCGTAACCCAGGGTTACTGTAACACTCTTTTCTTCGCCGGCGGCGAGTTCCATTTCCGTGCGCAGGGCCGCGCATCCGACACCGCCGCGCAGGATTGAATTTGAAAGATTTTTGGATGCGACTCCCGCCGGATTTGTCTCGGAGTTGTACATGCCTATGAAATTATCGCGCACGCATTCGTAATCAAGGACCTTTGAGTTCATTCCCATAAAGGCAATCCCGGGCCTGTCCCCGACATAATTCGCGTTGGCCTCCATGTCAAATGCCGGGTGCGGTTCTATGAAATTGTAGCAAACCATGGAATTCTCGAACGAACCCTTTGTAAGGTGAAGGGACCACTGTATGTTTCTGGACTCTGGTTCGCTCCAAAGTGTAAATTCCGAATATGAATAGATGGAGAATTTTTTGGCCGTTGCCGAATTGTTCCTTATTTTCATGCGCCATATCTCGCAGTCATTGTCGGCGGGAACAAAATAAAGGACGCTTGTGGAAATTTTATCAAGTTCCTGGTTTATTATAGTATATCCCTGCCCGTGGCGGCATTCATATGAATCGGGTTTTTTCATGACCGGCTGCCATGTTGGAGAAAAGAATTCGCCGCTGTCGTTGTCCTTAATATAAAAATACCTTCCCGGCCTGTCAACGGGTATGTTGTTATACCTGTATTTTGTTATGCGCCTGTCCCTGGGGTCCTTATGGAAAGAAAATCCGCCCGCTGCCTGGCTGATTATTCCGCAGTATCCCCGCAGGTTGGAAATATAATTTATCCACGGCGTCGGGGTGTCCGGCCTTGTTATTATATATTCCCTGCCATCAGTGGAAAATTGGCCATATTTCATTTTGCCCTCCATGTGTTGTTGTTTTTTAAACTTGATGACAAAAGTATAGCAGAAAAAGAGGCATATATGAAGAGTTTTTGATTAATTTACCGCGCAAAATAGATTAAACAAATTTTCAGGGCATAATTATATTATTATACCAACGTGGTACTGTCGGAAATTCCTTTGCGGATTTTATCCGGAACTCAAAGGCCTGTTTGCGGTGATATCCGCGATGGTTTTACGTTTTTTTCATATATGCGTTCAGGGTAAGCGGGGCAAAAATGGAAATAATAAGAAATGAACCAAGCAGGGCCAGCCAGAAATCCGTACATATCGTGCCGTGATTTGTAAGCTGTCTTGCCGCAGAAACAACATGAGTGATTGGATTGGCATTGGCTATCCATCTCATAATCTTTGGAAAACTATTTATCGGGGCAAAAGCATTTGAAAGAAAAGTAAGAGGCATCAATATAAGGAATGATATGCCTTGAAGGCTTTCTGCTGAATTTGCAATGACGCCTATGTAAGCAAAAATCCAGCTTATTGACCAGGAAACAAAGATGACCAACAATCCCGCGGACAGCACTCCAAATACGCCCCCGTAAGGCTTAAACCCTATGATTATTCCCGTGGCAAATGTTATAGTAGTGGCAATTGCATAACGGATAATGTCGGCTATAACGGAACCGGCTAACGGCGCTATGCGTGTGATTGGAAGGGACCTGAACCGGTCGAAAACTCCTTTATCCATGTCGTCGCGGAGCTGGGTGCCGGTTACCATCGATGAGCCTATCAGCGTTTGGACCAGTATTCCCGGGATTAGAAACGGAAGATAATTGCGCACATTACCGGCGATTGCGCCCCCAAAGACATACGAAAACATAAGAATAAATACTATTGGCTGTATGGTCACGTCTATAAACTGTTCGGGTGTCCGCAGCATTTTGAGTAATACCCTGTAAACCATAACAAAGGTATTGTCGATTATCCGGTCAAAATTAGTTTGCTTGTATGGTTGTGTTTGTGAACCGGTCAATTTGTTTTTATTGTTCATATTGCCCCTCCGCTTTTTTCTTTTGCGGAATGTCCCGTTATAGTAAGAAAAACCTCGTCAAGAGTGGGCTTTTGGACGCTGATTTCAGATAAACCGATTCCAACATTACGGAAAGCTATAAGCAGGTCCGTAACAAGGCCGGGAGTTTTCATCGGAGCGGAAATATTCAAATCGTCCGTTACGGCGCATTTCACCCCGAGAATTTGATTGATAATGGCTGTTGCTTTTTCCGTATTGTTTCCGCCGTCAAGGCGAAGATGCAGCGTGTTTGCCCCGATTGAGGCTTTTAATTCGTTTGATGTGCCTTCGGCAATGACTTTTCCGCGGTCTATGACGGCAATTCTGTCGGCGAGTTGGTCTGCTTCATCAAGATATTGTGTTGTCAGTAAGACGGTTGTACCTTTCGAAACCAGGCCCCGAATCAGGTCCCATATCATGGCCCTGTTACGGGGGTCAAGCCCTGTTGTCGGTTCATCAAGGAAAAGTAAAGGAGGCTCCGATATAAGGCTTGCCGCCAGATCAAGCCTGCGCCTCATACCGCCTGAAAATTTTTCCACAAGCCGCGCCGCGACATCTTCCAGGTCAAATTCAGCCAGGAGATATCCGGCTTTCTTCCGGGCTCCCCGCGGGCTGAATCCCAGCAGTCTTGAAAATATAAAAAGATTCTCATATGCGGATAATTTTTCGTCAAGGGAAGCATACTGTCCGGTCACGCCGATAAGCCGGCGTACTGTATTTGCCTCTTTTTGAACGTCATGCCCGAAAATTTTCGCAATCCCGCCGTCCGGTTTTAAAAGCGTTGTCAGCATTTTAATTGTTGTTGTTTTGCCGGCTCCGTTGGGGCCGAGGATTCCATACACTTTGCCGACGGGCAAGGTTAAATCTATGCCGTCAACAACGCGGTTTTTTTCGTATATTTTCAGCAGCGACCTGGCTTCCACCGCGGGCGCGGCTTGTTCGGCTGCGTTTAATGTCTTATACATTCATCTCACCTTGATCCTTGCTTCAACGGACATTCCCGGCAGTACCGGGCAGCTGACTGAAAGATTGTTGTTTGATATGCCGTCCAGAAATATCCTTACCGAGACAAACTGGGTAAGTTTGGTGAAATCGCCTGTCGCATTGTTTGACTGGGCCGGCGTCAGCTGGGATGCCGTGCACGGGAATATGGATCCCACTCTCCCTTTGAATTCACGGCCCGGATAAGCGTCGATTGAAATTATAGCCTCCTGGCCTATACGGACATTTCTCAGGCTGGTTTCCTCTATATTCGCCAGAACCGATATGTCATGCAAATTATAGATTGTATATATGATCTGGCCTGACTGGACATTGTCCCCTTCGCCGGACCATTTTTTTGCTATAACTCCGTCGTCCGGTGAATAAATCTCCGTTGATTCCAGACGGATTTTAATAATGTTCAGCTGCGCTTTTTCGGATGCCAGCTGGACATCAGCAAGCGACTTTTGAATTTTCATGGTATTAAATTCCTTTTCGGCTTGATCATATTGCACGGGCGTTATGGCGCTGCTATTAAGGAGATTCAGGGCGCGGTTAAAATTATTCCTGGTATTTTCCAGGTTTATTACGGTTAGTTTTACATTTTCCCCGTCGCATAACAGAGCTGTTTCCACCCTTGTTTTCTCGGCTTTAAGTTCTGAATCATCTAGCTGAATCAGAAGTTCCCCCTTTTTTACAAAACCGCCTTCAACTGGCGATAATTTTAGTATTTTACCCTGGTATTGGGAACTAACAGATATCTTTTGCCCGTCAATAATGGCGTTATCTGTATAAAGATAATTCTGCGACCTTAAAAAAAAGGCCGCCGCTGTTGATATTATTCCTATGATTGCGGCGGAAATCATGATTAATATATTTTTTTTCCTGTACCAGGGAATACATTCATTCATTAAGTCCGGTTCGGATTCTTTCTTAATTTCCATTTCAATCCTCCTTAAAATAATTAGCCATCTGTGTATGTAGACGGAAATAAGGGGGTTTTATTGCATGAATTGTTTAAAAGTATTTAATTTGTGCTATTGGAAAAAAACGCCAGTGTAGCCGGATCCCGTGTATATGGCATTTTTATCGGCCTTGCGCCGCTCATCTGATGGCCTCGCAAGAGGCCGTCAGTATTATACCGGGCGACAATCCGAGAAAAATGCCATATACACGGGATAAACCGTGCAACAGGTTTTTCAACAGCACCTAATAGGCACTGTTGGAAAACTTAAAAATTACCCGCAAAATGCTTGACTACATCATTATTTGCTTTATACTAATATTTCAAAGTTTACGGCGCGTATAATCCGGATAAAATCCAATTATAATGAGGATAAAATGACAAAAGATAGCAGGAACAAAATTCAGGAAAAACCGCGGGAAACAGAGAGTCTTTTGTACAGGGCAAGCGATTCAATGATATTTCTGCTTATTCTATTTACGGTCTTATCCCTTCCGCTGTTCTTTAATATAATGTCCTTTGACCAGTTCGAACTTCCCAAACTTACGCTTCTTCGCATTTTAACTTGCGCCCTGCTCGCCCTATGGGCGGTTAAAACCGCGGAAAAAGGGGTTTTTGAATACACCCCCACTCCCCTTGATTTCCCTTTGCTGATATGGACAATCTTAAATGTAGTAACCACATTTACAAGTTTCGCGCCTCACCTGTCGTTCCGCGGCGAATACGAGAATTTTGCGGGTTCGCTTACAAATATTAATTATGTTGTGCTTTACTTTATCGCTTCGCAGAACATAAAAAGCGACAGACAAATCAAGGCTGTGGCGTATACCGTCTTAACCTCGGGAATACTTATAACAATATATTCCATAGCCCAGTTTTTTGGCCATGATTTTGTAAACTGGAACCAGGGGTCCATGATTTCGGGCAGGTATTTCGCCTCAATGGGAAACCCCAACTTTCTCGGCGCGCTGCTGACCATGATGATACCTTTCGGGATATCATTTGCCATTGACGGATTTAAATACAGGGAAAAAACATATATATTTCAGTTCGGCTCCATCAAAATCAGCAAGCCCGTTTTCGCTTTTTTCAACATAATCGTCCTGATTTTCATGTATATAGCCCTTTTCGGCACCCAGAGCCGCGGCCCCATGGCGGCTTTTGCGGCGTCTATTGCCGTATACGCGGTTTATGGTTATTATACGCTGAAAAAAGAAATATCCTCCGGGAATCCGGGTGTAAAAACAGGATTTTTTACGGTTATTATTGTGACAATAAAAAACCATTTCAGGGCCGTTATTGTTATCTTAGCGGCCGCATTAATTGCGCTTACCCTGAGCCTCACAGTCGGCATTGATGCCACAAACAGGCTCACAAGCTCGATAATGCACCCTGAAAAGTCATTTGAAACATCCAGGCTCCACATATGGATACCGGCAATGAGGATGATAAGGGACAATCCTATTCTCGGAACCGGCGTGGATACGTTCAAGAGCGTATTCCCCATGTATGAAGGAACCAATTTCGCCATGATAGACGGTGAAAATGTATCTTCAAGGACGGCCCATAATGAACTGCTTAACATTGCCGCCACCATGGGTCTGACGGCCCTGGGCGTTTATCTGCTCCTTATCTTCGCTTATTTTGTAATGTGGTACAGGTCGTTCCTGAGAACGCCGGACGGCATCATTAAATGGATATCCTTCGCGGCATTTGCAGGCGTTGTTGCCTATCTTGTACAAAACCTGGTTTCATTCGGCGTCGCCGCAATAAACACATATTTTTATATCTTTTTTGCGGTTCACGCAGCTCTGTACGCAAGATATTACAATACAAAAGTTAAAAGAATGGTTCTTTACAAAAAAGATTCACCGCACGGCTGGCTCGTTCAATACCTGATAATTTTTTGCGCCATATTCCTTGCGGCATTGCTTGGTTATAAGGCATACATGATGTATTCGGCCGACGTGCATTACAACAAGGGTAAAATACTCGGAAATGTTTCAAACAGATGGGACCTTGCCGTCGGGGAACACATCAAATCCGTCGAGGCGGAACCCCACGAAGTTAAATATTATGTTTACCTCGGTCTGGCTTATGAACGGCTTGCCATGATGACACAGGACAAAAACACACAGCTTGACCTTATTCACAAGGCGGCGGAGGCATACCAGCGCGGAGTCGAGTTAAATCCCGGCAATTCATATTACTGGGGAAATCTCGGCAGGATTTATACCATGATGGGAAAGGTTGAGAACCCGAAATATTTTGAAAACGCGCAAAATTATTATCAGACAGCCATAAGCAAGGCCCCTGTGACAGGGCTCTTTTATTCAAATTTAATAGAGCTTTATATAGGCCTGGGGATGATTGACAAGGCGTTTCCGCTGATGACCAAACTTGAAAGCTACGACAAAAAACTGGCCGCGGACTCCTATTTCCTGCTGGGCAATGTTTATTTCGGATCAAAACAGTTTGTCAACGCGGAAAATTCCTACAAAAAATCGATTGAACTAAATCCGGAACAGGCCGAGACATATTATAATCTCGGGATTGTATGCGCCGCGCTGGGCGACAAAAACGGCACAAAGTCTTCAATGGAAAAATACCTTGAGATGTCGCCGGATTCGCAAAAAGCTCCGGACGCCAAAAAGCTTTTAAAGGAAGTATCCAGATAAACCTAAAAAGCCCCTTTTGGCGATATCCTTCGCGCTTTTTTAAACATATCCCCGGCAAGCTTTTTTTTGCCCTCTTTCTCATACACGGTGGCCATCCCAATCAGAGCGTCCGCAAGGCTTGAATTCAGGCTTCCCGCCTTTTTAAAATATTTTCTTGCCTCTTTATATCTTTCATGACGGAACATTACCCAGCCCATACCGACATACGCATCAGCGGCCGCCGGATTCAGTTCAATGGCGCGTCCGAATTCCCTTTCGGCATCCTTTAAACATTCTTTCCTGGAATTGACCCATTTATAATAAACCCAACCAAGGCCGATCCTGACGTCGGCGGAATCGGGATTCAATTCCACTGCTTTTAAAAACCTTTTCTCCGCCTCTTCAAGGTCGTTCAGGTGGTATTTAACCCAGCCCATCCCTGTGTGCGCGTCGGCATAATTCGGGTCTATTTTTATCGCGGACTTGAATTCCTTTTCCGCCGCCTCAAGCTGGCTTTCTCCGAGCAGGAACATCCTGTAATAGGTCCATCCCAGCCCGGCATAAGCGTCAAGGCACGTATCCTTTATAGTTTTCACCTTAAGGAACTCATTTTCGGCCTCTTCAAACCTGTCCTGCTTGTAATAAACCCAGCCCAGGCCGGTGTAAATTTCCTCTTCACCGGGTTTGAAAACAACCGCCCTTAAAAAACTCTTTTCGGCATTCTTATAATCGTTTTTCAGGTAATAAAGCCATCCCAGACCGGTATGGGCGTCCGCATATTTAGGATTAATTTTAATCGCTTTTTTATGTTCTGCCTCTGATGCGTTGAATTTTCCCAGGCTCACATAAACTCCCGCCAGCCCCAGATGGGCGTCGGCATAAAATGGTTTCAATAAAATGGCGCGTTTAAACGCGGCCATTGCGTCAGAAAGCATTTCCCTGTTGTAATATATCCTGCCAAGGATTATGTTGGCTCCCGCAGAATCAGGGTCCCTGTCCAGGGACATTTTTATATAAGTTTCAGCCTCGTCATATTTGCCGAGCTGGTAATAAATGTCGCCAATGCAGAAATTCGCCTCGGAAAAATCGGGATTTATAGAAACCGCATTTTTCAATTCGGCTTCCGCCTCATTATAATGCCCCTGGGTTGCGTAAACCCTTGCCAGCGCCAGGTATGCGTCAGCATGGTTTTTTTCCTCTTTAATGGCCTTCCTGGCCGCGTCGGCAATTTCGCCAAGCTGTTCTTTTGTGCCGTATACGCTGCAAAGGCACGAAGGCGGCTCGCTCATTGAAAACCTCGGGTCGTTTTTCTGTTTTTTAAGAAGATCCCTGTATAATTTTGTAAGCGTTTCATTCTGGGCCACTTAAAACCTCCGGTCGGGCAATATAATTTTTTAATATAATATCAATTTAAAGCGCCATTTGCAAGTTATAAACCAAAACTTCCGCATTTACTTTTTTGCGGCGTCCCTGATTCCCATTTCGGCCCTGAATTCAGATATGTTTTTTGGATCTTTTTCCCTTTCAAGGTAAATCTGCGCCCACTTGCCGGACGAAGCCGTGTCGCCTTCCATGGCATACAGCCTGGCAAGCAGTCTTATCGCATCCGTGTAGTAAGGATCCATATCAACGGACTTTTCCAGATAACTTACAGCTTCAGGTATGTTGTGCATATAAAAAAAAGAGGAAAAAGCAATCGTTGACATTATGCCCGGATTATCGGAACCGGTTTTCCCGGCAAGCGACTTTAAATTTTCAAAACCGGTCGGGTCGCCCTTAAGCGCCGAGTAATCGGCGGCGGCTAAAAAAAAGCGCGCCATTAATTCCCTGCTGGCCAGGTCCGGATATTTTGTATTGAAGTAATCGCGTATAGTATATAATCGCATTATTCCGCCCGTTTTCAGAACCGGCTTTTCATTTGAAGAAATGCGGTAAAGTATACCGTATTGCGATGGGAACAAATTCTTTCCGGGAAACGAAGTGAATTCGGATGAGAAAACCCTGCCTGAGGTCGAAGCCGCTATATCCGCGTTTATTGACCGCATTCTTTCCGTGGTCATATTTGCCCGGTAAGCCGCATACGGCTTTAGGTCAAAGAGATTGGCGTTGATATCATATATATTGATATCCTTAAAATATCCATCCACCTGCTGAAAATACAAAATATTAAAAGCCGGATTGTCCGCGCCGGTAAGGAGTGTGTCTCCGGCGGAAAGAGTCTTATAAATGTTAAGCGGATGGTCATATCCGATAAAACTTTTTGAATAATCATTGCGGGAATGGTTAAAGGCCGCCTGCCCGAGCGGCAGCATAATAACCGACGCCAAAAAAACAGGCTTCCATTGTACCGGAATTATTTCATACATCCGAGTTATCCCGGCGGCCGCGGCAGGCGCAAGCGCCGCAAGGCTCAGGATGTAAAATGGCCTGTCTATATAGGCAAATACCGGCGATAATGAGTCCGACGTGAAAAAAATTACACCGGCGGTATTAATGACAAAAAATGCCCCGAGATAAAACAATAAAGCCCTGTTTTTCCTGAATAAGATATAAATTCCCAATAGCGCCGGGATAATCATAATATTCATCCACGAAAATATCGATTTCAAGGCGGTGAAAAGCTTGAAGGTTTCCGTATATAATGACCTGCTGCCTGTCTCATAATGCGAATATACCGTCCTGAAAATATACTGCATGGCGCCTGAAAAATCTGATATTCCCGCCCAGTGGACAACGGGGTTGGCATTCATTCTTATGAATATATATAACACGGGCGACATCAAAGAAAGGATGAATAAAACGATACAAACCCTGATTTCCCCGCCTGAAAGCCTTTGATTTTTGTAAAAAACCGAAAATAAAATCATTATAACAGCGGCCAGCGTTGTCTGATGAAGAGCCGGCATAAAACCCGACAGTAATACGGCAATATAAAGATATTTTTTGTCATAAGTATGGCGGTAACGCACGGCAAAGTAAGCGGCAAAAACAGCGGCTGCGTCCGCGAGAATATGTAATCCCCCCTTTGCCTGTGTGGACTCGGACCAGACAACGGAAGAAAGCGACACAAACATCGATGTTAACACGGCGATGACAGCCGCTGAATCCGGTTTGATGTTATATGTCATAAAGAGTATTTCCCTTGAGAGCAGGAAAACCGCGAGGAAAAAGAGCCCGCCGCAAACCGAGGCTAAAATATTTACCCTGAAAGCCGTATCACCCGCTGGAAACATGGTAAATATCTTTGAACACAGCATATACAACGGATATCCCGGCGGATGGCCGAGCCCCAGCGTATAAGCCGACGCGGCCGTCTCGCCGCTGTCCCCGGGATATATTGTGGGTACTGATGTCGTTATGAATACCGCCGTTACAAAAATAAAAGATAACAAAACAACAAGCAGCCCGATGCTGCCGCCAGGAGTGTTATTTTGTGGCTTTTTTAACGGCATCTATATCGGCCTGAATATTTGCCTTCTCGGTCATATCAATACTATTTTTATATAGTATGTCCAGCCATTCAAGCGCCCTTACGGGGTTTCTTTTCTCAAAAAGAGCGGCAAGCAGCTTTACAGCGTTCATGTCGTGCCTGTCAATATTATAAATAATACGCACATAATCGATTGCTCCGTCCACATCACCCATATAATAATATTTTGTCAGGGCTATTTCATTAAGTATTTCGGCGCTTGTCGGAGCCGTGTTAAACGCCAGCGCTATGTAATCGTCCGCCTTTTTCCCGTCGCCGGATATGGCAGCGTACCTTGCGTACATTATGAAATACCTGGCCGCGACATCCCTGTAATAAAGGTCATTGTTTGAATTGTTAAAAAAATCCCTGAATGTGTACAGTTCCGATATTTTCAGGTTCCCCAATACCGGAGCCGGTACAGGCGCCATTTTAAAAATAATGCCGTAAGGTATGGAAGATATTTTCCTGTTGGACAGGTCTCCGGCCATTGTAAAGTAGCACGACGCTGAATTTGAGACGCATACAGCCGCTTCAACATCGTCTACCGTATCCCTGTCACGTTCCCCGTTTTGTTTAAATATGGTTGAATCCAGGTAATCCGCATCACGGTCATAAGCTTTAATGCCATCAAACTTATTCAGGCATGTTTTAAGGTATACTATATTAAAGAGCGGCAAGTCGCTTTTGACCATGAGTGTGTCGCCGGGCCTGAGTGATTTTTCTATGTTCATGCCATGGTCGTATCCCAGAAACGCCCTTGAATGGTTGTTGGCGTCAAAATTGGACATTCCCATTATGACAGCCGGAACGCACAGTACCAATAAAACAAACCCCCTTTTTATACCGTAACGGGCGTTTAAAAAATTTACCGTCAGATAAATTCCGGAACCGGCGAGCAGCGCCGGCAGTATATCCGCTATGAGGTAGAAATTCCTGTCCGCGTAGGCCGAAATGGCAGATGTCGAGTTTACGGCAAAACCAGCCGATGTATCCATTACAAAAACCAGTATCAACAGGTTAACAATAAAAAAAAGCGTTGAAAATACCGCGGAGCCGCGGTTCCTGCGGAAAAACGCGGCCAGGCCGGCAATAACGAACAAAAAGGTAATGTTGTATTTCTGCAGGTAAAGCGAAAAGTAATCAAATAATTTGTAAAAATACACCCCGAAGTCAAACGGCTGTGAATCATGCCTTGAGTACGCGCTGCGCATTATATGGTTAATTACGCCGGCCGGGGTTGAAACAAAGCTGAAATCCACCGGAAGAGCCGCGCGCGCGCGGATAAATAAATATAAATAAGGGGTTAAAAATGCGGCAAAAAAAAGAACTGCCGAAAACAGCGCCCGGAACGGAGTCAAATTTTTACGGTTTACAAAAGCTGTCAAAATGATGATAAAAACGGCATAAAGCGCCGCCGAACTGTGCGCCGGAATGAAAAACCCCGAAAGGTATGCCGTCAGGTACATGTATTTCAACGATCCGGTATTTATGTTTTTCAGCGCCGCGTATAATCCCGCCAGTATCAGCAGCAACGCCAGCATATAAACAGCCCCTTTGGCATGGATGGATTCGAACCAGGCCCCGGATGAAAGCGCGTAAATAACAGCTATTAATGCGG
>Ga0224555_1004174_pt1 | contig 13589 bp, 9 predicted proteins | sample 714S23034metaG_FD_180687 | JGI IMG/M metagenome (GOLD analysis project Ga0224555, IMG submission 180687) | Peat soil microbial communities from Stordalen Mire, Sweden - 717 S2 30-34 | ecosystem: Environmental > Terrestrial > Soil > Wetlands > Peat | place: Sweden: Norrbotten County, Stordalen...
CAGGTGACGTGGGGGCAGGATCGCGACCGAGGCCGCCGTCAGCACCCCCGAGGCGACGGTGCCGAGGACCTTCACGGGGACACCGACGCAGACGTCGGCGAACGAAGGCAGCGACGGCGACACCACCGCTGGGTCCGTGAAGGTCGTTGCCGGGGTGACGTCAACGGTCACGATCGCCCTCCGCATGCCGACCAGCGTGAAGTTGCCCGTGGCGGTCGCGGTGCCGCAGGTGCCCGTGGTGGCGACGCCGTTGACGGAGGTGACGATCCCTTGAGTGCCGACCATTGGTGGGGGCAGAACCGCAACGGAGGCCGCCGTCAGCGTGCCGGTCGCGAAGGTGCCGAGGACCTTCAGGGGGACACCGACGCAGACGTCGGCGAACGAAGGCGTTGCCGGCGACAAGACAGCGGGGTCTGTGAACGTCGTTGTCGAGACGACGTCGACGGTCACGACGGCCCGGCGCATGCCGACCAGCGTGAAGTTGCCCGTGGCGGTCGCGGTGCCGCAGGTGCCCGCGGTGGCGACGCCGTTGACGGAGGTGACGATCCCTTGATTGCCGTGGTGATGGCGCATTGCGATCCGGCCCGCGGATGCGGCACTGGCGCCGGCGACGGATCCTGCGAGAATGACGACGACAGCCACCGGGACGAACCCGAGGTGCGATCCCCTGATCTTGCTCAACATCTGCGGCCTCCTATTCGGAGCGCGGAAAAGTACCCTTGCTAATTACAATTTATCGGCGCGTGGGTCCACACGCTTGAGGGAAACCCACGTCCCATGCGCCCTGGGCTTTCAGTGTTCTGGCTCAGGTGATCAGGCCAGCCTTGTCCCACGGCGGACGAACCAACTCGATGTCTTGGCGGAACTAAGGTCACCCCGGGCCGCCTCGCGCGGATGCTGATCGACGAAGCTTGACGGAGGCCGGGCCGGACATGCCGACAATCCAAGCCCGGGGGTTGACGAAGCGCTTCGGTCGGGATGTCCTGGCCGTTGACCACCTCGATTTCGACGCAATCCCAGGTGGGGTAACGGGTTTCCTCGGGCCTAACGGTGCCGGCAAGACCACCACGCTCCGGATGCTCCTCGGGCTGGTGACGCCGACATCGGGCTCCGTGCTCATCGACGGGCACCGCTACCGTGACCTGCCCAACCCCACGACGCGGGTGGGTGCTGTGCTCGAGGCATCGGGATTCCATCCCGCCCGTACGGCGCGGAACCACCTGAAAGTGATCGCAACGATGGCAGGCCTACCTTTCAGGCGGGTCGACGAGTGCCTCGACCTCGTGGGCCTCTCCGAAGCCGGGGATCGGGCCGTTGGCGGCTTCTCGATGGGCATGCGCCAGCGCCTCGAGCTCGCTCGCGCGATGTTGGGCAAGCCCGACGTTCTCGTTCTCGACGAACCGGCCAACGGCCTCGACCCTCAGGGCATCGCGTGGCTCAGGGACTTCCTCAAGCTGTACGCCTCCGAGGGCGCGGCCGAGCGCGATGGTGGACGCATCGTGATCGTGTCGTCACACCTGCTGTCCGAGGCGCAGTTGATCGTCGACGACGTCGTCGTTCTGACGGGCGGCCGGCTCGCGGCTCAAGGGAGGCTGCAGGACCTGCTCGCCGGGTCCAAGCGTTCTGTGAGGGTGCGGACGCCCGATGCCGAACGACTGATTCAGGCGTTGCATGACGCGAAGCTTCCGGCGGCGGCGAGGGACGGCTACGTGGTGTGTGAGGGCGGAACACCAGAGGCAGTGGGCCCGATAATGGTCGAGAACCGCATCGAGGTGCATGAGATGGTCTCCTCGACCGAGTCGCTGGAATCGCTCTTCTTCGCGCTGACGGGTGGTGAGGGTATGCAGCTGGGGCACGCGGCGGGGCCGACAGGTGACTACCGGCGATTCAACGACGGTCCGCCGGCTTCGCCCGCGGCCTCGTCCGAGGCGCCGGCCTCCGCCGGGCCGATTGGCGGTCAGTGATGTTCGGGTTGCTCAAAGCCGAGATCCGCAAGCTTTGGACGATCTGGTCGACCTATGTGCTCTTCGGCATCGTCGTGCTGATCGACCTCGCGTTCGGTTTCGGCCTCGCTTTGGCTCCCGGCGGGCGACACGGCGGCAGTGCCGGCATCGTCCCGCACGGTTCCTCTCAGTGGTTCGTCAACGTATTCTCAGTGCTCGACGTCTCGCGGATTCTCGCCCTTGTTCTCGGCGCGATCATCATCACGGGCGAGTACCGGCACAAGACAGTGACACCGACGTTTCTCGCGGAACCGCGTCGAGGCCGCGTCGTCATGGCCAAGCTGGGGGTCGGGTTCGGGAGCGGTGTCGTGCTGGGCGCTCTCACCATGCTGACAGGGCTCGTCCTCGGCTTCGTGCTCGTCGCCTTGAAGGTGCATTCCTGCATGACGCCGTTTGGCGTGAGTCAGGGAATGTCGCAGGCTCTGTGCGGCGTGCGGCACGGTGCCTATTACGTCGCCACAACCCACAACATGTGGCACGACTGGTGGAGGATCGCCCCCGGTGTCGCGCTCGGAACGGGCCTTTTCGCCATCTATGGCCTCGGTCTTGGCGCGCTGCTGAAGAACCAGATCGTTGCCATAGTTGTAGGTCTGGTCTTCACTTTGATAGTTGAGGCGATCATCGGCGCCATATGGCCAACGATCGGCGAGTACCTTCCAGGACAGGCCGCCACGGCGCTCGAGGACGCCGCCCGGACGAACTTTGGGGGCGGTACCACCCAACTACTGCCTTGGTGGGGTGGGGCCGCCATGCTCCTGGTCTACGGCATCGCGCTCGCGTTCCTAGGCACGTTCACGACCCTGCGCTCCGACATCACTTGACTTTTCGGGCGGCCGAGTGCTGAGCGGGCTCCTGACCCGAGGGTCGGAGAGGACGACGTCGATCGACCACCGGTCGGGATGGCCTTCCACGGGCCGCCCGTCAGTGGCGGCGACGTAGCGACCGCCGGGCACCGCATCGGGGAACTCGACGGGGTCGCCCCTTCGGGGCTGCGCACCCTCGACGATGGTTGTAGACCCGTCGGACAGTCGCGTGCGGAGCTCGACGAACTGCGCGACTCCAGCCTGAACGCGCTGCGAATCGCGATCACCCATCCCCGAGACGATGTCCGCCGCTGCCTCTGAGTACGGTTCGGAGTACAAGAGGAAGTAGCTTCCGTTCACGAGCCGCATCCAACCGTGGGCGATCTTGACCGCCAATTCGTAGGTGTTCTTGGTATCGGTATCTGTCAGGTTCTCATGCCTGAGCCGCTCGACCAGCAACGCTGAAGCATCGATCAGCTGATCGAACTCGTCGTCGATTCCCTGCTTGTTCCATGAACGGCCGAGATCGTGACCGAACTGCGCGCGAATCCGACTGACGACTGTCTCAACGGCCGAATACCCGCGGATCGTCCGCTCTTCGTCTCCTGCGGTCAGTCCCTTCACGAAGTCGTCGCACGCGGCCGCCAGCGGCTGGGTCAACTCGGGTCGCTCTCCAAGCTGTGCCAACCATGCAAAGCCCGTCCACGCGGCGATCGCCTCTCGCACCGGCGAATCGTCCGCTTCTTCCGCGGGGCCCTTCGAGAACAGGTCTATGGCATTTGCCAAGTGAGTGTGGCTCAGGCCCCATATCTTCCGCTGCGAATCACCCTTGGCCCAGCCGAGCTCAGAGCTCGTCTGACCTTGCTCGACAGGATCCCAGTTCGCCATGGGCAGGTTCCCTCAGAATCTTGGCAACGTCACCGACCGGTGAAGATCGACCGGAACATTGCAGAAACCACTCCTATAGAAGAGGCAGGAAAGACTGTCACTCACGAACAGCACAGTTCAAGACTAGCTGTGAAGGCAGCGACATTGACAAGAAGTTGAGGGTCCGCGCGTGGTCCGAGAAGGTCTCTTTCTTGACTCCGCGCTGGGTGACTCTTACGGTACCGATGAGGCCTTCGGCTCTTGGGCGTGGCGGAGCGGGTGTTCGGTCCCTGCGGAAAAGGGGCGTCCGAAAAGAGTGCCAACGGCGTCGTCGGCTCCGGAGGAGCCGTGGCTTCCACCGCGGGGAAAGGACTGATGACCATGACCATCCGGGTCCGTGAGGGCATGATCGAAGTCCCCGCTGGCCGCGTTTGGTACCGCAGCGTGGGTGAGGGCGGAGTGCCGCTGCTCTGCCTGCACGGTGGGCCGGGGATGACGCACAACTACATCGACCCGCTCGAGGATCTGGCGGATCGCCGTCGGGTGATCTTCTATGACCAGCTCGGCTGCGGGCGCTCCGACAAGCCCGACGACACCTCGCTGTGGACGGTGCCGCACTTCGTTCGTGAGTTGGAGGCCGTGCGTAGTGCCCTCGAGCTCGACCACTTCCATATGTTCGGCAGCTCGTGGGGCGGCATGCTCGCGATGCAGTACCTCCTTGACTACCAGCCGCCGTCAGTGGTCGGCCTGCTCATGGCGGGCAGTCCGGCCAGCATGCCGCGGTGGGTGGAGGGATGCCAGGAGCTGCTCGCGGAGATGCCGTCCAAGGTGCGAGAGGTGATCGAGCGCCATGAGGCGCAGGGCTTCACCTCGTGCCCGGAGTACGTCGGCGCCGTGAACCTCTTCTACCAGAGGCACTTGTGCCGCCTGCAGCCTTGGCCGGCGGGCCTGGAGCGTACGTTCGCCGAGATGAGCCCGGTGGTCTACGAGACGATGAACGGGCCGAGCGAGTTCACCGTCTCGGGCCGGTTCCGCGACTGGGACATATTCGACCGGCTGAACGAGATCAGGGTGCCCGCGCTCGTGATGGGCGGCAGGTATGACGAGATCCGTGTGGACCACCTCAGCGACATCCACGAGGCCATCGTCGATTCCGAGCTCGTGATCTTCGAGAACAGCGGTCACACGCCGTTCCACGACGAGCGCGACCTGTTCATGCGCGCGGTGAACGACTTCCTCGACCGCGTGGAGCGCCGCGCCGCCTGAGAGACTTCCCGCTCGTGGACACCACCAGGCGGTGCCGGCACTGATCGACCCGTTCGGCAACTACGTGTTGCGTAGCTACGTACTACGTAGTAACATGACTGCATGGCACCTGATCGAAACGGCCTGCGAAGGCCCAACGACCCACCTGTGTTGATCCTCACGAGTCTTGCCGAGGGTCCCAAGCACGGACATGCGCTGGCCAAGGACATCGAGGACTTCGCCGGGGTCGTCCTCGGACCGGGGGCTCTCTACGGCGCCATCACCCGGCTCGAAGAGCGCGGCTTGATCGAGCCCCTCGGGGCGGAGGACCGGCGACGCCCGTACCGGATAACCGCAGCCGGATCGGCGGCTCTGGCTGAAGCGGTTCGCGACATGCGGAGGATCGCGGATGTGGGCACGTCCCGGCTCGGGCTCATCGCGGGACGGCTCGCGTGAGCGCCCGGGCACTCGACGGCTCGAGGTTGCTCAAGTGGTACCCGTCCAGATGGCGGGATCGCTACGGCGAAGAGCTGATGGCGCTGATGGAGGACGTCCTGGACGGCCGGCCGCCGAGCCGGCGTCTCCGACTCTCGATGGCCTGGGCGGGGCTTCGCGAACGCGGTCGCGAGACGGGGCTGCTGGGCAACACGGCGCCGGCCGCCGAACGCGCACGGGCGGGCTCACTCTTGGTGTTGTGTGCCTGGTCGGCCTTCGTGGTGGCCGGGAGCAGCTTCGCCAAGATCACGGAGCATTTCGGCCAAGCCGTCCCGGCGCGGGCGCAGGCCCTGTCTAATGGCAGCTTCGACACCGTCTACGTCGTGGCGATCATCGGGGGGCTCCTGGTGCTGTCAGGCGCCTGCGCCGCTGTGCCCGCGTTCCTCCGGTTCCTGCGGGCCGGCGGGTGGCCTTCGATCCGCGGGCATGTCCTGCGGGCGGCGATGTCGACCGTTGCGGCCACCGTTGCGATGGCCGGCCTTGTCGGCCTCGCCCACACGCTCTCTCCGGCTCAGCGAAACGGTGGGCTTGTGTACCACCCGGTTGTCTGGTACTACCTCTTGGCCATCATCCCGACGGCACTCCTGGTGGCTTTGGCGCTCGCGCTGTGGACCGTGGCCGCGGTGGCCGTCACTCGGCGCCTGGTGCTTGCTCGGCCCGTCCTGTTCGCCGAGGCGGTGCTGGCGGTTGCGCTGAGCGTGGCAATGTTCGTGATCACCGCGGCCACGGCGGTGTGGTGGGGAGCGATCGCCTCGTCGGCTCCCTGGTTTCTGGGCGCGCAGTCTGGTTCTGCAGCGTCGGCCTTCACTCCGAACCTCGTGGGGACCATGGCCCTTATGTCGGTGGCGTGCGCCGTCGCAACCTGCGGCGTGGTCCGGGTAGCCCGATCCTGGCGGGATCTCCGGCTTGGTTGAACCCAAGCGGCCCGCTCGCCACCAGCAAACGTGGCCGATGGCGGTGCCGGCGCCCGGCGCCCGACGACCCACGCCGTCGCCGCGCCACCGGCGGCGGTCCATGCTGCCAGGACGACGAACGAAGTCGCCACGTGAGCCACGGCGCCGGAGGTGAGGCCGGCTCGAATGACGACGGCCATGTTGTAGAAGGGCAAGAAGTAGTGGACCTCGGCGAACCAGCGGGGCAGCTGTGACACCGGATAGACGATCGGGGAGAACAAGAGCACGACGAAGATCAGTGCGTTGGTGACGACGTTGGTCACCATGGGGTTGGAGATGGCCAGCGCCATCCCGTAACCGACGGTGATCGCCATCAGCGCGCAGAGCACGACCGCGGGGGCGAGGAGCAGCGAGAACGAGAGGTGCACGTCGTAGCGCCACGCCGCCACGAGGAGGGCGAACACCGAACCCGGGAGGGCCAGCAGCGTGAAGAGAGCGAAGGTGGACGCGGCCTGGGCGCTTCTTGGTGAGGGCAGTGACCAGATGTAGTCGAAGGTTCCCTCGAGCTTCTGCTCGGCGACCGTGCCTGGGAGCATCACGAAGCCGAGGGGTATGAGCGCCAGCGTTGGTGCGCCGGTCGTGATGTACAAGGCCCGGGTGGCGGTGACGTGCGGGTAGAAGAACCCGTAGAGCAGTGCCATGCCGGCCCCCTTCAGGGTCTGGATGACGATCATCATCGGCACCCATTGACGCACGCAGTGCGATAGATCCGGTCGGCCCGCTCGAGGTCACGCTCGAGCAGGGGCCGGACCACCAGGTCGCTGGGGCCCCCTGACCTTTGCGTCGTCGTAGAGCTCATGGCGGGTCGCCCGGGTGAACTTGGCTCTCAGTCCAGTCCGGGGACGAGGTGGTCGCCTGTCGTCCAGGAGTGCAGGGTCTTCAGGTAGTTGGCCCGTTCGAAGGCGCTCGCGTCGATCGAGGTTGCTTGAGACACCGAGCCGCGAAGCTCGGCCACCGAGGTGTAGTCGTGTTCGGCCAGCCACGAGCGCAACTCGGACTCGACGACGCTGACGTGGCCTGGCCCGGACTGAAGGATGGCCGAGGTCATCATGGCCACGTCGGCGCCCACAGCCAGAACCTTCACAACATCAGGCCCCGTATGGACCCCGGACGTGGCGGCCAGCGACGGGCCCGGTCCCAGCTGGGGGCGCAGTATCGCGATCCAACGCAGCGGCAGACGCAGCTCCCAGGTACGGGACAACTCCACCTTCGATATCACGTCCATCGTTTCCAGGTCCAGGTCGGGCTGGTAGAAGCGATTGAACAGGACCAGTCCGGAAGCGCCGGCAGCCACAACCCTGGCGGCGAAGCTGGCCATCGCCGAGTAGTACGGGGACAGCTTCACGGCAACCGGCAGTGACACACCGGCGCACACATTGGTCACTAGCGCCAGGTCCTTTTCCTCCACCTGTGCCGCGGTCAGCTGCGGATCAGTGGGCACCCGGTACACGTTCAACTCGAGAGCATCCGCGCCGGCCTCCGCGAGAAGCTTGGCGTAACGCATCCAACCGCCAGTGGACGAAGCGTTCAGACTGGCGACGACGGGGACCTCAACCGCCTTCTTGGTCTCTTCGAGCAGCTCCAGGTATCGGTCGGCCGTGCTGGTGAAGTTCGTGACGGTTGGAAAGTAGTCGAGCGCCTCGGCGAAGTGCTCGCTCCCGGCTTCGAGGGCAAATGACAGCCCGACCTCCTCGGCGACTATCTCCTCCTCGAACAGTGACGGCAGGACGAGGGCGCCCACCCCAGCGTCGGCGAGCGCCCTGGCCCCGTCGGCGTCGCGAGTGAGCGGTCCTGCCGATGCGACGATCGGCGACGACAACTGGAGGCCCAGATAGGTGGTCCTCAGGTCCACTGAGCCTGGTCCTGCCATCACTCGACCTCCTCGTCGTCGCGATCTTCAGCATCGGAGTCCACTTCGGGTCCCACGTCGGACGCGACCTTGGGAACGGTCCGTTGCACAGAAGCCAGCTGCTCGTAGTACCGCCACCGCTCGGTCACGTCGGCTTGTGCCAGCGCGGCCAGGCGAGCCGCCTGGTGAGGGTAGGTCCGGGCCAAGGTGGCATAACGGGCCTCGGTGGCGACGAACTCGGCGAGCGGGATCGATGGCGCCTTGGAGTCGAGCTGGAAGGGTTGTCCCTCCTCGGCTTGCGACGGATGGAACCGGTACAGGGGCCAGTAGCCGGAGCGGACAGCATCCTTCTGGTGCGTCATCGACTTGGACATGTCAATGCCGTGGGCAATGCAGGTCGAGTAGGCGATGACCAGCGAGGGTCCGGGATACGCGTCGGCCTCGAGCAGAGCCTTGGTTGCTTGGGTGTCGTTTGCCCCCATGGAGATCTGAGCGACGTACACGTTGCCGTACGAGCGAGCCACCGCACCGAGGTCCTTCTTGGCCGACTCTTTGCCGGCCGCGGCGAACTTGGCCATTGCGCCGCGTTGGGTGGCCTTGGACGCCTGGCCACCGGTATTCGAGTAGACCTCGGTGTCGAGCACGAGGATGTTGACGTTGCGGCCGGAGGAAAGGACATGGTCGAGCCCACCGAAGCCGATGTCGTAGGCCCAGCCGTCACCGCCGAAGATCCATACGCTCTTGCGGACCAGCGCGCTGGTCAGGGCGAGGAGATGGCGTGCGCGCAAGCCAACAGCGTCGTCGGAACCAGCCAGCCGGCCCAGTTCCCCGTCGAGCTTCGCGACACGTCGCCGTTGGGCGAACACGGCCTCCTCCTCATCTTGATCGGCATCCAGGATCGAGGTGGCCAGATCCTGGCCAACCTCCCCGGCGAGCGTGACGAGAAGCGCGCGAGCCCTTACCTGCTGCGCCTCGAGACCGAGCCGGATGCCCAGACCGAACTCGGCGTTGTCCTCGAACAGCGAGTTGCCCCATGCCGGGCCGCGCCCTTCGGCATTTACGGCCCAAGGAGTCGTCGGTAGGTTGCCTCCGTAGATAGACGAGCAGCCGGTCGCATTGGCCACCAGCATGCGGTCCCCGAACAGCTGGCTGGCCAGCTTCAGGTACGGCGTCTCCCCACAGCCGTCGCAAGCTCCGGAGAACTCGAACAGCGGCTGAAGAGCCTGGGAGCCCTTCACCGAATCGTGGGGCAGCAGGGAGCGGTCCAGCTCCGGGATGGACAGGAAGAAGTCCCAGTGCTCCCGCAGCCGGTCGCGGTGGACGAGCGCAGGCTCCATGTTGATGGACTTGTGCTTGGCCTCGGTCTTGGACTTCGCGGGGCACACGTCGACGCAGACCCCACAGCCGGTGCAGTCGTCAGCGGCGACAGCGATGGCCATGTGGTGACCGGGGAGATCCTTGGAACGGAAGGGCTTGGACAAGAACCCGTCAGGAGCCCCGGCGAGCACTTCGGGGGTGAACACCTTCATGCGGATGACAGCATGCGGGCAGACGATCGTGCACTTGCCGCAGTCGATGCATATGTCCGGGTCCCATATCGGCATCTCGAGCGCGATGGCTCGCTTCTCGTAGCGAGTCGTCCCGGACGGAAAGCGTCCATCGGCCGGAAGAGCGGACACCGGCAACAGGTCACCCCTGCCGTCCATGAGCATCGAGGTCACGTGCTTGACGAAGTCCGGGGCCGATTCGGGGACCGCGACGCCGATCGATCCGCCAGGGGCAGTCTCTTCGGGAATCTCCACCTGGACGAGGTTGGCAAGCGCCGCGTCGATGGCGGCGAAGTTGCGGTCCACGATGGTGTGACCCCGCTTGCCGTAGGCCTTGGTGACCGAGGCCTTGATCTCGGCCACCGCCTCGTCGGCTGGCAGTATTCCCGAAAGGGCGAAGAAGCACGGCTGCATCACTGTGTTGATCCGGTTGCCGAGCTGGGCCTCTGCAGCGACCTTGTTGGCGTCGACCACCCAGAACTGAATGTGCTTGTCCTGCAGCTGACGTTGCACCTTGCCCGGTAGCCGGTCCCACACCTCAGGGGACCCGTAAGGGCTGTTGAGAAGGAAGATCGCGCCGTCTCTTGCCACATCGAGGATGTCGACGCGGTTGAGCAGCCCGAACTGATGGCAGGCGACGAAGTCGGCATCGCTCACGAGGTAGGTCGAGTTGATGGGCTCGGGTCCGAATCGCAGGTGCGAAGCGGTCATGGCGCCCGACTTCTTGGAGTCGTACACGAAGTAACCCTGCACGAAGTTGTCGGTCGCGTCGACGATGATCTTCGCGCTGTTCTTGTTGGCGCCGACGGTGCCGTCCGACCCCAGCCCGAAGAAGACGGCCTGGACTTCGCCGGCCGGCCGCGGTGGACGGAAATCCCGGTCCCAGGGAAGGCTGAGCGAGGTCACGTCGTCGAAGATCCCAACGGTGAATTGGCGCTTGGGCCGGTCGGCCTTCAGCTCGTCGAGGACTGCCTTGGCCATCGGAGGCGTGAACTCCTTGGAGGAAAGCCCGTAGCGGCCCCCGATGATGCGCGGCCGTTGGCTGAAGGGCGCCTCGGCGTCTTCCATCGCTTCGTCCACGGCCGTGCGGACGTCGAGGTAAAGAGGCTCACCGACGGCACCTGGCTCTTTGGTCCGGTCGAGCACGGCGATTGACCGGACGCCCGGTGGCAGGGCGGAGATGAACTGTTCAGCCGGGAAGGGTCGGTAGAGGCGAAGGGTTACCAGACCCACCCGCTCGCCGGCGTTGACGAGGGCGTCGACCGCCTCGCGTGCGGCGCCGACGCCGGAGCCCATGAGCACGAGGACCCGCTCGGCATCGGGAGCACCGTGATACTCGGCGAGGCTGTACGAGCGCCCTGTTCTCTGAGCGAGAGAGTCCATCGTTGCCTGCACGATCCCAGGGACGGCGAGGTAGTAGGGATTAGATGCTTCACGAGCCTGGAAGAACACGTCCGGGTTCTGCGCAGTGCCCCGCACGTCGGGTGTGTCAGGGTTCATCCCCCGGCGGCGGAACTCGATGATTTCGTCGTCGTCGATGAGCGCGGCCATGTCCTCGCCCGAGAGCAGGGCGATCTTTGCCAGCTCATGGGAAGTCCGGAATCCGTCGAAGAAGTGGAGGAAAGGTACACGTGACTTCAACGTGGCAGCGTGGGCGACCAGAGCGAAGTCGTGGGCTTCTTGGACCGAGCTGGCCGCCAGCATGGCAAAACCGGTGGTCCGGGCGTGCATCACGTCAGAGTGGTCGCCGAAGATCGACAGGGCATGAGTCGCCACGGTGCGGGCGGCGACGTGAATCACCGCCGGAGTCAGCTCTCCGGCGATCTTGAACATGTTGGGCACCATCAACAAGAGACCCTGCGACGCGGTGAATGTGGTGGCCAGAGCCCCCTTTTGCAAAGCACCGTGAAGGGTGCCCGCCGCGCCGGCTTCAGACTGCATCTCGATGACGTCGGGCACTTGGCCCCAGAGGTTCTCTTTGCCCGCCGTTGCCCAATCGTCGGCGTACTCGCCCATCGGGGACGCCGGCGTGATCGGGTAGATCGCGATCACCTCCGAAAGGGCGTAGGCGACGCGGGCAGCGGCCTCGTTGCCATCGACGCAGACCCATTGACGTACGTCCACGCTGCCTCCTTGGCTTGTAGGACTTACCGTCCCCCTTTCTAGTCCAACGGTGACAACAGGACGGTGGGCGGCTAAGAAGGTCGGCATGGAAGAACTGAGCCGCGGCTCGGCCCGGGTCGCCGAGGAGCTCCGCCGCCTCGGCATCACCAGCGCCGTGCTGGAGATGCCCGAGAGCACCAGGACCGCAGCAGAGGCCGCAGCCGCCCTGGGTTGTGATGTCGCCCAGATCGTGAAGTCGCTGATCTTCCGCTCGGTAGTCGGTGACGAGGCAGTGCTGGTCCTGGCGTCGGGTGCGGACCGAGTTGACGAGTCCCGTTTGGCACAGGTCATCGGCGAGCAGGTAGAGCAGGCCACCGGCAAGTTCGTGCGGGCCCGCACCGGCTACGCCATCGGCGGCGTCCCGCCAGTGGGCCACACCCAACCTCTCGTCACCTATCTCGATGAGTACCTGCTCGAACACGCCTTCGTGTGGGCGGCGGCCGGCACGCCGAGGGCTGTCTTCTCCATCGAACCTGCCGACCTTCTTCGAATCACGTCAGCCAAGGTCGTGGCCGTCGCTGCGGTCCAAGTGCCCGTCACCGATTGAGCGCGCAGATACGCCGCTACCCGAAGGGCGAAGTTCTCGTCGGCTGTCAATCAAGCTGGCGCCACCCACCGGACGAACCGGTAGATGGCCAAGGCGACCGGGATCAACCAGACCTCGAGGCGACATCGGGACCAAGCCGCCCGTCGCAGTCGGTACGATCCGTCCGTGCCGCAAGAGACGGGTGACTCGCCCGACGCTCGGAACTACGTGCGCGACCCCATCACCTCCTACGACGCCGTCCCGACCGAGGAGCGCCATGCGGCTCTGCGTCGAGACATCCGTCTCGTTGCTTCCCTGCTCGGCGAGGAGCTCGCCCGTGTCGAAGGTCAGGAGTTCCTAGACCTGGTCGGACAAATCCGAGGTGTGGCGAAGCTCGAGTGGTCAGAAGGAGAACAGGCGCGAAGCGGCGGGCTCGCCGAGCAGCTTCCGAACATCCCAACTGGCACGGCCCTTCTCCTCGCGCGCGCGTTCGCAGCTTATTTCCAACTAGCGAACGTCACCGAGCAGGTCCACCGCGCGGCGGAGCTCGGCCAGGCTCGGCGAGCGGAGCGAACCTTCCTGCGGGACACCCTTGAGCGAATCGCGGAGCACCGGATCGACCGGGAACGCGTGGGAGCGACCCTTGAGCGCCTCGAGTTCCGTCCCGTGTTCACAGCGCACCCGACCGAGTCAGCGCGCCGTTCGGTTCTGTCGAAACTCCTCGATGTGGCGCACTTGGTGCAAGCACTTGGAGGTGATCCGACACCCGCCGAGGAAAGACGACTTGTCGGCCGGCTTCGCGAAACGATCCTGCTGTTATGGCAGACGAGCGAGCTGCGAATAGGTCGTCTGCGACCCGAAGACGAGGCTCAGAACGTTCTCTACTACCTGTCCCAGCTCTACGACAGCGCCGTGCCAACGCTCTTGGAGGATCTTGACGACGAGCTCGCGCGGCACGGCATCGTCCTGGGGTTCTCAACTTCCACCCTCCGCTTTGGCTCTTGGGTCGGCGGCGATCGCGACGGCAACCCATCAGTGACCCCGGCCGTCACGACGGACGTGTTGCTCATTCAACACGAGCTTGGATTCCGCAAACTCGTAGAGCTCGTCGAACAATTGACGCGGGCGCTCTCGAATT
>Ga0224555_1004177_pt1 | contig 13581 bp, 10 predicted proteins | sample 714S23034metaG_FD_180687 | JGI IMG/M metagenome (GOLD analysis project Ga0224555, IMG submission 180687) | Peat soil microbial communities from Stordalen Mire, Sweden - 717 S2 30-34 | ecosystem: Environmental > Terrestrial > Soil > Wetlands > Peat | place: Sweden: Norrbotten County, Stordalen...
ATCCGGCGAGGTCGCAGCATCTCGCAGCCAGACGGCCGAATGGAGCGATTACTTCACCAAGCAGGGCGCCGCCCCGGGACTGCCTGCCGGCTATATTAAGAACCCCACGGAGATCCAAGCGTTGGACGCCTTTTTTGCCTGGGCCGCCTGGGCGGCGTCGGCGAACCGGCCAGGCAAGGACTATTCCTACACGAACAACTGGCCTTATGAACCCCTGGTGGGCAACCGGCCCTCCGCCGCGGCTTATGTCTGGAGCGCCTTGAGTCTCGTCACGCTCCTGGGGGGTCTGGGCCTGATCCTTTTCATGGTCGGCAAGTTTGGCTACCTGGGCTGGAAGGGTGAGGGCGATACCGCCCACGTCACGCACTGCGCTCCCGCGGCTCTGACCCTGACACCCAGCCAATGGGCCACCGGGTGGTTCTTTGCCGTGGTGGCGCTCCTCTTCCTGGCGCAATCGTTCCTGGGAGGCGCGCTTGCCCACTACCGTGTGGAGCCAGGAGGCTTTTACGGCTTCGACATCGCTCGGTTCCTGCCCTACACTCTGGTACGCACCTGGCATCTCCAACTCGCCATCTTCTGGATCGCAACGGCCTGGGTAGGCGGCGGCCTTTTCCTGGCGTCCTGGGTGGGTGGCGAGGAGCCCAGTGGGCAAAAAGCCGGCGTCTACGCTCTCCTCGGTGCACTGGTAGTAGTGGTTTTCGGCAGTCTTTTCGGAGAGTACCTGGGCATCAACGACAAGCTCGGGCGCCTCTGGTTCTGGTTCGGGCATCAGGGTTCCGAATACCTGGATCTCGGGCGGTTCTGGCAGCTCCTGCTGGCGGCGGGCCTGGTCTTCTGGCTTTTTTTGATGTTCCGGGCCTTGAAACCTGCCATGAAGAGTCCTGGCAAGCGTGAGCTATCCGCACTCTTTCTTTACGCCGCCGTGGCCATTCCCGTCTTTTACCTGCCCGCGCTCTTCTACGGTCCTCACACCAACTTTGCGGTCATCGATAACTGGCGTTTCTGGATCATCCATCTTTGGGTGGAAGGATTCTTCGAGCTCTTCGCCACGGTCCTGGTGGCCATCATGTTCCACCAGATGGGCGTGGTCAGCACCAAGACCGCCACACGCCTGATCTACCTCGACGCCATCCTCTACCTCAGCGGCGGGATCATTGGTACGGGCCATCACTGGTATTTCACCGGTCAGGGGACGCTCAACATGGGCTTGGCGGCGTGCTTCTCCGCCTTGGAGGTTGTGCCCTTGACGCTTCTGACCCTGGACGCCTGGGACTTCATCAAGCTGAAGAACCAGCAGTGCTCCGAGTGTGGGCGCGAGTTTGCTACCAGCCAGAAGTGGGCCATTTACTTCCTTATGGCGGTCGGTGTATGGAACTTTGTCGGCGCAGGGGTTTTCGGCTTCCTGATCAACCTGCCGATTGTATCTTACTTCGAGGTGGGCACGACACTCACCGCCAACCACGCACACGCCGCCCTGTTTGGTGTCTTCGGGATGTTGGCGCTGGCGGTCCTGGTATTTTGCTTGAGGGCCATGCAGTCCGACGCCGTCTGGAAGGGGACAGAGAAGTTCATCCGGATAGGCTTCTGGGGTGCTAACGTGGGGCTCGCCCTTATGGTCCTCTTGGACCTGTTTCCCGGAGGCGTCCTCCAACTCTGGGACTCCATCGCCAATGGCTACTGGCACGCGCGTCGGCTGACCTTCCTGATGGGCGGCCTCTACCACAAGCTGGAATGGGTTCGCATGGCAGGAGACATGATCTTCATCCTCGTCGGTGCTGTACCTATCGCGCTCGGCGCGCTGCGCAGCGTGTGGAAGCGGGACATGGCTCCTCCGGTGTAGAGGTGTATTCTCTTACCGGAATGATCACCGCGCTGAAGCCTTTTAAAATCCCAGCGTGGTGAGAAATCCACGCTAACCCCTGGCACTAATGGGAGCAAACTACCGCTGCTTTCGGTTCATACACACAGCAAGGCTCTTCGGCAAAGGGATCGCCGGTGAGGGCAAAGGCGCGGGCGCGCGAGCCGCCGCACACGTTGCGGAACTCGCAGGCGCCGCACTTCCCTTGCAGGCGAGAGGTATCGCGCAAAGCAACAAACAGCGGTGAGTGTTGGTAAATCTCCGCCAGCGGTTGCCGGCGCACATTGCCCGCAGACATAGGCAGGAAGCCGCTGGGAAAGACCTCGCCGAAGTGCGAGATGAAGACGAAACCCTTGGCATCGTTCAACCCACGGGGCGCCCGGCCAATGCCATCGGGGGAGTTTTTCACCGCGATTTCATTCCAAGTTGCTTGCGTGGGTGCGGCCTTGGCGTTGGCGACGGTCGCCGGCTCTTGGCATCTCCGTTCTGCCGCGCGCGTCTGGAGAATATAGCGGCGATAGTGTTGCGCCTCGGTGGTCTTGATGTCGAATCGCGCGCGCCGTGCAACTTGATAAAGCTTGGCGAAGACCGCTTCGAACTCCTCAGCAGAAATCAGGTCGTCCAGTTGGCCGCGTCCGGTGGGGACCAGAAAGAATACGCTCCACATGGCGATATCGAGCGTTTGCAGCAGCCGCACCATGTCATCAAAATCCGCCAGATTGCGACGTGTAATGGTGGTGTTAATCTGTGCGGGCAAGGCGAGTTCGCGTGCCCAGCGGATGGCGCGTAGCGTCCACTCATACGAGCCCGGGACGCGCCGGAAAGCGTCATGAATTTCCGGCGTTGACGCGTCCAGGCTCACTGCCAAGCGCGCCAGTCCGCGCCGCTGAAGCTCGGCAATCGCCTCGCGCGTCAGAAGGGGTGTGGCGCTGGGAGTCAGCGACGTCCGCAATCCGCGCGCGGTGGCATATTCCACCAGATCGAAAATATCGGGCCGCTTCAGCGGGTCGCCGCCGGTGATGACGAACACTGGAACCCGCATCTCGGCAATCTGATCGATCAGCCGCTTGGCTTCTGCCGTCGACAGTTCAAACGAAGACCGCAGGGGTTGCGCGCTGGCCCGGCAATGCACGCACGCCAGGTCGCACGCCTGGGTCGCCTCCCAGATCGCGATAAAAGGCCGCTCGTTGAAATCCACCTGGGGCTCGTTTACGGCTGTCTCACGCATTGCTCCACCTCGCCACCTATTTCACAACAGTACCGGCCCCCTGGCGATGACAGAAGTCACAGAAGGCGGCGGGGAGTCAAAAGTCGAAAGATAAAGGTTGAAAGGTGAGAGTTGAGGCCAGGGATGGGTCATGACCCGCGCATTCGACCTTCAACCTTCGACGGCCGAATGCCCTGTGACAGAAGTCATCGCCCTCATTTCCCCGCTGCTCTACGCTGTAAGCGCACGTTCGAGAGAGGAGACGCAACCATGGCAGCGATCACGCCCGACATGAAGGTAGGAGATATCGTCAGGAGCTGGCCGGAGACAATGAGAGTTTTCAGGAGCTATAACCTGAATTTGCACTGTGGCGGAGTTCATTCACTCGCTTATGCCGCTGGCAAGCATGGATTCGATCTGGAAACGATTCTGGCAGAGTTGAGCGCGGCCGTGGCCGGGGCGGCGTTTCCTAACCCATAAGGCCTCCTGGTATGAAGCACGTTGCGAACCGCCGCCCACTTCTTGCGCGGAGCGTCGCGGCCTGAAAAATCGTCCCCACCGGGACGGCATCGAATGGAGAAATCGTCATGACGGAATTCACCAAACTCACGAGCGTCGCCGACATCGTCAAAGCTTGCCCCACGGCGCGGCGCGTTTTTGATAAATACGGGCTAAAAGGGTGCGGCGGCGGGCACGGCCCCACCGAGGCGCTGGAGTTCTTTGCCGCGGTCCACAACGTTGACGTCGACGCGCTGGTGCGGGAATTGAACGCCGAAATGCGCAACCCCAGAAAAGAAGAGTACATCTACCAGGAGTCGCTGGGAGATTTCATCTACCGGCGATTCTTCAAAGCGGGAATCGCCATCGTCCTTTCCGTGGGCGCTTTGTGGGGCGCCATCAATCTCTTGCAAATTGCCCTGGGCGGCACTTTCCTGCAAGTTCGCCTGGTGCCCGCCATCCAGGCGCACGCGCACGCCATGATTTTCGGCTGGATGGGGCTGTTCGTGATGGGCTTCGCGTACCAATCGTTCCCGCGCTTCAAATACGTTTCGTTGTGGCGCGCCGACCTAGCCAACCTGACGTTGTACTTGATGCTGATCGGCATCGCCTCGCGCGTGGCCGCGGAAATGCTCCAGCCGATGCCAGTGGGAGTGGGCCTGGGAATTCTGGCGGCGGGTACCGAGCTTGCTGCCATCACCCTGTTCATCCTCATTATCCTCAAGACCGCGCAGCAATCCGTGGAACCGCACCAGATTTATGAGAAGTTCATTTTCGGCGCGTTCTTCTGGTTTTTCGTCCAGGCCATCGTGAGTGACATTCTCTTTTTTGCCAAGGTGACGGCCGCCGGCGTAGACCAACTAGTGATGCGCATCGCGCTGATTGACGGCCCGCTGCGGGATATCCAGTTGCTGGGCTTTGGGGCGCTGATCATCGCCGGAGTCAGCCAACGCTTTGTGCCTGCGGTTTATGGTTTGGGCAAGCCGCGGCACGACCGCCAGACGCTGATCTTCTGGCTGATCAACGGCTCATTGATTCTCGATGTCGCGAGCTACGTGCTGCTCTTCTCCACCGGCAATCTCTATTTCTCCATCGGACTTGAGTTGGCGTTTATCCTGATGGCGGTGTGGGCGGTGTTGCTGGTGATGCAGATTCGCGTCTTTGCCAAAACCTCGGAGACCGACCGCAGCTTGAAGTTCATCCGCGCCGCTTACGTGTGGCTGCTTTTCTCCATGGCCATGCTCCCATTCTTTCTGGTCTATGGCGTGCTGACCCACCAGGGCTTTTCCCACGCTTTCATGGGTTCGTACCGGCATGCCTACACGGTGGGCTTCGTCAGCATGATGATTCTGGGAGTGTCGTCGCGGGTGGTGCCCATCCTGGCGGGCGTGGATTCCAAGCGTATCAGCTTGCTCTGGGGTCCCTTCATTCTTTTCAACGTGGGGTGCGGCGGACGCGTGGTGCTGCAAATCCTCACCGATTTCATTCCCCGCGTGGCTTTTCCACTGGTCGGAGTAACGGGATTCATCGAGGTGACGGCGCTCGCATGGTGGGGCGTGGAACTCTGGCACACCATGAATCTCTCCCGGACACATCGCCCAACTGCTGCGCGCCCCGCTGCCGGTGGTAGCACGGTAACGTCAGCGCCGCAGAGACCCCTTGCGGCCGTTGGCTGCAACCCAAACGAACTTCTCCGTGACCTTGGCGCTTCTCGGGGCCGCTGCCGGGGGTGTCCTTCCGGCAGGGCTACGTAACTCGGAACCGGACCGCGCGATTCAAAATCAATAGCCTTACGCTACTCCGGCGGTGCTACTATCACATACATCCCCCCTGCAATTTCAATCACATTGTGATATAATTCTGATTCATGAAACGCCAAACACAGCCCAGTGCGAACCTTTCCCACAAGTCCGAGGCGCTTCGACGCCTGGGGTGGTCTCGTTACTCGGTCTGCTGCTTCCTTCGCTTCAGTGAGCGGATAGCGCGCATGTGCGGCATTACCCCTCAACTCTTGCTAGGAGTGGCGGGTTACACAGACCGAGGATGGGCGACCATCTCAGAGCTCGCGGAGTTCTTGCAGGAACGGTAAAACGCCATCGTCGGCCTGTGGTCCAGCGCGCCGCGGAACAAGGCTTTGTCCTCCAGGTGGCAGGCAATAGCGGATCGGCGTTTTGTCAAGGTACATCTGAACCTCCAGGGCACAACAATTTTGGAAAGCAATTCGCACGCTAACATCGTAGAACTCTGGGACCTTCAACTCGAGATTCTAAAGAGTCCTCCCAGCACTCCGCCCGACACCCCGGCTGCTCAGGGCACTTAATCCGCAGGCTTGCGGAAAAGTTCATTCGGGCTGTCATTCTGGACGACTCGCTTTGCCTATGATAAACGGCGCGAAGCGTCCCAGCAGTTCTTATGCCTGGTATTTGCCGGGATCGCAGGTTGTCCCGGCTGGCCGGTACCGCGCGGGATGAAAGGTATAGAGATACTTCGCAGATGCCTCAAAGGTACAAACCATGATATCCAATTCATCTTCTGATTCCCGCTGGTTCCGGGAGTACGGGAAGGCGCTCGATCCCGCCGTTCTCAAGACCTCCGCCTTCGCCATTCTCGTGGGGTTCATCAGCGGCTTGGTAGCTCAGGGGTTGCTTGAACTGATCTACCTTTTCACTAACCTCTTCTTTTACGGTAATTGGTCGTTTGCAATCACCTCCCCCGTGCATAACCATTTGGGCGCATGGGTCATCCTGATTCCCCCTGTCGGCGGCCTCCTGGTCGGGATCATGATTTACTTTTGGGAGCCGACCCTCAAGGGCCACGGCATTCCCGAAGCGATGGAAGCCGTACTGATCGGCAAGAGCAAGATTCGCATGCGGGTGGGCATTCTCAAGCCTTTGGCCACGGCGTTCGCCATCGGCACCGGCGGCCCGTTCGGCGCGGAAGGCCCCATCATTCAAACCGGCGCTGCCTTTGGCTCTATTTTCGCGCAGCTAACCGGCCTAACGCCCTATCAACGCCGCGTCCTTCTGGCGGCCGGAGCCGCAGCCGGCATGGCCGCAACCTTCGTCGCCCCCTTTGCCGGAATCCTGGTGGCCATCGAGCTTTTGCTCTTCGAATTCCGCGCCCGCTCGTTCATTCCCGTGGCCATTTCTTCCGTCGTCGCCACCGCCGTTGCCGTACACTTCCGCGGCTGGGCGCCGCTGTTCCCGACGCCCGCCTTTTCACTCGTCAGCATGCAGGAACTGTGGCTCTTCGCCCTCATGGGAATTGTGATGGGACTTATCGGGATCGCCATGATCCGGGTGCTTTTCTTCCTGGAAGATGCCTTCGATCGCTTCCCCTTCCAGCCTGTGGCCGTCTGGGCGCCCGCCACAGGCGCACTGATGCTGGGGCTGATTGGATATTTCTATCCCCAGGTTTTCGGAACCGGATACGACACGATTCGCGACATGCTGAACGACAAGCTGGGAACTCACGCCTTGCTTGGGATTTCAGCCGCCAAGTTTGCAGCTCTCGTAGTCTCATTGGGTTCCGGCACGACGGGTGGGGTGTTTGCGCCCTCGCTGATTGTGGGCGGCGGCGTAGGCGCTGTGTACGCCCAGGTCTGGCATCATTTCCTGCCACACCTGGTGAGTGACCCGGCTCTCTATTCCCTCGTGGCCATGGCCGCCATGTTTGGAGGCATTGCGCGCGCGCCGTTCACGTCCATCGTCTTCCTCTTCGAACTCAGCCGCAATCCCAACGCGCTGCTGCCGTTGGTGGTCTGCTGCATCGTGTCCGACGGTTTCGTGCGGCTGTTCAGCGAGGAATCGATCATGACCGGCAAGCTCATCAAGCGCGGACTGATCGTGCGGCAGGAGTATTCCGTTCCCGTGCTGCTGCGCGCGCGCGTCCAAGAGGTCATGCGTAAGAATTTTACGGTGGTGAGTACGGATGACCATGTGCAATCGGTCATCCGCGACGTCTCGCCGGAGCAGACAGGCATTATCCCGGTCATTGAAGGCAATGGCAACCTGGTGGGCATCATCGAGGCCCACGACCTCCTGACGGGTATCGAAAGCAACCCACAAGTGCGCGAGATCATGCGGCAGGATTACGTTGTCGCGCATCCGGGCGAGACCGTGGACGAAGTCTCGCGCGACATGGTCGTTCATAACGTCGAAAACATCGTGGTGGTCGAAGGCAACGGATTACTGAAGCCCATCGGTGTCGCGCGCGCCGCTGATATCCTGCGCTTACGACGCTGGGTGATCGAAGAGGAAGGCTTCGGAAACCACCCGGTGCGAGCCAAAGGCTCACCGCCTGCTCGAGTATGACGGCCAAAAAGACAGTTGGCCTAAGGCGCTTGAGTGATGGCAGAAGGTGGCCCTCCATTGGCTGCCAAGGGGCGCGCTGTCAAGCTGAACACAGTTTCTTCTTGCCCGAGGTGCTCTGGTACAATTCCAATCGTGCTGGACTCTACGCATAAACCTGGGCAAACGCTGGCGAAGGTTCCCATCTTCTCCGGGTTGACGGAAAGCGAGTTGGGTTTCCTTGCCCAGCGTACGGTTCCCCGCCACTACTCGGCGGGCGAGATGGTATTTGGCGAAGGCGAGCCTTGCTCGGGGCTTTATGTGGTTGAGTCCGGCAATGTCCGCATCTTCAAATGTTCCCCCAACGGACGCGAACAAGTGCTTAGTATTGATGGCCCGGGCAGTTCTATCGCCGAGCTACCCGTCTTTGATGGGGGAGCATACCCGGCGTCGGCAGCCGCGGTCGACGACGTCACCCTGCTGTTTGTGAGCAAGCAGGATTTTCAGGCGCTCTGTCTCGCTCATCCCCAAGTTCCTCTCAAGGTCTTGCGGGTCGTAGGCGCGCGCCTCCGGCGCTTGGTGGGAATCATTGAAGGACTGTCATTCACCACCGTGCGTCACCGGCTTGCTTCCTACCTCCTGCGCCTCGCGCAAAAGTCCGGCAAACGTACTGCTGATGGCGTGGAAGTCACCTTGCCCATCACCAACCAGGAATTAGCTGCCCAAATTGGTACGGTCCGGGAGTTGGTTTCCCGGAATCTCTCTCGCTTGCAGGCCGAAGGAATGTTGAAGATCGACGGGCGTAACGTCCTCATCCACAACTTGAAGGCTCTCGAAGACGAAAACCGTTCAGCTGAGTGATCTCCGGCCCCTTAGGCTGCCTATTGTAATCGCCGTGACAAAAGTCATCGTCATGTGCCCGTTGCTCCCCTAATATCAATACATCAAGCGCGGCCATAAGGCATGGACCTTGGCCCGCGAGGAGGAAGCGATGAGCGTGACTGCGGAAAAAACGGTACGGGAATTAGCCCTGGGAAAACCGGGCGCTGCGAGAGTTTTTGAGAAATTAGGTATCGACTATTGCTGCGGCGGCAAGCAAACACTCGAACACGCTTGTCGCACTGCCAATATACCGGTTGACGAGGTGCTGGACGCGCTCGAAGTGGCACCCCATTCGGGACAAGCCTTTCCAAAAGACAGCGATTGGCAAACGGCGCCACTAGCTGATCTGATCTCCCACATCAAGAACACCCACCACAAATACACTCGCGAAGAGATTGCGCGTCTCGGCCCTCTTTTCGATAAGGTCTGCTCGGTCCACGGAGAGCACCATCCCGAACTTTTCGAGCTTCGCGAGACCTTCCAGGGTTTGGCTCAGGAACTGACCACACACATGATGAAAGAGGAGATGGTCCTGTTCCCGTATATGGAAAGGATGGAGGAATCCGTTATCCAGAAGGAGCCCATCCTGCCAGCACCCTTCGGTACCGTGCGAAATCCGGTGTCGATGATGGAGCATGAGCATGATTCGGCCGGCAACGCGCTACGTGCCTTACGGGCATCCAGCAATGGCTATACCGCTCCACCCGACGCTTGCGTCAGCTATCAGACCCTCTACAAGACCTTGGCGGAATTTGAGGCGGATCTGCACCAGCACATTCACCTTGAAAATAACATTCTGTTTCCCCGGTCAATTGCTCTCGAAAATGCACCCTGACAGGAGCTCGAACTGATGTCCGCATTGCTGACGCAAACTGAAGAGGAGGACCGACTCCCGCTGACGCCGACGGAGATCTTTAAGATCACCGCGGCTCGTGAGACCACGCTCGCGCGCCTGTTGATGCTCTATATCAGCACCGGGCTGTTTTTCATGTTGCTTCCCGGAACCTTCCTGGGGGTCTGGAACCTGCTCGCGATCAGCAGCCGCCGCGCGGCGAACTCTGTGTTGCCAACATGGATTCAGGCGCACGGTCATGCCCAAATCTTCGGTTGGATCGGAACCTTCATCTTGGGTATCGGTTTCTATTCCCTTCCCAAGTTGCGTCGCATCCACCCACTTGAGCTGTCTGTTGTATGGGTTACCTGGGGATTATGGACCTCAGGGGTTGCCCTGCGTTGGCTGACCAACGTTTATCAATGGCATTGGCGAGCACTTCTTCCGCTGTCTGCGGCCCTGGAACTCGCCGCCTTCGTGATTTTCTTTCGCACCATTTCTGGCCACCGCCCGCAGCACTCTGGTAATGAGAAACTGGAAGAATGGATATTCGTAGTCATCGCGGGATCAGTCGGCCTGCTGCTCACGCTCCTGGTCAATCTCGGAGCGACTTTGTACCTTTCCCTTTCGGGTACGTCCCCCGAACTGCCAGCGGGTTTCGACCAAAGCTTTCTGGTCCTCCAAACCTGGGGTTTCCTGGTACCCTTTGTTTGGGGGTTCAGCGCCAAGTGGTTCCCCGTTTTTCTCGGATTGCGGCCCGTAAAGGGGCGCGTGCTATTGCTCGCCGTTGCGCTGAATTCCCTGGGAGTGCTGGCAGCATTCTTGAGCAGCACGCTAGTGGCCGGACTATTCCTCCTCGCCGGAATCACGCTTGCCGTTCATGCCCTCGGGCTGTTTGAATGGCCCGAGCGCCTTTCCAAGGTCAGAGGCGCACATAGCAGTTTCCCGAGCTTTGTTCGGATTGCCTATGGATGGGCGTTGGTCGCCGCCGGGTTAAGTATTTGGGCTGCCTCGGTGATCAGATCGCAAGGAATCTGGGGAGCCTCGCGCCATGCGTTGACTGCTGGTTTCCTGGCTACGATGGTGTTTGCAATCGGCCAGCGGGTCCTTCCGGCCTTTGCCGGAAGGCCGCTATTCAGCACCAAGCTCATGTTCGTGGCCCTGCTGCTCCTGACCGCAGGATGCCTGCTGCGCGTCAGTTCTGAAATTCTCGCTTATCAAGGTTTCTTCCGTCCCGCGTGGTCATGGCTTCCCCTATCGGCAGTTACGGAGATGATCGCCGTATCATTGTTTGCAATAAATCTATTCCTAAGTTTTGCAAGGAGACCACCTTCGGTAAGCGCATAACACATCGCTTTACGATATATATGGGGGCGGATGCTTCTCCGTCGAAGTGCTTACCTGGCGAGGGCCAGCCACCTACTACATCCTGTTCTTCATCCCGCTGGAGACCCCGCGCGTAAGCCTGGCGTGTATCACCGGGCATCCCACCGAAGAGTGGATGACGAAAATGACTCACAACGCCATGGACATGGCATCGGGGTGTCTGTGCCAACTTCGCGGCTTTCTTCCTCGCCAAAATTAAGAACGCATTTGAAATGAATAGCAGACATAGGGGCCGCGTAACGTTAGTGCTTTATCGGAGGAGCGCTATCGCGAAAAAGTCGGGGTGGGCAGAGTGTTCTGACTTGTTAGACGGATGAGATTCAGGCTCTTACGGAGTTTTGGCGAACGACAACGTGTTCTGGACGTTTACCCCCGATAATGCCAAAGGGTAGGGCGAAGTTGCTCAACTCCTGGACCGTACTCGGGAGTAACTCTTCGGGTGTCCGTTGAGGAATTATGTTCGGTTGTCTCAGTGCGAGTTACGGTCGCCCAGAAAGTTCTGCCGGGGATTCGGCCTGAAAAGTCGCCTTCCTGTCTTAGACGCTATTTGTCGCAAAACGCCCTGAAGTTGAATTGCGACGCTTGACTCCCCCGAAGTCTTAGTGCTGTATCGGAAGCGCGCCGTCTGAAATGGGGTGGAAGAGTGGGAGACATAGCTGCACGGCGCGCTTTCGATACAGCGACTTGAAGGAAGCCTTTTTTGGCAGGGCAATTGCTTATTGGGTATTGAATCGGAATCGTGTTACGTATTGGGGCAATGTTGCTACGCAACTGTAGATCGGCGACATCGCAGTTGCCCTGCCAAATAGTATCACGCGAAGCGTCCGCCGCGGTAGCGGCTTCGTTCAAGTCCCCTTCGAGGAAGCTTGTGGTAGTAGAGCCCTCGCTGGGATTGGTTGCGACGCCGCAAGGGTGGTTCATAATCGGGGCGGGCATGGTCCAAGCGAGGGACGACTTCGTTGCTCAACGGCGGTTTGAATTGGTGGTGAGGTCTTGTGCTTCGACCGAGGCCTGCCTGTCCGACGGGAAGCAATCCCGGAGGATCTTAAGGTGAGGTGGAAGGAAGACAAGTCAGGTGTTAAACCTTTTGGGCCAGAGCAGGCAGGAAGTGATCCAGCATTCGACACCCTCCCCGTCTTGGCTGGATTAGTCTGGGCTTTCTGTGGGATTCTTGTAATCAGGGAATGTCTCTCGATGAGTCCGCCGTGGCCTAACGGACAGGCTGGGTTGCTCAGGCTGGGCACTGAAGGCTTGGCATCGCGAGCACCGGGATTTGATGCGCTGTGGGCTGCACTTTATTCTGGTGGTCGTACTCCTCCTGCCTATCATCGAAGCGTTCTATCGAATCTGGCGTATTGCCGATCTTCTTCGATAACGCGTCGCATTCTTCGTTCTGTTCACGCGGAATCCAGCAGAAGTTGATCTGCCATCCCAACCCACGCAGGTAGACAAGCAACTCTTTGGTTTCTATCGCGATTGAGAGGTAGAGCCCTTTGCGGACACGCCACTTGCCATTGAGCTGATTTATGACCAGGTTGGAATCTCCATGGATCGTCACTCGTCCTGGCGGGCGAGAACTCAGGTATTTCAGGATGTGGAGGACACCGGCATATTCCGCCACATTGTTAGCCCACATTTCCATTTTGAACTCTATTTCTGAATCTTCGGATCGTCGCCATCATCAATATTTATGCGGGTGTAAACGCGATGAAGACGTTCCGGAGGTCAGTACCCAATGGGTGAGATACAAAATCAGCCCTTTCAGCTATCGTTCAACAGCTCTCTGAAGGTCGACTTCCAGGGATCGCGGGTCACCTCCGACGGCGGCCTGATTCTGGTTCGTGAGTTGGACGAACGTCTGGGTTTCGGTGATCTCATTGCCCAGCAACTGACCGACTCACGGCGCGGGAAGAACACGCAGCTTCCGCTGGCGGACCTGTTGCGCCAATCCGTCTACAGCCGTATCGCCGGCTACGAGGATGTCAACGATGCCGAGCGAGTCTCGCAAGATCCGACGTTCCGGTTGATCGGTTCCGAGAAAACTTGGGATCGGGGTGCGGCGCTGACCTCCCGCTTGCAGACTTTTGAGACCGAGATGCTGGCCGAGGAGGACAACTTCCGTAGCTTGGCCCGCATCAATCGCGAACTCATCGCCAAGGCCGAGGCCATCGATACGCCAGAGCGTATAGTGCTGGACATGGACAGCACCGAGATTCCAGTGTACGGCCAGCAGGAGCAGAGCGCCTACAACGGCCACTTTGAGTCCACCTGCTATCACCCGCTGCTGCTGTTCAATCGGCAAGGCGACTGCCTGGCGGCAAAGCTGCGGCCCGGCAACGTCCACAGTGCCGACGACTGGGAAGAACTACTACTGCCCGAGATCGAGCGGCAACAGCAGCTGGGCAAAGAGGTGGTGCTTCGTGCCGACGCGGCCTTTGCCAAGCCGGAGATTTACGAGGCGCTGGAAGAACGCGGCGTAAAGTATGCGATCCGCATCCCGTCCAACGACAGCCTGGAGCGGGATATCGCGGAGTTGCTGACCCGGCCCGTAGGGAGGCCGAGTCACCAGCCGGTGGTCTGGTACAAGAGCTTTCTCTATCAGGCAGCCAGTTGGAAGACGGCGCGGCGG
>Ga0224555_1004178_pt1 | contig 13581 bp, 10 predicted proteins | sample 714S23034metaG_FD_180687 | JGI IMG/M metagenome (GOLD analysis project Ga0224555, IMG submission 180687) | Peat soil microbial communities from Stordalen Mire, Sweden - 717 S2 30-34 | ecosystem: Environmental > Terrestrial > Soil > Wetlands > Peat | place: Sweden: Norrbotten County, Stordalen...
GGTAAGAAGTATACGTAACCTGGGTTTCAAGACTGCCGTCACTGTCGTAGATATCTTGTTGATAAGGCTGGAGATTTTCGCGGCTGAACGTGACCACGCGCACCAGCGCCAACTTCTGGCTTCCCGGCTGGCGGCGAACGATGCTGAGGGTGTATTCAGGCACGGTATAGAGGTGCTTTTTGGCCGCGTCCTCGACCGTTTCGGTATCAGTGGTCACAAAATACTCATCGTCCGGCTCAAGTCCCCGCACCACCATGGCATCAAGAAAGAAGCCCGGCCGCATGTTCTCCACCTGGCTGGCCGACTTCTTTTTCAGCGTATTGGCGCCCATGATCAGCTTGTTTTGGGAGGGAATCCAGAGGCTGAAATACTTGCCGTCGCTGACCATGTCAAACATGCGCGAGCCGATGACGGGAAGCCTGCCGTAAACGCGCAACATCTGCGGCTTCCGCATCAGGATGATTCCGCGGAAGGTGGTGTAGTCCCTGGCCACGCCTTCCTTGGTCTTGAGTGCGGTGGCCTGAATATCGACCGAGGCGTTCAAGCTGTCGAGCGCGGCCCAGCGCTGGTTGAGCCGGCTGACCAACTCCTCGGGGGAAACCGTTTGGGTAACCAGGGGCGCTTTGGGTATGGGCAGCTTGCGCGTGGTAGATAGGACGAAGCAACCGGAAAGCAGGAGCGGAAGAGCCAGGGCCGCGGCAGCAGCCAGACGACAAGCTGCTTTCATCGTCCACCTGCGTTCTTCACGGCGTGACGATAGCCGGCTACGTTGCGGTTGTGCTCGTCCAGAGTGCTGGCAAACAGGGTCTTCCCCTGGGCATTGGCTCCGGCGGCCACAAAGTAGAGATAACTCGTCTTTGCCGGCTCCATGGCGGCACGCAACGAGCGAAGGCCCGGATTGGCGACCGGCCCTGGTGGAAGCCCGGTATGCAGATAGGTGTTGTAGGGAGTGTCGCGCGTGAGATCGCTCTGGTAGATTGCGCCGCGCCACTGGCCCTGAAGCTCCAGCCCGTAAATCAACGCGGGGTCGGTCATCAGAGGCATGTTTTTGGCGATCCGGTTGACAAAGACGCTGGCCACCAGTGGCCGCTCCGCATCCACCGCCGTCTCGCGCTCAACCAGCGAAGCCATTGTCACCACCGCGTGCATATTCCTCTTCAATCCAAGTTGTCCGGTAACCGCCCGGAAGCGCCGCACCATGGCGGCGGCAATTTGCGCCGAGGTGGCCTTGCGGGGAAACCGGTACGTGTCAGGAAACAGATAACCCTCGAGGCTTGTTGCCCCAGGGTCCAAATCGGCCACCAGGACCGTCTGCGTTTCTGCCGCGTCAATAAAATTCTGCCGCGAGCCGAGCCCCTCCTGCTCCAGCCGGGCAGCAATCTCAAAGATGCTTGCGCCCTCTGGAACGACGACTGTTCTGGTAAAAACATCTCCGCGCGCAATGCGCGCATAAACCTCGGTCAATGCGGCCGGGTGATCGAACCGGTATTCGCCGGCCCGAAGCGTTCCGCGCTTGAACAAGCGGAGCAGATCGAAGGCAAACCGGCTGCGCACGATGCCCGCCGACTCCAATTGCTGACCGATGCGCACCGTGGAAGATCCCGGAGCCAGTTCGACAAACGTCTCGCTATTGGGACCGAACGGCACCAGCACCAGCCAAGCCGCCGCACCCGCCGCTAAAAGCAATACGAGAAAAGCCGCCAGCAAGACTCCCGCCGCGCCAGAACCTGTTTTCTTCCTGCTCGACCGTCTGCGGCGCACCATTCTCCTGATATCGATCCTTCTCTTATTACAGACGCGAGAAACCCTCGCGAGGATTAACTATCTTTGATTGTATCGGGTGCAAATCCCAGGGCTGGGCATTCCTTGAGGGGGCTGAAGCACCCGGCTCCCTCCGGAATCGGCGATCTACGACTGTAAAATCGAACTGGAAGCAAAGGAGTTTCAAGCTGGAAGCTGCCGCTCATCCACGCTATCTCGGCCTCGACGTCGGCAATCGACGGATCGGCGTGGCCGTGTCGGACGAGCTGGGACTGACGGCGCAGCCGGTGCTGACGCTGGAGCGGCGACACAACCGCCGCGAAGACCTGCGTTCGCTGGGCCGGCTGGCGCGGCGGTTTGGCGTGGCGGGCATTGTGGTGGGGAATCCCATGCACCTCTCCGGCGAACTGAGCCCGCAAGCAGCCAAAACGCAGGCCTTTGCCGCCGAACTGGGAGCGCTGACCGGCCTGCCCATCCACCTGTGGGACGAACGGCTGACCAGCCGCGAGGCCCACCAGATTCTGTATGAGGCCGGCCACGCCCGCCAGGAGCACCGCCGGGTGGTGGACCAGGTGGCCGCAACGCTGATTTTGCAGTCGTTTATGGACGAAAAAGCAGGAGATCAGGGGCTAACGGCTATTGATTTGCTTGACTTGGGGCACGACTGAACAGGCTGCGGAAAAACTCATTTTGGCGTGCAAGAAGTGTCAGGGCACGACTTTAGTCGTGCCGTAAGTCACTGATAATAAACGATTGGCTTTAGCCCCTGCGGAAGGGTTTTCGCGGGTTTCGCCTGACAATAGGGGTTTTTCCGCAGCCTGTTACAGCCGTGCGCTGTTAGAGTGGGGCAAAAAATGCAAGTCCAACAAAACAAAGACAAACCGCGGAACGCCTGTTTCATTCCTCGCGGGCCGGCAACGCCGGTGGATGGCTGATACACTTACCCTGCAAGGAGAACCTCGGAAAAAGCCTTATGGTTGAACTGCTTCCCTCGATTTTGTCGGCGGATTTCGCCCATTTGGCGGACGCGGTTGCCGCGGCCGAGCGGGGCGGCGGCACGGCGATTCACGTGGACGTGATGGACGGGCATTTTGTGCCCAACATCACGCTGGGTCCGCCGCTGGTGAAGAGCCTGCGCAAGGTAACCAGCCTGCCGCTGGACTGCCACCTGATGATCGACAACCCGAATGAGTTCATCCCCGCCTTTGCCGACGCCGGCGCCAACTGGGTGAGCGTCCACTATGAGGCCTGCCCGCACCTGCACCGCTCGCTGGAGCTGATTGCCCACCACGGCATGAAATCGGGCGTGGTGGTGAATCCGGCGACCAGGGTCGATCTGCTCATGGATATTCTGCCCATGGTTCACCACGTGCTGATCATGAGCGTGAATCCGGGGTTTGGAGGGCAGAAATTCATCGGTTTTTCGCTGGACAAGATCCGGCGGCTGGCCGAGTTGCGCCGGGAGCTGGGGCTGGCATTTAAAATCGAGGTGGACGGCGGCGTGGCTCACGACACGGTGGCCCAAGTCGTCCAAGCGGGTGCGGACCTGCTGGTGGCGGGCAACGCCGTATTTGGCCAGGGATGTCCGGAGCGGGATGCGCGCGCCCTGCTGGCGGCGGCTCGCGAGGCCGCGGGCGAACCGGCAACCGAGCGAGTCGAGTAAGATTCTATAGTCTGGGATAAAGGCGGATGGCCCGTTTGACAGGGCGCTGCCGCAATGAGGTGGTATGAACCGGTTGTCCAATAAGATTGTCGCGGTGGCTCTTGTGGTTCTGGTCTTTGCCGGAGTTTCGGCCGAAGCCGCAAAGAAGCCCAAAAAGAAGAAAAACGAGGATCTGAGCGCCAACCCGCTGGCCAACGTGAGCTCCAAGCAGCCCGACAAGGAACTCTTCGACAAGGCCATGATCGCCTTGAAGAGGAACAAATTCGACGTGGCCCGGCTTGACCTGCAAACCATGCTCAACACGTATCCGGAGTCGGAGTACCGGATGCGCGCCAAGCTGGCGGTGGGCGACACGTGGTTCAAGGAAGGCGGCGCCGCGGCCCTGACCCAGGCCGAGGCCGAGTACAAGGACTTCATCACCTTCTTCCCGAATGCGCCGGAAGCAGCCGAAGCGCAGATGAAGGTCGCCGACATCTATTACCAGCAGATGGAGAAGCCCGACCGCGACTACTTGAATGCGCAGCGCGCGGAAGAAGAGTACCGGGCCATGATCAACTCGTTCCCTGACTCGTCGCTGGTGCCCCGCGCCAAGCAGAAGCTGCGGAACGTGCAGGAGGTTCTGGGCGAGCGCGAGACCGAGATCGGCCTCTACTATGAGAGCCGCGAGAATTTTGTGGCCGCCATTGCCCGGCTGCAGACCGTGGTGGATACCTATCCGCTCTATTCCAAGAGCGACCTGGCGCTTTTGAGCATTGGCGATGCCTATGAAGGCGAGGCACACGCCATCCAGCTTGTGGCCAATCTGCCCGGCGCAATCAAGGAGCGGATGCGCGCGGTCTATCAGGATCGGGCCGCCGCGGCCTACTCCAAGGTGATCACCCGCTATCCGATGGCTCCCCACGTGGAAGACGCCCGCGACCGGCTGGTGGCCATGAACCGCGCCGTTCCCGAGCCCACCCAGGAAGCAGTTGCCGAGAATGACGCCGAAGAGCGCAGCCGCCAGCCCCTGCGCTTTACCAACAAGACCTTCGGCCTCATCACGCACACGCCCCAGGTGGTGGAAGCGGTGCATGTGGGCGAACCCAGCCTGGACGACCCCAAGCGAACCATCGCGCCGGATATCACCAAGCAGAACCTTGCCGTGTTCAACGAAGCCCTCAACGCCGGCAAACCTGCCGCCGCGCCGGCCGCCGCAGCGCAGCCCACCGGTCCCAATGAGCCTCCGCGCAGCGATCAGCCCTCGACGGCGCCGTTGCAGCTTGAAAAGCCGGAAGGCGGCTCTGGCGTCGGCGTTCAGATTGTGAGCGCTCCCTCAGCCCCTGCCGCGACAGACCCCAACGCCGTGATCAAGCCGATAGTGCCTGTGAATAACGTGCTGCCCGCCATTGAAAAGCCGGCAGATGCCCCCGACCAGGTGAATGAGATCAAGTCCGGCTCGACGCCGGCTCAATCCGCTACCGACGCCAAAAAGAAGAAGCCCAAGGCCGATTTGAGCGACGAGTCCTCAAGCAAGAAGAAAAAGAAGAAGGGTTTGTCGAAGCTGAACCCCTTCTAAACAGACAGCCGATTCAAAACAAAAGGCCGCTCCCCCCACCGGGCGCGGCCTTTTCATTTTGGGCAACCGTCCTGCAACATTTTTCTCAAGAAGAGGCCACCTCGCTCCGCGCCAGGAAGCGTGTGCTCGTTGCGGAACATCTCTCGCCTGTCATCCATCGTGAGTCGCTGCCGAGAAGCGAAAAAACGAAAGTCCTCGCGGCAGCTATCCTATTGCCATGCTCACTGGACTCAAACTGTGGTGGAAGATGCACCGCCGCGCAACGGGCTCCCATTGGCTCATCTCTGCGGTTTGTTGTATCCCTATGCTGCTTCTGGCCATGTGTAGCGGAGTTTCCGCGCAAACCGGCACGGCCTGGCCTGAAGCGGACAAGCTGTTTCACTCCGACCCGCGCTGGCTGGGCGCGGACGCCGCGTTTTCCATCGATCTTGGACGCGGTCGTGTACTCTGGCTGTTCGGGGACACGTTTGTTGCCCGCAAGCCGGGCGATTCCCGGGCGAGCGCTGCCTTCGTTCGCAACACGGTTGCCGTTCAAACCGGCTATGACCCGTCTCATGCCTCGATGAAGTTCTACTGGCGGACCCGCGGGGCCGAGCCCTCTGAGATTTTCCCGTCAGAAGGTCAAGTCTGGAAGTGGCCCGCCTCGGGCATCCGCATCGGCCGCACGTTGATCGTGTTTTGCACGCGCCTTGTTCCCGACTCCGCAAAAAATTCTCTTGGATTCAAGCTGGCTGGCTGGGAGGCCTATCAGGTTGACAATCCCGACGAGGAGCCATCGGCATGGACCCTGAAGAAGATCGCGGAAGATCCAGGCAATATGATCCTGGCCACGGCGGCCTTGCGCGAGGGCGGCCAAGTGTATCTGCTCGGCGCCAGTGAGCCGGAGCATGATCTCTACCTGGCGCGGTGGAGCGTTGAGGCTGCGCGCCTGGGTCAACTCGATGGCCTGGAATGGTGGACAGGAAGTGACTGGCAAGCCGCGCCATCGAAGCGCCGGCCATTGATGCGCGCGGTGGGAACGGAGTCCAGTCTGCAGCGCGATCCTCGTGGCGGCTTTCTTGAGATCAACAGCCAGGGCTTTGGAGCCACCGACATTGTGATGCGCCATGCGCCCCGCCTTGAGGGGCCGTGGTGTGAACCGCAGATAATTTACCGCCCGCCTGAATCCGATGCGCACGACGCCTTTGTCTATGCCGGCAAGTCGCATCCAGAGTTGCGCGGGGCGGACCTGATTGTGACGTATGCCGCAAACGGCGATGACAAGAAAGTTGCTGCCGATATGAGTCTCTACTTCCCCCGATTTGTGCGGGTCGAGTTGCCAAAGCACTCCTCAACGACGGCAAAGTAAAGCGGATTCGCGCAGGCCCGGAAACATTCTGGCGGGAATCCGCTCCGATTGCGCCGCCAGGCCCCATAGCCCGCATCTGGTAAAGTGAGGGGTGGTCCCCTCGCTCGAAACCCTCTTTTGCAGGGTCTTCCGGGTACTCCGCCGGGGGCTCGGAAACTACCCCCATGCCTCACGATCTGCCAAAAGCCTACGACCCCACCGCCATTGAAGATCACTGGGCCGAATACTGGGTGCGCGAGAATCTCTTCGCCCAGACAGCCCCTGAATCAGCTTCTGCGAGCCAAAGCCCGGCCGGTGAGGCCTTCACTATCCTGCTGCCGCCGCCCAATGTGACCGGACGGCTGCACATGGGCCACATGCTCAACCAGGCGGAGATGGACATCCTGACCCGCTGGCGGCGCATGAGCGGCCGCCGCGCGCTGTGGCTGCCGGGCACCGATCACGCCGGCATCGCCACGCAGATGATGGTCGAGCGCCAACTTGTCAGCGAGGGCAGCTCCCGCCAGCAGCTTGGCCGCGAGGCCTTCGTCGAGCGCGTATGGGAGTGGAAGCGCCACTACGGCGGCGCCATCCTGGACCAAATGAAGCGCCTGGGCGCATCCGTGGATTGGCAGCGCGAATACTTCACCATGGACGAGAATCTCTCCGTCGCCGTACGCGAGGCTTTTGTCCGCCTGCACGAGCAGGGGCTGATTTATCGCGGCGCGTACATTGTGAATTGGTGTCCGCGCTGCCAGACCGCCATCAGCGACCTTGAAGTGGTCCACGAAGAGCAGAAGGGCCACCTGTGGGAGATTCGCTATCCCGTTCTCGGCGCAGACGGCAAGGAGACGGGCGAGTTCATCACCGTGGCAACCACCCGGCCTGAGACCATGCTGGGCGACGTGGCCGTTGCCATTCACCCCGAGGACGAGCGCTACCTGCACCTGCATGGCAAAAAGCTGCGCCTGCCGCTCTCCGGGCCAGATAAGACCGGCCGCGAGATTCCCATCATTCTCGACGAGTGGGTCAGCCGCGACTTTGGCACCGGCGCGGTAAAGGTGACCCCGGCGCACGATCCCAACGACTTTGCCCTGGGCGAACGGCATCATCTGCCTTCGATCAACGTGATGGACCCAACCGGCCACATCAACGCGGACGGCGGCGCTTATGCCGGTCTCGACCGCTACGTTGCTCGCAAAAAGATCATTGCCGATCTCGAAGAACAGGGCCTTCTGGCGGGCATCACGGACCACACCAACAACGTAGGCCACTGCGACCGCTGCAAGACCGTCGTCGAGCCGCGCCTCTCCACGCAATGGTTCATCAAGATTCAGCCGCTGGCCGACAAAGCCATCGAGGCGGTCAAGACAGGCGCCATTCGCTTCACGCCCGAGCAGTATGAGAAGACCTACTCCAACTGGATGGAAAACATCCACGACTGGTGCATCTCGCGGCAGCTCTGGTGGGGCCATCGCATTCCGGCGTGGCACTGTTCCGCGTGCCACCAGATCACCGTCGCCCGCCCCAACGCAAGTCCGGACCCCACCGCCTGCGCCCATTGCGGCTCGGACCAGATCACGCAGGAAACCGACGTCCTCGACACCTGGTTCTCCTCCGGCCTGCTGCCCGTCTCAGTCTTCGGCTGGCCGAATTTTTCCGGGTCAATTGTTCCACAAATTCTGGGTGCCCCATCCTTTCCGCGTTCCTCAGCGGAAAGGGTGGGAGAGCACGGCTCTCAGTCAAGCATGGACCGCGCCGACTTCGACGCCTTTTATCCCACCAGCCTGCTGGTTACCGGCTTCGACATTTTGTTCTTCTGGGTGGCTCGCATGATCATGCTGGGCTGCTGGTTTGCGGGCGATGTGCCCATGCCCGACGGATCGAAGCGCTCGCTGGCGGACTCAGTTCCGTTCCGCGAGGTCTATATTCACGCGCTGGTGCGCGACGCCAACCGCGAAAAAATGTCCAAGACCAAGGGCAACGTGGTCGATCCCATTGAGATTGTGAAGCAGTACGGCACCGATGCGGTGCGCTTCACGCTGGCCTCCATGGCCTCGCCGGGCACCGACATCGCTTTCAACGTGGCCCGCACCGAGGGCTACCGCGCCTTCGCCAACAAGATTTGGAACGCCGCCCGCTTCCTGTTTATGAATGTGGACCGCGCCGCCGAAATCGGCATTGTGGTCGATCTAGCATTACTGCCTTTGTTGCCAATGGTTGGAAATGATGCACCACTGGAAGATCGCTGGATTATCGCCGAGTTCCATTCCACCGCGAGCAAGGTCAATCGCTCACTCGAAAATTATCGCTATGACGATGCGGCCAATACCATCTACCAGTTTTTCTGGGGCAGCTTCTGCGATTGGTACCTGGAAATCGTCAAGCTGCGGATGGATTTCTCTGAGACCGCCAATAAGGTACAGACAAAAGCTGCACTTACCACTCTGGTTTCGGTCTTTGAAGCCTCGTTACGCTTGCTCTCGCCCTTCATGCCTTTCCTAACGGAAGAGTTGTGGCACGCGCTATATGACGGCAAAACTCCGGAGAAGTCAATTGCGCTGATGAGCTATCCGCCAGTAAATAGCATCCATCTACAGGCGCAAATTGAGATGGAGCAGTTGCAGAGCCTGATCAACGAGATTCGCGCCCTGCGCAAGGAAATCTGCGTCGAAGAGAAGACCGTAACTCCAGTCGAACTTCGCGTCGTGAAAGTAGATGCAGCTTTGCAGGTGCTTGTGCAGGAGAACAGCGCCATCGTCGAGCGTCTGGCGCGCGCCAGCGAAATTCGTATTGTTGCGGAAATCACTGCCGGATTGGCCAAGCACTCTACGCCTGACTTCGATGTGGCCGTGATCTACGAGCGCACCGTCGACGTCCCCGCCGAGCGCGCTCGTTTGACCAAGGACATCGAAAAGTTTGAAAAAGGCATAGCCGCAGCAGAGCGCCAGTTGGGCAACGAAGGCTTCCTGGCCAAGGCCCCGGTGCACGTGGTGGAGGGACTAAAGAAGCAGGAATCCGAAACACGCGCACTTCTCGAAAAAGCCCGCGACGCCCTGGCAACGCTGCCGGGAAACTGACAACTGTTGACTGAGAACTGACAACTGACTTATGGACTGGAAGAGCAGCCGCATCGATCATTTTCTGGAGCAGGCACTGGTGGAAGACCAGGCCGCCCGCGACGCCACCACCAACCTCACCATCGACCCGGAGCTGCGCGCCACGGCCTCGATTCTGGCGCGGCAAGAGATGGTGGTCTGCGGGCTGGGTGCGGTTCCGCGCTTTCTTCAGATCTTCGCGCGCCTCGATCCGCGCGCCTCTTCGCAGACCCGCTTCGAGGTGGTCAGCAACCCGGAAATCTTTGACGGCGTGCGCGTCCGCGATGGCCAGGTGCTGGCCGTCATCCGCCACAACGCGCGGGTGCTGCTCAGTTGCGAGCGCGTCATTCTTAACCTGATGCAGCACTTGAGCGGCATCGCCACGCTGACGCGGGAATACGTGGACGCCATCCACGGAACGCACGCACGCGTGCTGGATACGCGCAAGACCGTTCCCGGCATGAGGACGCTGGAGAAGTACGCCGTGCTGTGCGGCGGAGGCACCAATCACCGGCTCGACCTGGCCAGCGGCATCCTAATCAAGAACAACCACATCTCCCTGGGCGGAGGGTTGCCCGCGGTGCTTGCCCAGGCCCTGGAAAAGCGCCGGAAGGGCCAGCGCGTGCAGGTGGAAGTGCGGAGTCCCAAAGAGCTGGAAGAGGCGCTGGAGTTCGGTGCCGAGGCGATTCTGCTGGACAACATGACGCCGGCCCAGGTGAAGCACTCGGTTCACCGCATCAAGCAGTTCACGGAGGGGCAAGCCGACCGTTGGATTCCCACCGAGGCCTCGGGCGGCATCGTGCTCGGAAACATCCGCGCCTATGCCGAAACCGGCGTGGACTTTATCAGCGTGGGCGCGCTGACCCACTCCGCCAAGGCCGCCGACATCTCGATGCGCATTTCGGCGGAGTGAGCCCGGCCATGTTTGACCTAGCCGCACTGGACGCCGCGCTTGCAGGCACCGCCTTTGCGGGCAAGCTGCATTTTATGCCAGTCACGGACTCCACCAACACCGATGCGCTGGCTGCCGCGCGCAGCGGCGCTCCGCATGGCTCGGTCTGGTTTGCCGATGAGCAGCGAGCCGGACGCGGACGCGGCGATCACGCCTGGCACTCAGCCGCCGGCGAAGGGCTCTACGCGAGCGTTCTGCTGAGGCCGCAATTCCCCGTTCTTCGCCTGCCGCTGTTGCCGCTGGTGGCCGGACTTGCCGCGGCGGATGCGATTCGCGCCGTGACGGGGCTGGCCGCTGATCTGCGCTGGCCCAACGACCTGCTCATCGGTCCGCGCAAGGCGGGCGGCATCCTGGTGGAGGCCAAAACCGAAGGCGGCGGCGTAGCCTTTGCCGTGGTGGGCATCGGTATCAACGTCCACCAGCGGAGTTTCGCTCGGGACCTGGCCACGCCCGCGACTTCACTGGATCTGGAGGCGGAGCGAAGAGTGAGCCGCCAGGATTTGCTCGTCTCCCTGCTAAAATCGCTGGAGCAAGAGACGCTTGGGCTGCTCGATCCGTTGGTGGGCGAGACGATTTTGCGGCGCGTGGAAGCGGCCTCGACCTGGGTGCGCGGGCGTCGAGTCGAGGTGCATGGGCCGCAGGCTTGCACCGGCGTCACGGCCGGGCTGGATGGAAATGGGTTCCTGCTGGTGCAGGCCGCTGACGGACTGGTGACTGTGCGGACCGGCGGTATTCGCGATGATCGCATTCCACCCTTCGCAAAAAGTGCGAAGGGTGGGGCACCCGCCGAAGGCAGGGCGCCCGATGATCTGGAAATGAGCTGAGACGATGCTGCTTGCTGTCGATGTGGGCAATACGAATACAGTGCTGGGCCTTTACCGGCTGGAAGGTGAGAAGCCGGAACTGGCCGCGAATTGGCGCGTCACCACTCACCGCTCGCAGACCGCCGACGAATACGGCGTGCTGTTTGTGAACCTCTTCGAGATGAACGGCCTCAAGCCCGGCCAGGTGACGCACATCATCATCTCATCGGTGGTGCCGCCGCTCGATTCCACGCTGCGCCAGGTGTGCGAAATCTACTTCCACATTCAGCCGTTGTTTATTGAGCCGGGCATCAAAACCGGCATGCCGGTGCTGGTGGATAATCCCGCGGAACTGGGCGCGGACCGGCTGGTGAACTCCATAGCCGCCTTCGAGCGCTACGGCGGCCCGTGCATTGTGGTGGATTTTGGCACGGCAACCACCTTTGACGTGATTTCGCCCAAGGGCGAGTATCTGGGCGGGGCCATAGCGCCGGGCCTGGGCCTGAGCGCCGATGCGCTGTTTTCGCGCGCGGCGCGGTTGAGCCGGGTTGACATCAAGCGGCCCGCCAAGGTCATCGGCACCAACACCGTCACGCACCTGCAAACCGGCCTTTACTACGGCTACATCGGCCTGGTGGACGGTATTCTGGAGCGCATCATCGCCGAGTTGGGCGCGCAGCCGCGAGTCATCGCCACCGGCGGCCTAGCGCGGCAAATCTCAGAGGACTCGCGCTACATCCACGAGATCGACGATATGCTCACCCTCGACGGGCTGCTCATTCTCTTCGAGCGCAACCGAGTCGCCAAGCCGCGCGGCCGGGCGCACTGAGAAATCCGTGCTCAACTACTTCAATTATTTTACCGAGATCGAGGAGCGCTTCCAGCAGCGGCGCGGGGCGCTGCTGCTGCTCTCCACGGTGGACTGGGCGCGGATCGAGACCTGGCGCGAGGCGGGCATTCCGCTGGATGCGGTACTGCGCGGCATCGATGCGGCCTTTGACAAGTATGAGGCGCGGCAAAAAAAGGGCCGCATGAGGCGCGTGAACGGGCTGGCATGGTGCTCGCAGGCAGTGATGGAAGCAGCCGAAGATTTGCGCGAAGCCTCCGCCGGCACATCCGCTGCCACAACCGAAAGCCGCGAGTCTGGCTTTGAGCAGGAGCGCGTGGCCGCGCATCTTGAATCGGCCGCCGCTGCGCTGGATGCGGCGACGACCGCGCACGAGGCCTGCACCGCAACCGCTGCCCGATTGCGCGAGCTGGCCGCCGAAGCACGCGCCGCCACGGCAGAGAACGCCGCTGCTCACGATAGCGCCGCTGCTCACGATTTGGAGGCGCTGGAGCGGACCCTCACCGTGCTGGAAGAAAAGCTGTTTGCCGCGCTTACGGCAGCCGCTCCTGAAGAGCTGCTGGTGGGGCTCAAGGAGCACGCGGCGCGCGAACTGGCGCCCTATCGCAGCCGCATGGGCGCCGTGCAACTGCGCCAGGTGGAGCGGCAGTTTACCCAGAAGCAACTGCTGGTTCACTACAACCTGCCGCGCCTCAGCCTGTTCTACATGAGCCAGCAATGAAGCCGCCCGCAGCCCAAATCGCCGAGCCCCAGGTTGCTGCGCCTCAACTTGTCGAGATCGAGAAGCCTGTTTATGGCGGCGCGTTTTTGGCGCGCGTCGAGGGCAAAGCCGTCTTTGTGCCGATCACCTTGCCCGGCGAACAGGCGCGGGTGCGCATTACCCAAAGCAAGACTGGCTACGCGACCGCCGAGGCCGATGAAATTGTTACCGCCGCGCCGGAGCGGATCGCGCCCGCCTGCCCGCACTTTGGCACGTGCGGCGGCTGCCACTATCAGCACACGGGTTATGAGACGCAACTCGCGTTCAAGCAGAGTATTTTGCGCGAGACGCTGGAGCGCGGCGGGGTTGCCGTGCCTGCTGAGATTGCCGTGCTGGCCGGCGAACCCTGGCATTATCGCAACCGCATCCGCCTGGCCTTCGATGCGCATGGAAGCCTCGGCTATCGCGGCCGGCGCTCGCATGGGGTGATTGCGGTGCGCGAGTGCCCCATCGCCGCGCCGCTGCTGCTCGAAGCCGCACAGGCAGCCGCGGAGGTTTTGCGGCAATTTGCGCCCGCGTTTCGGCCCACTGAAATCGCGCTCTTCTGCAATGCGGACGAAAGCTCGCTGCTGGCGAGCATCTTCACCGCCAGCGCCAAGAAGATTCGCTTCGATGAAGTCGCGCAGGCGCTCAGTGAGCTGCTTCCCGCCTTGAAAGGCGCGGAACTGGCACTTGAAGGCCGTGGCGGCCAGCAACCGCGCACCGTCGCCCAGTGGGGCGCAACTTTTCTCGCCTATCGCGCCGCCGGGTTTGAATATCGCGTGGACCAAGGCGCATTTTTCCAGGTAAATCGCTGGCTGGTGGACGCTCTGGTC
>Ga0224555_1004179_pt1 | contig 13580 bp, 9 predicted proteins | sample 714S23034metaG_FD_180687 | JGI IMG/M metagenome (GOLD analysis project Ga0224555, IMG submission 180687) | Peat soil microbial communities from Stordalen Mire, Sweden - 717 S2 30-34 | ecosystem: Environmental > Terrestrial > Soil > Wetlands > Peat | place: Sweden: Norrbotten County, Stordalen...
TGGTGTCACTTTCCTGGTCAGTTGGATTTGTATTTCGGTGCCTTTCTGTGCCCCTATGTGCATGTTTTCCACAAAAAGGCAAGCTTCAAACCAAAAAGAGCAGGGGCCCACGATAGGCCCCTACGTATTGATTCTACAGATCTTATGGCGGAGAGGGAGGGATTCGAACCCCCGGTACCCTTGCGAGTACGTCTGATTTCGAGTCAGGTGCATTCAACCGGGCTCTGCCACCTCTCCGCCTGCCAATAGTTTACCGGCAAATGGACGGCGGTTGCAATGACCGGGCGGATACGAGGCGATGCATGGAAGGACTTACTGGGCTTCAGGCCTGGAGCGGACGCATGAGGGAGGAGATGTTGTGCGGGCCGAGCGTCAGCCGCAGGAATTCTTCTTGACGAGCGTGGTTGCGTGGAAGCAATATATGACCAGTAGTCATGATTGCACGGAAGTCGTTTATGAACCTTAGTCAAAAATCGCAGCGGACTGTTAATGCGGGCGCGGCCTCCGTCGGCAAACCGCCGCTGCCTCGTCCAGCGCCCATCGGCCGGCGCGAAAGGCGGACGGCTGAAACTCGGATTCGCCTTTTCCGTTCCGCGCTGCAACTGATTGCCGAGCGCGGATTGTCGATGGTGACGGTGGGGGACATTACCGAAGCCGCGGATGTGGGCAAGGGAACCTTCTTCAACTACTTCGCCAGCAAGGATCATGTGCTGGGGGTGATGGCCGAAATTCAGCTGGGCAAGGTGAGGGAAGCGGCGGCGATGGCGGACGAGGGGACGCGGCCGATCCGTGACGTGATGCACCGACTGGTGCTGCGGCTGGCCGAAGAGCCGGGACGCAGCCCCAGCCTGGCGCGCGCGTTCATCTCCTCATTTTTGTCCAGCGAAGAAGTCCGCGCGGTGATTCGGCAACATATGCAGGAAGGCCGCAGGACGATTGCGAAGCTGGTGGCCGCGGGACAAGAGCTCGGCGAGATCGATGGCGGCCTGAAAAAGGACAAGGTTGCGATTCAGCTTCTGCAGGCTGTCATGGGCACGGTTCTGCTGTGGTCGCTGCATGAGCGGCCCGGCCTGGAAAGCTGGATCGAAGACACGTTTGAACACTTCTGGAGATCGGTTGCGGTTTCCGGCAATGAGCAGGAACCATGAGACCGGATGTTGGCAAAGGCGTTTGTTTTTTCTTCGCAGTTTTGTTTGCAATTCTGTTTGGCGGAGTATTTCCAGGGGTAAGTTGCGCGGCGCAGCAGCCGGCGCCCTATCGCCTTACGCTTCAGGACGCAATTCACAAAGCTCTGGCGGCTAATCTCAACGTGCTGGTGGCCGGTACGCGGGTTGAAGAGGACGAAGGAACGCGAGCGCGGGCTCTTTCGGCCGCGCTATTGCCGCGAGTTACGGCGCAAGCCTATGCCAACGTGCAGAACCGCGACCTGCGCGCATTCGGCATCTCACTGCCGGGGATTCCCAGCGTAGTGGGGCCGTTCTCGAACTATGACTTTCGTGTCTATGCGCAGCAGAATGTCATCGATATCGAGAGCTACCGAAGCCTGAAGGCGAGCGAGCGGGCGCTCGATGCGGGCAAGATGGACGAGCAGGATGCGCGCGACCTGATTGTTCGCGCAATTGCCGGGCTCTACCTGAATGCGCAGTCGGCGGCGGCGCGCGCGGACGCGGCAGCATCGCGAGTAACGGATTCGAGCACGCTGCTGAAGCTGGCGCAGGACAAGCACGATGCAGGCACGGCGACGGGCGTGGATGTGCTGCGCGCCGAGGTGCAGCTTGCAAACGACAGGCAGGCGCTGCTGGAGGCACAGAACCAGGCGAGCCAGTCGCTGCTGGAGCTGGCGCGGAACCTGGGGATGAGCCCGGGAACGCCGCTGGAACTGGCCGAGCCGCTTCGCTACCGGGTTTTGGCGCAGTCGAAGCCTGAAGACTTATTGGCCGGAGCGCTGGAAACGCGGGCCGATTATCTTTCGCTGGCCAGCCAACGGCAGAGCCTGATGGAGCAGCAACGCGCCAATCGCGCCCGATGGTATCCCAAGCTGAGCATCAACGGGAATGTCGGCGAGCTGGGGCGGAGCATCGGCGGTGTGGATACAACAGGGTTGATTCAAGGCCAGGCGGACTTTACCATCTTCGATCGCGACCGGGATGGCGAGGCGCAGCAACTGTTGAGCCGGATGAAGCGAATCGACGATCAGATTGCCGACTTGCGCCGCGGCGTGGACGAGGATATTCGCGAGGCGCTGCTGAATCTGGATTCGACGGCCCAGCAGGTAAAGGTGGCAAGCGATGGTCAGGAGCTGGCACGGCGGGAGCTGGAGCTTGCGCAGGATCGTTTTCAAGCGGGCACGGCCAACAACGTCGAAGTAGTGACGGCCCAGGACGAGCTTGCGCGCGCCGAAGAGAACTACATTCTTGCGGTTTCAAGCCATGTCGACGCGAAGTATGCACTGGCCCGCGCCCTGGGCGATACGGAGAAGAACATTCTTGAATTTACGGAGAAACCATAGCTGGTTTTGGCGAGGCGATGGCGAATGGATTTCTGTTGGTGAGGTTGGATGCGATGAAACGATTGATTCCGGTTGTGATTCTGCTGGCCGCGGCGGTTGCCGCCGGCGTGTACTTTTATCCGCGACTGAAGAAAAAGGCCGTGCCCGCGAATGAGATCACGCTCTCGGGGAATATTGAGGCGCACGAGAGCCTGGTGAGTTTCAAGGTGCAGGGACGGGTAATTGAATTGCCCGTCGAGGAGGGCCAGCAGGTGGAGCAGGGCACAGTGCTGGCGCGGCTTGAAGATGCGGACCTGAAGCAGAAGGTGCGGATGGACGAGGCGGATGTGCAGGTGCGCGCATCGGACCTGGCGCTTACGCTGGCCGGAACGCGCGAGCAGGAGGTGAAGGCTTCGCAACAGGCGGTGATGGACGCGAAGGCCGATCTTGACGAGAAGAAGGTCGACAACGACCGCGCGCAGCGGCTCTTCGCCAAGGATGAAATCTCCGCGCAGGACCGCGACCTGGCTGCGACTGCGCTGAAGCGTGCCGAGGCTACGTTCAGGGCATCGCAGCAGCGGTACAACGAAGCAGTGGAAGGCAGCCGCAAGGAAGACATCGCGATTGCGCGCGCCAACCTCGCCGCGGCCAACGCCGGCCTGGGCTTGTCACGCATCGACGCTGGGTACACGACCCTGCGCGCGCCGACTACGGGCGTGATCACCGTGCGCCAGGCGGAACTCGGTGAAGTGGTTGCGCCCGGTTCTCCGGTGGTTACGCTGGCCGATCTCGACCACATCTGGCTGCGCGCATATATCGCGGAAACGGACCTGGGCCGCATTCATTGGGGCCAGGAGGCGACGATCACAACCGACACGTATCCGGGGAAAAAGTATCACGGGCGCATTTCGTTCATCTCGTCGAACGCGGAGTTTACGCCCAAGAGCGTGCAGACGTCTACCGAGCGCGTCACGCTGGTTTATCGAATCAAGATCGATATCGACAATCCCAATCATGAATTGAAGCCCGGCATGCCGGCCGATGCGCATCTCGAACTTGCGATGGCCAGCGCGGGCGTGCACGCAACGGAAACAGCGCCGGCGAAGCAATGACGGAGCCGACTCAATCCGCAATTGTGGCCGGCGGGCTGACCAAGAGTTTTCCCGGGGTGCGGGCCGTGGACGGGCTGAGCTTCGACGTGCGCGGGGGCGAGATCTTTGGGCTGGTGGGGCCGGATGGGGCGGGGAAGACGACCACGCTGCGGATGCTGGCGGGCATCATGGCGCCGGACGCGGGCACGGCAATTGTGGCCGGATGCGACGTAGTGCGCGATCCCGAGGGCGCGAAGCACTCGCTCAGCTATATGCCGCAGCGATTCGGACTTTACGAAGATCTGACCGTGGACGAGAACATTCGCTTTTACGCGGACCTTTTCGGCGTCCGCAAAGCCGAACGCGACGCCCGCTCAACGCAGTTGCTGGTGGCGGCGGGAATGAGCGAGTTTCGCACGCGGATGGCGGGCAAGCTCTCCGGCGGCATGAAGCAGAAGCTGGGGTTGGTGTGCGCACTGATTCACCGGCCGAAAGTGATTCTGCTCGATGAGCCGACGACGGGCGTCGATCCGGTTTCGCGCCGCGACTTCTGGCGCATTTTGTACGAGCTGGTCGCGGAGGGCGTGGCGATTCTCACTTCGACGGCTTATCTGGATGAAGCGGAGCGCTGTCACCGGGTGGCGCTGATGCACCAGGGCAAACTGCTGTTCTGCGATACGCCGTCAAATTTAAAAGCGAGGCTGGGCAAGGGCGTGCTTTCAGTTACGTCAGGGGAGCCGCGCCGCGTGCGCAGCGAACTCGAGCAGGCGGAGGGAATCTCAAGCCTGGTGTTGACAGGGGACGGAGTGCACGTGGTGGTGGACGATGCGGCGAAGCGCATTGCGGAGTTTGAGGCGCTGCTGAAACGCGCGAACGTGCCATTTGACGCCATTCAACAAGTTGCTCCGACGATCGAGGACTTGTTTGTGGACGCGGTCGGCGGCGGAGTTTCAGGCCATGACTGAACCGGCGAATTCAGTGGTGGCAGAGAACCTTGTGAAGAGGTTCGGGGATTTTGTGGCTGTGGACAGGCTGAATCTCGCGGTGCACAAGGGCGAAGTCTTCGGATTTCTGGGCCCGAACGGAGCCGGCAAGTCGACTACAATTCGCATGTTGTGCGGATTGCTCAAACCGAGTTCGGGCCGGGCTACGGTGGCGGGATACGATGTGGGACGCGATCCGGAATCGGTGCGGCAGAGCATCGGATACATGTCGCAGAAATTCTCTCTGTACAACGACCTCAAAGTGATCGAAAACCTGCGGCTTTTCGCAGGGCTTTACAGCGTACCCCACGAACATCTTCAGGAACGCATTGACTGGGCGCTGGAGATGGCGAACCTGAAGGGGCAGAAGAACCTGATTACGGGCACGCTGCCGGGCGGATGGAAACAGCGGTTGGCGCTGGGCTGCGCGGTGCTGCACCGGCCGCCTATCCTATTTCTCGACGAGCCGACCTCGGGCGTCGATCCCATTTCCAGGCGTCAGTTCTGGGATTTGATTCACCAGATGGCGCAGGATGGCGTAACCGTTTTTGTGACCACGCATTATATGGAAGAGGCGGAGTACTGCAACCGGCTGGCGCTCATCTTCCGCGGCAGGATGGTGGCCCTGGGCGCGCCTTCGGAGCTAAAGCGCGATTCGATGACAGGCGAGATTCTGTTGATTGAGTGCGAACCGCTGGGAGCAGCGGTGGAAGCGCTGCAATCGGCTCCTGGAGTAATGGACGCGGCCGTTTTCGGCAACGCGCTGCACCTGGTGGTGAAGAATGCCGCGGCGGCCCGGCCACAGATTGAGAAGTACCTGGCGGATCACGAGGTGACGGTCAGCCATATCGAGAAGATTCGCCCCACGCTTGAAGATGTTTTTGTTTCTCTTACCGGCAGACAGGACGCGGCGGAGGCGCGCACGGCATGAGCTTGACGCGGCTGCTGGCGGTGGCCAGAAAAGAAGTGATACACATTGTGCGCGATTCGAGAAGCCTGATTATCGTGGTGATCATGCCGGTGACGCTGATGCTTCTCTTTGGGTACGGCGTGAATCTTGATTTGAAGGGACTGCCTGTTTATGTGTACGACCAGGACGGCAGCCAGCAGAGCCAGGATCTGCTGAAGCATTTCCAGTCGAGCAAATATTTCAATGTGGCGCGGGTGGTGGACAACTACGGCGCGGTGAGCAGGGCGCTCGACGATGGGCACGCAAAGATGGGGATCGTAATTCCGTGGAATTTCTCCGAGCGGCTGAGCGAGGGTGGCCCCGTCGAGGTGCAGGCGCTTGTGGATGCCAGCGACGACAACACGGCGAATGTGCTTATCGGCTATGCGCAGGCGGTGACGCAGGGCTATTCGTCGGAGATCGAGCTCGAATGGCTTCATGCGCACGGCCAGCCGGTCCAGCCAGCTTCGGTAGGCGTGGAGACGCGAACCTGGTACAACGAAGACCTGGAAAGCAGCGCGTTTATTGTTCCCGGCGTGCTAGCGCTGGTGATGTCGGTGATCGGCGCGTTTCTCACCTCGCTTACCATTGCGCGGGAATGGGAGCGGGGATCGATGGAACAACTGATCTCGACGCCGGTAAGCGCCATGGAGATCATGCTGGGCAAACTGGCGCCTTATTTTGTTGTAGGCATCTTCGATGTGGACGTTTGCGCGCTGATCGCAATTGCGTGGTTTCACGTGCCGTTTCGCGGCTCGTATGTGACGCTTGGTGTCAGCTCGGCGCTGTTCATGATTGTGGTGCTGGCGCTGGGATTCTTTATCTCGGTGGCCGCAAAAAACCAGTTTGCGGCCAGTCAGATTGCTCTGCTGATCACATTTCTTCCGGCATTTCTGCTTTCGGGGTTTCTGTTTCCGATCGAACAGATGCCCATGGTATTGCAGTGGATCACGCGCATACTGCCGGCGCGCTATTACGTCTCGGTGCTCAAGAAGATTTTTCTCAAGGGCACGCCGACGGACCTGCTGTCAGCCGATCTGATTCCGCTGGCCGTTTTTGCGCTGCTACTGGCGTTTGTGGCCACGCGTAGTTTTCACAAGCGGCTGGAGTAGAGGAGAGGAATGCTGGACCGGCTCAAACAAATGCTGATCAAGGAGTTCATCCAGGTATTCCGCGACAAGCGCACGCGGTTCATCCTGATTGGTCCTCCGATCATCCAAATGCTGGTCTTCGGCTACGCGGCCACGTTTGAGATTCATCATGTTCCAACGGTGGTGCTGGACCTGGACCACAGTCAGGAGAGCCGCGACCTGGTGTCGCGCTTTACTTCCAGTCCGTATTTCGATGTGCAGCGGCAGCTCACGGACTCGCGCCAGATTCGCGATCTGATCGACGGCGGCGAGGCGACGGTGGGCGTAGAGATCGACGCGGGCTTCGCGCAAAAGCTTCGCAAGGGCGAGACCGCGCCGCTGCAGGTGATTGTGGACGCGACCAACTCGAACACGGCGCTGATTGCCTCCAGCTACATTTCGCAAATTGCGCTGGGTTTTGCCGGGGAGTACCAGCAGGACCGGATCGGACGGATTGCTCCACAGCTGATGGAGCAGATGCCGATGGTGGAGCTTGAGCCGCGGCCGTGGTACAACGCGGGACTGAGCAGCCGCTGGTTTTTTGTGCCGGGGGTGATCGGCAGCCTGACGCTGGTGCTGGTGATCACGCTGACGGCTTTTGCGGTAGTGCGGGAGCGCGAGATCGGCACGCTGGAGCAGATTATGGTGACGCCGATTCGCCCGGTAGAGTTCATCCTGGGCAAGACGCTGCCGTTTTTCCTGATCGGACTGTTTGACGTTTCATTGATTGCCACGGTGGGGACGCTTTGGTTCCAGGTACCATTTCGCGGTCATATTTCGGTGCTGTTCGCGGGCGCGATTCTGTTTCTGATTTGCATGCTGGGCGTGGGTTTACTCATCTCCACAGTTTCGTCGACGCAGCAGCAGGCGATGGTGACAGCCTTCTTCTTCATCATGCCCGCTATCACGTTTTCAGGATTCGGATTTCCTATTGCTACGATGCCGCAGTGGCTGCAATACATGACCTACCTGAGCCCTCTGCGCTATTTTCTGGTAGTGCTGAGGGGCACATATCTGAAAGGCGTGGGAGTGGAGATTTTGTGGCCGCAGATGGCGGCGATGGCGGGGTTGGGATTCAGCCTGCTGGCGATCGCGATGCTTCGGTTTCACAAGGCGCTGGATTAAACCGAATCAATTGGTGAGATGGACAACGCACGATCGTGCTTCTCCGCAGTGTTTGTGGTCGATAAGAGGGTGGTATGGGTTCGTGCTGTTTCGTCATTGCCGCTAAAACAAGAACGGGGTGCCCAGTGGGCGCCCAATTGAGACACTTAGGTTCGCAGGGGAGCGGCCTCATTTATTCTTAATTTCAGGATATTTATTGTTTTAGCGATGGAAGGGTGCCTGGCAGCCCGTATGGGGTTCGACCCCCAGCCAATGATGGCGCGGAGGGATTAGAATCTCAGTTTCCGGCATCCCGGTCTGTCTGGATGTACTTTTACCTTTTGGCCGCGGCTTTTACGCCGGACTGAGCCGGGGCAGTGGCGCGATGCGCAAGGGTTTCCAGGAGCAGGCGCAGGACGCCGGGATGGATGACGGAGACAGGGAGTTCGGCTTCTGATGATGGAGTTCCACATTTCGCGGAAGGCGCGTGAAAGCTACCAGTTCGCGGAGTCCCTGTTCTCGTACACGGGGAACGTGGTTTTTGCGAATATGGCCGCGTGCCGCGAATTTGCTCACCGCATGAACCTGGTGCGCGAGGTGGACAAGCATCCGGAACGGGCGGTTCATGCGGGCCAGCTCTTCGCGATGGGATTGATCGACGAAGCCAGCCATGTGCTGATGGCGCGATACCGCGAGCAGTTCGATCCGCAGGTGATGACCAGCGCGCTGGACTGGTTTGGTGGGCAGGTGGGGCCGGAGGCGCTGGATGCGCTGCTGCTGGCATTTGTGGAACAGTTTCCGGGCGCGTCGGTGATGCGCGGGCAGGAGACGCCCAGGGAATGGCTGGCCGGGTCGACCGCGGGAACTCCGCATCGGGCTGCGGCTCTGGAAGAACTGTTGCTGCTCTGGACGGCGAACCGCAATGAGGCTTTCCGGCCGTTTGAGGAGCTGTTTGAGGAGAAATCCCTGGCTGAGAAGACCGTTTACCGCCAGGTGACGGCACAACTGCCGGAGTATTTCGCGACGCGGCCGCTGATCCCGGTGCCGGACGCGAAGGCGGTGAGCCTGCTGGATCTTCTGCGCGCTCCGGCGGTGGGTTCGCCCGACTCTCTGAGCGAGCAACTGGAGTTGATTCGCAAGCTGTGGAAGCCGCTTCTGGGCGAGAGCCTGGAGCGCTTTTTGCTGCTGGCCGGGGAGATTCTGCACGAGGAAGAGCTGGCCATCTGGATGCAGTTCAATCCGCCGGCCGCGCAGGCTCGCGCCGCCGCGGAGGCCGCTGCGCACCGGCGCTGGGAGACCGGCCAACAGCAATGGCCGTCGGTGGTGAGCCATGCCGATGTGCCGACCTTCGGCGATCCTGCGAACGAATACGAGAAGTTCTCGCCGGACACGGCATGGATGCCGAACACGGTATTGATTGCCAAGAGCACTTACGTTTGGCTGGCGCAACTGAGCCGGCAATACGGGCGGCACATCGGGCGCCTGGACGAGATTCCCGACGAAGAACTGGCAACGCTGGCGCATCGCGGCATCAATTCGCTTTGGCTGATCGGAGTGTGGGAACGGAGCAGGGCATCAAAGACCATCAAGCAACTGTGCGGCAATCGCGATGCGGTAGCTTCAGCATATTCGCTCTTCGACTACGCCATTGCGGAGGACCTGGGCGGCGAGAGTGCTTATGTGAACCTGCGCGACCGCGCCTACCATCATGGCGTGAGGTTGGCGAGCGACATGGTGCCGAACCACATGGGCATCGATTCGCCCTGGGTGATCGAGCATCCCGAATGGTTCATCTCGCGGCCGGACACGCCTTATCCCGCCTACAGCTTTGAGGGGCCGAATCTTTCGCACGATGGGCGCGTGGAGATCAAGATCGAGGACCACTATTTCGAGCAGTCGGATGCGGCCGTGGTGTTCCGCCGGCGCGACCGGGCGAGCGGCGAGACACGCTACATTTACCACGGCAACGACGGCACCAGCTTTCCGTGGAACGACACGGCGCAGCTCGATTACCTGAATCCGGCGGTGCGGGAGCAGGTAATCCAGACCATTTTGCACGTGGCGCGGTTGTTTCCGGTGATTCGATTCGATGCGGCGATGACACTGGCCAAGCGGCATTTTCACCGGCTATGGTTTCCCGGTCCCGGGTCGAGCGGCGCCATCCCCTCGCGGGCCGAATACGGCATGAGCCAGGCGGAGTTCGATCGCGCCATGCCGCACGAGTTCTGGCGCGAGGTAGTGGACCGCGTGGCCACCGAGGTTCCCGGCACGCTGCTGCTGGCCGAGGCCTTCTGGTTGATGGAGGGTTACTTCGTACGCACGCTGGGCATGCATCGGGTATACAACAGCGCGTTCATGGTGATGCTGCGAGACGAAGACAACGCGAAGTACCGCTCGGTGATCAAGAACACGCTGGAATTCGATCCCGACATCATGAAGCGCTATGTGAACTTCATGAGCAATCCCGACGAGCGCACGGCGATCGACCAGTTCGGCAAGGGCGACAAATGCTTTGGGGTAGCAGTGATGATGGCCACGCTGCCGGGACTGCCGATGTTCGGACATGGCCAGATTGAGGGATTCACTGAAAAGTACGGGATGGAGTACCGCTGGCCGCGCTACCAGGAGAACCCCGATCAGAGGATGATCGAGCGGCACGAGCGGGAGATTGCGCCGTTGCTGAAGCGCCGCTGGCTGTTTGCCGAGAGCGGCAACTTCCTGCTCTACGATTTTTTCATCGCTAACGGCTCGGTGGACGAAAACGTATTTGCGTACTCGAACCGCAATGGCAGCGCGCGCGCGCTGGTGGTTTACAACAACCGCTACGGCGCGGCGCATGGGAGCATCGACATTTCCGCGGCCTATGCGGACAAAGCCACCGGCCAGCTCAGCCAGCGGCGGCTGCGCGAGGGGCTGGGTCTAAGCGGGGACTCAAGCGCTGTGATTGGGTGGCGGGATTCGCTTACCGGCCTGGAGTATCTGCGCCGGGCGAGCGACGTGCTGGAGCGCGGACTCACTCTGGACCTGCACGCATACCAGTCGCACGTCTTTCTGGATTGGCGGGAACTGCGCGCCACGGCGCAACAGCCGTGGGAGAGGCTGTGCGATCAGCTCAACGGACGCGGGGTACCCAATCTGGACGATGCGCTGGTGGACCTGGAACTGCGCCCGGTGCACGATGCGTTGCGGCAACTGCTGGAGCCGGGCGCGGTGCGCCTGTTTGCGGACCTGGCGGAGCATCCTGGCGCGGTTAGCTTCGGGAAAGACAGGAAGATCGAGCGGGAGCGCGCCAAGCTTTTTGAGCAGGCGTGGTTACGCTGCGGGATCTTTATCGGCGCGGCGCAAACGGCCTATGCTTCGCGGCGCGTAAAGGAAGATGAGCCGATTCCAAAGGCTGGACCTGAGGAAACTGAAACGCTGGCAGCGGCATTCCGGCAACGCCTGCGCGCGGCCATGCGCATGCCGGCGGTGGAAGCGCTGTTTCCAGTCCCGTGGACTGCGGCGGCGCGGCGCATGCTGCCCAGCCCCAGTCCGCAATTCACGGCCACGGCGATGTGGGGCCCGATTCTTGGATGGTGCGCGCTGGAGTTGCTGGCGGAGTCAATCGACGCGGAGAACCCGGAACGCGCGGCCCTGGATATATTTGACCGGTTACGTCTTCGCGAGCCTTTTGCGCAGGCCTTTAGCGCACTCGGATTTGAAGGCGAAGAAGGTTGGCGCGTCGCTGCCCGGATCAAGGTTGTGCTGCTCACCGTCGCCGGAGTCGGCCAGGGGGATGCGCCGGCGGCTGAAGCCGGGGCTGGCGGGGATCAGGAAACTGCTCCCGCGGAAGCCGGCGTGGTTGCGCTACCGTTGGGACTTGAAGCTGAGGCTTCTTCCGCCGGGCCCGTGGAGCATGAGGGCGCAAGGGTTGCGCTTTCGCCGGCGCTGTGGCTCGATCCAGATGTGCGCTGGCTGTGCGGCGTGCATGAGGTGGAGGGTCATGCGTACGTGATTCGGGAGCAGTACGAAGAACTGCTTTGGTGGCTGCTGATGCCGTCGCTGTTGCGCCTGGCGGGCGAGCCGACGCCGAGCCGGGCAACGGTGGAAGAGCTGAGCAGGACGGTGGCCGAGGCGCTGGCGACCGCCGAGGCCGCCGGGTACCGGATCGATACGCTGCTTGGCGAGGCTGCTCCAGACGATGAAACTGAGGCGCCGGAGGCGGAAGAGGGACGGGAATTCATTGAGCAGAAAGCGTCCCCCGCAGAGGAAACAACGGCGCCGGAACTGGTGACGCCGGAGCCGCAGGCGATTGAACCGCAAGATGCAGAAAAATAAATAGATTTCGTCTCCTATCACAAGACGGTGTGATCTGAGGCACATCCGATGGACCCCTCCCGGGATCAGAGTTCCAACCGGACATTCTTTGGGGAGAAGTCTGTGCGGATGCGGTCCGGCTCGCGGCGCGGAAGCCTCACTAGCGAGCTATGAGAGCGCCGCCGGCACATGCATTTTTTCTCTTACTTCTTTCCTCTCCAGAGAAGGAGTCCGGAAGCGAGGGTTCGGCGCATGTCGCCCTCTCAATTTCGCCTGGGATCTCGCCCGGGAGTTGCCGGTTGCGGACGCCCGGATCCGGTTTATTCCGAATTTGCGCACAATTCTGCCCTTTTCAAGGTTCGAGTTGGAGGCTTGCACGCGCCGCTTATGAGGCCGTGCTGCGCCCGATAGGGAGGAAATAATGCAGAGTGCCGCCCATGAAGTTGCTCACGAAGCGCTGGATGCCAGCGAGAAGCTATTAATTGACCAGGCGATCGCCAAGCACATGGATCGCCCTGGCGCGCTGCTGGGAATTCTGGAGGCAGTGCAGTCGGCCAATACGCACAAGTTTCTTTCCATGGGGTCGCTGCGCTACATCGCCAGGGAGACGGGCGTTCCGCCGGCGAGGATTTACAGCGCCGCGACATTTTACGCACTGTTCAACCTCGATCCTCAGGGCGACAACGTGATTTGCGTCTGCCGGGGTACGGCCTGCCACACGCGCGGCTCCCGCGATCTGCTGGAGAAGCTTTGCCTCGACCTGGGGCTGCACGGGCACGAGGTGAGCGAATCGAGCGAGGCGGACAAACTGGCTCTGACCACGCCGGACCGGAGATTCACCATTCGCACCGTGGCTTGTTTTGGCCAATGCGCCCTGGCGCCGGTGGTGGAAGTGAATCATCACATCCTGAGCCACGTAAACGAGCGCACCTTGCAGCGGGAAGTCAAGGCTCTGACACAAGGGAGGAAATGATGCCGCGCATTCAGGATATCGGCGCGTTCAATGCGGTTCGCGAATCCGGGCTTGGCAAGCTCGTACCGGCCATTCCGCGCATCACGGTGGGCATGGGAACCTGCGGCCGCGGAAACGGCGCGGAAGAGGTATATCACGCGCTGAACGAGGCCATTCAGCGCGGCGGCCTGGACGTGCTGCTGAGCGGGGTGGGCTGTTTCGGCGCCTGCTTCCAGGAGCCACTGGTGGGCGTGCGCCTGCCCGGAAGCCCGCTGGTGATTCTGCGCCGGGTGCAAGCCAACGATGCAGCGCGCATTCTGGAGAGCGTTTCCACCGCGGTGATGCCGCCCGATCTGATCTACGCGAAGATCGAGGAGTGGGATCACGTCACGGGATTCGTGCGCTACGGCCAGGGTTATCCGGAGATCGCGCAGTGGAATGAGATTCCATTTTTCAAAGGGCAGAAAAAAATCGTTCTGCGCAATTGCGGGCTGATCAATCCGTCGGACATTGAGGAGTACATCGCGGTAGGGGGCTACCAGGCGCTTTACAAGGTGCTCATCGATGCGCGCCCGGACGCGGTAATC
>Ga0224555_1004183_pt1 | contig 13552 bp, 12 predicted proteins | sample 714S23034metaG_FD_180687 | JGI IMG/M metagenome (GOLD analysis project Ga0224555, IMG submission 180687) | Peat soil microbial communities from Stordalen Mire, Sweden - 717 S2 30-34 | ecosystem: Environmental > Terrestrial > Soil > Wetlands > Peat | place: Sweden: Norrbotten County, Stordalen...
AGTTGATTTGAGAGATAGATCCGGCACAGGCCGGGTCTTCGCCGCTAAGGGTGTATTGGTTACTGAGAAAGGAACTCCTGTTAGCTAAGTGTCCTGTTTACAGCAAGCTCTATTAACCAGAAAGGGACTCCCCTTCGCTAAGTGTTCTGTTTGCAACAAACCCTGTTAACGAGAAAGGGACTTCCATCCGCTAACTATCTTTATTTACAACAAAAGTCCGCAATCGACTCACAGAAAAAATGGAGATCTTCGGACGGCGCTACGCTAGATGCCTTCGCCCATGCTCACGTGATCGACCCGCGAAGCCTGCTCCGTCCGGTACTGCGCGCGCTCTTCATCTTCCACTTCCAGCGTAGTCGCCGGCTCCATCCTTGCTGTCTGGAACTCGCCATCCAGTTTCTCCAGCCGCGTCTTCAGCCGCTTCACTTCTTCGCCCAGCGCGATGATCACATCGCTCAGCGGGTCGTTAACGTCGTGCGGATCGGTGATCAGCACCCGCTTGCCGCCCTGGTACACAATGTGCGCGGGCACACCGACCACGGTCGAATCCGGCGGCACATCGCGCACCACCACGGAGCCTGCGCCCACGCGCGAATGCTCTCCGATGGTGATATTGCCCAGGATGTTGGCGTTATTCCCAATAAAGACGCCGTTGCGCAGCGTGGGATGCCGCTTGCCGACGTCCTTGCCCGTGCCGCCCAAGGTCACGCCCTGGTACATGGTCACGTCATCGCCCACGATGGCGGTCTCGCCAATCACCACGCCCATGCCGTGATCGATAAACAGCCGCCGCCCAATGCGCGCGCCGGGATGAATCTCAATGCCGGTATGGAAACGCGTGATCTGCGACATCGCCCGCGGCAGGAATCGCAAGCCCTTGCACCAGAGCCAGTGGTGGACCCGATGCGACCACACCGCGTGCAGGCCCGGATAGCAGAGCAGCACCATCGCCCGCGAGGTGGCCGCGGGGTCGCGCTCGAACACGCAGCGGACATCTTCGCGAATCGAATCAAACAGGTTCATAGCGCAACGCTGGAGGTGGGTGTGCTCAACGCCTGCTGGCGCAACTCGTCAAACAGCAGCGTGGAAAGATACCGCTCTCCGAAGTCGGGAAGCACCACGACGATCAACTTGCCCGCGTGTCTCGGCTCGCGCGCAACCTTTACCGCCGCATGCACCGCCGCGCCGGAGGAGATGCCCACCAGCAGGCCTTCCTCCCTGGGCAGCCGCCGCGCCATGGCAAAGGCTTCGTCGTTGGTCACCTGGACGATCTCGTCGATCAGATCGGTCTTCAGCACCTCAGGCACAAAACCCGCGCCGATCCCCTGGATCTTGTGCGCTCCGGCTGCGCCGCCGGAGAGCACGGGGCTGTCCACCGGTTCCACCGCCACCGTCCAGAAGCCCGGCTTGCGCGCCTTGATGTACTCGCTCACGCCGGTCAGCGTTCCGCCGGTGCCCACGCCCGACACCAGGATGTCCGCCGTGCCGTCGGTATCGCTCCAGATCTCCGGCCCGGTCGTCGCCCGGTGGATCTCGGGGTTCGCCGGGTTGTTGAACTGTTGCGGCATGTACGCATTCGGCGTCTCCCGCACCAGCTCTTCTGCCTTGGCAATCGCGCCCTTCATCCCGTTCGGTCCGGGCGTCAGCACAAGCTTCGCGCCATAGGCCAGCAGCAGAATGCGCCGCTCCAAGCTCATCGTCTCCGGCATGGTCAGGATGATGCTGTAGCCTTTCACCGCGGCCACAAACGCCAGCCCAATGCCGGTGTTGCCGCTGGTGGGCTCAATCAGCACCGTCTCACCCGGCTTGATCTTCCCAGCGCGCTCGGCCGCCTCGATCATGGCGAAGCCGATGCGGTCCTTCACGCTCGCTGCCGGGTTGGCGCTCTCCAGCTTGGCCAGCACCCGCGCGCCGCAGCCTTCGGTCACCCGGTTAAGCTGCACCACCGGAGTGTTGCCAATCAAATCCAGTACGCTTTCAGCAATCTTCATTATTTCCTCCCGGGACGGTACGGTCCATGCCGCGATCCCGTCGTGCTTTTTGAGTTTGTGGAATACGGCGCGGAGCACACGCAAGAAAACCTGCGGGTCTTCGCCTCGCAGGTTGTGTGCTCACTCCCAATTGTCTGAAAACATCAACACCTGAAAGACACTGGAACACCGGCACATGCCTGCAGCGTGCAGCGACAACAAGCAGTCTCGGGGAAAGGGCTCACAGATCGAAGTTAGTCCCGTGGCCGAGCGAGTGTCAACAACCCGGCCGCCAGACTACCCGATCTCGAATCGGTCGCCGCGCTTCGGGCAGACGACCTCCAGCTTGTAGAGCTCCTCGATCTTCCCCTTCAGCACCGTCATCGCGGGCAACTCGCCGTGCACCAGGAAAACCTTCTTCAGCGTCGGAGCCACCGGCGCCATCCAGTCCAGCAGCTCCTGCTGGTCGGCGTGTCCGCTCAGCGAGTCGATCGACTCCACCTGCGCCCGCACCCGCATCGGCTCGCCGAAAATGTTCACCACTTGCGCCTTCGCCACTAGCCTGCTGCCCAGCGTATTCTGCGCCTGGTAGCCGGTAATCAGCACCAGGTTCCGCGGGTCCTCAATTCCGTTCTTCAGATGGTGCAGAATCCGTCCCGCCTCGCACATGCCCGACGCCGACATCACCATGTACGGCAGCCGCAGATCGTTCAGCGTCTTGCTCTCCTGCACCGTTTGGATGTAGCGCAGCCGCTTCCACCCGAACGGGTCTTCACCCTTCTCGAAGAAGGCGCGCGCATCCGCATCCCACTCCTCCTGATGCTTCTCAAATACCCCTGTCACCGCGCTCGCCAGCGGGCTGTCCACAAAGATCGGAAAGTCCGGAATCTCCTTCGCCTCGATCATCTCGTGCAGCAGCAGCACCAGTTGCTGCGTCCTCTCCACCGCAAACGCCGGCACAATCATGTGCCCGCCTCGCGCCAGCACGCTCTTCACCAGCCCCGCCAGCTTCGCCTTCACGTCGCCCATCGGAGCATGCAGCCGGTCTCCGTAGGTGCTTTCCATGATCAGGTAATCCGCCGGCGGCGCGGGATCGGGATCCTTGATGATGGGCAGGTTCTTCCGCCCCACATCGCCGGAAAACAGCAGCCGCACCGTCTGCCCCTTCTCCACCGCCTCGATCAGTACGTTCGTCGAACCCAGCATGTGTCCCGCGTTCGCCGACGTCATCGTGAACCCCGCATCCTTCGTCGACCCCGCCAGCAACTGCGGCTCATGCAGCTTCACCGGCTTGAGCTGCTGGCACACCTGCGCGGCGTCGTCCTGCGTATACAGCGGCTGCATCGGCAACGGCCCCGGCGGAACCTTGATCTCCTGCCTCCGCCCGTGCCGCTTGCTGATGAACTCCGCGTCACTCTCCTGAATATGCGCGCTGTCCTTCAGCATCGGCATGCACAGGTCGATGGTCGCCGGCGTTGTATAGATCGGCCCGCGATATCCCTGCTTCGCCAGCAGCGGCAGGTCGCCCGAGTGGTCAATGTGCGCGTGCGAAAGGACCACCGCATTCAGCCCGGGAGTCGCTTTGCCCGCCAACTGCTCGGGCGTCAGCGCCAGGTGCGAGTTGATGTCGGCAGTGTCCTGCCGCCGCCCCTGGAACAGCCCGCAGTCCAGCAGAATATTCTGACCCGCACACTCCAAATGGTGGCTCGACCCGGTGACGGTCTGGTCCGCGCCCCAGAAATGCAAACGAATTGCCATGCGCTCTCCTCTGTTTTGGTCGTGCGCTGGCAAATCGCTTCACCGAGCCCCACTCCCGTTCAGATGATCCGAAATCACAATAGCGATCAAAGGAGAATTAAGCCAGCCGCATTTTCGGCGGCATATCGGCTGGTTCCTCTAGAATTGCCTGTCGGAACAATCAGGCTGGTTCGCCGTCGCCGGGCGAAACAGCGAAAAGAAATGGGAGCTGCTGACTATGAGCACGAAGATTCTCTACGCACCTGTCCTATCGATCGCCCTGATCGTCTCCTGCGTCGCTGTGGCCGCGGCCCAGGTCAAGACCGAGGTTCCGCCAGTGGTGCCGGGCGCGAAACCCGTGACCGTGGAACACATCAAGGTTCATGGCGCCTCGCTCGAAGGCAACCTGGAGGGCGATGCGGTCGATCGCGACGTCATTGTCTTTCTGCCGCCCAGCTACTCCACCGCCAGAAGCCGCCGCTACCCCGTGGTCTACGCGCTGCACGGCTATTCCATCGGCGCCGAGCAGTGGACGCATGAGATCGATGTGCCCCAGACCATCGAGGGCGCATTCGCCCAGGGCGCCCAGGACATGATCGTGGTCCTCCCCGATTCCAAGACCGTGCACAACGGCTCCATGTACTCCAGTTCCGCCACCACCGGCGACTTCGAGCAGTTCATCGCCCGCGACCTGGTCGCCTACATCGACGCCCACTACCGCACCATTCCCAATCGCCTTAGCCGCGGCCTGGTCGGCCATTCCATGGGAGGCTATGGCGCCAGCCGCATCGGCATGAAGCATCCCGACGTCTTCGGCAGCCTTTACATCATGAGCCCATGCTGCATGTCGGCACGCATCGGCGGACCAAGCAACCCCGCCAATGACAAGGCCCTCGAAGCCGTGAAGACGCCGGCTGACTCCGCCGGCCTCTCCTTTGGCCTGCGCGCGCAGCTTGCCTCCGCTGCCGCCTGGTCGCCCGATCCCAAGAACCCGCCGCTCTATCTCGACCTTCCCACCAAGGACGGAGTGCCCCAGCCGGATGTGATCGCGAAATGGGCCGCCAATGCGCCGCTCGCCTTCGTCGACCAGTACATCGGCAATCTGCGCCAGTATCGCGCCATCGCCATGGATGTGGGCGACCAGGACGGCCTGCGCATCGACGCGGGCAAGCTGCACGACATCATGGACAGCTACGGCATCGCAAACAGCTTTGAGATCTATCACGGCACCCATACCAGCGCCGTGGCCGACCGCTTTCAAAACCACGTCATGCCGTTCTTCAGCAAGAACCTATGCCCGGAGAAAGGTTGCCGCTAAGCCCGTCCCGGCTTAAAGTCGCGCCGCGCGGCGCAGCGAGATGCTGTCCTCGAGCCCTAGGTTCTGATAGATCTGCCGGGTCGCGTCCGACTTGTTCAGCGTGTAGAAATGGATGCCCCGCACCTGGTTGTCCAGCAGGTCGCGGCACTGCTCCGTCGCCCAGTGCACGCCCACGCGCTTCACCGCCTCGGCATCGTTCCCCGCGCGCCCCAGCGCCCGCAGCAGCTTCGCCGGAAAGCGCGCGCCCAGCGCCAGTTGCGCCATCCGCCTCATGCCGCCCAGCGACGTAATCGGCATGATCCCCGCAATGATCGGTACGCTAATGCCCGCCAGTTCGCAGCGCTCGCGGAAATCGTAAAAGTCATGGTTGTCGAAGAAGAGCTGCGTACAGATGTAGTCTGCGCCGGCGTCCACCTTGGCCTTCAGGTAATCCAGCTCTTCCAGCCGGTTCGGCGTGGCCGGATGCCCCTCCGGAAACCCGGCCACGCCAATCCCGAAGCCCTGCCGGTCGGGGTGCGCACCGCGCTCATTGAACCGGCGAATGTAACGCACCAGGTCCGCGGCATGTTGAAACGCATCGGCTTTCTTGTCGTAGTTCTTCGCATCGCGCGGCGGATCGCCGCCCAGCGCCAGCGTATTGCTTATGCCGGCCTGCGCGTACTTGTCGAGTATCTCCGCGATCTCCGCCTCGCTGTGGCACACACAGGTCAGGTGGGGAATCGGGTCGAGCGTGGTCGTCTGTTTCAGCCGCAGCACCAGGTCATGGGTCAGCTGCCGCGTGGACCCACCCGCACCGTAGGTGACTGAGACAAACGACGGCTGGAGCTTCTCCAGCAGGGAGATGTTCTCGTAGAGCGCCTGGGCGTCCGCCTCCGTCTTCGGCGGGAAAAACTCGAAGGAGACGGTCGTCCGGTCGGCAGCGAATATCTCGTTAATGTGCATTCCGCTCAATTCTACTTGCCCGCCCTCAACTCGGCATCCCGCCTGCCGTCCGTCCCGAGCTTTATGATTGGGATACGCAGGCAAGGCTGCGCGTACGCATGAGATCAGACAACCGCAGCGACCGCGTGTGGCTGTTCGCATTCATCGCCGTGGCTCTGCTTCTTGGCGCCACTCGCTGGCATTGGCGGAGCCAGGCCGGAGGATTCACCCCGGCAGCGAACCGCCGAACCCTGCCGGCCGTGGCGTTGCCGCAGTTGGGCGGCGGCGAGTGGAGGCTGGCGGACCATCGCGGGCAGGTCGTGCTCATCAACTACTGGGCAACCTGGTGTCAGCCTTGCCGGGAAGAGTTGCCCGGCCTGATGCAAGTCGCGCGCGACTCCGGCCCCAAGGGCCTCGCCGTGGTCGGCGTCTCGCTGGATGAAGGTCAGGATGCTCCCGCTCGCGTTCAGCAGTTCGTACAGCAGTTCCGCGTGCCCTACCCCGTCGCCTTTCCGCCACCGGAGACCCGCCACGGCCCCATCGACATTGGCATCCCAACCACCGTACTCGTTGACCGCCAGGGCCGCCTGGCAAAAATCTACGTCGGCGCGGTGGACCGCGCGGACTTTGCCAAGGATGTAGCCGCCCTCCTCGCCGAAAGAAGTTGATTCAGTCTGCGGAATCGAACCCGAGCCCGATGTTGTTAGCATCATCTCTGTGCTCGAACTCACCACCCCGGTCAAATACGTAAAACGAGTAGGAGAGCGCGTTGCCGCGGCGCTGGCCACGCGCGGTGTGGAAACCGTCGAGGACCTGTTCTACCACCTGCCCTTCCGCTACGAAGACCGCCTGAACCCGCAGCCTATCGCCTCGCTGACTCCCGGCGCCATGGCCTCCATCATCGGCGAGGTGCGCGGATCGGTGCTGCTGCGCACGCGTTCCGGGCCGATGTTCGAGATGACTCTCGGCCAGGGCCTGGGCACGGTCAAGTGCATCTGGTTCCACGGCTCATACCTGAAGGACCGTTTCAAAGCCGGCCAGATGGTTGCGGTCTACGGCAAGCTGGAGCCGTCGCGCTCCGCCATGGCCGCTGCCGCCATCGCCGGACAGGGCGCATCCGCCGGCCGCTTCAAGATGATCCAGCCGCAGTTCGAAATCCTCCCTGATCGCGCCGACCCCGACTCCGACGCCACGCTCGAAATCGGCCGTATCGTCCCGGTATACGAGTCGCTCGGCGGCACCACGCCGTGGGGTGCGAAGCTCACCTCCAAGTGGATGCGCCGCGTCGTCTGGAGCATCTTCGAGGAACTCGATTCGGCCACCACTCCGGGTGCCCCATGTTCGACGGAGTCGACCATGGGGTTACCAGTCCCCGAAACCCTTCCGCCGGCGATGCTCGCGCGTCTCGGCCTTCCCTCGCGCATGGCGGCTTTGCGGGCGGTTCACTTCCCTGAAGCGGGCACGCCGATGGTCGACCTGATGTCCGCCTCGACGCCGGCGCACCGCCGCCTCATCTTCGAGGAGCTCTTCTATCTCGAACTCGGCCTCGAACTCAAGCGCCGCCGCATGCGCGAGCGCGCCGGCACTGCCTTCACCACCAGCCCCGCGGTGCGCCAGGCCATCAAGCAGGTGCTGCCCTTCCACCCCACCGCCGCGCAGAAACGCGTGCTCGGGGAGATCGTCGCCGACATGCGCCGCCCGCAGCCCATGCGCCGCCTGCTGCAGGGCGATGTCGGTTCCGGCAAAACCATCGTGGCCATGCAGGCCGCGCTGGTGGCCATCGAGAACGGCGCGCAGGTCGCGTTGATGGCCCCCACGGAAATCCTCGCCACGCAGCATTACCTCTCCGCACGCAAGCTGCTTAGTGGCGCCATCTCACCCTCCACCGGCCAGCCGTACAAGATCGCCCTGCTCACCGGCTCGCTCGACGACCGCACCAAGCGCGAGACTCAGCGCCGCATTATGCGTGGCGACGCGCAGTTCGTCATCGGCACCCACGCCCTGCAGGAGGACAAGGCCGACTTCGCCAACCTCGGCCTGGTCATCGTCGACGAGCAGCATCGCTTCGGCGTGCAGCAGCGATTCAAGTTGATGCGCAAGCCCGGAAGCGAGCGCAGCGACGGCGGAGTGCCGGGCCGCGTCTCGGACCCCGACGTGCTCTCCATGACGGCGACGCCCATTCCCCGCACCCTTGCCCTCACTCTCTACGGTGACCTCGACGTCAGCGTCATCGACGAGATGCCGCCGGGACGCACGCCCATCGTCACCCGCCGCACCACCGAGGAGCAGGCCGCCGAAGTGTGGGAATTCCTGCGCAAACAGGTGGCACAAGGCCGCCAGGCTTACCTGGTCTATCCGCTGATCGAAGGCTCGAAGGACGACCAGCCCGAACTCGATTTCCCTCACGACGACCCAGACGATTCCGCGTCAGACTCCGGTGCCTCCGCCGAACCCGGAGTAGCAGCGGGCTTCAGCCCGCGGCAGCAAAGCCATTCCAACCTTCGGGGCTTTAGCCCCGGACCTTCTGCCACCCGGTCCGGAAAGTCCACTCCGGCCAAATCCCGCAAATCCGCCAAGACCGAAAAGCTCTTCACCGAAAAACCCAAGCTACGCTCCGCCACCGAGATGTACGACGAACTCCGCACCGGCGCGCTGAAAGGCCTGCGCCTGGGCCTGCTGCACGGCCGCCTGAGCGCGGACGATAAAGAGGTGACGATGGCCCAATTCAAGCGCGGCGACATCGACGTGCTGGTCTCGACCACCGTCATCGAGGTCGGCGTGGACGTAGCCAACGCCAGCGTGATGGTCATCGACCACGCCGAGCGCTTTGGTCTGGCGCAGATGCACCAGCTCCGCGGGCGCGTCGGCCGCGGCGCGGCGAAGAGCTACTGCATCCTGATGACCGGACAGTCCGGACAGTCCGGCGGCAGTGTCACCCCGCAGGCCGACGCCCGCCTGAACGCCCTGGTGGCCTCGCAAAATGGCTTCGAGCTGGCCGAGCTTGACCTCCAGCAGCGCGGCCCGGGCGAGTTCTTCGGCACGCGCCAGACCGGGCTGCCCGAGTTCCGCGTCGCCAACCTGCTGCGCGACAAGGCCGTGCTGGAGCTGGCGAAGGCGGAGGCTGAGCGCTTCGCCGCCAGGCCCGACCCTGCCCTGCCGCCCGCCGAGATCGACGCCGTCTGGGCACGCCTGAAGCAGCAATGGCAGCGCCGCTACGGCCTGATAGAGGCCTAATTACCCTGCCCCTACCCCACCCCTCCCCCCGTACTTTTGGTCCTAAAGTACCCCGGAATAACGACTTAGAGCCGGACCAACTACCAGACTGGACCGACCTAGGTCCTAAAAACATCGAATCCAAATGACTTAGACCCACACCGAGAGCCGGGATGGCCAGGCCAGCGGGCCGCGCTTTTTCCCTTGTTCCTTAATTCAATTTTAAACCCCGTGTCAAGAAAACCGTGTGGAAATCGCGGCCCTATTCGCGGCTACAGCGGCTGAAAAAAAATGCCTAGCCGCGCCGGTAGTCGCCGCTTTTGCCGCCCGACTTGCTGACCAGCGCCACCTCGCGGATGCGGATGCCCTTATCCAGCGCCTTGGTCATGTCGTAGACCGTCAGCGCGGCGACCGACGCCGCCACCATCGCCTCCATCTCCACGCCCGTGCCGGCCACGGTCGCCGCCGTTGCGCGGATCTGCACGCCGCCGGCAACGACCTGAGCCTCGACGTCGACAAAGCTCAGCGGCAACGGATGGCACATGGGAATCAACTCGCTCGTCTTCTTCGCCGCCTGGATTCCCGCAAACCGCGCCACCTCCAGCGGATTCCCCTTGGGATTCCCCCCATTTTCGCCAGCCAGCGCCTTGAGCACCGCATCGCTCAATTCGACGAACGCCTCAGCCACCGCCTCGCGCCGCGTCTCCGCCTTCGCGCTCACATCCACCATGTGCGCCCGTCCCGCTTCGTCGTAATGGCTCAACTTGTCAATGGGCCGTTTCATTCTTCTTCCGCACGCAGCGCATGAATAGCAAGTCGAATCCAGCCGAGACCCCCGACAAAACCGAGCCCGGCAAACACCTTAGAAGACAGGCTCATCGTATGAAAGTATGTCGCAACGTAGTACGCGGTAACTGCGCATATTGTGATCCAGAGTAGGAGAAACGCTATATTTGCTGCGCGCGATTGTCTCAAGATCGACATGCCCATGCCAGCCATCCTACCGCAGCAGCACGGTAATCACATCGCCCGTCTTCAGATCGCGGCCATCTGGCAGCACCGCATAGCAGTTGGCGAGCGCGTTGGCAGCCAGGTCGCCGGAGCCTTGCCAGCCCACCAGACGCACCTCGGGCCGAGCGAAATCATGCGTCAGCCGCGCCGGAAGAATCCGCGTCAGCCCGGTCTTCGCGCGCACATCTTCCGCCAGCGTCGCCTGCACGAACTTCGGCGCAGTCACGCCCGCGCCGCACATCGCCCGCAGCAGCGGCTCGACGAGGCAATGAAACGTCACCTGCGTCGACACCGGATTCCCCGGCAGCCCAAAGAAGTAGCACTCTGGCCCCGCGCCGCTCGCATTCTCCAGCTTCGGCAAGCGTCCGAACACCACCGGCTTGCCCGGCTGCATCTTCACCCCGTGAAAGAGAAACTCCGCGCCGAACTCCGCCAGTACATTCTCCACCAGGTCGTACTTGCCCGCCGAAACCCCGCCCGACAGCAGCAGCATATCCCACATCCGTCCTTGCGCAATGCGCTCCCACACGTCCTCGCGCGTGTCGCGTGCAATCTTCAGCCGTCCCGGGCTCCCACCCGCAGCCGCCACCAGCGCCGCGAGCGCATAGCTGTTCGAGTTGCGAATCTGCTGCTCGCCCGGCGCCTGGTCCAGCTCCACCAGTTCGTCGCCGGTAGCCACAATCGCCACGCTCGGCCGTTTGCGGACTGCCAACTCCGCGCGCCCGCACGCCGCCGCCACGGCGATCTCCGCCGCGCCCATCGCGCTGCCGGATGTCAGCACAACCCCGCCTGCGCGCGCCTCGCTGCCGCGCTGCACAATGTTTTCGCCGGCCGCAAGGCTTCGCCCCACCGCCGCACCCACCTTGCCGCCGGCCTGCTCCGCGTGCTCGAGCATCGCCACTGCATCGGCTCCGGCAGGAACCGGCGCGCCGGTCATAATCTCGACGGCGCACCCGGCCGGAATCTCACCGCCGCGCCACGCCTCGCCCGCGCGAACCTGCCCGGCAACCTTCAGCCGCACACCGGCCGTCCAGTCCGCCGCGCACACGGCGAAGCCGTCCCGCGTGGCCCGGTCGAACGGCGGCTGATCGCGGTCCGCCGCCACATCTTCCGCGAGCTCACGGCCTGCCGCCTCCAGCAGACCTACCCGCTCCGCCTCGGGCACACGCACCTTGGCCGCGTGACGCAGCACGACCGCGAGCGCCTCCGCGAACTCCAGCACCCGCGCCTCTACGGTCGCCCTGCCCATCGACCCTCCCTGTCCCAGCGCGATCGCTCCGCTGGGCCTGCCCCCCAAGAAAAAGGCCCCGGGCAATTGCCGCCCAGGGCCCGCTCGTGTTTCGTTGCCAGACTGCTACTTCGTCTTCTTCGCCCCCGGCGGTGCCTTATAGGTCTCCGCCACCTTCGCGCCAATCCCAGCCAGAACGTCCTTTACCTCCTGGGCATGCGGCCCGGTCGGCGCCAACTCGAGATACTTCTGATACGCCGCGATGCACTCTGGAGGAGCCGTGATCACGTTGTTCACGACGGTGGCCTTCTGGACCAGCGCTTGCCCCTTGATGTAATACGCGTCCGCCTTGGTCGGATCGGCCGCGATCGCCTTGTCCGCGGCCGCCGCCGCGCCATCGATGTCGTTTCCGTTGAACAGGGTCGCCGCTTCGTTGAAGTAGTAGGTTGACGCCTTGGTTGGATCGGCCTTGGCCGCCAGTTCGTATGCCGCGGCTGCCTCATTGACCTTGCCCGTCTTGCCAAGCGCCTGGCCCAGCTGGTTGTTGGCGGTTCCGGTAAGCTCCACATTGGGCTTGGCCGCCGCCGCATTCAGCGTCAGCGCCTTCTCGTACGAGGTCTCCGCCGCCGCATATTTGTCTGGAACGGTTGCGTCGGTGGTCTTGGCGTCGTGGGCCACCTTGGCCGCCGCGTTGGCCTGGCCGAGTTGCGCGTCACCCAGCGTCTCCCACAGGATCGGCTCATCCGGCTTGGCCGTGGTCGCATCGGTCATGGCCTTCGCCGCCGCGTCGTAGTTGCCCGCCGCCGTGTCCGCGCGCGCCGACTTCAGAAGATTGTTCAGGTTCGTAATCTTGGCGTTCTGCGCCGTCGTTGCCGCGGCGTTTTTCTTGTACTCCTCCAGGTTTGCCTTGTCCGCAGGGCTCATCTTGTCGATGTACTCCTTGCGGGTCATGTCGAAGTTCACCTCCTGGTCGGCCCCCGCCGCAATCTGCGCCGGCATGAAGTCGACATGCTTCCCTTCCTGGAGGGCGACCACGGTATAGTTCCCAGGCTTGATCCCCGAGCCCTTGTACTCGCCGTTGCCGTCGATCGGGAACGTGTAGTCAAACTTCGCGTTCGGCGAGTTGGGGTTCTTTTCGGTGGTCAACTTTACTTCGCCGTTGGGGGTAAGCGGCAAACCCGCCGGGTTGATTACTTTCCCATGAATGCTCGCCGATCCCGGCGCCGCCTGCGCTGCCGGCGCTGTCTGCGCGATCAGCCGTCCCGCCTGGGCAAACGTCACCACCCCCAGAAGACATGCCGCAAACGTAGCCGCAACCCGCGTTCCCAGAATTCTCATCTCTCTCATTCCAGCCCTCTCACTGCGCTCGTAATACGGCGCGCTCCAACTCAATCACTCAAACTCAAACAGCCAGTTCTAAACATTCGACGCTATCTGCCGTTCGATCGGCAGTATCGGCGATCACATCCGTCTGCCACTGCCGCGAAAACGGCAACCGGCCCGGCAGCAGCCTGCGCCTGCGCCGCCTCGCTCGCCTTCGACTGCGCAGCATGACAAAGTTACATGCTGGGGCGCGCCAATTCAACTCCAGTCCGAGCTGCGGCGAAAGTTAGCCCCACCGCGGCCGAACTCTCCTGGGCCCTTCACGCCTCGTCTTACCCTTCGTCCAGGCCATCCACAGCCTCGCCTTCCGCGGGCTGCGCCAGCAGCTCGCACGCCGCCTTCTCGTCCTCTTCCCGCACCTGCAGGCGCACCCGGAACGCCGACTGGATGAGGTTGTTCGCATTCTCCCCCACCAGGAAGCACTCCACCCCCGCCGCTTCCAGCATCCCCTTGGCCAGTTGCGCCTCTACGGGGCTCTCAAACCGCCCCACCGTCACCATTCCTTCCGGCGGTGTGGGCTCCGGATCTCCCTCAAATAACATCGTTTCTCCCCATTTCGGCGCTACTTCGCTTCCACGCTCTGCAGATGAAATGTAATGGTCCCCCAGAACAGCCGCGCGCGAATCTGCACCGGCATGTGGCGGGCGTCGTCCGTGTACCAGATCCAGATATTGCCGCGGTTCTTCACTACACCCGCATCCGCCGTCGGCTGCACACGCAGAGTTTTGAAGGTGCCCAGCGTGGTCTTGATCTCTTCGCGCCCTTCAACCT
>Ga0224555_1004184_pt1 | contig 13551 bp, 14 predicted proteins | sample 714S23034metaG_FD_180687 | JGI IMG/M metagenome (GOLD analysis project Ga0224555, IMG submission 180687) | Peat soil microbial communities from Stordalen Mire, Sweden - 717 S2 30-34 | ecosystem: Environmental > Terrestrial > Soil > Wetlands > Peat | place: Sweden: Norrbotten County, Stordalen...
ATGGGTTGCGAGGGCACGGTGAAGTATCTGGTCGACGCGGTGTTCAACTACCCGACGTTCTCGGAGGCCTACAAGGTCGCTGCACTGGACGTGATGAACAAAATGCGCGCGCTAAGCCAATTCGATAGCTAGCACTCGTCGTCGTAGGCGCTCGGTGGCTCATCACCCGGGCCGCCCGCCTCGGCGCGCGTGTAAAGCTGGGCGATGTGCTGGTCGAACGGCGACGAGTAGGACAGATTCTCCGCGCAGCCGCCGCCATGCAGGCCACCGATCACCCCGGTGACGGTCGAGCCGCTCATCCAGGGCCCGCCGCTGGTGCCGTCGACCAGGCCCGCGCACGGCAGCTCCGGGTAGCCGCCATCGCTGAGTCCGGTGCCGGCCTGACAGCCGATGGGCAGGCCGCCGACGCCCGCGGGGTAGGCGACCACAGTGACCCGGGTGCTGCGCGCCGGTGCGGCACCCAGTGACAGCCCCGAGCCAACCAGGCCCTCGACTGATCCGCCGCCGGGGCGGCTGACCCGCGCGATCGCGTAGTCGGCCAGCGGATCCTTGTTGGCCAGCCATCGCGGATCCAGATACAGCGCATCCACGGTCCACAAATCATCAGCTGAAGCTTTGCCGGCGAACCCGGGAGCGAACCGTGCCGGAGCACCGGGGCTCAGGCAATGCGCGGCGGTCAGCACCAGATTGCCTGCCGTCGAATGCAGCACCGAGCCAGTACAGGCATGCAGGTCACTGCCGGAAAGAAAGACCGCACCAACCCTGGGATCGGGATCCACGGATGCGGCGACCACCCGGTTGACGGCATCAGCGACGGTTTGTTCGGGTTTGCTGGTGACGGGTGCAGATTGGGCCTGATGTCCGCAGCCGACCATCACCATGGCCATGCCGACGGTCGAGCCCACCGCTGCTGCCAGAATGCGCATCGCCGTTGATCATGCCCGATCGGGCGGGCGCAGGCGACGAGTGGCGAGGTCATCGGGCCACATTCGGCACCGCGCGAAACGGGTATCCCCTGGAATGCGGTCGGTCCCGACCGTGTTTTCAGCAGATAGGCGGGGATCGGGAGCGGGTCCGGTATCCGCAGCTCGCCGATCTGAGGGACACTTATCTGACACGGGCGCACCACACCGCGCCGTGGCGAGGAGGCAATTGCGATGGGCAACAACCAGCCCCCCGACATACCCGACAGGGAGCGGCGTTACCAGCCCGAGCACAACGGCATGTACGAGCTCGAGTTCCCGGCGCCCCAGTTGTCGTCGACCGACGGCCGCGGCCCGGTCTTGGTGCACGCGCTGGAAGGCTTTTCCGACGCCGGTCATGCGATCCGGCTGGCCTCCCGTCATCTCAAGGACAACTTGGACACCGAGCTGGTGGCCTCCTTTGCGATCGACGAGTTGCTCGACTACCGGTCGCGGCGGCCGCTGATGACGTTCAAGACCGATCACTTCACCAGCTACGACGATCCCGAACTCAGCCTCTACGCGCTGCACGACAGTGTCGGAACGCCCTTTCTGCTGCTGGCCGGCATGGAGCCGGACCTGAAGTGGGAGCGGTTCATCACCGCTGTGCGGTTGCTGTCTGAGCGTCTCGGTGTCAGGCAGACCATCGGCCTGGGCACGATTCCGATGGCGGTTCCACACACCCGGCCGGTCACCATGACAGCGCATTCCAACAACCGCGAGCTGATCGCCGACTTCACGCCGTGGATCTCCGAGGTGCAGGTTCCGGGCAGCGGGTCGAACTTGCTGGAATACCGGATGGCTCAACACGGGCACGAGGTTGTCGGTTTCACCGTCCACGTCCCGCACTACTTAGCGCAGACGGACTATCCGGCGGCCGCGGAGGCATTGCTGGAGCAGCTCGGCAAAACCGGCTCGCTGCAGCTGCCGCTCAAGGCGCTGACCGAGGCCGCAGAAGAGATCAAGATCAAGATCGACGAGCAGGTTGAGGCCAGCTCGGAAGTCGCTCAAGTGGTGACCGCGCTGGAGCGCCAGTACGATGCCTTCATTGCCGCTCAGGAGAATCGCTCACTGCTCACGCGGGATGAGGATCTGCCGAGCGGCGACGAACTCGGCGCGGAGTTCGAGAAGTTCCTTGCGCAGCAGGCAGAGAAGAAGTTCGACGACGACGATCCGACCTGATCGCCCTCCCGGGCCCGACAGCGAAGTTGGCGACATGACCCAGCGGAAGCCCAATCTGCGCCCGGTGCGAGAGGTCACGCCACAACTGCAGTTTCGGACGGTCCACGGCTACCGGCGCGCGTTCCGGATCGCCGGCTCGGGCCCGGTCATCCTGCTGATTCACGGGATTGGCGACAACTCCACCACTTGGGAGACGGTTCAAGCCAGGCTCGCGCAGCGGTTCACGGTGATCGCCGTCGACCTGCTGGGCCACGGACAGTCGGACAAGCCGCGCGCGGACTACTCGATTGCGGCGTACGCCAACGGGATGCGCGATCTGCTTTCCGTCCTCGACATCGAGCGGGTCACCGTGGTGGGCCATTCGCTCGGCGGCGGGGTGGCGATGCAGTTCGCCTACCAGTTCCCGCAATTGGTCGAGCGGCTGGTGCTGGCCGGCGCCGGCGGCGTCACCAAGGACGTCAACCTCATCCTGCGGCTGGCGTCGCTGCCGCTGGGCAGCGAGGCGCTGGCGTTGCTGCGGCTGCCCTTGGTGCTACCGGCATTACAGATCTTCGGGCGCGCGGCCGGCTTGGCGTTGGGTTCCACCGCGTTGGGCCACGACCTGCCCGACGTGCTGCGGGTGCTGGCCGGGTTACCGGAGCCGATGGCGTCCGCGGCGTTCACCCGGACGCTGCGGGCGGTGGTGGACTGGCGTGGCCAGAGCGTCACGATGCTGGATCGATGTTATTTGACAGAATCCGTTCCGGTGCAGATCATTTGGGGCACCCACGATGTGGTGGTCCCCGTCAGCCATGCCCGGATGGCGCACGCCGCGATGCCGGGCTCCCGACTGGAGATTTTCGAGCGCTCCGGCCATTTCCCGTTCCACGACGATCCCGATCGTTTCATCGAGGTCGTCGAGCGCTTCATCGACACCACCGAACCCGCCGCGTACGACCAAACCGCCCTGCGCGAGCTGCTGCGCAACGGCGGCGGCGCGCGGACCGTCTCCGGACCGGTGGACACCCGCGTCGCCGTGCTGAACGCCATGGGTTCCGACGAGCGCAGCGCCACCTGATCAGTGCGGCGACCCGACGCCGTACAGTCGATTTCATGAGCATCGATGTCACGGTGTTGCGCGTTTTCACCGACCCTGCGGGTAATTTCGGTAACCCGCTCGGCGTGGTCGACGCCGCCACGGTTGAGCCAGATCAGCGTCAAGCGCTGGCAGCTCAATTAGGTTACAGCGAAACGATTTTCGTCGATCTGCCCGCCACCGACTCCCCTACTGCGCACGCTCGCATCTACACCCCGCTCACCGAGCTGCCGTTCGCCGGGCACCCGACGGTCGGCGCGTCATGGTGGTTGCGGGCAACAGGTACACCGATTCACACGCTGCAGGTGCCGGCCGGGGTTGTGCAGGTGAGCTACGATGACGACGTCACGGCCATCAGCGCCCGCTCGGAATGGGCCCCGGAGTTCGCCATTCATGATTTGGACTCAGTCGACGAACTGGCAGCCGCCGACGCAGACGACTTCCCCGACGATGTGGCGCACTACCTGTGGACTTGGATCGACGAGTCTTCGGGTGCACTTCGCTCGCGGTTATTCGCCGCCAATCTCGGTGTGACAGAAGATGAAGCGACGGGATCCGCCGCTGTCCGGATCACGGACTACCTCAGCCGCGATTTGAGCATTACTCAGGGCAAGGGATCGGTGATCGAAACCACCTGGAGCCCTCAGGGTTGGGTTCAGGTTGCCGGTCGCGTCGTCAACGACGGCGTGAGGCGGATCAGCAGCTGACCCTCGAGCCCGGCAACGCGGTGGACGCCGATCTCCGTCACTTCCGGGGATGTCACGATCGCGGCAAACGATGCGGCGGAGGGATATTCGACCAGCACGCAGGTGTCCCAGATGTCGTCGACCTCGCCGATCACCAGCGACGCGATATCGCCGCCGAACACCACTCGCCCGCCGTTGCGTTCGATGACGTTCTGCATCGCCGCTCCGTAGAGGTCGTAAGCTTGGCGACCGGTCAGGTCGCTGGCGCGCCCGTCCGGATAGGCCGCCTTCGCCCGGAATTTGAGCAGGTTGAGCATCACAACGGGAGTGTCCGAGGCATCCGCCGTGAGCGCTTCGACGCGGGAACGCGTTGGGTAGATATGGTTTTCAACATCCACGGTATGGCCTCCTCAGGTTGTCAAGCGAAGCGCAGACATTCAGCTTTTGCGGTGCAACACCGCCGCGAGGTGATGCTGCATCGGTTGTCCGACCGCCCCCATCTGCAGGGAATAGGAGAGCTCGTCGCCGTCGAGCCGAAAGCGCCGACCAAGAGCAGTCACCTCTTTGGCGGTCGGCGTCAGACCGATCTGCGTCGCGGTCATCTCGAGCTCGATCGCGGTGCCGTCGGCCGTGTACGTGCCCACCTCGATTTCGGTGATGCCGCTCGGGTGCGCCAGCACGAGCTCGATCTGACCGGGTCGCGGTACGCGAAGATAACCCGTCTCGGCATGCAGCGGGGTCCCGTCGACTGCGGCCCTGGTTTTCTGCCCGTAAACCAGAAACGGTTTGCCCACGTGGGAAAACGCGACTTCTTCGAGGTAGTCGAACGGCTCGATCGTGGGGTATTCGCCGGACCCGCGGCCCTGCCATGCACCGAGCAACGGGGCCAGCGCTCGCAGGTCGGGATGGAGATCAGGCGGCATCCCGTCAGAGTAGTCGGGCGACGATCCGGGCCAGAATGGCCCGAGGCGGACGCCGGATGCCGAAGCGCGTTATGCGGCGTGTACGTCCGGGGTGCGTACGTGTTCGGGACGGAAGCCGCGACCGACAACAAGCGGCGGGATGAACTGTAAGGGACCCCGGCCGACGATCTTCGGGATAGGGATCGGCGACAGGTCACCGGTCAAATAAGGTTCAACCGCCCTATTCTGGATGAATACTTGACCAGCCTGGATGATCCGGGTGGGAAGCTCACGCCGGCGCTGCACCTTAGCGAGGTCGGCATCTGTCAACCGACCCTCGCGCAACGGAGCACAGAGGATGTTGGCCGCTGCCACAGCATCCGCAACAGCGAGATTAATGCCGACCCCGCCGGCCGGTGACATGGCATGCGCGGCATCGCCAATGCACAGCAGACCCGTACGCCACCAAGTCTTGAGCCGATCGACCCGGACATCGAGCTGGCTGGTGTCGTCCCAGGAGCTTAGGTCGTTGACGTGTTCACGCAGCTTCGGCTGCACCGACGCCAAACGCTGTTTGAACGTCTCCAGTGAGCCGTCTCGCGGGTTTTGTCCCTTCGGCATGAGGTACGCGACCTGCCAATAGTCGCCCCGGTAGATCATGCCGATCAGCAGTCCCTTACGGAGTACTGCGAAGAGCTCTTTAGGGTCGCCCGGGCGCCACTTCAGCCGGAACCACAAGACGTCCATTGGAGCGTGCGTGCTGGCGACCTCCAACCCCGCCGCGGCGCGCACCGCCGATCCGCGCCCGTCGGCGCCGACCACCAACTCGGCATGCACCTCCAGTTCCGGCGTGCGCACCCCGACGACTCGATCGCCCTCGAAGATCAAATCCTTGACCTCGGCGTTACGGATCAAGGTGAATTCTGGGTAGGCACTCGCCTTTTCGGCGAGAAAGTCCAGGAAGTCCCACTGCGGCATCAATGCGATATACGGCTGTTTGAAGCCGAGCCATTTGAGCGCGCTGAAGTTGCCGAAAGTGCGGAGTGAGCCGTCTGTGTCGAAGGCAACTCGTGTGACCTTGGTGTGCGGTAGCCGCAGGAACTCATCGATGAACCCCAGCTCGTCGATGATCCGCAATGTGGTCGGATGCACAGTGTCGCCACGAAAGTCGCGCAGGAAGTCGTTGTGTTTTTCCAACACAGCAACCTGGATCCCGGCGCGGGCCAGCAGGAGAGCGTGAACCATGCCCGCGGGACCGCCGCCCGCAACACAGACCTGGGCTCGCAGAACTCGCGTCATGACCCGACACTACTTGCGGGCAGTTTTCACAAGCTGTTGACGCGCTGGTCAACCGGAGGCGGGAACCTTGCGGTGGGCGCGCAGCGCTTTGATCTCGCGCTCGAAATCGTCTGCAGACGAGAAGGATCGGTACACCGAGGCGAATCGCAGATAGGCCACCTCGTCGAGTTCTCGCAGCGGACCGAGTATCGCAAGGCCGACTTCGTGGCTGGGAATTTCCGGCGACCCACCAGCTCTTACGGTGTCCTCGACCTGCTGAGCCAGTAAGTTGAGCGCGTCGTCGTCGACCTGACGGCCCTGACACGCCCGGCGCACACCGCTGATCACCTTCTCGCGGCTGAACGGTTCGGTCACACCGCTGCGCTTGACCACAGCCAGCACCGCGGTTTCCACGGTGGTGAACCGCCGTCCACACTCCGGGCACGACCTGCGGCGTCGGATCGCCTGTCCCTCATCGGTCTCACGGGAGTCAACGACCCTGGAATCGGGATTCCGGCAGAACGGACAGTGCATGGCCGCTCCTTTGCCGCGCTGACTTCGGGGTGTTTCAGACCACCACGAGCCTACCTGCGTGCTCGGCCGCCGGCCTAGCGTCGCCGGATGTCGCGCCTGGTAAACGGCACGCGATTGGTGGCAGTACACGGCGAGGCCGTCAGCCGACCGGCGCGATCAGCGTCTGGCCCGCAGTCACCGCCGCGGAGTCGAGTTCGTTGAGCTCGCGGATGCGCGCGGCGACCTGACCGGTCGGCGCGTCCGGTGCCACCCGGGCGGCCAGGTGCTGCAATGTCTCCCCTGGCTCGACCCGCACCACGGCGAGCCGGTCGGGAATCTGACCCGTCGCCCGATCAGTGCCGCCGTGCAACATGCCGCCGAAGTGCGCCACCATGCCGAGCCACACCGTGATCGCCGCCGCCAGCAGGGCCAGCGTGACCGTGGTCGCCGGCGTAATCGGACGCGGCCGATGCGGCGCCGTCGACATCAACACACCGGTGCCCCGGTAACGCGGCGGCGCGGCGACTGGTCTGGACGGCTGGGGACCGCGGGGTCCGGGCCGGCCACGGCGGCCGGTGGGACGCACCTGGACCGGCCGAATGCGGATCGGCGCGCTTGGCGAGATCGTCTCGATGGGCATCATGTACGTTCCTCCAGTCAGCTTGTGGTCGATCACTTGTTCGAAGAATAATCGATAATGCGTTCGAATACCGAACATGTGATCGAACTGTTGCACACGCCGAAGACGATATGACGCGGTACCGACAAGCTCCTGCCACCGACAGGGGGCAAAACTGCGACACGCGTCGAACACATGTTTGATATCTGGGTGCATTGCGGCTACATTCGGCCGTATGAGCGATAGCGACACTCCGGGCGCCGGCTCTGACCGCGCCCTGCGACCTGCGGAATCGGTGCTGACACCACGGCAGCGCACAATCCTGGATGTCATTCGCGCGTCGGTGACCAGTCGCGGATACCCGCCGAGCATTCGGGAAATCGGCGATGCCGTCGGCCTGACGTCGACGTCCTCGGTGGCTCATCAATTGCGCACACTGGAGCGCAAGGGCTACCTCCGCCGCGACCCGAACCGCCCTCGCGCGGTCGATGTCCGTCCAGCCGACGACGCCTCGAGGCCGCCGGCCATCACCGACGTCGCCGGCTCGGACGCATTGCCGGAACCCACGTTCGTCCCCGTGCTCGGGCGTATCGCGGCCGGCGGGCCGATCCTGGCCGAGGAAGCCGTCGAAGACGTCTTCCCGTTGCCTCGGGAGCTCGTCGGTGAGGGCGCGCTGTTCCTGCTCAAGGTGGTCGGTGAATCCATGATCGACGCCGCGATCTGCGACGGCGACTGGGTGGTAATCCGTCAGCAGAACGTGGCCGACAACGGCGACATCGTGGCGGCGATGATCGACGGGGAGGCCACCGTCAAGACGTTCAAGCGCACCGGCGGCCAGATTTGGCTGATGCCACACAATCCGGCCTTCGACCCCATCCCGGGCAACGACGCTGCCATACTCGGCAAGGTCGTCACGGTGATCCGCAAGATCTGACGTCGCTGCGACGCGGTCGGCTACCCGGCCTTGTGGAATCCGTTGGCCCGCGCGATCTCCTCGCTGGCGAACCAGATTTCGGCCAGCGTGTCTTCGTATAGCGCGCTGTCGGGCATGTAGTAGAGGCCGAAGCTCGCATTGGCCTTGACGGGATATCCGTCCGGCACCTGGTACGGGTCGTCCATCGGAAGATGAATTGCCAACTGCCCGGCTGCGATTCGCGGTGTCGGCACCGCCGCAGTGACGTCAGCGTCGTCGCCGTCGGCATCCGCGGCTGCGTGCCGTCCGCCGCGCCCTTCGCCCGCCGACGGAATCCCGGTCGGAGCCGTGTCCACGTTATCGGGGTCTTCTTCAACTTCTTCGTCGAAGTCCTCATCGAGGTCCTCGTCGAAGTCCTCGTCGACATCGTGGTCAAAGTCGGCGACGCCGGAAGACTCATCGGCACTTTCGGGTTCGTCCTCGAGCAGCTCGTCAACCAAGTTCCTACGGCCCGGTGGCATCCATTCGCTGACGGGCTGACTGGGCAGCCGCACGGTCCGACGTGGCGGTCGGTAGTCGTCGGACAAGCTCGACGACGCCACATCATCGTCAGCATCCGGCGACCGTTGAGAGACCGACTCGGTGACGGCCTCGTAACCGGACTCGTCCGAATCGCCGGCCTTGTCACGTTTGGCGGCACGACGTCGACGCCACCGGCGACCCACCAGCACCGCCATGCCGATCAGCAGCAGGGCCGGGATACCGACCAGCAACCACCACCAGTGAAAGGCCATCGCGCCCACCCCGCCGCCAGAGGACCCTGAACCGGCCGGTGTCTTCTGCCCCGGTACCTGCAGACCGGACAGCGCCGATGCCAGGTTCTCCGGTTGGGTCGTGAACGCGTTCTTCGTCTGATTCCAGGCGATCTGGCCGCCGGTGAACTTCTGCGTGACGACGTCTTTATTGACCGTCCGATCGCCCAGCGGCGCGCCCAGTTTGCCCGTCGCTCCGCCGAGTTTGTCCCACGCGGCCCTGATGGCGCCGCGGACCACGATTGCGCCGTGGTCGGGAGTCCAGAAGATCACCGGCTTGTCGTTGGCGGAGAACGCGCTGACCCGGCTGGCCGGTTTGAGACCGCCATCGGCCTCGTTGGCGATCGGGTAACCAAGGTCGCTGGCGCCCGGGCCGCCCAGCGACTCGTATTTGGTCAGAATGTCGGCCTCGACGGCGTTGGCCCCGGTGACGGGGCTGAAGAAGATCTTGCCGCCGGCGAAGTTCTGGGCCAGCCCGCCGTTGCCGACCGAATATTGGTCGCCTTGTTTGCCGCCCAGCGGGCCCGAGGCGCCGCCGGCTGCCCGCCAGGCCATGTTGATGCCCGCTGTCGGATCGACGGGTACCTGCAGGTCGGTGAGCTTCGTCGCCAGGTCCGGCGGGACGGTGATGAAGGCCTTGGTCAGCCTGTTCCAGGACACCTTGCCGCCGCTGAACGTCTGGGTCGCCAATTCGCCGTCGTAGGTTTCATCGCTGATCGGGACGCCCAGGGCGCCGCCTGAGCTGCCCAGTTTGTCCCACGCGGCGTTGATCGCCCCGCGCACGACGAACGCGCCGTGGTCGGCAGTCCAGTAGATCAGCGGCTTGTCGCTGGCCGAGAAGATGCTGACCCGGCTGTCGGGGCCGGCCAGCCCGCGTGCTTCGTTGATCGTTGGAAAACCCAGGTCGGAGGCCGCGGGACCGCCAAGGGCTTCGTACTTGTCCAGGATGGCGCCCGTCATCGACCTGGCACCGGTGGCCGGGGTGAAGAACATCTTGCCGTGGACGAAGTCCTGGGCGAATCCTGCGCCGGCGACATACGCCTCGCCCTGTTTGGCGCCAAGGTCCGAATGGTCGCCGCCGGCGTCCTTCCAGGCCGCGGTCATCGCGTCGTCGGCCTCGCCCAGCGGGGACGCGACCGCGACGGGCGCAAGCAGCGCCAGGCAGATCAAGCCTGCCGCCAGTGCCACCAGACCACGCGTTGCGCGCGCGACGGCGCCAGATCGACCTTGCTGCACTGTCATCCACCCTCCCGGCGGCCGCCCAGTCCGAAGCCTGGGGCCAGTTTCAACCGCCCGGCGGGCCGCCACAACTCCGCTGCGGCCGACGACGAGCGAAAACTCATACGAAGACCCTACGGAATGGATGTCCCGTCGATTGGAATTACTGTCCACAACGCTGTTCGGTGTCGCACTCTGCTCGTGCGACGTTGCGTTACGTTGCCCCGATATCGGGGTTATACCCCGCGGCAACGTCGCCCAACGAATCGGAGCGGACATGGGTGCTTCCGGACCGATCTGGTTTGCGCTTATCGCCGTGATCGTCGGGCTCGTGGTGTTCGACTACCTCGTCAATGTCCGCCGCACCCACACTCCGACGTTGCGTGAAGCAGCGGTGTGGTCGGCGGTCTACGCGGCAATTGCGATCGCGTTCGGCATCGGCGTATGGGCCGTCGGAGGGATATCCCTGAGCGTCGAATATTTCGCCTGTTACGTCAGCAATGAGGCCCTTTCGATCGACAATCTGTTTGTCTTCCTCTACATCGTGGGCAGTTTCGCCGTACCGCGGATCGCCCAGCAGAAAGTCCTTTTGTTCGGCATCGTCTTCGCGCTGGTCGCACGCATCGGTTTCATTTTCCTCGGGGCTGCGTTGGTGACGACCTTTGACTGGGCGTTCTATCTGTTCGGGGTCGTGTTGCTGATCATGGCCGCCAACCTTGCCAAACGTCTGGAATCCGAAGGCCGCAACCCGGATTCGCTGATTACCCGCATCGCCAGGCGGTTGTTGCGCACCTCGGAGAATTACGACGGCGACCGGTTGTTCGCCGTCGAGAACGGCCGCCGGGTGATGACGCCGATGCTGGTAGCCATGATCGCTGTCGGCGGGGCAGACGTACTGTTCGCCTTCGACTCGATCCCAGCGCTGTTCGGGCTGTCCCGAAACGTCGCCCTGGTGCTCTCGGCCACCGCGTTGTCGCTACTGGGCTTGCGCCAGTTGTACTTTCTGATCGACGGTCTGCTCGACCGGCTGGTGTACCTGTCCTACGGCCTGGCGGCGGTCTTAGCGTTCATCGGTGCAAACCTGTTGCTGCAAGCCTTGCACGACAACAACATTCCCTTCATCAACGGCGGCCATCCGGTCCCGGTCGCCGAAGCGGGCACGATGATGTCGTTGACGGTGATCGTCGTCATCCTGGGCATCACCACGGCGGCGTCGTTGCTGTCGCGGCGCGGTCGGGCGCAGAATGCCGAAGAAAGCGAAATCGCCGAGCTCCCGACGCAACACCGCAGCAGAATCCGGCGTAGCCGAGAGCTGTCGAAGCTACTGGGGCGAGCCCACCGCGCGCATGATGCCCCTGCGACAGGCTCCCGGCCGCAACGGGGCTAGACACCGAGGCTGCGGCCGATGATTTCCTTCATGATCTCGGTGGTGCCGCCGTAGATCGTCTGCACCCGCGCATCGAGATAAGCCCTCGCGACCGGGTATTCACGCATGTAGCCATAGCCACCGTGCAGCTGTAGGCAACGATCGATCAGATGCACCTGCTTCTCGGTGGCGTACCACTTGGCCATCGCGGCCTGCTCGGCGGAGAGCTTCTCGTCGAGGTGCAGGCGGATGAACTCGTCGACCATCATGCGCACCGCCGTCGCCTCGGTGGCCAACTCGGCGAGTACGAATCGGCTGTTCTGGAAGCTCCCGATCTGCCTGCCAAAGGCCTTGCGCTCCTTGGTGTATTGCAGGGTCTGCTCCAGCACTGTCTCCATCGCCGTCGCCGCCATGATGGCGATGGAGATTCGCTCCTGCGGCAGGTTTTGCATCAGGTAGATGAAACCCAGTCCTTCTTCACCGAGCAAATTCTCCACAGGGACTTTCACATCGGTGAAAGACAGCTCAGCGGTGTCCTGAGCGTCCAGGCCGATCTTGTCCAGGTGCCGGCCGCGCTCGAACCCCTCCATGCCGCGTTCGACGGCCAGCAGCGAAAAGCCTTGCGCGCCTTTGTCCGGATCGGTTTGGGCCACCACGATCACCAGGTCGGAGTTGATGCCGTTGGTGATGAACGTCTTCGACCCGTTAAGCACGTAGTGGTCGCCTTGCTTGACCGCGCGGGTCTTGATGCCCTGCAAGTCGCTGCCGGTGCCCGGCTCGGTCATGGCGATCGCGGTGATCAGCTCGCCGGTGCAGAACTTGGGCAGCCAGCGCTGCTTCTGCTCCTCGTTGGTCAACCGCAGCAGATAGGGCGCGACGACGTCGTTGTGCAGCCCGAACCCGATGCCGCTGTAGCGGCCCGCGGTGGTCTCCTCGGTGATGATCGTGTTGTAACGGAAATCGGGGTCGCCGCCGCCGCCGAACTCCTCGGGCACCGCCATGCCCAGAAAGCCCTGCTTACCGGCCTCCAACCACACCCCGCGGTCAACGATCTTCGCCTTCTCCCACTCATCGTGGTACGGCGCGACGTGGCGCTCCAGGAACGCCCGGTAGGACTCGCGGAACAAGTCGTGCTCGGGCTCGAACAGCGTGCGCTGGAACTTGACGGCGCTACCCATGGATGACCTCCGGCGGGTTGGGGACTCTGCCGCTCAAGATATACCAACCAAATGGTTGGGCGGCTCGGGTCCCGGGTCCCTGGGCATACAGTCAGCGAGGTGGACGAGACGATCCTGGTGGAGGAACGCGGGCAACTGCTCGAGTTCTCCTACACCGACATGCTGTGTTACGCCGGGCCGTACTCCCCGGCGGGCGTGGCCACCGCATTCAAGGTGATGCAGCGGGCATTTGCCGCGCTATCCGGGAACCAACCGCCGCAACGGCGGTCGATCATGATCCGGACCGCCTTCGCGGGGCCCGGGGCCCGTGACGGCTTTGAAGCCGTCACCCGGGCTTTCACCGACGGCCGCTACACGGTCGATCCCGCCCTGGCCCGGCCCGACCGCGGGCGACTGCTGCAAAGCTTCGTCTTCCAGGTCACCATCGCCGGCCGCGCGGCGACGCTGCTGCTGCGGAAGGGCTTCGTCACCGCCGAATTCATCGACCTCGCCGCCAAATCCGAGCGCGATCAGGCCGAAGAGGCCCACCTCGACCAGCTCAAGGCACAGCTGTCGCAGCGGGTGCTGGCCGCGACCGCTGAAGACGTCTGCGAGCTGGTCAGTTAATCCGGAAGCATAGACTCCCCGTCTAGCTGAGTGGATGCTGAGTAATTTTCATTGGCATCAAGCAACGCTGCGGCTCTTCGTTGTTCACGCTCAAGACGCTGTGGCCAGCGCTAATGGCTTCTGAAAAAGTTTTAAACATTGTGAGTCATTTCCTGTACTCGCACAAAACTTAAGCGGTACCTCAAAACGGCCTGAGAACACTCAGGTGCCTATGGGGAGGGCGGGGGCCATGGCCAATCGG
>Ga0224555_1004185_pt1 | contig 13549 bp, 13 predicted proteins | sample 714S23034metaG_FD_180687 | JGI IMG/M metagenome (GOLD analysis project Ga0224555, IMG submission 180687) | Peat soil microbial communities from Stordalen Mire, Sweden - 717 S2 30-34 | ecosystem: Environmental > Terrestrial > Soil > Wetlands > Peat | place: Sweden: Norrbotten County, Stordalen...
AAGACTGATGCCATCAGCTTTGTCGCCCGGCATGCGTGGTGGCTCGCGCGCTGGGCCTATTACGCCTTTACCGATACCTCGGTCCGAGACACTGCTCTCGATCTTGCCCTCGACGAGCAGTTCAGGAGATAGAGTCAGATCAACAGGCTGGAAATCTCTCGGATGCCCTGTTTCGACCTGGCCGTCATGAGCCGGGCAGGTCGGCTTCTCCGGTCATGATCGGAGGATGCTTTCTGTTCCTGCCTGAGAGATTTTCTTTCGCTCTCTATGGCGCCCGGCGGGATCTAAATCCGCCCCTTCTTCTCGCCGCGCCAGCTCCCCGACGGCCCCTTCGTCGCTATCCCATACCAGGACTTGCTGCGGTTGCTGGAAACGGGGAACCTCTCTTTCATATTTCAGGGCCAAGGAGAACCCCCGCATTTATTTGCCTTTCCCCGAGATTTCGTTGAACTCAACCGGATCCTGATTAGGCTGGTAAAATGTCTTCACAAATCAATCGGAGGTCTGCATGTTCAAAGAGGAACGAGATCGTCCACTTTTCAAGTGGACCGACCTGGGGGATATAGAGGAGGGCCGCCCGAACCTGGGGCCGTTGATGCCCGTGGTGGTGTATCGCCTCTTCCAATACACGCTGCGGGACATCTTGATCGTGGAACAGGGGGTCGAGTTCGCGAACCGGATATTCCGGAGATCAGGATGGCAGGCCGGATGGGCATTCTGTGAGAACCTGCTGACCCCCGATCTTGATTTCAACGCCTTCCTCTCCCAGTTGCAGAGCCGACTCCGGGAACTAAATGTGGGGGTGCTCCGTGTGGAAAAGGTAGATCCTGAGAAGGGGGAGTTCACCCTCACCGTCGCGGAGGATCTGGACTGCTCGGGCCTACCCATGACGGATGAAGTAGTCTGCACATATGACGAGGGGTTTATTGCTGGGATTCTGGAGCGCTACACAGGCAAACCTTTTAATGTAAAGGAAATCGACTGCTGGGCTTCGGGTGGAAGGATTTGCCGCTTCCATGCCTTGGCGACTTGATGGATCGTTCGGCGATTCTCGGGGCCTTTGAGGCCCTGTTCCGGGGAACCATCCCTGGGGATATCCCAGGGAATGAGGTCTCGCCAGGGGATGAGCCCCTGGCCCAGGCCATCAACCAGCTTTTCACCTTCATGCGGGAGATCCGTGATTTCATTGTTCCCCTTGCCAAGGGCGAACTTTCCCAGCGTCCTCCTGAGGTCCGGAACTTCATGGCTTCCCCCTTCAAGGAGTTGCATTCGAGGCTCTCTCAGCTCACCTGGCAGGCGGAACAGGTAGCGAAGGGGGACTTCAGCCAGCGGGTGGACTTTATGGGCGATTTTTCGGTGGCCTTCAACACCATGGTCATTGCCCTGGAGGCCAAAGAAAGGGCTCTGAATGAAACGATTCAGCGTCTGGGAGAGGAGGAGCAGCGCTACCGCCTTCTGTTCGAGGAGGAGCAGGACGCAGTGGTGATCTATGACATCGGATCCGGGCACTTCTTCAACGTAAACCGGACCGCAGTTGAGCGATACGGGTATACGCAGGAGCAGTTTCTCTCCCTTTCCCTCGCGGATATCTTCCATGGCAGGGCACTGGAAATGCCGCGGATGTGGGAGGAGGTGCATCCTGGAGAACCCCGGCTTTTCGAACTGGAGAACTGGCGCAAGGACGGTTCCTGTTTTCCGGTCGAAATTTCCGTGGGCGCTTTCTCTTATGGGGGGAAGTCCTTCGTCTGCCTCATTATTCGCGATATCAGCGAGCGGAAGCGAATTGAAGCGGAACTCTTTCAGCTTGCGACCACGGATGTCCTGACGGGGTTGGCTAATCGTAGGCATTTCCTCGACCTGGCTCAGCAGGAAACCTGGCGTTCAAAACGTTACCACCGGCCTTTGTCCCTGCTCATGTTGGACATTGACTTTTTCAAGCGAGTCAACGATACCCATGGTCATGGTGGGGGCGACCAGGCTCTCGTCGCGTTTGCCGAGGTCTGTCTGACCACCCTGCGAAAGATAGATCTTATGGGCCGTCTTGGGGGCGAGGAGTTCGCCATCCTATTGCCAGAGACCTCCTTGGAAGCTGGGCGGGAGATCGGAGAACGTCTTCGCCGTTCCGTGGAGGCCTGCACTATTCTGTCCGAGGGGGCCAGATTCGGGATCACCGTGAGCCTCGGACTGGCGGAGTTGAACCCAGGGGACGAGAGCTTCGACGCCCTCCTGAAACGGGCCGATGGAGCATTGTACGAAGCCAAGCATCAAGGGCGGAATCGGCTGGTTCATTCGGGGTAACCATGGGCACAATCGCCGGAGCGTGTCAACGAGTTTGAGGCAGGTGGCGTCAGAGTTTAGTGTTGATTCTCCTCTGCCGCGATGGCTGGGACGGGTGGGTTGATCCAGACCGCAGTTGGCTGGGGCGGGTGCTTTGGTCGGGCGTGGGTGAAGCGTTCCGGGTTGCGGGCATAGGCCGCGTCGAGCACCTGTTGCCGCTGGTCGATCACTTCCCCGGCCATTCCGTAATGCAGCATTTCCGGGGTCAGCAGGGCGATCCCGCTGTGATGATGTTCGTGGTTGTACCAGCCAAAGAACGTCTGGCCAAAGGCACGAAAGTCCTCGATGGAGCCGAAGCGCTCAGGAAACTCGGGCCTGTACTTGAGGGTTTTGGACTGGCTCTCCGAGCTGGTCAGTTACAGGATTCAGCTGGCTAGTCCCAGGCGCGGACCGGCATTCTCAGCATGCCGGGTAGCTGACCTTGCTCAAGAACTGGCGGTAGTGCGGATCATTGCGCAGCGGCGCCAGGATCGGGTCAGATGGAAATCCGAGGCTCCAGCGCGACCCTTCACGATAGGACTGCTCCAGCAACGTCACGGCCTTCTGCCTCTCACTGAGGCCGATCAGAATGAGCGCGACCGCGTAAGGTTCATGACTCTTGCTGCGCGTTCCCGGATTCGTCATAACATCGAGGAGTTCGCTCGCCCTTCGACGCTGGCCGGCCACGCCGTAAGCATATCCGAGCGCGCCTCGCAGCACAACATGATCGGGAGAATCTGCGGCCAAAGTTTCCATGCGTTGAACGCAGGCATCCGGCTCTTCGAGTTGGATGTACGCGAGCGCCTCGACTGCATCCGCGATTGGCCCAGATCGGCCGCTGGACCGAGCCTGATTTATCTGGTCGAGCGCATGCGCGTATTCACCCGCCAGATACTGGCTCCAGCAGTAAAGCGACATCACAGGAGTGCTCAACGGATCCTGTTGGGCGGCTTTCAGCAGGAGGACGGAAGCCTCCTGCAGGCACCCTTCCGCGATGTGAAGCATGGCCCGGCCGACAATGCCGCGTGTGCCTTGGGGCGGATGCTTCAACGCCTCATCAAAGCCGCGGCGCGCGCCCTGCCAGTCCCGCGTTGAGACCATCTTGAGCCAGGCCGCCGCGCATTTTGCCTCCGGCAGTTCAGAATCGATCTCCAGCGCCCGCTGCAAGGCAGCCTCAGCGCAATGATACTGGACCGGAGCGCTTGCGCGGCCCAAGAAGCCCCCGGCGATCAGGGAATGGGACAGACCTGCAAACGCCTCAGCGTTGCCGGGGTCCAGATCGATGGCCTCGCGGAAGTGCCGAACTATCCCATCGATATTGCGAATCGAGAGAGTTTTCCACATCTTGTAGGCGTGGGCCACCAACTCGGCGGAACGAGCCTTCGCCGGGCCGGGAAGCAGAGAAACATCGAGGATCTCATTGCGGGGAACGGACTCTTCGCGTACGGGGGGTGGGTGAAGCAGCACGGGCGTGGGGATTTCAGGAGGCGCATCCGTCACAATTCGGCCGCGGTTCCTCATCCAGTCATCCAACTCTCCGGCGTAGGCGAAAATGGAGCCCTTATTGCAGCCAAGGCGGCGAATCGGAAGAGCGTACTCGGCATGCCATCGCTGGACGGTACGGCAACTGCGGCCAAGATACCGGGCAATGGACTTCCAAGAGTCCAGCCGGTATTGCGGAAGGGGTCCTTCTGTCGTTGCTGAGGTCAACTTCTAGCCTCTCGAAGAAAGCACTCACAGGGCCTACTACGCACATCTAACCTGAGAACAAAAGCGATTCACACCGCACCGAAGCACTGCGACTTCTCTTCCGCTAAGCTTCGGATGCCTTTTAGCACAGGCTGTTTCGCGGCACAGAATGCATAGGCAAGAGATTCGCATTCAACGCCAGGCTTCTTCCTTGCGCTGCCTGAGCGGTTTCTCAGGAATTTACATTTGTCATACAAATATACCACGAGATCGAACCCCTCTCAAAGACTGAAGGGAAAATAAGGTTACCATAGAGCCGCATAAAGCTCGGCTGACGATCGCAAGTACCTTCAGAAAAGGAACTTACGTGATGCTTTCGTGCATGGCCTTCGTAATCTTCGTGGCACAATCTAGCCAACGCCCCTGCTCACTTCCGAGTTCTCCGGCCTCCTCGCGGCTCCGAAAACCAGCTTGCCACAAAGCCCGGCCGACGAACCAGCATGACGGCCCGAGGCTACGGCAGTGGCGCATATTGTCGTCTCTTTGCGTCTATCTGCATCTATTTGCCAATCCGAATGCCGAGATTCGAGCTTAAACTGACCCTATCCATACCGCTTCTCACATTCTCAGATAAGTCATAGATAATGTGTGAGTAGTAAACACTGCGACCAAATAGCACTGGGTGGTCGATGTGATCGTGAGAGTGCTTCTGGTGTTGGCAGAGCACTTTGCCGGATGGCGGGACGGAGGGAAATTCGGCTATCGGGAAGGATTGTCCGATAAAATAGAAGGAGACCGGCGCCGGTCGAAAAAGCATCGGTGGTCACCTTAAAACGGGCCATAGGGATTGGCCGAAGACGTGACTGCTTTACCCTGCCGCAGTGTGTTTGGGCAAAGTGTGGTTGACGTCGCTGAAGCCTGCGTTGACGTCGCTGAAGCCTGCAATGATGTTCAGAGGCTCAGGCGACGTGTTACGGTGGTAACCGCTCCGTGGGGGTCGCGCTTCGCTTTGTTACGCCGGGTTCCTTTCCTTAAAACGCGCGCTATATCACACAAGAACGACACCAAAGATGCAATCGATATCTGCAATTACCAAATGAAACGCTCTTTATGCTCAGGCGTATTTGATTCTCAGGAGCAACCAATGCATAGCAGTCCGTGGCATGTTCTACATGTGCTCTCAAACCATGAAAAACGAGTTGCGCAGCACCTTGTTGTGCATTCAGTGGATCACTATCTGCCGCTCTACACCGAGCGTGTAAAGTGGACCGACCGAACCGTAGTCGCGGAGCGGCCGCTCTTTTCGGGGTATATATTTGCCCGCTTCTCAGCCCAAACCAGGCTCTCCGTAATCTCCACTCCCGGTGTACTTCGCGTTCTGGGCGATGAAGAAAGGGACATGGTAAGCTGCGCAGAACTAGACAAGATTCGTGCCGGGCTGGCGAGTGGACTGCTCCTGCGGCCCCATCACTGCGTCACCGTGGGAACACGGGTACAAGTGCGTACCGGCGTTTTTGCAGGAGTTGAGGGTGTAGTGACCGACTTCCGTCATCAATGCCAGGTCATCATTACCCTTTCCGCAGTCCGCCAGTGCTTTTCGTTGGTGCTGGAGCCTGGCGACTTTAAAGTTCTGAATAAGCCGGCAGCCGAGGCAGGGCTAGAGCCGGTCCCTGCATACAGCTACTGATCGCCGCTGGACAATGCGCGACTGCGGCCACGAAAGTATCATCCCAAGAGAGGCGTTCAAGCATGTCAAGTAATCGCGGCCTGAGGCACTGGTTGAGCGTCTGGATTCCCGTGGGCCTTGGGGTTGCAGTCATCGCGCTGGAGTCGACAGAATGGATGGGCGCCGACCACACCAGCGGCCCGCTGCGGGTGCTTTATCAGGCTCTTTTCGGCCCCATCAGCAACGCCCGGTGGGAGATCATACATAGCCTGATCCGCAAGTCCGGTCACTTTATTGGCTATGGAGTGATCGGGTTGGCCTGGCTGCGCGCCTGGTGGATGACTCTGCCCCATTCCAGATTCCTGCAGGATGCGCTTCTCGCGCTCATGGGAACAGCACTGCTGGCCAGCGCCGACGAGTACCATCAGACCTTTCTGCCCAACCGGACAGGCTCGCCGCGGGATGTGCTCTTGGATTGCTGTGGCGCCATCGTGCTGCAACTAGCGGCTTACGTCTTCTTGTGCCTATTCATGTCCAAGAAACTGGCGGGAATGGCATACGGCACTTTGCGCGGTGTGTAGCCGCGCCGAGTTGCCGTTGCTGAGGCCATGGACCCCGTCCGGAACAAAAACATAGGAGCCAAAACGACAATAGACCACGTTACACCGCTTCCGCGGGTAACGTGGTCTATTCTGTTTCGGCCCTTATTGCGGGTTACTGCAACTTACTCAATGGCTTCTTCAAGGATGGCATCAATCGAGATGGCTCCGATGCGCTGGCGGCTGGCGCCGATTCCGCTCTCACCATGAAAGAGGAAACCATCCTCCCCCCTTGGCCGCAAGAGCGGCATTGACTGCGGTGGCGGAGAGTATCGTTGACGAGTCCCTATGCATGCCGAACTCGGTGTTTCATACCACGGGGAAGGGTGGACAGACACGGTCCGCTTGCCGCGCCGCAGAGGCCGGGACCGTCACAACATCCCAACCTTTCCCTGCGTTTCCTTCGACGACAAAGAACTGAGATACCCGCTAATGGTTTTGCGCAGGCCAATCTTAAACGGTGTCACCGCCCGGAACCCAAACTCGGCCTCTGCCCGGCTCACGTCCAGGCACCGCCGCGGCTGGCCGTTTGGCTGACTCGTGTCCCACACGATCCGGCCCTTAAAGCCGGTCATCGCAGCGATGGTCGTCGCCAGATCCCGGATCGAGATTTCCATGCCACTGCCCAGGTTCACCGGATCGGATTTGTCGTAGCGCTCCGTCGCCAGAAGGATTCCCTCCGCGGCGTCTTCAACATAAAGGAACTCGCGGGTCGGCGAACCGTCGCCCCACAGCACAATCTCCTTTTTCCCCTCCTCCATCGCTTCCACGCACTTGCGGATGAGCGCAGGAATCACATGGGACGACTCCAAATTGAAGTTGTCGCCCGGCCCGTAAAGGTTCACGGGCAAGAGGAAGATAGCGTTCATCCCATACTGCTCCCGGTAGGCCTGGCACTGCACGAGCAGCATCTTCTTGGCCAAACCGTAGGGTGCGTTGGTCTCCTCCGGGTACCCATTCCACAACTCTTCTTCTCGAAAAGGAACTGGCGTGAACTTCGGATAAGCGCAAATCGTGCCCAGGACCACCGTCTTCTCTACTCCGCGACGGCGTGCGGCCTCGATAAGTTGAATGCCCATGATCGCGTTGTCGTAGAAGAAGCGGCCCGGGTTGGCCCGGTTTGCACCGATGCCACCCACAACAGCGGCCAAGTGGATGAGAATCTCCGGCCGATGCTCATCAAACAAACGTTCAGTCGCTTCGATGCGCGTCAGGTCGTACTCGGCGTGAGTCGGAACGAAGACGTTGTTGCACCCCATTCCATCGAGCCGGCTGATCAGGTGACTTCCCAGAAACCCTGCTCCGCCCGTCACCACGATTCTCTTGTTGGCCAGATCCATCATGAGTGCTTCCCTTCGGCAACAGCCGCAAGTTGAAGGGCTTCGGCACCGCCCTTGAGGCGGGCTTCCAAGTCCTTAATATCAGCTTCAACCATGATGCGGACCAGTTTCATGAAGGTAACCGTCGGTTCCCAATTCAGCGTTTCCCGTGCCTTCGAAGCATCTGCACAGAGGTAATCTACCTCGGCCGGTCGAAAGTAGCGTGGGTCAACCTCCACGTACTCCCGCCAGTCCAGGTCGGCAGCGGCGAAGGCAAGGTCGACAAATTCGCGTACCGTATGGGCCTCTCCGGTCCCGATCACGTAGTCGTCGGGCCTTTCCTGCTGAAGCATCAACCACATAGCGCGAACGTAATCGGGCGCGTAACCCCAGTCTCGACGTGCTTCCAGGTTGCCCAGAAAGAGCTTTTGCTGAACCCCATATTTGATCCGAGCAACCGCGCGGGTAATCTTGCGAGTGACAAAGGTCTCGCCGCGCCGCGGAGATTCATGGTTGAAGAGTATTCCGCTCGATGCATGAATGCCATAGCTCTCGCGATAGTTCACGGTAATGTTGTGTCCAAACACCTTTGCACAGGCGTAGGGGCTGCGCGGATGGAAGGCCGTCGTCTCGCTCTGTGGGGGCGGCGTGCTTCCAAACATCTCGCTCGACGATGCCTGATAGAAGCGGCACTTGACGCCAGTTAACCGCATGGCCTCAAGCAAGCGCAACGTCCCAAGGGCTCCCACATTCGCGGTGAATTCCGGGACTTCGAAGCTCACCTTTACATGGCTTTGAGCGCCAAGGTTGTAGACCTCATCCGGGTTCAGTTCGTGGAGGAGTGACGCAAGCGAGCTGCCATCAGTCAGATCGGCATAATGCAGGAAGAAGCGGTTGTCCGCCTCGTGAAAATCCCGGAAGATGTGATCGACGCGATCGGTATTAAAACTCGACGCACGGCGCTTGAGGCCATGGACTTCGTAGCCTTTGGCGAGGAGAAACTCGGTCAAGTAAGAGCCATCCTGACCGGTGCAGCCGGTGATTAGAGCTTTTTTCATTTGTGGTATTGGATCCTTCAGTCTCAGAGCCTCGGTGGTCACCTTAAAACCGGCCATACGTGGTCAGTTCAAAACCGGCCATCCATAAAGATTGGCCGAAGACGTGACTGTTTTACCTTGCCGGGGTGTGGCCGTGCAAGGCGCCGGCTGAGTTGTTGTTGTTCAGTCCCAGTGGTTGCGTGTTAGGGTAGTAGTCGCTCCGCCTGGGTCGCGCCTTGCGGAGCGATCCACGGCCGAGGACACGGGGCTGGCTCCGAAGGAATCGGCGATCGAAGCTTTCTGCTGTTTGGCCCATGGGCCGGCCGGCGGAGGGTTTCGTGTTTTTGCCAGCATTTCTAGGGTGAGGCTCCGTTGTAGGAGGCCTCTAGATCCGAGTTTGCGACGCCGCCGGGCCGGTGAGGCCTGGCATCCTTTCCGCTTTGGCTTTTGTCACTGTGTCTCTCCCGTGCTGCCGGTTTTGGTTCGCCAGCTGCGCGGGCCGCACTTGAGCACATGGCCGTGGTGAAGCAACCGGTGCCAACAACTGTTCCCTGACAACATCGTCAAACCAGCGCAGCTTAGCTGTCCAGAGGGGAACAGAAGACGCTTACGCTTCTTCAAGGATGGCATCGATCGAGATGGCTCCGATGCGCTGGCGGCTGGTGCCGATTCCGCTCTCACCATGAACGAGGAAAACCATCCTCCGCCCTTGGCCGCAGGAGCGGCATTAACTGCGGTGGGGGAGAGGATCGTTGACGAGGCAAGATGGATGCCGAACGCGGTGTTTTAGACCGCGGAGAAGAGCGGACAGTCCAGTTCCGCCCTTATGGCGACGACGCGGAGGCCTGAGTGAAATGGACTCACGTAGTGGGCATTCATCGATTCAGTTGCTGGTTCCGCGCTGCACATGAGTTCCAGCCAGTTAGAACATCGTCTGGCCTTTTGCTGTCGCGTTATCCTTTATGATCGAGCTTTGCACTACCGCTTGGCGGCTAACTCCGCCGGTCGCGAGATAGTAACTTGCTCCTGGACCCAACTGTAGGTCTTCTCAAGTCCCTCGCGGAGCGGGTGCGAGGGCTTCCAGCCTAGTTTCTCAGCGATCAGAAGATTGTCGGAGTTCCTGCCGCGCACTCCCAGCGGTCCGGATATGTGTTTGATCGTCAGGTTCTTACCAGCGACCTGCATGATCATTTCCGCAAGCTGGTTGATGCTGACCATCTCCTCAGAACCGATGTTCACTGGACCGGTGAAATCCGACTCCATAAGCCGGCGAATACCCTCGATGCACTCGTCAATGTATAGGAAAGATCGGGTTTGGTTCCCATCGCCCCATATCTCGATCTCGCCACCATTCTCGATTTCAGCGACCTTGCGGCAGAGCGCTGCAGGCGCCTTCTCCTTGCCACCGGTCCACGTACCGTCCGGACCGAAAATGTTATGGAAGCGGGCAATGCGGACCGCAGCCCCATAGTTCCGCATATAGGACAGGTATAGCCGTTCGCTGAAAAGCTTTTCCCAACCATATTCGCTGTCCGGCGCCGCGGGGTAGGCGGAATCCTCAGAACACTTGGGGTTTAAAGGGTCCATCTGGTTGTACTCGGGGTATATGCACGCAGAGGAGGAGTAAAAGAACTTGCGCACCCCGGCTTTGACGCCGAAATGCAGAGTATTGAGGTTGATGGTGGCGGAATTGTGCATGACATCGGCGTCGTGTTCCCCAGTAAAAATGTAGCCGGCGCCACCCATGTCGGCGGCGAACTGGTAGATCTCATTGATACCTTCCACCACATCAGCCACTACCCGCTGATCGCGCAAGTCTCCCACAATGAATTCATCGGCAGGAGGAACCGTGTACTCGTGACGTTTGAGGTCTACAGCACGGACCCAATACCCCTCGGCTTTCAACCGCTTCACCATCTGACCGCCGATGAAACCACCGGCGCCGTTAACGAGAATTCTCTTCATTTGTTCTCCTTTCGCGAAGTAGTTAGAGCAAAGTCGACTGTTAATTATCGACAACGAGCTTCTTCTCCGACTTTGCTGCGGTTCGCATCATGCGCAGGTTGATACCGAGCAAGATGCCCGCACCGACTCCAAACAGGTTGGCAAGAACATTCTGCGGGCGAGCGATAGAACCTGGGATCAACGTCTCCACAGTCTCGAGCAAGATGCCCGCCATCACTACGACGAGCAGGAGCAACGCACCCTTCCCTTTCCGGCACGCGGCGAAGGGAATGACAACAATCGTCGCATAGGCCAGGAAATGTGCCCAGCGATTCATATTGCTATTACCTATGATCTGATCCATCCAACCGCCAACGGGGAGGATCGACATAAACAGGACTCCAGCAGCAAGTACACACCAGAGATAGCTCAATCGTCTGTCTGTAAACACGGGCTCAATACCTCACTTTTGGAAATGGCTTCCAATTGGCTCAGCTTTTGGTTAAAGGTGTGTGAGACACAGTCAATGAAGAGCACTGCAGCCGCGCCCCGACTCTGGGCGCCAGCTTGCCGCCATAGACTGATGTAGCCATGGCCGGGGAAGTCTATGCGGACCTGCCATCCTGTATTCATTCCCCACCGGTGTGCTACATCGTCAATGTCGAAATTGATTCCTGAGAATCCGAACTTAGGACAGGTCCTGCAAAGCAGGCCGCAAAATTGCTCAAGCGTGATATCGGCATGAACTTCGTTCTCGAATGCGGCAAGAGCAAGTTGCGCACTTAGCACGCTGCGGAAGGCGCCGCCTAGAACCACCCGGCGTGCGACACCGAACTCATTGTAGCCGAGGTGCTGCAGCCCTAGCCAGGCCGCGAGGCAGACAAGCACAATGACGAAATCACGGTTGCGATTTTCATTTACCGTCAACAGAAGAGACGTTACGGCGCCAATACCGCAAACACCATAGATAACCAGCACAAGGCGCCGGGGCGTCAGGCCTTTTAATAAGAGTTTGTGATGAATGTGCGCTCTGTCAGCACCAAAGATCGGCTGCCCACGAACAAGGCGCCGTGCGATGGCAAGACCGACATCAAGAAGTGGAACTGCAAGAACCAGCAGTGGTGCAGTCATGCCGAGAAGTGTGGTGGACTTCTCGCTCCACACCGCGCCGTAGCACCCAAGCAGGAATCCCAGGCTCAGGCTCCCACAGTCGCCCAGAAAGATGCTCGCCGGATTGAAATTGTAGCGAAGAAAACCCAGTAAAGCGCCAACTAACGGCACGATGGCCAGGGCCATGGGGAAGTTGTGGCCGAGAATGGCTGCGATGAGCATGGTAAGCGCGGCGAACAGGCTGACACCGGTCGCAAGCCCGTCGACACCGTCGATAAGGTTGATCGCATTTGTGCAGGTGACGATCCACAAGAGTGTGACTGCAAAGCTGACGGCGACAGCAGAGAACGAGTACCCGCCAAGAGCACTAACGTGGATGCCGCCAATCCATGCCAATGTTGCAGCAACGAATTCGGCGGTTAGTCTTTTCCAGGGACGAAGACTGACGATGTCATCGATGAGCCCGATGCTGAAGACGACGGCAAAGGCTGGAAAAAGGCGGAGAACAAGGGGCAACCCTTCCCAGACGATTGCGCCAGAGCTTAATCTGGCGACGAGAAGCAGGCCGTATGCAAGGACGACCGACGCGAAAATGGCCACGCCTCCCATCCGGGGGATTGGGGCGCTATGAATCTTGCGTTGCTGGTCAGGTTGGTCTACGATCCCAAAACGCCACGCAAGGTTCCTGACCAGTGGCGTCAGCAACAACGCCAGAGCGAACGAGATAAAGCCGAGGAATAGGAGGGAATACATCGCGGTATCTTGATTTCTTATTGCAGGATAGGGGTATTTACTTGACGCCCGGCGGTACCACCGGTTGTGGTTTGACCAGGGTGGAGAACGGTGCCGGGTTAATCTGAACGGCTTGTTGGGCCAGGCGGTAGAAGAGTTTGCCGCGTGAAGCCGAAGTCCGGCGATTGAAGCGAAAGGTGAACTCATCGAGGTGGTCGTTGAGATGCTCGTAGCCGATCGCGCCTTGGTGGGTGCCGAGCAACCATCGTTTCAATAACGAGATGACGCGATGCACGCGCGGGAGCAGATGAACCCCCTCCTTCTGCTGCCGTTGCACCTGCCGGTCGTGGATATAGCTATCCAATCCCATGTAGGCCGGCAAGCCGTCGGTTCGCACCGTGCTTCCTGGCACAATCGCCTCGGCGATGAACCCATGCAGGGTCGCCTTGGTCAAGTCCGGAATGCACCGCATACGAATGCGGCCAATACCCTTGCCGTCCTGCTGGGCGGCCACGACGATCAGGGCTTTGTTCACCGTCCAGCGCCCGATGGCGCCTTCCTCCTCTGCTCCCCAGTAGGCATCGTCCACCTCGACCATGCCGTCCAACCGGTCGCGGCCGGGGCGGACCATGGCCCGGCGCAACTTGTGCAACATGGCCCAGGCTGTCTTGTAGCTGCCCAAGCCCAAAACCCGCTGCAATCCCAAGGCGCTGATACCGTTCTTCTGACTGGCCACCTGCCACATGGCCCGAAACCAGACCGTCAGCGGCAAATGGCTATCCTGAAAAACGGTTCCCGCCGTGACCGACATCTCATAGCCGCAACGACCACAGAGCCAGCGGTTCCGGCGCACCAAACTGGCCTCGTCACCCGCGCAGCGCGGACAAATCCAGCCCCTTGGCCAGCGCAGCGCTGCAAGATACTCGGCACAGGCGTCTTCGCTTCGGAAACGCCTCTCCAGTTCCAGCAACGTCCTGGGAAAATCCTCGGCCATAGCCCCAAACACTACATCTAGGGAACCTCTGCACAAGTCCCGATCCTGCATTCTTTTTGGATAAAATGATAAGTAGAGGGTAAGGGCGATGCGGCAGCAAACATTGGCGTCACAGGCGAGTTTCGAGAAGTTTGGTCGTAAGG
>Ga0224555_1004186_pt1 | contig 13548 bp, 23 predicted proteins | sample 714S23034metaG_FD_180687 | JGI IMG/M metagenome (GOLD analysis project Ga0224555, IMG submission 180687) | Peat soil microbial communities from Stordalen Mire, Sweden - 717 S2 30-34 | ecosystem: Environmental > Terrestrial > Soil > Wetlands > Peat | place: Sweden: Norrbotten County, Stordalen...
CTTTCCCCTTTAGAATATACGCGGTCCTTACTCTCCGACCTGAAATCAGATTCGTTTTACAGCCTCCAAAACCGGATAGTTTTCGACGCGATCGCCACAATGCACCGCGAAAAGCAGGCTATTGACGTTATCACCCTGCAACAGCGGTTGAGGGATGCCGGGCTTTTGGAACAAATCGGTGGTATCGCTTATCTGGCAAAACTTCAAGACGATGTTCCAAGTGCCGCGAATTGGGATTATTACCGCGACATCGTTCTCGAAAAATATCAACTCCGCAAAATCGCCCAGACTTGCACCGAAATCGTCAGCCGGGTCTATGATTCCACCTGCACCGTTGACGAACTGCGATTCTCCGCTCAATCCGATCTTGGTGAAGTGTTTGGTAAAAATGGCGGTGGCCTGCCTGAAATCGTTGATGCCGCCGCTTTCATGTCGTTGCCCCACCCAAAACCAGCCGAATTGATTGAAGGGGTGTTGCACCGGGGTAGTAAAATGAGCGTGAGCGGCAACTCCAAGGCATACAAAACTTGGATTTACACCGATCTGGCGCTGTCAGTGTCCCACTCTTGCAACTGGCTTGGATTCAAAACAACCCCCGGCAAGGTGCTGTATGTCAACTTCGAGATCCAGGAGTTTGCATGGCACGACCGTATTGAGAAATTGTGCAAAGCCAAGGGGATTGAACTAAAACCCGGTATGCTGCACTTTTGGAACTTGCGCGGTTATGCAAAGAGCTTTCGTGAACTCATTCCCCTCATCATTGCCCGCGCCCAAAGTGAAGGTTACAGCCTTATCATCCTTGACCCGATTTACAAACTCCTCGGTGGCGCGGAAGAAAACTCTGCCACTGACATCGCCGAACTCTTAAACGCCTTTGAACGACTCGCCCTTGAATCCGGCGCGGCAATCGCCTATGCCCATCACTTTGCCAAAGGTAACGCCGCCGGAAAGGAAGCAATAGACCGTCAAGGCGGATCCGGTGTCTTTGGCCGTGACCCCGACTCCCTCCTGGTGTTCACCGCCCATGAAGAACCCGAAGCGTTCACTATTGAACCTATTTTACGTAATTTTGCCCCCATCGAACCCTTCGTCGTCCGCTGGAATTATCCGATGATGGATAGAGATGTTGAACTCGACCCCGCAAAACTTAAACAAATAGCCGGACGGAAGAAAGAATACGACCCGATTGAGCTTTTGAAGGAAATCACCAATAATGACGAGCTAAATCCCATCTCTTTACCCCAATGGGCAGAGCGAATCGGCATTGCCAGAACTTCCCTAAATCGCTATGTGACCGATATGCGGCTGAAAGGTTGGATAAAAACTATAGGTGAGGGAAGTAAGGCAAAACAAGCCATCACCAACTCTGGTAAGGCTTTAATTGTTAAAAAGTAATCAGACCGATTCAATTCCGGTCTGCGGTCTGTTATTTCGGTCTGGCCTATCAGACCACAGACCGTATTCCTTAAGATACGGTCTGGTCTGATTGGTAGGCTAAAATTGAAGTTTATTGAAAAACTAATTCGGTCTGATAAGAAAACTCCCAAAATTGAGGCTCACCCAAAGAGCGGGAGTCACGCCGCGCGTGCCGGTCTGAAAAGCCCCTCCCCCGCCACTCCGGCCCACCCCCACTCCCCCAGTAAAAAAGAATGCTTCGTCCTGCGCCGCCCTGCCAGCGCGCTGGCGCGTTTGCCTGTCGGATGGTGTCAGGGTAGCGGTTAGGGTGTCAGGATGGCTGTAATCGAATCGTGGAGCGAAAAGGAGTTGCGCTGGTCGGCGCGACTGGACGGCTGGCAGGGAGGAACCAACACCACAAGCAGGCAAGCGGAAAACCTCAAAAACACCCCAACAGGTAGTGTGCCGATGATATAACTTTCGGAAAAGTTCTAAACCGTTGTAACCACAACAAAATGAATTAAAGGCTAGAGATATTGTGCAACCCTAATTCGTTTTCTCTTGTGGTGTCGGGATCGGCGAACGGTGGACTTCCGGTGGGCGTGGCCGGTCTTGGCGACCTCGACGGGAGCCGGGATTTGGTGTGCCGGTCAGGACTTGCCACTCGTCGAACAGTCGCGCACGAGCGCCGGACAGCTTTTGCAGCGTGTCGGCGTCGTCTGTTTTCTTCATCATCAACAAAATTCTTTGCAACTCTTTTTCTATATCCTCGCGTTTTTGGTCGGCAGTTCGGATGGCTTCGCGGCCTGCTTGGATTTCGGAAAGCTCGCGTTCGCGTTTTAGTTTTCTCGCATCGTTACCACGCGACGAGAAAAAGCGAGCGTTTTCAGGAGTGAATCGGAACTTGGTTCGAGGCTGTTCAAGCGTTGCTGCATCCATTCGGGCAAGGTCAGACCGAGCGGGCGGATTGTCAAGCGTTCTTTTGGCAAACCATATTTTGCAAAACCCGTGGCAAGATTTACAACGAATTAGATGAAAATAAATTGAAATAAAAGATTGACATAATACAAGGGTGTGATAAATTGGTGGCGTAAGGCAGATAACCAATAAAAAAAGAAAGGAAAAATAAAATGAAATTCAAATTGATTGACGTTTATGCTCGAAAGGAATTGACGCACGAATTGCCAAGCGCAAACCCGAAAGAAGTTTTGCTATATGATGTTCAAGTCTATAAGGACGCAGAAGCAAAAACACCCTTTGTTCGTTTTATGTGGTATAGCAGCAACAAACCAACACGACGCAATAAATATGTCACGCTCAACTGTTACAAATGGAAATTGAACTGGATTTGACCCCGAACTGGCGAGGGCTTTGGCTGCTCGCCACTTCGTAGCCAATAACGGTTACGAGAAAAAAGGAAACAAAATGAAAACGAGCACAGAGCAAACTTACGGTAGTTATAACACGCTGGTTGCAGAGGGCAGCTACGACCTCGCGGCCAAAGTCGAAGCGGAAAACGCCAAAAACAATCTCGTGGCGGTCGAGTGCGACTGCTGCGAGCGGACACGCTTCCTCGCGCCGGGCCAACGCTGGTATTGCGGCTGCGCCGATGAATAACCGGCCATGAACAAAGCAGCGCAACAACTCGGACGGCTCGGCGGCAAGGCTGGCACAGGTGCAAGCAAAGCCCGCACGAGCGAGCAAGCTCGCGCTGCCGTCGCCGCTCGCTGGGCGAAAACCGTCCGCAAACCTAAACGCGCCGCCCGGCTGCCCAACGCTCAAGCTGAGCCAAGCCGCCAATGAAACGCAAATCAAAAAAAAACAACTGAAAGAACAAAAATGAAAAATCAAACTGTAAAAATAGCGTGCAAAATTCTGTTCGTCCTAACAGATGCAATCCGCGAAGTGGGAGAGATTCCTGCCGGTCATTTATACGCTGCTTGCATGGACAAAATTGACCTGGAAACTTTCAACGGCGCTATCAACTGCATCGTCAAAAGTGGAGTGGTGACACGCGAGGGCGACTTGCTTAAATTTAACAGAGTTTGCGCGGCTGAATGACCCCGACACGCCGCGCCTTATTCGTAGGGCGCGGCAGTCGTGGCCAATTCAGGACACGAAAACGAAAGGGAAATAAGATGAACGCAACGATAGAAGAAACATTCGGGGAAGTAATCAGCAGCTACAGCAGGGCGCAAGCAATCGAGGACGGGGTTTTAGTGGACGTGTCGAAGGTTTTAGAGCCGTGCCCGTTCAAATATCCGGTGGCGATGACGATTGCAGCTTACAGCGCGACAATCGCGGCGGGCGGAAAATGGGTTTCCGATTCCACTGGCAAGCAATACTTGGAACAGTTAGACGCGACCGAAACGCTTAAATTGCCCGGCGGCCAAGACGTGAAAGGCCGGTTGCATGATGTGTTCTGGATGCTGCAAGATGCCATAAAACGGATGAACGGAGCAACCGACCGTGTGAGCTTTACTGTTGTCGTGGACGCAAAGGGAAACGGGAGCAGGCGCAACCGTGTCGAGCTTTACAGCGTATGCGGGCCGGGCGACACGGACGCGCCTGTTATTACAATAATGTTACAGGGCGAAGATTAACCGTCTAGCCGTCCCGCCATTGGAAACTGTGGCGGGCAAGCTGGCCGGACCCCGGCAGCAAACCAAAACGAAAGGCATAGAATGAAAACGACAGGGATGAAGAAAATACAGGCGCGGCTTGAATACTTGCGCGCCGAGATCAAAGCGGAGCGGATCAGCCAGGGCGAAGTGCTCGAATTGCAATCACTGGCACTGTTTATCCCGGCGGGCGACGTTGAATTACTGGAATGGGCGGGCGTGCCAGAATTCCCGGAACCAACAGCGACAAATAAAGTTCAGGCGGTCAAACCCGTGTGCAGCGACATGAGCGAGCAATCGCTTTACCGTATCGAAAAACACGAGTCAAAGCCGGATTGGTTTGTGTTAATGGAAGGACCGATCCTGCGGGCAGCGGGAAACTTGGCGCACGTTGAAGGCTGGAAAGCCCGCTTGGACAAAGAAAACGAGCAACCCGACAAGGCAACGCCGAGGCCGTGGGCGGTTTATCACGAGCAGCACGGGGTTAAATACATCGGCAACAATCGGGAGACGGCGGCAACGGTCACGGCGGGCGAACGTCAAGCTGCTGATGTTGCGCTAATTCTCCAAGCCGTGAACAGCTATGACGCGCTTGTGGCCGTGGCGGAGGCGGCGGATATGTTTAAGATTCGGGCGCAGGATTGCTTTGACTCAATTCTTGCAACCGGAAACATCAAAATCACAATCGGGTTGGAATATCGCAAAGCCAAAAAAGCACTTGAAACCGCCTTGGCGCAAGTGCGCGGGCAGGAACAGCAAGAGCGCGAACACACTCACCAGTAATTTTACTGCAGTAAACCAAAACAAACAAAACACGAAAGAAAACAAAAATGAAAAAACTAAATGTAGTGTTAACGCTGACCGAGGAAATTCTCGGAACAGCATCGAGCAACGCGGAAATTCACTCGGAATTTATCGCGTCAAAAGCGCCGGACGCAAAGAGCCGGGACGAAGAAATCGCCGCCATTGGCGCGGATAAAGTCGAGGAAAAGACAATGACAATTTTCCATCGGCACGAGAACAAACCAATCCTTTTTGACTACCAAATCAAAGGATTTTTCAAGGACGCTTGCTCGTCTCTCATGCGTGTCCCCGGAACCAAGAGCAAGGAACTGAAGGCATACAAAAAGGTCATTGACGGCACGATTTTCGTCGAGCCGCGAATGATTCCATTTGACATCCCGAACGGGCAGACGATTGGAAATTGTCAGCGACCTTTGCGGGCGCAGACGGCGCAAGGTGAGAGGATCGCTCTGGCGAATAGTGAGACAATCCCCGCCGGCACGAAAATTAAATTCACCGTGAACCTTCTGGACGGAAAATCCGAGGGCGTAGTTTTAGAATGGCTGGAATATGGCCAACTCCGAGGACTTGGGCAGTGGCGTAACAGTGGAAAAGGTCGGTTCACGTTTGAGGTCGTTTGATGCAAAGGCGCGGCCAAGCCCGGCCTCGCACCGCATGGCAAAGGTACAGCACGGCGAAGCGCAGCAAAGGCGAGGCGAAGCAAGGTGATGCAAAGGCATGGCTAAGCGATGCAACGCAAAGGCAAGGCGGGGCGTGGCATTGCGATTCTTCGCTCTGCAAAGGCACAGCGTCGCAAAGCGCGGCAAAGGCGAGGCGAAGCGGAGCAATGCTTTGCAAAGGCATAGCACAGCAAGGCAAGGCACAGCAAAGGCAAACAAGAAAACAACGGGGCGCGTCTAAAAAACGCGCTCCGAATTAAACGAAAGGGAAAAAAATGCTAAAAATCTTAATTTCGATTGAAGATGGCACGATGCGCGCTTGCGCCAATGGCGAGGTTTCAATCTACGTCGAACAAGCGGCCACGTTGAACGGCATCGAACAACTCAAAGCCAGCGAAATCACCAACGCCAATTTTGAATGGCTGCTGACTAGCAAAACGGAAGGACAACATGAGCGAGAAAAAATATCGCATGGAGCAGAAGGCTAATCGAGTTCCGATTTGCGGTGCAACAGGAAAGGCAATTTTCAAATCTGCCGAATCCGCTCAAGAGTTTTTGAACGCGCATCCCGGCACGCTGCGACGATATTATCCTTGTCCCTTTGCGCCGCACTATCATTTAACCAGTCAAGAATTTAACACAGGAAGCGCAAGACGTTGAATGGGAACGGGTAAGGGGAATGAAAATAAATGAAGATTTTTATTGCTTCCAACACGCTATAACATATAATGAGTTTATGACTATCGAAAAACTTCAAAGTCTTTGTGGCAAAAAAGTCATGGTTGAATACAAAGGATTGCTCTTGATCGGAATTCTCCAACGGGTTAGGAAACAGCTTGGAGGCCGCGCATGGGTAACAGTTCCGCCAAGCAAAACACCGCGCCAATTCTGGGCAAGCAAAATTTCCGAAATCGAAACAAAAAACCAAAACTGAAAAGGAAATATGACAACTACAATAAAACCCACCACGGCATTAGCAACCGCGAAGCCGTCAGCGTTAAACCTGATGGCATCACGCATGTCAGTCGAGCCGGCAAAACTGTTTGAAACACTCAAGGCAACAGTTTTCAAAAACTGCACGAACGAAGAACTTTTGGCACTGGTAGTTGTCGCCAATACTTATGGCCTTAACCCATTTTGCCGAGAAATCTACGCCTTCCCTTCAAAGGGCGGCGGCATCACGCCGATCGTTTCAGTTGATGGATGGAATTCCATGCTCATTCGACAACCGGATTTTGACGGCATCGAGTTTGCCTTTGCCGAGACTGAACAGGGCGAGCTTGTTTCCTGCACGGCGATAATCCACGTCAAGAACCGCTCGCACCCGGTCGTCATCACCGAATACATGGCCGAGTGTAAGAGGAACACCGACCCGTGGAATAATATGCCCCACCGGATGCTCCGCAACCGGACGCTGTGCCAAGCGTCACGAGTGGCGTTCGGATTCTCCGGCGTGCAGCACGAGGAAGAAGTCATTGACGTGCAGGCGACCGTCATGGCTCCGATGCCTGCCGAGCCGTTGAAGAAGATTGCCGCGCCCAAGCCGGAGGCAGAGGCCGCGCCCAAGCCGAACGACGATGGCGACCTCGCACCAACCGAGCCGGGCAAGACCAAGACCGGATCCCCGCAAGCGGAATTGGAAACGCTGTGTGTCACGAATGGCTATACGTTCAACACCCTGCAAAAGTTTGGGGAAGAATCGGGTAACATCCCGGACGCAAGCGCAATGACGGGCTTTGCCGAAGTGCCGTCAGACATTTGCAAGCGGTTGCTCCGGTCACAGGCTGGATTGGTGAAGGCACTAGCGGCGATGGGCAAATAATCTATCACCCGGAGACGAAAGAGTGGCCAGCCGCCAGCCGAGAATGGCGGCAGTAAATTTATGAATCTTTGCAATGATGGACATGATGAAGTTTGCTACGAAGATCGTTCCTGCCCTGTTTGTGAAAAGCAGAAGGAGCTTAATGCCGCAAACGAGGAAATAGCCAATCTGGAAAAACAAGTTGAAGAACTCAACCAATCTGAATAATTATGACCAACCCCGAAACTGCCCTAATTAAAATCGAAGGCCAAGTTCTGCCACCTTTCTCATTCAACGAGGCGGCGAAACTGGCAAAAACACAAGCACTTGAACAAGCCGCATTGATTGGAAAGGTCAGTGACCGCGATTCAAAAATCGTTGCCGTTCGAGCGCAGAAGGCTTTGAAAACGGTTATCTCTGCCATTGAGAAAGACCGCAAGACATTCAAAGAACCGCTTTTACAAGCCGGTCGCCAGTTGGACAATCTTTGCGCGTCTGAAAGCCTGTTGCTCGAACAGGAGTTTGGCCGGGTGTCCGCTGCCGTCACGGAGTTTGACGATGCTGAACGGCGCAGGGTGTTGGAAGAAGAACGGTTGCAACGGCTGGAATTGGAGCGCATCGAGCGCGAGAAGCAGGCCGAGTTGAAACGCATAGCCGATGAACAGACAGCGCGCGAGGCCGCGGCTCGCCGGGTCCAAGAGGAAGCAGCGCGCAAGGTGCGGGAGGCACAGGAAGCCGCCGCCAAACTAGCCCGCGAAGCGACCAACAAGAAGCAGCGTGAAGCGGCAGAGAAGGCGCGGGTGGAGTCGGAGAGGCAGAAAGCCCTTGCCGAAGCCGAAAAGACCCGCCAGGAGGCGGTAATGCGCGAGGAACGTGCAAAATCCGAGGCTCAAGCAGCCGCCGTTGAGGAAAAGGCCGGGGACGCCGCTTACTGCGCCGCAAAGCCAGTTGAGATTACGAAAGTCTTTGGCACGCGCACAACTCACACTTGGGAAATCACAAAAATAAATGACTGGACTCTGGCAAAGGCGCGACCTGATTTGGTCAGCAAAATTACATTCGATATGCGGGCTTTAAAAGATGAGTTGCAGCGCGGCGTAAAACTTCCGGGCGTTGAGGCGCGTGAAGTCTTTAATTCTGGTGTGAAAGTTCCGCCACAACAAGCCGTAATAAATGTTTGACTTTTGATAAGAGGTGATTCTCGTTCTGGCTGTCATGGTGGCGATCACAATGACGCTGTTGGTTTGCATATTGATTGAATCGTTATGAGTGCGTGTAGCATGATGGATGTAATGTGGCAAGAGGTGCAATCCCACAAAAAGGGATGGCGCATCTCCCGAAACATTGCGGTTCGACTCCGCGAAACGCACTCGCCAATTTTATGAATGTCCATTTTTATTCTCAAGAGCAATTTGAATCCGACTGCCGCGAGCGCAACAAGCTGTTCCGCGAGAAGTGGGGCCGGGACATGGAGTGGGATGATGTTCTCGCCAGCTTCGGAGGCCGCAATCTTGGACAGACCCAAGCGTTGCCCGATTATTTGTCGCGCAATCGGTTTTATCCTGATGATGGAATTGTGGAGCAAACATGACCCATTCACTTTTCACTTTAATCCGGGAAGGCTTTTATTACTGTGGCCACTGTGATCGCATCGTCGAGTTGGACGATGACACCGAATCTCCGGCGAAATGTCCGAGATGCAAGAAACGCACGGTTGAGTGGCAAAAACCTGTGGAGTTAAATGAAACTGTCTGACATCCATGACAACAGACTCCGAGCGCGAATCATCAAAGCCGATCAAGAGCAAAATCGGCGTCAAGTGGGTGGATTGGAAACCAGTCAGCCCAAACAGACTCCTTCACGCACATTGGTCAGTCCCGATGCGAAACGCAAAAGCGGCAAGGCTGGCGTGGAATTCATCATCACCCTTCTTTCCCACCGGCGTCGTCTTTTGGATTCCGACAATCATATCGGGTCACTCAAACCGCTTCGGGATGGAATTGCAAAAACTCTCGGCATTGACGACGGCAGCTTGGCAGTGCGATGGCAATATCACCAAATCAAAACCGAAGGGCGAGAAGGGGTTGTTGTAACAGTGGAAAGACTATCATGCTAACATTCGCCGGAATAATCTTTTTGGTATCAGCCAGCTTTTTCTTTGTGTGCGCTGCAATCTGGTGTTTGAGACACTTGTAATGACGGAGCTATGCCGCGCCGTCAAACTGAAAAATAATATGAACAATCCCGAAATCAAAGCCTGCCCGTTCTGCGGAACACTCCCAAGCTACGGAGAAAAAGAATGCCACGGGTCAGGCAAACCGATGAACGCATGGTGGGTGATGTGCCCATACTGTCAGGCAACCGGACCAACACGAGGCAATTCAATCGAGGCGATGCTCGAATGGAATAAAAGGGTAGGCGTCCGCAAACCCGCCGAAAGGAATAAATGAGAATACCACTAAAAGATTTGTTGGGCGAAACAGCCACCGAAAAAACGAAGGGCAACGGGCTGTTAGGTCCGGCGACTTGTTCTCCGGCACGCGAACACGTCATGTCTCACATCGCGCAGGCAACCGCGCAAATGTGGCAAGCTGAGGACGCATTGAGAGGCTTTGGTGATGACGGAAAAAACTGTGCCGCGCTAATCCAACACCTCCGATACCAACTCCATGAATGCAAAGGACTCGTGCCGCCTAACGATTTGAGCCAAGCCACAGCGAGTGGGGCGAAGGCTCGTAAAGCAAATGAACCATAAAATTAAAACCAAGTGCCGCAACCAGCAGGAACACTCGCTGTTGGCTTCGGCGAATTGTTAGGCGAAAACTTATGTATAGACTACAACTCAAACCTGATGCTGTTGTGCTGTTGGATGGCAGCGGCTTATCCCGTCAAGCTACTCCAATAGCCACGCTCAAAGACGAATATGGTGGTGTGTCGAACATCATCGTTGATGACCATTGCTATGTGCTCGTGAACGGCAGCAATACCGTCAAACACTGGTATCACGAAGCGGTCGAAGTGCTAAAAACCTTACCGCCGCTGCGAACGGCACAAGTGCTCGACGAAATCGGAGGCATCGTTTCGCCTAACGCATCAAGCTCACCCACAGGAGACGACAAATGAAAGAATACTATCACGATAAAGCGACGGGCAAAATAAAAGTGCGCGAACAAAATCAGGAGACGCAGCCTCCTGTTGCGGTGCAGCGCCTTGTTAGCCAGCCCCACCGCGTCAAACTCTCTCGAAAGAAAGGCTGGAAGCTGCCACCAAACACGGTGGTCGTGGCGCGGCCAACGAAATGGGGCAACCCTTGGAAAGTCCGAAAGCATAAAAAACTCCGTGACCTTCGAGACGATTGCTCGCCGCGCGAAGCGGTCGAAGCATACGAGCAATGGTTGCAAAGCGAAGGCTACGGAATCCTGCTGGGCGCAAAGGTTGCGCTGCGGGGTAAAAACCTCGCGTGCTTTTGCAAAGTCATAGACGAACATGGAAACTATGTGCCATGCCATGCCGATATTCTTCTTGCCTTGGCGAATGGGATGAACCATGATGAAGTCCGCAATGAAAATCTTAAAGCCCACAAAGGGCGGACGGAATAGCCGCATAGAATATGACTCCTTTACGCACAAGGTTTGCACTCGAAGCGCTGGTAGCTCTCGCCCTGCGAAACGTGCAAGGAATAGTGACAGATGAGGAAATCGAAAACTACATGAGCCAGCCGGTAAAGCTCACGAAAGAGGACGAAGCCGCGCTAAAACGCGCCCGCCCGAAGCTACTGTCGGCATTGCGTAGAGAACTGCGCCCCGATGCGAAGCGACTCCAAAAGCGGTGGGGCAAGCCTGCTAACGGGGAGCTAAAACACGGCGAGGACAGATGACTTTGAACGTAAAACCGATGCTGAAAATGACGCCAACCGTTGAGCGCAAAACGCACTCGCCGTTGTTTTCAGCGATTTGTTAGGAGCACTATGGCAGACATCAAAGACAAATATCCAATGAACGTGCCGGGTAAATTCTTCGTGGACAACCAGTGTATAGACTGCGACCTGTGCCGCGAGGATGCCCCAAACAATTTTAGCCGAAACGACGATGAAGGATACCTCTATGTTTCCAGGCAGCCGACGACACCACAAGAGGAGCGCGATTGCAAAAACGCGATGGATGGCTGCCCAGTGGAAGCAATCGGCATTGCTCCTAACGACAAGCTGAGCCACGGCGCGAAAAACCTATGACTCCCGCAACCGAAGAAATCTCAATGCAAGGCGCAGTCGCCATTGGCTCCGGCGCTTTGTTAGGCATCAGCGACATAAAATCTAAATAAAATGAAAATCAAAACTCGGCAAACCAAAAGCATCCGCTCGATGGATGACTTCAAACGCCGATTCTATCCGGCTCAATATGAGGCTGACCGAATCGCCAACCTATCACCGGAAGAACACGCCGCCGAAATCGCAAAAAATGCAATGCTACCAAAAACGCGCCGCCGCGATGCCTAACGACAAGCTGAGGCACGGCGGCGAATAATATGGACGCAACTCTAACACGACCAGCGGACAAACGGCAGGGACTCCCGCCGTTGTCCTCCAGCGTTTTGTTAGATGTCCGTCGAATGGCTCAAACCTCACTCCTTGATGGGCGGCTTTTGATGTGGTTCTCAATGGGGGCGGCATCCGCCTGCATGGTGAAAATCTGTGCGTATCTAAAACCTCTCGTGGTCTATTGCAACACGGCCAAAGACGAGCATCCCGACAATGCGCGATTCAGAAAAGAAGTCGAGGCGTGGACTGGAATAAAAGTGACTGTCATCGGCTCGGATAAATACGAAACCACCGATGAAGTCTTTGAGGACACGCAATACATGAGCGGCGTCGGCGGCGCACGCTGCACGACCGAACTCAAGAAAATCCCGCGCCTGCGATTCGCCTATCCCGAAGATGTCCATTGCTTCGGATTCACCGCCGACGAACAGAAACGCATCGAACAATTCGAGTCGAACAATCCCGACATGAATCTTGCGTGGCCGCTGGCAACGGTGGGAATGACCAAAGCTCACTGCCTGAAAATGGTGACTGATTCTGGAATCGAACTGCCCGCAATGTATCGCCTCGGCTTCGAGAACAATAACTGCATCGGATGCGTGAAGGCGACAAGCCCGGCCTACTGGAATCTGACGCGCAAAAACTTTCCTGAACACTACCGCCAGCGGGCGGAGCAAAGCCGCCGACTCGGTGTGCGGCTCGTGCGCTACAAAGGCGTGCGTATCTTCCTGGATGAACTGCCGGAAGACGCAACGGAGAAAATCACCGAAGACCTGTCTTGCGGCCCGCAATGCGGTGATGCAAGGACATCTAACGATAAGTCCAGCAACGTGCCGCCGAACTACTAATCTGATACTAATGAAAACCAATTTAGTAATACCCGAAACGCCAACCAAACCGGAGGCGCAAGGCACGTTGGCTGCGACGGCTTGTTCTGCATCCGAATGGCATGTGTATAAACTCAACGACTGCGACTGGTGGCTCGCTCCTTCGCTCGAAGAAGCCTGCATCGCCGCACTCATCGAATACGGCGATGACTCCGAAATGATAGAAGGGGCATACCAACTCTCCGACGCTCAACTTGATAAGACAATGTTCCGACTCGGCGATGGTGACGAATGGGAATGTGAGTGCGGCCTCAAAGTGCAAGGCGGCGATGCGCGATGCTGTCAGGCTGACATGCGCTGGAATGGAAGCGCCTGGGAACATCACCATGAATATCCGGTCGGCCATGTGGCCATGAGAAACAAAATAACCTTCCGCGAGGAACTGGCCCGGCGCGTCAAAGCTGGACCTGAAATAGAAATGTTCGCAAGCACTGAGGCTTAGATGCAGAACGTATGAGCCAAGCCACAGCCAACCAAAAACCGTCAACCGCGAAAGCAGAGGCTGGACGCCCAATGGCTGTTGGCTTCGGCGATTTGTTAGACGGCATCATCAACCTCGACTCTGAACGCGCCAAGGCGCTCGGCTTTACGTCCGATAAATACGACGGATACCTTTGGAAAAATGGCGACTCAATCATGGTGTCATTCATTGTCTCGAAACAACGCGGGAATTTCCGAGCACTTGTGCGAAGAATCCACGCGCTCGGACTCACAGTGAAAGTGCCGACCCCGCTGGGACGGATGCAATACATCGTAGCCAAGAATGGATACAAACACACAATCGAATACTGCGAAGAAATGGACGGCGAACCCGTTGAAGTATGGGTGCTCATGCCGTCTAACG
>Ga0224555_1004188_pt1 | contig 13546 bp, 9 predicted proteins | sample 714S23034metaG_FD_180687 | JGI IMG/M metagenome (GOLD analysis project Ga0224555, IMG submission 180687) | Peat soil microbial communities from Stordalen Mire, Sweden - 717 S2 30-34 | ecosystem: Environmental > Terrestrial > Soil > Wetlands > Peat | place: Sweden: Norrbotten County, Stordalen...
TTGTTTGCGGAACCGTTTAATATGCTTACACTTTTCGAAACTGTTACGCTTTCGCTGTTTATAAAAAATGCCTGCACCTGTATCTCATATACACCGGACCCGACAAGCTCACCCTGCGCGTTTTTGCCGTCCCAGTAATATGTGTTCCCAGCTCCGTAGCTTATGGAGACAAGGTCCCCGGGCGTCCCTATGGAATAGATGTCATCAACGCTTAATTTAAGCATTCCTGAAGCGACCGGCGGCTGTTGTATCCTCTGTATAAGTTCACCGGCGCTGTTATAAATCGATATCAGGGTCATTTGCTGGGGTGTCATCACCTGCACTTCAATTACCTTTGTGTTCACGTGGCCGTATGTATCCACATCAGTTATTTTTACATAATAAATACCCGGCGGCACCTGCTGTCCTGAATCACTCATCCCGTTCCATGTAAATATTACCCGCCCCGCGGACGGCTGGCCCGGAGACGTCATATTTGCGAAATCAAAGGATATCCCCTGCCCGCCGGATGGAACCAGCATGGTAGACGGCGCCCCGTTTACAAATGTTGTTATATCTGCAATCACGCTTGAAACAGGCGACTCCCCTATTTCCTTTACTTTCTCTCCCGCTTCATTATACGCCGCAATTTCCAGAAGGTATGGATACGGCGCCGGCGTCGGCGTTATGGTCGGGGTCATTGTGTATGTAAAAGTCTGTGTGAATGTCGATGTCGCCGTGAATGTCGGCGTAAACGTGGCCGTGTATGTCGCGGTATATGTCGGCGTGGCGGTATTGCTCCGCGTGAATGTGGGCGTATCCGTATTAGTTATTGAATTTGTCGGTGTTGCAGTGTATGTGGCGGTTGACGTTGATGTGTTGCTCTGCGTAAAAGTCGGGGTATATGTGCATGTGTCGGTGTATGTCGGAGAATCCGTGAATGTCGGTGTATAGGTGGGCGTATCAGTGGGAGAATTAATTGGAGTATTCGTGAAAGTAAAGGTTGCCGTAAATGTCGGCGTGTCGGTTGATGTCGCGGTAAATGTTGCCGTCATTGTATATGTAGGCGTGTCCGTCGGCGTATCCGTATTTGTGTAAGTGTATGTTGACGTATCCGTGGAAGTAAATGTGGGCGTTACGGTAAAAGTCTGCGTGTATGTGGGCGTGTCCGTCGGTGTGTTGGATGAGACCGTGTCGGTCGGTGTGGATGTCAGCGTAAAAGTCGGAGTGTCCGTCGCGGTTGCGCTATATGTGGGTGTATCAGTAGCCGTATAAGTCGGAGAATCTGTAGCCGTGGCCGTATAAGTTGGCGTATCCGTGGACGTAAACGTACTTGTGAATGTTGACGTGAAGGTCGGCGTGTTTGTTTTTGTAAATGTTGATGTCGGCGTGAAGGTCTGCGTATATGTATTAGTAACGGAGCGCGTGAATGTCGGTGTAATTGTCCTTGTAAACGTCGGGTCAACTGTCGGGGATGGAGTTCCCGTGTACATTATATACGCCACATGGTTCGTAAAGCCAAAATCGCTCAGCCCCACATTCTGCACGCCGGTGGGCGTGACAGTCGGGGTGGCTGTATATGTCGGTGTCGGCGCCGTTACATTTATCAGCACACACATATTGCTATTAGTGCCCATTGATGGGTTTAAATAAATGTTCCAGTCCGCGACCGCGACAATTATCCAATATGTTCCTGTCGGGTAATTAATCGGGATGGTGATGGGAAGCTGGCCCCCTTCAATTCCAGAAATTTGATAACTTGTCCCGGCCGTGCACTGCGTCCCGCACCCAACTTGACGTCCGCCGCTTACCGAGCCTGCAGGAAGAAGTACGTTAACCCCGGCTTCGCTTACTATTATATCCTGGCCCGGTGTATTTCCAACCCTTAAGGCGCACTGTGTTGACAGCGCCACAAAATATCCAATCTGCCTGTTTGCTGTATCGCTGGCATATGTAAAATTAAGGTTGAGTGTCTGGCCAGCTATTATATTTATCGTGCTTGGCGTTATCACGGAAACCGTAAACGCGGCTGACAGAGGGGAAATAAACAGGAAAACTGCGGCTGCGGCAAATAAACCGCTTCTAAAAAGATTCATATGCGGCGGTTTTGTTTTTTCAATAATTTTCATTGCCGGAAACCCACTGTCTTTTGCCGGTAATTATATTGAACGCACCGCCTGCCATGGCAAAGAGATCCTCTGCGGGCCCTTCCGCTGGAAACCGGTTTGCCGCGACCCAGACGCATACCACCCCCGCGGCGTTTGACGCGACAGTTACCGGCCAGCTAACAACCACATTGCTGCCGTATGTTTGCGTGGTACACCCGCTGTCGCATCCCACAAAATCGGTAACCAAAGGGAGTGTGTCCCAGATGTTAAAATTTACTGTTGCCACGTCGTAATTATGATAGTCAAAACAGTAGGTTATAACCTGCCCCAGGCTTACGTTCGTGGTGCTGATAGTTTTTGTGATGCTCACCGGCGAACACGGAGTTGTAAAATACTGCCTCACAAGGTTTGAGTCCCCAGTATTTACCGCGCCGCATCCCGAATTATATGACATATACGGCACCCACCCGCCATATGTTGCGCCGTTAAAAACCGGGTCCGTTATGGAATCATCGATGTTCCCGTTTGCCTCGCAGGTATAAGCCGTCTCTGTCCATCCTGAATCATCGTAACCCAGCGTGTTCCAGCCGGGTGGAAAAACCTGTGGATTGGTTGCGGAAAATATATTTCCGTTGGAAGTCTGCCTTATGGTTGATGCATTTCCGTCGCTGTAAGCGACCACACTGTTGCCGTTGTCCATGGTTATCAACAGTTTATATGTAACCCTGCATACGCTTCCCTCGGTATCGTAATAATTTATGGCCAGCACATGGGGCCCGCATTTTGTAAGGCAGCCTGTCACGTCTTCTGTAAATGTTTCGTCCCACGGGCTGTTCGATGTAATCTTGCCCGTATCGTAAATAAGGCAACCGTCAATGTACGCGGCAAAACAGTCGTCCGCGGATATGAGAAGCGTGGCGGATGTGATGGCAAGAGGAAAAACAAAAAACGGCATAAAAAATAAAATAATCAGCAGGGGTAAAAAGAATCTTTTTCTGCCGTGGCTGCTTGCGCACATATTTTATAATGCCTCCATTAATCGGCGTCAGACAGCGCGATAAAATTTATTTCCCTTTAGGGCGGCGTTTCCCGGTCGCGTAATTTTCACGTTAAAAATTATTTGGTAATAAAATAAAACCGTGTTTCATTTTTGTCATGTTATAAAAATATATATCAGATTTAGCGGTTAGTCAATGTTTTAGTGGATTGACGGTATGGTTTTGCTTAATCGGTTAATCTTTATTTATTATAATTAAAATAACCGGAGTACTTACGATAATATAATTTTTTTACTCGCCCTTCCACTCGCGCGGCTTGTTGCCGTCGGCGGCAGATATGAGCCCCTTTTCCTCCATCATGTCAACCACCCTGGCGGCCCTTGAATATCCTATGCCTAGCTTTCTCTGGAGAAATGATGTGGATATCTTGCCCTTGTCTCGCGCCAGATCGCACGCGCGTTTGTACAAATCCGGGTCCATGTCGTCTTCGTCTGAAAATCCCGACCCTTTCGGCAGGTCGTCTTCCTTTATGTTAAACTCGTCGGAATAGACTGCTTTGCGCTGTTTTTTTATGAAGGAAACTATTTTGGGTATCTCGTCGCGCACAAAAGCCGCCTGTCCCCTGATTGGTTTTACCATGTTCGCGGGATTATACAGCATATCACCCTTTCCTAAAAGCGCCTCGGCCCCTTTTGTGTCCATTATTGTGCGTGAGTCTATCTGCGATTTTACCTTAAAAGCTATGCGGGATGGAAAATTGGCCTTTATTATACCTGTAATGACGTCCACGGACGGCCTCTGTGTGGCGAGTATTATGTGGATGCCCACGGCCCTTGCCAGCTGTGCCAGCCTCTGGAGCGATTCTTCCACGCTTGATTTTGCCATGGTCATCAGATCGGCAAGTTCGTCAATTATCAGCACGATAAAAGGCAGTGATTTTTTGTAATCCTCGGGCTGGACGTCCGGGTCCTTTCTTATGTCGTCGTTGAACTCCATTATCTTGCGGTTGTATATTTCTATGTTCTGCGCCCCCTCTTCGGAGAGCAGATCATACCTCGACTGCATTTCAGCCACCAGCCGCCTTAACACATAAGCCGCGTGTTTCGGGTCGGTGATTACCGGCGCGATGAGGTGCGGCATGTCGTTATACTGCGTGAGCTCGACTTTTTTCGGGTCAACCAGCAGGAGCTTTACCTCGTCAGGCGTGGCCTTGTAAAGGATGGACATTATAATGGAATTTATACACACTGATTTTCCCGAGCCTGTGGAGCCGGCAATAAGCATGTGGGGCATGTCCTCGAGCCTGGCGATGACGGGCTTTCCCGAAAGGTCCCTGCCTATGGCGAGCGTTAAAAGCGAAGGCGAGCCCGTGAAAAGTTCGTCCTCTATGAGTTCCTTTAAATATATGGTCTTCTTTTCAATCTTCGGCACCTCAATGCCCAGCAGCGATTTTCCCGGCACGGCGGCCACCCTTACCATTTCGACCTTCATGGCAAGCGCTATGTCCGCGGAAAGATTTTCAACGCGCGATACCTTCACTCCGGTGGCCAGCTCAAGGTCAAAACGGGATATAACAGGTCCGTCAACCACGTTGACTATCTCCGCCTCAATGCCGAAATCGGAAAGGGTCTTTTTAAGTTTTTCGGCGTCAGGGCCATAATCGTATTCCTTTTCACCGGCGGCGGCTTTTTCAGACTTTAAAAGGCTTGTGGGCGGCAGTGTATAGTCCCCTTTTATAATAAGAGCCTGTGTCGCACCCTGCTTTTTTTCCGTCTCGACCTGCCTTGTTATGGTAAGCTTCTCTTTTTTTCTTGGCTTTTCTTTTTCTTCTTCTTCATCCCCATCTTCTCCGGCTTCTTCTTTAACCTTTTCCGCGGAGCGCGGCTTTGCTTTTTCCCTCGCGTCCTCCTTTTTTTTGTCTTCCCTGCCGGCTTCCTCCTTGACCTTTTCCGCGGTTTCCTTTATGGATCCCGACATCACCGAGCCAAGATAAGCAAAAAATCCGGCGAATCCCTTGATGCCTTCCTTTCCAATCTGATAAACGGCTATCATCAGCTTTTCCTTGCCCAGCAGAACAAGCGCAACGGCGAAAAGTATGAAAGTGGCTATATAGGCCCCCACAATGTTGAACCACTGTGATAGAAATTTGGAGCCAAATTTTCCAAACACACCGCCTGTGTAAAAAATAAAATCCCTGTCAAATATTCTGTAAGGGGCCGGTGTTTTTTGCCAGAATGAAACAAGTTCCTTTGAACCGTAAAAAACATCAACTTTCGGCAGTTTAAAAGCCTGCGTATCCGGCCCCGAGAATATCAGCGCAAGAGCCAGCGATAGGGAGGCTGCAAGAAAAACAAAGCCGAGCATGATGCCCGCCTCATGGTGTTCCTGCTCCTTTTTGAGCATGTTAAGGCCGAAAAACCCCACAACAAACGGTATCAGGTAGGCAGCTTTGCCGATGACCAGGTACAACACCCTGGAAATAACCTCGCCGAATATTCCCAGAAGGTTCCTGTCGCTTACTATTATAAAGGAACAAAATATGATAGCAGCGCATAAAAGGTAGCCCAGCCCGGTGAATATCCCGCTGTCTTTGGATTTTTTTGCGCCGTTTTTAGGCGCTGCCTTTGATGATGATTTTTTTCCCAAAATTATTTTCTCCAGTTTTTCTCAACGGCTATTATACATTAAATATGATTTTTTAATTAATTATTTCAATAATAAAAACAACGTGGAACTCATTATAAGCTCCACGTTGTTTTTGGTGTTACCCCATTTGCGTTTTCCATGAGATTATTTATTTTTTTTTCTTTTTCGCTGCTTTTTTCTTTGCCATGTGTTAATCACCCCTTCCATTTTGAAGATTTTTTGTAATCCAAGCCTTTTTGCTCATATCTTGTGTTCCATTCATGCGTTGTATCCTACAGGTAGTATATATTATATGTCTTTTTTGTCAATACCATTTAATCTATTTATACCTGATTATGGTCGCTTTTAACGTTTTTTTGGAGTTTTCTTTTATTTTTTGCAATTTTTCACACTTTTTTGTTGACATTTTTTTCCACAGGTTATTCACAGTTAGTTAACATTAACATAGTTATTGTAGTAGTCTGCAAATACAACCGGATTTGGCAGGAAAATTATTTTTTTACTGCGTGACAAATTTTTCACCTTCGGCCATTATGTCATCAAGCGTTTTTTGTTCCTTTGCCTCGCCGTAAAGCCTGACTATTGGTTCCGTCCCGGAAAATCTTGTCATTATCCACGTGTCATCGCCGAGTATAAATTTGAAACCGTCTATTGTTATGGTTTCCTTGACCTCGTATTTGCCTATCTTCGCCATTTTTACCGATTTTAATTTTTTCATGAGCGATTCTTTTTTCGCGGCCGTGAGCCTGAAGTTCTTTCTTGCCGACAAAAACCGTCCGGTTTTTGCCTCAAGCTCTTTTAAAAGGGTCCTGATGTTTTTCCTGGTCCTTGCCGCCATTTCCACCACAAGCAGGCATGCCACTATGCCGTCTTTTTCCGGTACGTGCCGGTAAACCGTGAGGCCGTTTGATTCCTCGCCGCCTATTATTATGTCCTCTTTTGTCATTATCTCGCCTATGTACTTGAATCCGACCGGAGTTTCATGGAGTTTTAATTTGTGCAGTTTCGCGACTTTGTCTATCATCGAAGATGTGGCCACCGAACGCACCACCGAGCCGTGCCAGTCGGGCCTGGTTTTGACCAGGTAATCCAGCAGCAGCGGGAGTATGTTGTTTGCCTGTATATATGAGCCGTCGGAATCTATTATCCCGTACCTGTCCGCGTCGCCGTCCGTGGCTACGCCGAGCGCGGCCTTTTCTTTTTTAACCGCCGCGATGAGGTCCTGCACATTTTTTTCCGACGGTTCCGGCGGGAAGCCGCCGAAAAGAACGTCTTTTTTGTCGTTAATGACCTTTATATTCGCCCCTGCTTCCTTTAACAGCCTGTCAAGGTAGCCCCTGCCCGTGGAAAAAAGCGGGTCTACCACAATTTTAAGCTTTGATTTTTTTATGACGTCAAAATCCACTATCTGCCTTATGCGGTCCAGGTATTCTTCAGACGGGTCAAATAACTTGATGAGCCCCTGCTTTACCGCGTTATCCATGCTTATTGATTTAATGACCTTGACCTTTTTTATATTTGCCTCTATCTGGTCGGTGTCCTCGGGCGTGGCCGGCCCGCCCCATGACGGCGAAAATTTCAGGCCGTTGTATTCCGGCGGGTTGTGCGATGCCGTAAAATTTATCCCGCCCGCGGCTTTTTTCCTTATTATCTGGTAGGCTATAACCGGAGTCGGCGTGTCCCTGTCGCAGAGCATGGCTTTGATTCCGTTGCCGGCCATTATCTCGGCGGCTGTCTGCGCGAATTTATCGGATAAAAACCTGGCGTCGTAGCCTATGATGACCGGCTTGCCGTTGAGTTCCCGTTTTGACTTGATGAACGAAGCTATCGCCTGGCAGACTGTCTTTACGCTGTCAAAGGTGAAATCATCGCTGATTATACCCCTCCAGCCGGACGTGCCGAATTTGATTTCAAGTTTGTTTTCCATTTATGTTCCTCCGGTTGATTGAAGTTGTATTTTTTTGGAATATTCTGAAATATGGATTATTTATGCCGATATTTTTTTCTTTAAAAGCTCATTTACCATCTGCGGGTTTGCCTTGCCGCCCGTGGCCTTCATTACCTGCCCCACAAGAAAGCCAATGCCGCCCGCCTTGCCGCCCTTAATCTCGCCGACCACAGATGCGTTTGCGGCAATAACGGCGTCCACGGCTTTTTCTATCACAGACGTGTCGGATATCTGGACGAGCCCTTTGTCCTTTACTATCTTTTCCGCATCGCCGCCGGATGCGAACATCTCCTCAAAGACCGTTTTCGCTATCTTGCCGCTTATAGTCCCGTTCTTTATTAATTTTATGAGCCCCGCAAGTTTTTCCGGGGTGATTTTCACAAGGGATATTTTTTCCATCCCCGCTTCGTTCATTTTTGAGTTCATTTCGGTCATCATCCAGTTGGAACACTGCTTTGCCTCGCCGGAAAGTTTCGCTGCCCTTTCAAAATAATCAGCGGTCTCCTGGTCGGATGTAAGCACACCAGCGTCATATGCCGGTATGGAATATTCTTTCACAAACCTCTCCGCCTTCTGCAGCGGCAGTTCGGGCAGTTCTTTTGCTATTTTATCCACGTAGCTTTTTTCAATGACAAGCGCGGGCAGATCAGGCTCCGGAAAATACCTGTAGTCGTTGGCCTCTTCCTTTGACCTCATCGGCTGTGTCTTGCCCTTATTGATGTCCCACAGCCTTGTCTCCTGTATTATTCGCTCCCCGGCCTCGATCATTTTTATCTGGCGTTCTACCTCATATTCGATGGCCTTCTGAACGTTCTTAAACGAGTTCATGTTCTTTATTTCGACCTTGGTCCCGAATTTTTCCTGTCCAAAGGGCCTCACCGACACATTGGCGTCGCAGCGCAGTGAGCCCTCTTCCATATTACAGTCCGATACGTCAGTGTATTTCAAAATCGCCTTTACTGTATTAAGGTATAGATACGCTTCCTCCGGGCTCCTCATCTCCGGCTCGGAAACTATCTCCGCGAGCGGAACCCCGGCCCTGTTGTAATCCACCAGCGATTCCTCGGCTTCGCCTATCTGCCCCGATTTGGTCAGGTGAAGCAGCTTGCCCGCGTCTTCTTCCATGTGAAGGCGCGTTATTCCTATCCTTTTTTTACCGCCCTTTTCGTCCACGATATCAACCCATCCTTTTACGGCTATGGGCATGTCATACTGCGATATCTGGTAGGCTTTCGGAAGGTCCGGGTAGTAATAATTCTTCCTGTCAAATTTCGATTTTTCCGCTATGGTGCAGTTCAGGGCCAGCCCGGCCTTTATGGCGTGATGCAGTACCTCGGAGTTAAAAACCGGCAGGCTTCCCGGCAGCCCCAGGCAGTTCGGGCATATGCATGTATTTGGCTCCTCGCCGAAAGAATTGGAGCATGAGCAGAATATTTTTGACTTTGTGTTGAGCTCGGCATGCACCTCGAGCCCTATTACTGTTTCGTATTTGTCCTGTTGTTCCATTTATATCCCTTTTTTCATTCCTTTGTTTCAGTCTCTTCCTTGTCTTCCTTTTCCTCTTTCTTGAATTCCGCGGTCTTTTCTTCCCATTCCCCTTCGGAAAGGATTACCAGCGGCCTGTCGGAATAATTCTCCGTGTCCTGGCCCTCTGTATCTACATCATCCGAGCCGCAAGTCGCGCACTGGATTGAAGTCTCGATGTCGCCCGAGTCCTTCTGGTCGTATCTTGTAAATGTACCTCCGGCGTACTCCCAGAGTTCAAGCGGTTTATAATCCGTTACCATGACCAGAAATCCGGTCTTGTTGCCGCAGCTTCTGCAGTTCATCTTATCCTCCTCAAAATTTTGGCTTTACTGTATGCCAGTTTGTTTTTTTCTGGTAAAAATCCGCGATATCGAATATCTGCTGTTCCTTAAAGGGCGCCGAGAGCACCTGCATGCCCACGGGCAGTCCGCTGGAATCAAATCCGGCCGGCAACGACATGCCAGGCATCCCTGCCATGTTCGGGGCTATGGTGAAAATATCGGAAAGGTACATTGTAAGCGGGTCCGCGGCTTTTTCGCCTATTTTAAAAGCCGTGGTGGGCGATGTCGGCGTGAGTATGACATCGACATTCTCAAATGCCCTGTCAAAATCCTGTTTTATGAGGGTCCTTACCTTCTGGGCCTTTTTATAATAAGCATCATAATATCCCGACGAAAGCACATATGTCCCGAGCATTATCCTGCGCTTTGTTTCCCTGCCGAATCCCGCGCTCCTGGATTTCTTGTACATGTCTATCATATTATCGGCTTCCCTGTCGCGCAGGCCGTACTGTACGCCGTCAAACCTGGCGAGGTTTGAGGAAGCCTCTGCCGGCGCCACGACGTAATAAACATCAAGGGCGTATTCCGTGTACGGCAGGCTTATTTCCTTCACAACCGCGCCGGAATTTTCGAGAAGCTTCACGGCTTCCATTATTTTTGATTTTACCTGCGCGTCCATGCCGTTTATAAAATATTCCTTCGGCAGCCCTATTTTCATCCCCTTTATATCGGGCCTCAGATTTTTAACATAATCCGGCACTTCCACCGGGGCCGATGTCGAATCCCTGCGGTCCACGCCTGCCAGGTATTTCAGCAGTATGGCGTTGTCGCGCACGCTTTTTGTAATGGGGCCAATCTGGTCAAGGGATGAACCGAACGCGATAAGGCCGTAGCGGGAAACCCTTCCGTAAGTGGGCCGCAGTCCCGTTACATTGCACAGAGAAGCGGGCTGTTTTATGGAGCCGCCCGTGTCGGAACCAAGGGCCGCGATGCACATATCCGATGCTACCGCAGCGGCAGAGCCGCCGGACGAGCCGCCCGGAACGCGCGTTAAATCGTAGGGGTTATGCGTTGTCTGGAACGAGGAATTTTCAGTTGAAGAACCGAACGCGTATTCGTCCATGTTCAGTTTTCCGGTAAAAAGGGCCCCGGCCTTTTCAAGGTTTATCAGGGCCGTTGCCGTATACGGCGGCTTGTAGCCCTTTAACATCTGCGCGGCGCATGTGGTCTCGTATCCCTCAAGGCACATATTATCCTTCAAACCAATCGGAATGCCTGTGAGTTCCGTGACATTGTCATTTTTTATTATGCGCTCTTCTGCCTTTTTTGCCTGGGAATAGGCCAGCTCTTTTGTCAGCATCAGGTAGGCTTTGACTTTCGGGTCGACGGCCTCAATGCGTTTATAAACGCTGTCGAGTATTTCCGACGGCTTTATTTTTTTCTCTGTGAGCTGTGTGTGCAGCTCTTCTATTGTAAGGCCGTTCAGTTCCATTACTGCTCCCGCGGGAAACTATATTATTTTTGGCACCTTAAAAGCGTTGTTTTCGATGGAAGGCGCAGCGGCAAATACCTTTTTGTTGTCCAGGGAAGGCTCCACCACATCGGCGCGCATGACATTTTTCATATCCATGACAAAATATGTGGGCTCCACGTTATCCGTGTTTATCTTTGACAGCCTGTTTATGTGTTCCAGGATATCCGAGAGTTCTTTTGTGTAGCCGTCTATCTCGGCCTCGCTTATCTCGAGCCTTGAAAGATTGGCTATGTACTCAACATCTTTGCGCGTAATTGCCATTTTTCCGCCTTTAAGCAAAATTCATGCCGTATTTAAAAAATGCCCATCAGACGCGGTAAAGCGCCCTGTTTTTCTTTTAATTAGAAGCAGAATAAATTTATCACAAAAAAAAAGGTTATTCAAGGTAAAATTGATTCAATAATGTCTTGGCTGGAATTATAACTGTAGGATAAATCTAAAAACATTTCCAACAATATCATTTAAGTGTATTATAAATTATTTGAGTCCAACTGTCAAATCCGGTGTGTATAATGTATATTATACGTGGAATTTATTAAAAATATATCTTTGAGAACGAGGATTGAGGGTTCAGTATTGGGGGCAAAACCGATGGCCGGGCCACCACATAGGTCGGCCCCTACAAGGACCCAACCAGAAGATCCAATTCTCGAAGGTGGGTCATTACACAGAAACAAGGAAAAATGTGGTTGTTATGACCGGATTGGGTGTCGTCTTGAACGGAATTTATAAAAAAGTTGTAATCTTGTATATATCTATAGAAATTATGTTTCCACAAATTGTTTAATTGATTGAACTACTTCATTAAGTTTTTCTTGTTTAATATGGCCAATAACTTTTTGGCCGGTTATATTTGACTCTAATTTGTTTTTACAACCAGTAAATATTTTGCAAAGGCTGTTTATGGTAATGCAAAAATAAATCCGCCGAAAATCTCGCGTGCCGGCCGTTCCCGTTTACAAAAGGATGTATCTTTACCAGCCGGTGATGCAAACGGACGCTTTGCTCTAAAATATCAAAAATCTTTTTATCTTTCCAAAACAGAATGTCATCACATAATTTTTTCATCTCAACCGGTATGGCATGCCAGTTAAGACCGATATTAAGGTTGCTCTTCCTGAATTCCCCTGCCCATTTCCATGTCTGGCCGAACATGTCACGGTGTATTTTCCTGAAAAACTCTGTATTTGTTTTAAAAGTCCTCTTCCCGCCAAAATATTTTTCAGCTGCCTGCAGTATATTTGTTGTTTCCCATTCATCAAGCTGTTTTTTGTTGGTAATATGGCGGGGAATCAACCCTGAAAAATCCTCTATCGGGGTTGCGCCTTCGGGGTAATTAAGTTTCATATGTCGTCCCATAGTGAACGGCCCGGCATAGACGCTAATCTTTCGGCCAGTTTTTTAACGCGGTCCCGCCTGCCTGAGCTGTGGGGCTGTTGTAATTCCATGGCCATACCGGCCTCTGTGCGGTCCACTATCTTTTCGGCTTTTTCAAGGGCCCTTTTATCAACCTTACGTAAAAGGCTTTCTTTTGAACTTAATGAAAAATTAAGGCCAATATTAAGCGGCTTAAGAGCTTTTTCTATGGTCTCAATACTGCTGAATGCGCCCCTGTTCTCCAGTTTGTTCAATGCCTGCTGTGAAATGCCTATTCTTTTGGCAAGCTGAGCCTGGGACATCCCCAAAGCCTGCCTTACATCGGCCATTTTCCTGCCAATTTCCTGTGCAGGAAATAATTCATGCGATTGTATTGATTCTGATACCTGTTTTAGTCGTAACCGTTTGGTTTCTTTTGAATTCATGAAATCACCCTTTCATATTAACAACTTTTAGGTTGTTAATATGAATAAACCAAACAACCCTTAGGTTGTTAAAAGCATACAGCGTTTTTACAGAGATGTCAATATTAATCGTTGACTAATCACATTGCTCTTCCCGTTTAATTTTGAAACAAATATAAACCAATCATCCACCGAACGGGTCGTTCCACTGCCATCCGCTTTTTCCCGTTTTCCTGAAATGTTCCAGCCTTCTTATGGTTATCTCCGCAAAGACCGGGTCGTTGTCACAGGTAAAAACCTTCCTTCCTAGCTTTTCTCCCGCTATCAGGGTTGTTCCCGAATGTGAAAAAAAATCTCCCGCAAGGCCCCCCTTTTTGCTTGAAGCCTCCATGATGCGCTCGATGGCGGCAAGGGGTTTTTGCGCGTAGCATCCCGCCACATTTTCCTCGAGCCTGTAGAAAATCTGCTGGATATCCACCCAGACATTGCCCGGCCTTATAAAATCCGACCGTGAACGCCCGCTGTTTTCCGTAATCTTGCCGCCGACTTCCTTATAATAACCCTTCAATATCCTGGGGATTTTGGTATAGACAACCTTAAAATCGGGCTTGCCGATAGTGTAATAAAGCAGTTCCTGGCGCACCCACATCCAGTTTTGTTGTGTGCCATAGCCGCGCTGGTTGCGCATGGTTATGAAATTTTTAGGTACAAAACCCTCAAATTCCCTCATCATGAGCATGAAAT
>Ga0224555_1004189_pt1 | contig 13545 bp, 15 predicted proteins | sample 714S23034metaG_FD_180687 | JGI IMG/M metagenome (GOLD analysis project Ga0224555, IMG submission 180687) | Peat soil microbial communities from Stordalen Mire, Sweden - 717 S2 30-34 | ecosystem: Environmental > Terrestrial > Soil > Wetlands > Peat | place: Sweden: Norrbotten County, Stordalen...
ATCCCCGGGGGGGGGGGGGGGGGGGTACTAGGTACTAACTGATTAACAATCCATGTGATCGCTCTGCCTACTTCCCCGCCTAGCCCATGTGCCGCACGGTCATCTGCAAGATGCGCGCGTTACGCGGCTGCGAGCAGGCAAAGACAATCGCGTCCGCCAACTCGCTCGGCTCCATCATGTGCGAGTTCTGCACGCCCTCCTCGGTGCGTCCCTTGCCCACGGCAAACTCCGTCTTCACGCCGCCCGGGCAGATCGTCCCCACCTTGATCCCAAACTTGCGCAGTTCGGCGTCCAGCGCCTGCGCAAAGCCGATCTGCGCGAACTTGCTGGCGCAGTACACCGCCTCGCCCGCGTAGCCCTGCAACCCCGCCACCGACGAGATGAACAGGATCTCCCCGCTCTTCTGCGCGATCATCCCCGGCGCCGCCTGCCGCGCGAACAGGAAGCTGCTCTTCATGTTCACGTCCATCAGCCAGTCGTACTCATCCACGCTGGTGTCCACCAGGTTTTTGTAGTTCCCCGCGCCGGCGTTGTTGATCAGGATGTCCAGTCGGCCGAACTCGCTCTCCGCCAGCGCGACGCACTCCTCGGCCGTCGCCTCGTCCGTCGCGTCGCCTGCGATAAACACAGCCGTGCCGCCGGACTCCCTGATCTTGTCACGCAACTCGCGCAGCCGCTCTTCGCGCCGCGCCGTCAACACCACATTCGCGCCCTTGGACGCGAACGCAAGCGCCGTCGCCCACCCGATCCCCGAGCTGGCTCCGGTGATAAGAACCGTCTTTCCCGCAAGACTGACCGCATCCGGCATGGCTGATAACTCCTCAACAGAGACTATAAGCCGAAACAGGACCTGAAAATAATCGCCGCCTCCGCAAATCGCTGCGCTGCGCACTGGGAATGCTACCATTTCGCCTATGACTCCCTGCAACGCCGCCCCCGCACAACCCAGCGAGTCAGCGCCGCCGCTCCCGCTGATCGAAGCGCGCGGCCTCATCAAGGATTACGCCCGCCACAACGGCGTATCCCGCGTCGTCGACGATGTCTCCTTCGCCATCCAGCCCGGCGAGACCCTCGGCCTGGTCGGCGAATCCGGCTGCGGCAAGACCACCGTCGCCCGCATCCTGCTGCGCCTCATCGAGCCCACCGCCGGCGTTGTCCTCTTCGAAGGCCAGCCGCTGCCGCCCGCATCCTCCGCCGCCATGCGCGCCCTGCGCCGCCGAATGCAGATCGTCTTCCAGGACCCCTACGCCGCGCTCAATCCGCGCATGCGCATCCGCCAGATACTCGCCGAGCCCTTCGCCATCCACCGCGAACCGCCGCCCGAAGGCCTGCCCGCGCGCCTCGCAGAACTGCTCCGCTCCGTAGGCCTCGACACGTCAGCCCTCGCGCGCTATCCGCACGAGTTCAGCGGCGGCCAGCGCCAGCGCATCAACATCGCACGCGCCCTCGCCCTGCGCCCCAGCCTTCTCGTCCTCGACGAGCCGGTCAGCGCCCTCGATGTCTCGGTTGGCGCGCAGATCGTCAACCTGCTGCGCGATCTGCAACGCACGCTTGGCCTCACCTACCTCTTCATCTCGCACTCCATGCCTCTGGTGCGCTATCTCTGCGACCGCGTCGCCGTCATGCAGCGCGGACGCCTGGTCGAGCTGGGCGACTGCACCGAGGTCTGCTACTCCCCCCTCAGCCCCTACACCCGCCAGCTCATCGCCGCTACCCCCGTGATGCCGCTTGCTGCCAACTCACCGGCTCGCTGACTCGCTATCTCGCTACAATGAAGAGAGCATGATTCCCAGCCTCAGCGCGCATCTTCCCTACCTCTGGCTGGTCGCGGCCTCGTTCATCGCGGGCGTGATGAACGCGCTGGCCGCCGGGGGATCATTCATCTCCTTTCCCGCGATGATCGCAATTGGCGTCCCACCTATCCAGGCCAACGCCACCAACACTGTCGCCCTCTGGCCGGGCCAGTTCACCTCCATCTGGGCCTTGCGCACCGACCTCCGCCGAGACCTGCTGCCCGTTGTCGTCTCCGCCGCAATCCTTGGCGGCATCCTTGGCGCCGTTGTCCTGCTGCACACGCGCCCGCGCACCTTCATGCACATAGTCCCGTGGATGCTGCTCGCCGCGTCGCTGCTCTTCTGGATCAGCAGCCCGATCTCGCGCTGGCTGCGCCGCCGCTCCGACGCTCCGCACAAACCGCACACTCCTGCGATGCTTCCGCTATTTTTCGCGCTCCTCGTCGTCAACTTCTACATCGGATACTTCGGCGCCGGCGCAGGTTTTCTCGCCATGAGCGTGCTTTCCCTCTTCGGGGTGGAGGAGATGAATGCCGTCAATTCCCTGAAGGTCCTGGGCGCATGTCTCGCCAACTTCTGCGCCGTCGTCACCTTCATCTGCGGCGGTGCCATCGTCTGGCACTACTGCCTGGTCTCCATGGTCGCCGCCGCCATCGGCGGATACACTGGAGCGCAGTACGCGCGCCGCATCAACCCTGAAGTCCTGCGCGCCATCGTCGTTATCATCGGCTGCACCATGGCCGCATACTTCTTCTGGAGACCATCCTAAGTTTCGTTTGGAGTCCGCAATGAGCCTCATCCTGCAATCCGCCGCAATGCACCTCACCAGCGCGCGCATCGACGACCTGGGCTACGTCGCCGCTCTGCTCACCACCGCTGCCTACGTCCCGCAACTGGTGCGCGTCATTCGCCTGCGCTCGGCCCGCGACATCTCGCTCCCCACCTTCCTTCTGTTTGCCATCGGCGTCTTCCTCTGGCTGCTCTACGGCCTCTGCACTGGCTCCAGGCCCATCATCGCGTGCAACGCCGCCAACCTGTTTCTCTCCATGAGCATCGTTTTTCTCAAGCTGCGGTTCGACCGTCACCCAACCCAGGAGCTTCACCCATGAGCCACGAAGGAATCCGATTCATCAGCGCCGAAGAAGTATTGCGCGACTCCGCGCAGGCCGCCGCCCATCAGGGCGAGAGCCTCTCCGCCGACGCCGTCACGCCACTCAAGGTCCGCGTCAAAAAAACCGAAGGCACCGGCGTCGAGATCGGCTGGCGCGACGGCCACCAGAGTTCCTGGGACTTCCGCTGGCTGCGCGATGCCTGTCCCTGCGCCACATGCAGCACCGAGCGCGAGACCACAGGCCGCGTCCCGGGCGAGCCCAAACCAAAGCCGCGGGACCCGCTCGCCCTCTATCAGGCCCCGCCGCGCCCCGACGAAGTTACCCCCGTAGGCCGCTACGCCCTCAGCTTCAAGTGGAACGACGGCCACCAGTCCGGCATCTACTCCTGGACCTACCTGCGCAGCGTCTGCCAGTGCTCCCTCTGCAATCCCCCGCGCAGCTAGAGCCTTTTCACTATTGCTATTGAGAGACAAGAATTGTCATTCCGCAGCGCAGCGGAGGAATCTGCTTTTGCTCGCACTGCGAGACTCCACACCATTACTGAAACGCGCTAGGCAATCCCCAGCAGCCCCAGCGCCTCATCCACCGTCCGCGCCACCAGCACGATCTCCCTCTTCTCCTGGGTCAGCATTCCCTGCTCCACGCACTCGTCCAGGAACTTCAGCAGAGTGTCGTAAAATCCATTCGTATTCAGCAATAGCACGGGCTTCGAGTGCAGCTTCAGCGTCTGCCACGCCAGCGCCTCGAACATCTCCTCGAAGGTCCCGAACCCGCCCGGCAGTGCAATGAACGCATCCGACCGCGCGCCGATCATCGCCTTGCGCGTGTGCATGGTATCGACCACATGCAGCTCGGTCAGCCCCTCGTGTGCCACTTCCATGTCCACCAGCACGGTGGGAATCACGCCCACCACGCGCCCGCCAGTACCCATCGCGCCCTCGGCCACCGCCTGCATCAGCCCCACCTTCGCCCCGCCATACACCACGCCAATCCCGCGCTCGGCCAGCTTGCGCCCAAGCTCAACGGCAGCCGCGCGGTACACCGGATCGGCCCCATCGGCGGACGCGCAAAATACTGCAACATTCTTGATCGGAGAGGAAGCAGTTGGAGAGAGAGCAATCGGCGTAGTCATCGGTACCTTGATTATCCACCACCCACGGCAGACACAACAGCGTTCAGAAGAAATTGTCTCTGCAATGCGTGCAAAACGGGCAAAGACGCAAACAGATAAAATTGATATTGGAGTCTCGCCAGTGTCCCGCCTTCTCGACAACATGAACCCGCGGCAGCAGGAAGGCATTCAGGCCGTCGACGGCCCCGTCCTTCTTCTCGCCGGCGCCGGCTCCGGCAAGACGCGCGTCATCACCCACCGCATCGCCTACCTGATCGAAGAGCGCGGCGTCAGCCCCGACTCCATCCTCGCCGTCACCTTCACCAACAAGGCCGCCACAGAGATGTCCGAGCGCGTCGACCGCCTGCTTGGCTCGAGTTCACTCGCCAAGCCGCTGCTCTCCACCTTCCATAGCTTCTGCGTGCGCGTCCTGCGCCGCGACATCGAGGCCCTGCGCATTCCCTCCGCCAGCGGCGGCGCCAGCTCCGGCCTCACACGCACCTTCGCCATCTACGACGAAGTCGATCAGCAGGCCGTCGTCAAGACCGCCCTCAAGCGCCTCGGCCTCGATAACAAACAGCTCAAGCCCTCCGTCGCCCTCGGCCGCATTAGTTGGGCCAAGAGCCACATGATTGATCCGCAGGAATACTTCCTCGCATCGACGAATCCGATGGAAGAGAAGATCGCGCACATCTTCGAGATCTACCGCAAGGAGCTTCTCAAGGCCAACGCGCTCGACTTCGACGACCTTCTGCTCGAAGCCGTGCGCCTGCTCAAAGTCGTCCCCGAGGTGCGCGAGCGTTACAACCGCCGCTACAAATACATCCTCATCGACGAGTACCAGGACACCAACCGCCCGCAGTACGAGCTGATGAAGCTCCTCGCCGGCCCCGCGCGCAACGTCTGCGTCGTCGGCGACGAGGACCAGTCCATCTACAGTTGGCGCGGCGCAGACATCAAAAATATTCTGGAGTTCGAGAAGGACTTCCCAAACGTCCGCACCATCCGCCTCGAACAAAATTATCGCTCGACGCAGATCATCCTCGAAGGCGCATCCGCCGTCGTCGCCAACAACACCCAGCGCAAGGGCAAGACCCTCTTCACCACGCGCGAGGGCGGCTCCATGATCGGCTTCTACGAAGCGCCCGATGGCGAGAACGAAGCCCTCTTCATCGCCGACCGCATCCAGCAATACCTGAGCGCCGCAGACAGCAGCCCCACTGAAAACGCGCCTCGATGCGCCGTCCTCTACCGCACCAACGCGCAGTCGCGCCTCGTGGAAGAGGCCCTGCGCCGCTATCAGATCCAGTACCACATGGTCGGCGGATTCTCCTTCTACGATCGCGCCGAAGTTAAAGACATCCTCAGCTACATGAAACTGGTCCTCAACCCGCACGACTCCCTCGCGCTCGCGCGCGTGGTGAACTCGCCTCCGCGCGGCATCGGCAAAACCACGATGGAGGTGATTGAGCGCATCGCTCTCACCACCGGCATCAGCTCGTGGGACGCCATCGCCCGCGCCACCGAAGACCAGCTTCTGCCCGCGCGCGCACTCGTCGCACTCGCCAACTTCCGCCGCCTCATCGAAGACGCCCGCGCCATGCTCGGCCCCGGCTTCGCCGCCAAACTCGCCGCCGACCTGGCTCCCGAAAACAACTCCTCTGAATTTGTAACTCAGAATGATCAAGAATCCACCGCAAACTTCAATCCCGAAGAATTTGCAACTGAACCAATTACAAATGCAGCAATCGTCACGGAATCCGCGCCAGACACCAGCTTCAACTTCGGCTTCGACGATGGCCCAGCAAAGGCAATCCCCGCCATCGCCGCCGAGAGCGCGACTGGACCCATCGACTCTGCCCACTTCAATCCCTTCGCCCCAGTCGTCCTGAAAAAATCCGCCGCTCGCAAGCACCACGCCGCCAGCACCACGCAAGACCCCGCGAACCGCGCCGCCGAAATCATTATGGACAGCCATGGCGAAGCCTCGCCCGCCATCCGCGAAGGATTCCGCGCTCCCGGCGACCCCGCAACTCTTCCCGAACTAATCAAGTTCCTCAACGACCGCTCGGGCTACATCCGCGCGCTGGAAGACGAGGCCACGCCCGAGTCCTTCTCCCGCATCGAGAACCTCCGCGAGCTGGCCAACGCCGCGCAGGACGCCGAGGAGCGCGGCGAAACGCTCTCCGACTTTCTCGACCACGCGGCCCTCGTCTCCGACACCGACTCCTACAGCTCCGATGCCCGCGTCACCCTGATGACGCTGCACGCCGCCAAGGGCCTTGAGTTTCCCCTCGTGTTTCTCGCTGGGTTGGAAGAAGGCCTCTTCCCCAACTCGCGCTCGCTGCTCGATCCCACCGGCCTCGAAGAGGAACGCCGCCTCTGCTACGTCGGCATGACCCGCGCCATGGACACGCTCGTCCTCACGCGCGCCCGCTACCGCCGCCGCTACGGCTCCGAGATGCCCGACGCCAGCATCCCCTCGCGCTTCCTCGATGAGGTTCCCGCGCGCCTCATCGAAGACCTCGGCAGTCCCGCCGCGCAGCCCCAGTTCTCCGGCTCCGCCTACGCCACGCCCTACCCGCAGCACAATCGCTTCGGCCACGCCGCAAATAACGCCGGCGATGCAGTCGAGCCCCACTACAGCTACGAGGACGAAGATCAGACAGCCTCAGGCCGTGCAACCTCCCGCGCCGCAGCCGGCAAGTTCTCCACCACGCGCATCGCACCCGGCTCGCGCCCCATCGCGCGCCCCGCCGCCAACGGCAGCTCCATCGACAACATCGCCAGCTTCTTCGCCGCGCGCGGCCAGAAGGTCCCCATCGCCCAGCAGTTTACCAAGCCCAAGCTCGACCCTCCCGCCCCCACCGGCAAGGTCGGCCTGCGCCAGGGCGCGCGCGTCCGTCATCCCAAATACGGCGTCGGCACCGTCTTTCGCCGCGAGGGCGATGGGGACGACGCGAAGATTACAGTACAATTTCAACAGCACGGCGTAAAAAAACTGGTCGAAAAGTTCGCCCAGCTCGAAGCTCTCTAACCACGCCTCCAACCTATCTTCTCTTCAGGAAAGCACACACCACTCATGGCAGACACATCCAGCATCACCGATAAAATCGAGCGCAAGAAGATCAAGCGCGCAGCACGCAAGGCCGCTCCACCCAAAGGCCCACGCATCGGCGCGCGCGGCGAGAACAAGGCCAAGGTCAAGAAGGCCGCGCGCGGCAAGACCAAGCGCTAACGCTTCTTCGCAACTCTGAGATTCGGGTGCCCCATCCATTCCACGTTCGTCGCGGAATGGGTGGGAGCCAGCCGCGCACTCTTCGCGGCAGCGCCGCCACATCTCCGATTGCTTCTGCTCCTTTGGCCGCGCTCTATTCAGGAGTTCGCCTCTGCCCAGGCAAATCTTCGCCACCAAGTCCATCGACAAGCTGATCGCCGATTCCCAGCGGCCCGATCGTGCGCTGCGCAAATCTCTCGGCCCGGTCTCGCTCACCGCCCTGGGCATCGGGGCCGTCATCGGCTCGGGAATCTTCACCGTCATCGGCGTCGCCATTGGCGGCAATCCCGCCACGCTCGCCAAGTGGGCAGACTCGCCCGTCGTCGATCTCATCCTCGGCCTCCTGCACCACAGCAGCGGCGCCGTCGCCGGCCGTCCCGGCGCTGGCCCAGCCATCGCGCTCTCGCTCGTCCTCGTAGCCATCGTCTGCGCCCTCACCGGCCTCTGCTACGCCGAACTGGCCAGCATGATCCCCATCGCCGGCTCTGCCTACACCTACACCTACGCCACCATGGGCGAGCTTATCGCATGGATCATCGGCTGGGACCTCATCCTCGAGTACGCCTTCTCCAACATGAGCGTCAGTGTCGGCTTCGCAGCCCACATCGTCGATCTGCTGGACTGGCTCGGCCTGCATCTCTCCCCCAAGTGGCTCTCGCCCGCCTACCTTCCACTCGGTCTGCAGGACCTCGCCGGCAACACAATCTACGCTCCCGGATGGCACGCCGGCTTCGACATCCCCGCCTTCCTCGTCGTCCTTCTGCTCACCGTCGTTCTGGTCCGAGGCATCCGCGAGTCGGCGCGCACCAACAACATCATGGTGCTGATTAAAATCGCGGCCATCCTGCTCTTCATCGGCTTCGGCGCCAGCTTTATCCATCCCTCAAACTACCACCCCTTCTCGCCCAACGGATGGACGGGCGTCCTCGCCGGCGGCTCCATCATCTTCTTCACCTACATCGGATTCGACTCCGTCTCCACTGCCAGCGAGGAGTGCAAGAACCCCCGTCGCGACGTGCCCATCGGCATCCTCGCCACGCTCATCGTCTGCACTATTCTCTACGTCGGCGTCGCCGTAGTCCTGACCGGAATCGTCCCCTGGCGCTCGGTCGCGGGCGATGGCGCTCCAGTCGTCAACGCACTCCGCCGCGTCTCTCTGTTGCCGGGAGGTCACAGGCTGCATTTCGTCCACCTCGCCGTGCTGCTCGGCGCGCTGGTCGGCATGGTCTCGTCGATCCTGGTCTTTCAGCTCGGCCAGGCCCGCGTCTGGTTCTCCATGTCGCGCGACCGCCTGCTGCCCGACGTCTTCAGCCGTGTCCATCCCCGCTTCCGCACGCCCGCCTTCGCCACCTGGGTCGCTGGCTTCCTAGTCGCCATCCCCTCCGGCATCTTCGACGTAGGCACCTTCGCCGAGATGTCGAACATCGGCACGCTCTTCGCCTTCGTCCTTGTCTCCGCCGGAGTCGTCGTCCTGCGCTATAAAGACCCCACGCGCCACCGCGGCTTCCGCGTCCCCTTCGGCCCCATCATCCCGATCCTAAGCGTCCTCTTCTGCATTCTTCTGATGGCCGGCCTCCCCGCCAAAACCTGGCTCCGCTTCTTCATCTGGCTCGCCATCGGCCTGGTCATCTACGTCCTATACAGCCGCAAGCGCAGCGAGTTCTACCGGCCCTAATCTTCCTTTGGACCAAAGTGTCTTAGTGTTTCAGCAATATCCTTCAAGTTATCTTTGATCTGCATCAGTTCGTAAATAGGGCCGTAGGATCCAATGGTAGTCTTACCGTACACGGCCAAATCAATCACTGTTTTTTCTTCGTAAGATTCCACGTCGCTTGCATATACAGCTGTGACGGTAAATAGTTTTGGACTGATCTTGGCTAGCTCCGGACGATTAAGCTCATAGCTGAGACTGAGGTCATAAATCAATTCCATCCCTGGTGGAAAGCACTCAGTCGGATATTTGAAGATCGGTTGGTTCTGGAGAGATTCCTCGTCTTTGTCGATTCCAAAACGGTGAAAGTCAGGCGAAATGGATAGTTTGAGATTCTTTGCAGCAGAATGACCAGTGTTCGCAATCGACAGTTGGAACATAGGTGAAGCAGGCCGACACAATGAACGGATAGCAATGTAGGGTCGGCTCTGGGAACGTATCTGCAACTCTGAAAGCGATACCGCCTTCTCGTTTTCCTTCAACATTTTGTAGGTCAGACTCGTATAAACAGCCATAACAATCAGAGAACCAAGAGCTGAAGCGCCACTAATTAAGAGAAGAAATCTATCCATGTAGTTAGTTGACTCCTTTTTGGGAGATATTTCTTGTGCGTTCAAGTTTAGAGCGGATTATCTTCTGATATCAAGCGCAGCGAGTTCTATAAGGCCGTTACACCTTCTGAATAGGCCCTGGGTACTTCGCCACCATTGGATCCACGGTAAGCAGAGTAATTCCCTCGGAGAGTGCCTGCGCAACCAGAATCCGATCGAACGGATCCTTGTGATGCGCCGGGAGCGCATCCAGTTCCAGGACATGCGCGCTCGTAATCGCAAGCTCACGATACCCATTGTCCAGCAGGCCACGCCGAAGCAGACGCGGTTCCACTTTGAAATCTGCTCGCCCAAGATTCCGTTTGATCGCAATCTCCCACAGGCTTGCCGCACTGAATAGAAGCTCATTCCCGGGATCGGAGAGCAGTCTTCGCGCCTGCTTCGACAGCCGCTCAGGCTGTCCGGCAGCCCACAGCAACAGATGCGTATCGAGAAGATATTTCACTCCGCCGCTCCGAAGAGTTGCTCGATCTCACCCGCACCCATGCTGTCGAAATCCTTCGGCACATCGATCTCTCCGGACATAAACCCAAGCCGCTTCGCACGCTTCGGCATATCCAGCATTGTCACCTTCACCAATGGCCTTCCCGCCTTTGCAATCACGAATGGCTCCCCGCCCGCTGCCTTCTCCACCAACCGTGAAAGCTGCGTCTTCGCCTCATGTATATTTACCGTCTCCATTGATCCATCTCCCGTAGACTTAGTTCAGTAGACTTAGTCTATAGCCGCGTCATTGTCTCTGCAACTGCAATAGTGCCCAGCGTTCCTACAGCGCCTCTTTCATCCTGCGCCGGTATTGTTGAAATGCCTGGCGTCCCTCCGCGGTTAAACTCAGCAGCGTCTGCGGAATCTTGCCGCGATAGGTCTTCACCACCTCGATGTATCCCACCTCCTCCAGCCGCGAGAGATGGCTCGACAGAGTTCCCTTGTTCATCTCTGTCTCGTGCTGCAGATAGAGGAAGTCAGCCTGCTCCACAGCAGAGAGCAGCGCAACGATCATCAGCCGCCCCGGCTCGTGAATCACGCGGTCCAGTTCCGCAATCTTTTGTGTTGTCCGGTTCATTTCGCCGTCTCCGCCGCCGGTTGCGTATGACGCATGTAGAGCACGAAGCTGATCCCGCCGGAGATCAACATGATCGCGCCATAGACCGTGATGGTAAGTATCCATGCCCTGTAGTTTGCGGGAAGTGTGGTGAAGTCTGAAGTACTCCCCGCCACTACTCCGATCACTCCCGTTGGAAGCATCGCAATCACTACAGAGCAGATCGCCATCGCCGCTGCCACGGCCCATTTCCATCGAATTTCTCCGGCAATCTTATAGGCATAGGCACCGGCATAAAGCAGCCCCAGGAGAGCGGCGGGCGTCGTCATGCCCCAGTATGGACCGCCGATATTCCAGTGAGATCGGGCAGCGAAGGTGGCACACCATGCGGCCAGCAATGCCGTAGCGCAGCCGAGAACGAGCGCAGACAACCACGCGCTCTTTCTTTTGCGGTACTCCACGAATCCGGTGCGCGGATAGGTGATGTGCGTCTTGATCGCCTTGGTGCCGTAGTAGATGACAGCGATGATCAACCAAAACCACAACATTCCCCACCACCTGTGCCAGATGTAGTTTGCCGGGTTGCGTATCTGCAACCAGTCAAGCAACCCGCAACCCAGGCCGAATAATCCGAGGCCCAATTCGCCCACGCCATCGACGTTGTTATAGAGAACGGGCCGCCGCACTAGCTTTTCAATTTGGTCCACCTTCATCTCCTCCGGGTCGTTTTTCATTTACGAAAACCAGTTTGCACTGCCAACCTGAATCTGTCAATAGCTAATTTTCAGCAAGTGTCGCCACCACCCCCGAAGTTGTCATTCTCAGCGGGTACCCATTGAGAACCGTCATTCTGGCTCAGCCAGAATCTCCGTATTTCGTACTTGCACTTGCTCGCCTCTTCCCCAGCCAACGAAATCCACAGCTCATTGCAGGTGGAACCTCGTTTGGTACACGATATCCACGAGTATTTGATGAACAACCCGTGAACGCCCTTGCCTGTCGCGCGCGCAGCTTGCATACTCGCAACAGATGCATGGGAACGGTTCCCGTCGAGACCTACACGTGACCCGATACAGCCGTCAAGACGTCCTTCGAATCCTGCACCTGCGAGCGCGCCAGTTGACCGCGTGGGAGCAAGCAGGATTGATTCCCGCCAACGAAAATTACTCCTTTGAAGACCTCGCCCAGTTGCGCACTCTGCGCACGCTGCGTGCCACGCGCATCTCCGCCAAGAGCATCCGTGAGTCGGTCGAAGCCATGCGCCGCGCCGCCGGCATGGGCAACCCCTTCACCGAAGCCAGCGCGGTAGGCCGTGGCACTCACCTCAGCTTCCGCCACAACGGCGCGCTGGTCGATCCCGTCACCCGCCAGCTTGCCTTCGACTTCGAGGCCGGAACCAGGCGCCAGCTCAGCATCGTAGGCTCCGCCACGCACGCATCCTCGCCCGAGCCCGACGTGCAGGAGCTCTTTCAGCGCGCGGTACATCTCGAAGAGGTCCCCGCCACCATCTCCCAGGCCGCCGATCTCTATCGCCAGATCCTCGCCATGCGCCCGGCCTACGCCGCCGCGGCCATCAACCTCGGAACCATCCACTACAACCTGCGCGAGTTCACCCTGGCCGAACAGCTCTATCGCCGCGCCACCGAGGCCGACCCCGACTACGCCCTCGCCTTCTTCGATCTGGGCAATGTGCTCGACGAGATGAAGCGCCTCAACGACGCCATCGCCGCCTACCAGCGCGCCATCGCGCTCGTCCCGCAGTACGCCGACGCGCACTACAACCTCGCCCTCGCCTACGAGCGTCAGGGCCATCGCCGCCGTTCCCTGCGCCACTGGCTCACCTACGTCCGCCTGGACCCCGTCGGTCCCTGGGCCAACCACGCCAAGGCTCAGGCCAAGAGCATCCTCAGCAGCGAGCGCCTCTCCATCGTCAGCCGCGCCGGTCGCCTCGTGGCCGCGGGATAGAGCGCCACTTCCCTCCCTGAATCGTGCTCAGCATCCGCACTCATCCGCTCCCGGATTGTTCCAGCTCCCTCCGGGCCCAAGCAGCGCGTCGGCCGCCTTCGGCCCCCAGCTTCCGCGTTTGTACGCGTGCGCACGATCGTGTTTCTTCAGCACCGGATTGACCACCGCCCACGCAGCCTCCACCGCGTCCTGCCGTGTAAACAGCGCTCCATTGCCGCGCATGGCATCGCCCAGCAGCCGCTCGTAGGGCATCTCCTGCCCGGCCAACTCCTCGCACAGGAACAGCTCCTGCTGCTCCCCCACGAACTCCTTCCCCGGAGTCTTCACCCGCGTCGCCAGCGCGATGGCCGCGTCCGGCGACAGCCGGAAGCGCAGATAATTCGCCCGCCCATGCTTCGGCATCGAGTCGGCAAAGAGCCGCTGCGGCGCTGGCTTCAGCTCCACTAGGATCTCCGTCGCCGTCGTCGCCATGCACTTGCCGGAGCGCAAAAACCACGGCACGCCCGCCCATCGCCACGAGTCGATAGTGAGCCGCAGCGCGCAGAACGTCTCCACATCCGAGTCGCGCGCCACGTCAGCCTCCTTGCGATAGCCCGCGTACTGACCGCGCACCAGGTCCTCCGGCTTCAGCGGCAGCATCGCCTCAAAGACCTTGGCCTTCTCCGCCTGCACCGCTCCAAAGTCCCTGCTCGACGGCGCCTCCATCGCCAGCAGCGCCACAATCTGGAACAGGTGGTTCTCGATCACGTCCCGCAGGCAGCCTGCCGTCTCGTAGAATGCACCGCGCTTCTTCACACCGAAGTTCTCCGCCATCGTGATCTGCACGCTGGCCACATAATTGCGGTTCCAGATCGGCTCCAGGAAGGAGTTGGCGAACCGGTAGTACAGAATGTTCATGATCGCCTCCTTGCCCAGGAAGTGGT
>Ga0224555_1004190_pt1 | contig 13541 bp, 9 predicted proteins | sample 714S23034metaG_FD_180687 | JGI IMG/M metagenome (GOLD analysis project Ga0224555, IMG submission 180687) | Peat soil microbial communities from Stordalen Mire, Sweden - 717 S2 30-34 | ecosystem: Environmental > Terrestrial > Soil > Wetlands > Peat | place: Sweden: Norrbotten County, Stordalen...
GTCCATGGCGGTGATCCGCATCTGCGAAACTAAGGCCAAATATCGTATACTGATCAGGATCAGCAATCATAAGCCCAATGGGCAAGGAGAACACTGAATGATTGAGCAGAAATTGAGCGTGGCCTTCTATGGCCACACAAGACAGTACCACAATATCAAGGCTGAAATCGACGCCCAGATCAAGGATGTATTGGAGAGCGGTCAGTATGTGATGGGACCGGTCTGTAAGCGGTTTGAGCAGGAGTTGGCGGCGTTCCACGGCACCAAGTACGCCATCGGCGTGGGCAACGGCACGGATGCCATCTGGCTGGCGTTAGAGGCTCTCGGCGTGGGCCCCGGCGACGAAGTCATCACCCACACCAACACCTTCTTCGCCACTGCGGAAGCGGTCTGGCTGCGCCGGGCCACCCCCGTCTTCGTCGATTGCGATCCGAAAACCAAATGCATTGATCCTACCTTGATTGAGGCGGCCATCACGCCGAAAACCAAGGCAATCATTCCTGTGCATCTCTACGGGCAATGCGCCGACATGAAGGCCATCAAGAAGATCGCCGACAAGCACAAGCTCTATGTGATTGAAGACAATGCCCAGGGCATCGCGTCCGCCGGCGACGGTTTCCGCGTAGGCGAATTGAGCGATGCGGTCGCCACCAGCTTTATCATCCAGAAGAACCTGGGATGCTTTGGCGACGGCGGAGCAATCGTCACCAACAACTCTGAGATCGACCGCATCGTGCGCAAGCTGCGCAACCACGGATCGGACAAGCGTTCCTGCCACAGCGTCGGATACAACAGCCGTCTCGACGATCTGCAGGCCGGCGTGCTCAGCGCCAAGCTGAAGCACATCGACGAGTGGAGCGACCAGCGGCGCGCGTGGGCGGCTCGTTATACCAAGGCCCTGTCCGGTGTGAAGAACCTCACACTGCCTTATGAGACCCCCGGCTACCGTCACGTCTATCACCTTTACGTCGTCGAGACCAAGAATCCGGCGCTCCGTGACTCATTCCTGAAGTTCCTCAACGACGAGGGCATCGACGCAAAGGCTCACTATCCCATCGCAATCCACCAGCAAGAGGGATACCCCTGGGGCCATGAAGCCCGCATCGTAGGTTCGCTCACGAACTCGGAATACAACGCGGCCGCCTGCATTTCGCTGCCTATGTTCCCCGAACTGACCACCGAGGAAGTTGACTACACCATCGCCAAGGTCCTCGAGTGGGACGGGAGGACTCGGTGAGCAAGAAGTATCGGGTTGTGGTCGTAGGCATGGGCAAGCGAGGCATGCACCATGCCACGGCGTTTCAAGCCAACGGACGCTTTGAGGTTGTAGGGGTCTGCGATATCGACCCAACTCGTCTGGATGCGGCGGCGGCCAAGTTTGGCGCCGCCAAGGGCACGGACGCGCAGCAGTTGTGCGCGTCCCTCAAGCCTGACGTCTTCTGCTTTTGCACCCTCCCCAAACTTCGCACCCCCATGATCCAGGCGGGCATCGAAGGCGGGGCGCGGCTGATTGCCTTCGAGAAACCGGTGGCGCTGACTACCAAAGAGGGCTTCGAGGTAAAGCGCATGCTCGACGCGGCCAAGGTAAAGGCCGTGGTAAGCCATCAGCATCGCTACGGCGAGCACTACCGCAAGGTCAAGGAGATCATCGCCAGTGGCGCACTAGGGCGGGTCCATACCGTGTACGGCACGTCCACGGGCTGGATGACGCATATGCTCTCCCACCTGATCGATTACACGCGCTGGTACAACGCTGAGGCCCCAGCCCAGTGGGTGATGGCGCAGGCCGCAGGACGCGGCAAATTGACTGACAACCATCCTTCGCCGGATTACATTGCTGGGTTCGTCCAGTTCGCCAACGGCGTGCGTGGCGTGTATGAGTGCGGGGCAGGTGCGCCGGATATTCCGGAAGCCGACGCCTGGTGGCGCAAGTGCCGCATCGGCGCGCAGGGCACGGATGGCTACGCGGAAGTCATCACCGGCGGCGGCTGGCGCGCGGTCACAAAAGACGGTGCTTCTTCAGGACCGGGCAACATGAACTACGACCTCGATATGCCGCCTTATGTGCAAGAGATCGCCGACTGGCTCGACGACGACAGCAAGGTCCATTCCTGCAATTTCGACAGCGCCTATGCGGGCTTCGAAATCATGATGGCTCTCTGCCGCTCGGCCGCAACCGGCGGTCAGGTGACGCTTCCTCTAACCGGCGCAATGGATGAAATCGAACTGCTCAAGACTCATCTGGCCGACCGTCAAGTGCTGCTCTCGTCTCCGGTCAACGCAAAGGAATACGGAGTGGCCTAGCAACTTTGACCTTTCAACTCAAGCGAGGAATCTGCTTCATGTAGGTTCCTCGCCTTTTTTGCGTTCAAATCATTGCCATCAAGTGCTGGCAGGCTTACCTGCAAAATGAGCTTCAATCTCTTCCAGGGTCAGGCCTTTGGTCTCAGGCAGCCAGAATGCCGCCACCAGGAAGTAAATCACCGTGAAGCTAGCGAACAGAAAGAAGATCGAGGAGTACCCATACCTACCCACAAAGGGAAGAAAAATCCCCGCCAGCGTGGTAGACACTAACTGATTGATCGTCAGCGCGACACTCATTCCATTCGACCGGATGCGCGTCGGCATCAACTCCGACAGGGCAAGCCAGACGCACACACCGGGGCCAAGCGCAAAAAATGCCCTGAACACATATAACCAGAAAGCGACCCGCCAGCCGTGGCCGGCATCCGGCACCCGGCCGACCATGGCCTTCCCTATCTTCAGTGGCGCGGTCCGGGCCGCTTTCAAGTCGGCAAATGGATTCTTGAAAAACGCTTCCACCTTGTTCGCGGGAACGCAGCTTGCGCGCGTCATCTTCAGGGGAACAGGCGCCGGGTCGCCGGAGCGCACATAAGTGGTTGAGGCCGTAAAGTCTCCGTAAGAGTAGGTGATTGCAAGTGACGCCCGACCGCTGCCGATATCGTTTCCCGAATATCCTTCCGCAGCCAGCAGCCTTGCCGCTTCAGCCCGATCGAAGTGCAGAGTCAGTTCCTGGCTCTTGCCCACCATGGCCTGAACCTGGCTGCGGCAATCCACGCTCTGCTTTTCCACTCCAAGAAACAGCACCCCGACCGCAACCAGAGAAACAATGATTCCGCTGGTCCCCAGAACCAGCAGGAACTTGCGCCCCTTGCGATCGACCAGCGCCACCCCAACCATGGTCATGACGAAGTTCACCACCGTAAAGATCACATAGCCCCAGTGCGCCTGCAGATCGGAGAGCCCGCTTTGCAGAAGAATGCTGGTGTTATAACCGAGGATCGAATTAACGCCGGTAGCCGTGTTGCAAAAGAGGATGATGCAGGCCAGCAGAAATGGAATTACGTACTTTCGGCGCAAGAGAGATTCCTTGATCCGTTGCCCTGCTATATACCCGAAATTGTTCCGTGCTTCGGCGATCTGCGCCGCTTCCATCTCCTTCAATTCGAGCTCGGCCTGTTCCGCACTTCGGGAGCGAAGCAGCGCCGCATGCGCCAGTTCCCTCTTCCCCTTCTTGAAAAGCCATCGCGGAGACTCACTCACAAACAGGCTGCCGGCCACGAACAGCAAGCCCGGCGGGAGTGAAGCCCAGAAGATGCTCCGCCAGGCCTGGTCCTTGAAGGCGAAGAGGGCTGCGGCGTCGGCGGTCAAGGCCACTGCGGTTACGCGGTAACTGAAGTAGATGCCGGCCGCGGCTGCCACAACGTAGCCAAGCGTAAGCAGCCATTGGAAGAAACCGGTTCCTTTGCCTCGATTGGATGCGGTTAGGCACTCGGCCAAATACAGCGGAATCACCACTCCAATCAATCCGCCGCTGACCCCTTGCAACAGCCGTCCCATGATCAATGCCCCATAGCCGTGCGAAAGGGCAATCATCGGAATGCTCACGATAAACGCCACGCCGCTCAGGATCATCACCGGCTTGCGGCCTAACCAGTCGACAAGCAACCCCGCAAACAAAGTCGATATCACGCTCCCCAGCAGGACAGCCGCCACGATCACAGAAAGCTGTGCCGCAGTCAGTCCCGAGGTCGCTTCCAGGTAGGGTAATGCGCCGCCGATGATTCCTATATCAATTCCATACAGCAGGCCACCCAGGCCGGCCACCAACATGAGTAATTGGTTATAGCCGTGCGTGGCTTTTGCGCTGCCAGGTGCAAGCGCCGCTATGGAACGGAGGTCAGCCATAAGAGTATTGCGTGTAATCAGTCTATATGATCGCGTTTGAAACGAAGCACGCTCATTCCCTAACTGAAATGAGTTGGAATCTCACCGCGATCGCTTTGGCGCATTCGTCCCGCGCATCCCGGTGAGACCCCATTCACTTGTCCTTATGCCTTTGTGAATCTGCCGGAGTCACAGTTGGAGGCGAACCTTCCATCGTGTCAGAATGGCGGAGATTGCGATAATCCCGGCAGTGAATGCCACTGCCTGAATCACTCCCGGCCATCCGTAGTTCCACCGACCGATAAGAACCTCTCTGCCAAACACGGCGCTGCACAAGAATGGAAGCAGATAGGTCAGGAGTGTGTTGGATCCGGCAGGCTTGGCTACCAAAGCCCAGCGGACTCGCTTTTGCACATCACACACCCAATAGAGAACAAGGAAAGCACAGATAGCCGCGCCCGAGCAGACAAGGCACCACGTCGGGGTCGCCCGCACTTTTGAAATGCCGAGCGGGGCCAACAGCCAGCCAGCCACAAACAGCGCGGCCGCGAAGCTCAGCGCCCATATCGTCTTTTGCCTGCGAGTGCTGGCGAAGGCATCGCTCAGGAACAGCAATGAAGTTATAATGCCCGCCATCACAATGGATTGGCCGGCGCCCGTCTTGAAAGGCCATATATAATTCGGCAGTCTGTGAGTAAATGTGAGCCAGTGAGCTGCGGAGAAGACATTCAACGCGGTTAAGCCGATGAACCATCCAACCTGCATCCATCGCCAGCGCCGGGTCGGAATGTAGAGAATGCAGACGCTCAGATAAGCCCACCCGATAAGTCCCAGGATCTCCCAGTAGGACGTGTCGATCCAGGCAACGTGGCCGCCCGGAGCAAGTCGTCTGAAGATGGCTAACATGGCCACCAGCAAGACCAGGCCTGCAATCTTCAGTGTCCTGAACAGGCCCTTGTACTTAGGCGAATTTGGATAACTGATCCAGAAGAAAATGGCCCCCACCAGCGCGAGTAGTGTCCAGGCATCAGCACCAATGTGCATCAATTGCGGATCGACTTTCTCTCGGTTTGCCAGAATCAAGCCTAGGACCATGAGCCCCACAGACCGGGTGGCGACGTGCACCCACAGACCCCACTCTGAATCTCCCTTGGAGAGCCTGTGCTGAATGGCCAGGGGCAAGGACATGCCCACGATAAATAGAAAAAATGGGAAAACCATATCGACGTAGGTCATCCCATTCACATCGGCCGGCATATGACGGGTCCACCAAGGCAAGCCGTTCATTTCCCCGAGCTGATTCACAAAGATCATGACCAGCATCGTCAAGCCTCTGAAAATGTCGATAGAAGCGATTCTTGCCGGTCTGGAAATCGAAACCTCGCCATAACGCGCCTCAACTTGAGGGTGATTGTCGGACGGCAACTCTTTTGGGGTAACCATGATGCGTCAGCAGTCTCCTTGCGGCAATTTCATCCATATCTCATCAACGCACAAACGAGCCGCGTAGGCCATACTCTCGCCTTGGCCAATGCTCCCATTAGCCGTATTGTGGTCACTAAGTCTACAGTTCGGATGATGCTACATGACTCAACAGGATATGTCAACAGCCGGTTTGCTGAGATTACGGTTCTGCATAAGTTGCTTGCAATCAATAGCTTGAAATTCCGCTGAGCAGCATCGCCCACTTTGGCCGCCAAATCTTGAGAATGGCCCTTGCGCAATTGTTGTCCCGCATATCCTCGACAAATTAGCCGAGAAACTTTCTTGACAACCTCTTGGAAAATAAAGACAATGGGCATAACGTCTACAATATAGGCATCCTAACCAGAATACGGGAACTGCTAAGATGAGACAGAACGCAGCCATGGATCACCACACCGAGTTTCCATCCCGCATCTTTTATGGCTGGTGGATTGTGGTGGCTGCCTTTCTGAATCTGTTCTTTTCCGTTGGAATCATCTTTTACGGGTTTCCTGTTTTTTATCCTGCTTTCGTGTCCTCGCTGGGGTTTACGCGGGCCCAGGTCGGCCAGGGATTTCTAATTGGCTTCCTGGTGGTTGGCATCCCCTTCGGTTTGCTGGCTGGAGTGCTGATCGATTGGATCGGCGCTCGCTGGGTCATCCTTTCCGGAGTTGGCTTCATCGGTATTCCCCTTCTACTTATGGGCTTTATGACCCACTTTTGGCAATATGAAATCCTGTGCATCGTAGAGGTCGTCGGCTACGCACTGGCTGGTCCCATCGCCAATCAAGTCCTGATTGCCCAATGGTTTAGCGCGAGACGCGGGCAAGCGATGGGTTACGCATACCTGGGGCTAGGCCTCGGCGGAGTGGTTTCCCCAACGCTGGCCAATTCTCTGATCCGCGCTTTTGGTTGGCGTCATGCCATCGAAGTGATGGGCATGGCCGTTCTGGTGGTACTGTTTCCAGTGGGACTCTGGCTCACACGCTCCACCCCAGCTGAGATGGGCCTCCTGCCGGATGGATTGGGTACAGTTCGCTCAGAAACTGCCCCGGCCATCGAACCCGCAACCATCGGAGTAACGGCAGCGATCCGTTCAGCCAACTTCTGGCTCATCCTGCTCGGGGCCACGCTTGTCATCGGCGCCATTAACGCCGTAATCCAACACTTCATTCTCTTCCTGAAGGATCAAGGTTATTCAACGGCGACTGCCTCTCACTATATGTCGGCGCTATTGGCGGCCAGCCTCGGTGGCAGGATTTTGGTAGGTTATGTTGCTGACCGCTTCAAAAAGAAGAACACCATGGCCCTGTTCTATTTCTTGCTCGGCGTCTCGATACCACTGCTGTTTATTGCGCATCAGCCGCTCATCGCATGGGCATTTGCGGTGGCATTCGGCTTTTCCATGGGTGCCGATTACATGCTCATTCCATTAGTTACCGCCGAATGCTTCGGCATCGGTTCCCTGGCCAAACTCCTGGCTCTCATCATCATGGGATACTCCGTCGGTCAATGGATGGCCCCGTGGGCGGCAGGAAGAATCTTTGACGTTTACCACAGTTACAACTTGGCATGGGGAATCATGACCGTCGCGGCCGTTCTGGGAGCGGGAGCGATCTATGCCGTGTCTGTCCCGTCTGGCAAAGGATTGCCAGTGAAAGCGAATTTGCTCGGCCAGGATATTACGAGTGTGTGAGAAAGTTGACCGTTGTATGGATGAGTAGCAGCAAATAGGGCCCAGGAACTCGATAAGCCAAGCTTAATCGCGCGCCTGATTTTACAAGAATCGAGGAAAACCAAGTGGCACAGTCGCCTGAAAAGCGCTCCATCCAGAACATCGAAGAGCTTGAAGATATTCTCAGCGAACCTACCGAGGCGGTTATCCATGCGATGGGCGCCCTCAAGGGCGATCTCTTGATTCTCGGCGTCGGCGGAAAAATGGGACCAACTCTCGCCCGCATGGCGAAACGTGCGTCTGACCTGGCCGGCATAGCTAGGCGTGTTATCGGTGTCTCGAGGTTCTCTGCTTCATCCAAACTAGAAGAACGGTTGCATTCCTGGGGCGTGGAGACCCATCGCAGCGATCTGCTGGATGCGAAATCCTATGCGCAGCTGCCGGATGCTCCAAATCTCGTCTTCATGGCGGGTATGAAGTTTGGATCGACTGGGCAGGAGTCGCTTACCTGGGCAATGAATACGTTTGTGCCTGGGCTTGTGAGTGAACGGTACCGTAACAGCCGCATCGCGATTTTTTCTACAGGGAACGTCTATGGCCTTTCCCCCGTAAGTCGCGGTGGCTCGGTGGAAGGTGATCCGCTCCATCCTGTTGGAGAATACGCACTGAGTTGCCTCGGAAGAGAGAGAATATTTGAGCACTTCAGCCGTGCTTATCAGATTCCAATGTCCATAATCCGGCTCAACTACGCTACTGAACTGCGCTATGGAGTTCTCTTGGATATAGCGCGGAAAGTATTTTCGGGGCAGGCCATCTCTTTGGAAATGGGACATCTCAACGCCATCTGGCAGGCGGATGCCGCGGTAATGAGCTTGCAGACCTTGAGTTATGCGTCAACGCCTCCCTTCGTAATCAACATCTCTGGTCCGGAACTGCTCAGCGTCGCGCAGATCGCCAGGCAGTTTGGCGAACTGCTCAAAAAGCCGGTGCGCTTTGAAGGCGCGGAGTCGCCGGATGCTCTTTTGAATAACGCCCGGAAAGCCTTTCAGCTCTTCGGGAATCCACAGGTCGGCATCGATCGGATGTTGCCCTTGATTGCAGACTGGGTTGCAAGAGGTGGAGAAACATTGGAGAAACCCACGCATTTTGAAAACCGAGCTGGTGATTTTTAGAGAAGGAAGAAATGAATCATAAACTCGATGCAAGAATTAGCCAGGAAATTGCTCGTGGAGTAGCTATTCCTGCGCACCCTCTGGCCCTAACCGCGGAGCGGCGCTTGGATGAAAGACGCCAAAGGGCTCTTACTCGCTACTATGTAGCCGCGGGCGCGGGCGGCTTGGCAGTTGGCGTTCATACCACGCAGTTTGCCATTCGAGATCCACGTATCGGACTCTTTGAACCGGTCTTGCAATTGGCGGCTGAAGAGATGAATCGGGCCGATCTCGCGCGTGCGGTGCCCCTGGTCCGGATCGCAGGAATTTGCGGAGATACTGCCCAGGCACTGCGAGAAGCGCGGTTGCTGTCCGATCTTGGGTATCATGCCGGGTTGCTGAGCTTGTCCGCCTTTACCGATGCGACCGATGCAACGCTGGTGCGCCATTGCCGCGCCATTGCCGAAGTCATCCCGGTCGTCGGATTTTACTTGCAATCCTCCGTTGGCGGATGCGTACTATCCTCCCGCTTTTGGCGCGAATTCGTTGAAATCGAAAATGTGGTCGCAATCAAGATTGCGCCTTTTGATCGCTACCAGACGCTCAATGTGATGAGGGCAGTATGCGAATCCAAACGACAGATCCCCCTCTACACGGGAAACGATGACAACATCGTCATGGATCTTCTGACACCCTATGTTTTCCCTGTAGACGGCAAGCAGCGGGAACTCCACATGACCGGCGGCCTGCTGGGCCACTGGGCAGTCTGGACGCGGGGCGCCGTTGAGCTATTTCACCAGTGCCAGAAGACCGCTTGCAACACGAACTGTGTGCCACTTACGTTTCTGCAAAGAAGCGTCGAAGTCACCGATGCAAATGCGGCGTTCTTTGACGCCGCGAATCAGTTCGCCGGTTGCATTGCCGGGCTTCATGAAGTGCTGCGACGGCAAGGATTGCTCGAAGGAATATGGTGCCTTGATCCCGATGAAACTCTTAGCCCTGGGCAGAAAGAGGAGATTGACCGGGTGTATGCAGCCTATCCACACCTCAATGACGATGAGTTTGTTCGGCAGGGATTGGATGAGTGGCTTACGCCATAGCAAATCCTGTAGTCCTAAATCTGCCGGCGTGATAGGATTGCGCATAGATTTTCAAGCTCGCGCAGTCTCCTCAAATGCGCCTGAATCACACTTGGGAGCTGGATAACTTGCTTAACAGAATTCATTCTCTCGATCGTCGCACATTTGTGCAGGTTGTCGGCGCTGCCTGTGTTTCCAGCGTCCTTCAGCCCGCATTCACCCAGACAACATCGAATGGTTCAATTCCAGGTCCTTTGCCTCTGCGCTTGGGTGTTGTGTTATGGATTGCGGAAGGCAGATCGATCGAAGAAGCTATTCAAGACGTGCAAGCCATGGGCCTTCAAACCTGCCAGGTTGGCTTCGAACATCTGACTGTCGATGTTACTAAACCTCTGAAGCAAGCATTGGCCAAATATGGCGTGGAAGCGACTGCACTTTCCGAACACGGCCCAGGGCGCAGGATATTTAACTTTTATGACGGTCCGGAAACTATTGGGATTGTCCCGCCGGCCACTCGCGACGCCCGCATTCGCAATTTACAACTAGCGGCCGATATCGCCAGCGAATGCGGCATCCCGGCAATTCATACCCATTGCGGATTCATTCCTGAAAATCCCAACGATCCCCTATATGCGGAGGCAGTGGCAGCAATGAAGAAGATTGCCGGCTATTGCAAAGAGCGCGGGCGGTTGTTTCTTTGCGAAACAGGCGAAGAAACGCCCGTTACCTTGCTGCGGCTGATTGAGGACGTGGGCCTTGATAACGTCTTTGTGAATCTGGACGGTGCCAACCTGATTATGTACGGAAATGGAAATCCCGTAGACGCCATGGATGTTATTGGGCATCTGGTGCGCGGGATTCATGCCAAAGACGGATTGTTTCCCACAGATGCAAGGAATTTGGGGAAGGAAACGATAATGGGTCAGGGAAAGGTCGATTTCCCGGCCGTTTTTCAGCGACTAAAACAGATTAATTACAAGGGCCCGATAACGATTGAGCGTGAAACGCAAGGAGCACAGCGGAGAGAGGATATTCGCCAGTCAAAGGCATTTCTTGAAAACCTGATCCGGAAAACATTCAGCTAGCAGCCTGAAACACAAACACCTCTATCAAATCCTAAGCGGCTGATTGGCGAGGTTGATGTGCGGAATGAAGCACCATAGCTAAGGAGAAGACAAAGATATGAATCGCAGGCATTTGCTTCAGGGACTTTCACTCAGCCTGTTATCGGGTAAACTATTGCATACATCGCCGTTGCATAGCCAATTATCGGCGGATACGCAGAGTTCCGCAAACGCCAGTGACCGCATGGCTGCGCCTGAGAGAACATTCATTTTTGGAAACTCTAGCCGCGACCTCGGCGAATTCAAGGCCTTTGCGCAGGTAGCCAGCCGGCTGAAGCCTTATGGAGATGTCCAGATCCAGATCGGCGAACTTGCGGATAAGAGTTGGTATGAAATGCCTTCCGCCAAGAGCCCGTGGCACGAATATGCCAATGAGTTCTCTTGCATGTCAAAGTTCTTTCCTCATCCCAAAATTGCCCCGTTCATCCCGGCAGATTGGGTTGCGAAAAATCGTGAACTGATGTTCGCAAAAGCGGAAATACTCCGGCAACTTGGACTAAATGCCGCATTCTACGGCGACGAAACCCATTTCCTCCCTGAAGCCTTTTTTGAGCAATATCCCCACCTGCGAGGTCCGCGGGTCGACCATCCGCGTCGCAGCACTCGGCAGGAGTTTGCCTGGTGCGTGGATCTCGAAGAGACGCGTGAAATGATCGCGTGGATGACTACGGAACTGAAACGTCACGTTCCTGAAATCAAAACAATCGGCAGCTATAACAATGACTCCGGAGGCGGTCTTTGCTGGGCTGCGGCCCTGTACACCGGGCCCAATGGACCGAGTCACTGCGAACACCGCAACATCGGACTTCGCGTTAGAGAATTTATGGAGGCAATCCACAAGGGTGCGCTAAAAGGCGGCGGAGATGTTGCCGTCAGAGTGAGTGGCTACTTCTGGAAAGATGAAGTTCCGCTTATCCAGCAAATGCTGCCGCCAAATACCTGCCTTGAGGGTGGGCGCGATGCCACTTCCATTGGTATTGGAAGCCTACTGAACCAGACCTACCCGGTAAAAGGCCTTCTTGATCCTGTCGCCCTTCTTTCTACTCTCGATAAACTCACAAATCCGGCGGTGAAGATCATCTCCATCGGCACCAGTGAGTGGTATGACCGCGCTGAAGAATCCTTGCCAACTGTGGAGAAGCTCGTTGAAATTCAGCAGGACTGCCTCATCGAACCGACATACGGATTCGTCTCACGGTTCGATAAGCTTCATAAACTGGCTTTGCGTTGGGGCGGCAAGCAGAACGCGGACGCCGTTGCCGAAGCACTGAGTGATATGAATGAGGCTTTTCTCCTGAAGGACGCTGTTGCTCCGCAATATAGCAATTTCTACTGTTATGTTTCCACACGCTATATCACACGGCCTCTACTGTTCAAGCCGGATGTATTAGCTCCCGAAGAGGAATCCTATTTTCTGCCATATGTGTTCAATATATCTGAATCGGAAGCACGCAATGATTATGCCGACATGCACGGCGGACGAATAACCGGGCCGGCCGTGTGGGATGACGCCGGGTTGCAGAACGCCTTCGCGCGGGCACTTCATGCTGCTCAACTTCTGGAAGGCGTGACTGAGGCACCGTCGCAAAAATGGCTGAAGCAATCGGCGCTCTCTCTGCGGATGTGGGTAAGCGGCGTGCGATCCATGAACAATTTCTACTTCGGCCAGCTAATTCGAGACCGCAGTGCGGCGGCGATAGCCAAAGGGCCGCATACTCCATCGAAACAATTTAATTGGACAGGCGATAGCGACTATTTGGAGTGGAACAAAATCCAGCGGGACGAGTTTGACAATACAAATGAACTCATCGATCTGTTGCAGAATGGCGGCCTTGATTTGATTGCCCGCGCCAGAACCAAGAGGTATGAAGATACGTTCCTGTTGGGTCCGGATATCGTCGCGGCTCTCCACGAAAAGGCTCGCCTTATGCAACGCGAATGGCTGGACGTAGATAAGTATCTAACCTCGCCCCTTAAGTAACTGGCCTACCAGGTAATTGAGTAGCCCCGTGGATTTGAATCGTGGATTGCTTTATCTTTAAGCTTCATCCCCGTGGCGCGGAATTCAACGAGCTAGCCAAAGAGGCCTTTCCAGATGGTGTTGGCATTCCCGGCTAGAAAGTATAATCGCACCGTCCATCCCCGGCATGTGTGCCAGAGATGGACGGTGCGAATCAATCTAATTTAGCCTTTATGTAAAATTCAGCTTCCTCCTAAGCGGTTCTATTGCGCCTTGTAGGTATAGTCGGCAGCGCTCCAGACTCCGTTGATGAGCCAATAGAGCCGGACATATACTTTCGAAACGTTGGTTGGCAGCCCGCTTACGGTCTCGGAAGTTGCTGTCACAGCGCCTGAGTTATACACGTTGTGCGAGCCCAAACCCGTGGTACCCACGAAGAGTTGGAAGCTCTTGGCGGTGTTGCCGGGATTCCACGAGAAGCTCACGCTGGTTCCGGACAGTGTGGTCCCCGGAGTGGGAGTGGTGAGCGCTGCCGGCGCCGGCGAGCCCGACGCCTTATAGGTGTAGTCGGCCGTACTCCAGGTGCTGCCGATGAGCCAATAGAGCCGGACGTACACTGTCTCCCCGTTGGATGGCAGCCCGCTCACGCCCTCGGAATCGACCTTCACAGGACCCGAGTTATACACGTCATGCGAACCCACACCCGTGGTGCCCACAAAGAGTTGGAAGAGGGTTGCGGTGTTGCCGGGAGTCCAAGTGAAGTTCACGCTGGTACCGGACAGTTGGCTGCTCGGAGCGGGCATAGTGAGCGCTGCCGGCGTCTGCGCGCCATATGCCTTGTAAGTGTAGTCGACATTGCTCCAGGTTCCATTAATGTACCAATAAAACCTGACGTACACT
>Ga0224555_1004193_pt1 | contig 13535 bp, 11 predicted proteins | sample 714S23034metaG_FD_180687 | JGI IMG/M metagenome (GOLD analysis project Ga0224555, IMG submission 180687) | Peat soil microbial communities from Stordalen Mire, Sweden - 717 S2 30-34 | ecosystem: Environmental > Terrestrial > Soil > Wetlands > Peat | place: Sweden: Norrbotten County, Stordalen...
CAACGTCATTGCCGACAAGTACGACGACGCCTCAGTCCTGTTCGCCGACATCGCCGGCTTCACCGAACGGGCCAGTGATATGCCGCCGGACGAGCTGATCCGATTCCTGGACCGGCTCTACGGCGACTTCGACGCACTGGTGGACAAGCGCGGATTGGAGAAAATCAAGGTCACCGGCGACTCCTACATGGTCGTCAGCGGCGTCCCTGAGCCACGGGCCGATCACGTGGAGGCGCTGGCCTCGCTTGCGCTCGACATGGCCGCCGCGGCAAACCGACTGAAGGATTCGCGGGGCAATGCGGTGCCGTTGCGAATCGGGCTGGCCAGCGGCCCCGTCGTCGCGGGGGTGGTGGGTTCTCGCCGGTTCTTCTATGACGTGTGGGGCGACGCCGTCAATGTCGCATCCCGGATGGAGTCCACCGACTCGGTGGGGCGGATCCAAGTGCCCGAGGTTGTCTACCAACGGCTGAAAAACGACTTCGTGCTACAAGAGCGGGGTGCCGTCGAAGTCAAGGGGAAAGGCCGCATGCGCACCTGGTATCTCGTTGGCCGCAAACCGGACACCGGGTATGGCGGTGTGCGTGCCGAGGCGCCACAGGCAGCCGGTGTCTGACTCGTAACGCAAACGTCCCACCGCAATAGCCGTTTGTGGGAAACTTCGCGAATGGAAACCACTGCTGTTCCAAGGTTGTTGCCGCATCTGTGGAAATCGACACTGATATCCGGGCTTCTGGCGCTGGCGCTGGGGGTCCTGGTGCTGGTCTTGCCCGGAGACTCCATCGTCATAGCGGCTGTGTTATTCGGCCTCTACCTGCTGGTCACCGGTGCTGCACAAGTTGTCTTCGCGTTCAGTCTGCATGTCTCCGCCGGCGGACGAGTGCTGTTGTTCATCAGCGGCGCAGCCTCGCTGGTGTTGGCGGTACTGTGCTTCCGGCATTTCGGTCAAGGCTATGCGATTCTCCTGCTGGCCATCTGGATTGGTGTCGGCTTCATCTTTCGTGGTGTGGCAACATCGATCTCGGCCATCAGCGATCCTCACCTGCCCGGTCGCGGCTGGCAGATATTCCTGGGTGTGATCAGCCTTCTGGCGGGCATTGTGCTGATCGCATCGCCCTTCGAATCGCTGGCGATCCTGACGCTCATCGTCGGCATCTGGCTGATTGTCATCGGCGTATTCGAGATCGTGTCGTCGTTCGGCATCCGCAATGCCTCCAGGAGGGTGGATAAGGCCCTTGCCGGGGGGCCGCCGAGCGCGGTCTGACCCTGGCCTAATTAGTGATCAACGGGATACATTCATAGAAATGGCTTTCTACTACGCTGCGTCGTAGTGTTGAGTCCCGTTGGCGGGAGCTGACAGATGAATGTCGTCGATGTGTCGCGGTGGCAGTTCGGTATCACCACCGTCTACCACTTCATCTTCGTGCCGCTCACCATCGGTCTGGCGCCGTTGATCGCCGTCATGCAGACGGTGTGGGTCGTCACCGACAACGTTGCGTGGTATCGACTGACCAAGTTCTTCGGGAAGCTGTTCCTGATCAACTTCGCGCTCGGCGTTGCCACCGGCATCGTGCAGGAATTCCAGTTCGGGATGAATTGGAGTGAGTACTCACGCTTCGTCGGCGACGTGTTCGGCGCTCCGCTGGCCATGGAAGGCTTGGCCGCGTTCTTCTTCGAATCCACCTTCCTCGGATTGTGGATCTTCGGTTGGAGCCGACTCCCCCGCCTCGTCCACCTGGCCTGCATCTGGATCGTCGCCTTCGCGGTCAACCTGTCCGCGTTCTTCATCATCGCGGCGAACTCCTTCATGCAGCACCCGGTCGGCGCCCACTACAATCCGAAAACCGGACGGGCCGAGCTGACCAGCATCGTGGCTTTGCTGACCAATAACTTTGCCCGAGCAGCGGTTTCACACGCCATCGCCGGCTCGTTGCTGACCGGCGGGACGTTCATCGCCGCGGTATGCGCGTGGTGGATGGTCCGCTCGCACCGGGGATCCGGCGACGACGATGCCCGGACCATGTATCGCCCGGCGACAATCCTGGGTTGTCTGGTCGCGCTTACGGCGGCGGTCGGGTTGTTCTTCACCGGGGACGCCCAGGGCAAGCTGATGTTCCACCAGCAGCCAATGAAGATGGCGTCGGCTGAATCGTTGTGCGACACGCAAACCGACCCGGACTTCTCCATCCTGACCGTCGGCAGGCAGAACAACTGTGACAGCCTGACCCGCGTCCTCGAGGTGCCGTATGTGCTGCCGTTCTTGGCCGAAGGCCGATTCCACGACGTAAAGCTGCAAGGTGTGCGCGATATACAGCGTGACTACCAACACCGATTCGGCGCGGGCGACTACCGACCCAACCTCTTCGTCACCTACTGGTCGTTCCGCGCGATGATCGGATTCCTCTTGGTCCCAGTGTTGTTCGCACTGGTCGCACTTTGGGTCACCCGCGGCAGTCGGGTTCCCGATAAGCGGTGGTTTTCCTGGCTGGCGCTGCTGACCCTCCCCACCCCGTTCCTGGCTAACAGCGCCGGTTGGGTCTTTACCGAGATGGGCCGCCAGCCCTGGGTCGTCGTCCCCAATCCGACCGGCGACCAGCAGGTCCGCCTGACCGTCACCGAAGGCGTTTCCAGCCACGCGCCCGGCATGGTGGTCACCTCACTGGTGTTGTTCACCCTGGTGTACGGCGTGCTTGCGGTCATCTGGTTCAGCCTGTTGAAACGCTATGTCGTTGAAGGGCCCCAGGAACACGACGCAGAACCGGCGCCGCCGACCCCACCCGGCGCAGACGAGGTCGCGCCGCTGTCATTCGCCTATTGACGGCTGCTAACCGACAGGAAGGAGCTTTCCGGTGGCACTTCAGCAACTGTGGTTCGGTGTCCTCGCGGTGCTGTTCCTCGGCTTTCTCATTCTCGAAGGCTTCGATTTCGGTGTCGGCATGCTGATGGAGCCATTGGCGCGGGTCGGCAGCGGCGATCGCGAGTTACACCGCCGTGCGGTGCTCAACACCATCGGCCCGGTGTGGGACGGCAACGAGGTCTGGCTGCTCACTGCCGGCGGGGCGATGTTCGCCGCCTACCCCGGGATGTATGCCACCGTGTTCTCTTCGCTCTATCTGCCACTGTTGGCGATCCTGTTCGGCATGATCGTTCGCGCGGTATCCATCGAATGGCGCGGCAAGATCGACGACCCAAAGTGGCGGCGCTGGGCCGATCTCGGCATCGCGGCCGGATCCTGGCTTCCTGCGGTGCTATGGGGGGTAGCCTTCGCCATCTTGGTCCGCGGTCTTCCGGTGGACGCCAAGCATCAGGTCCATCTCGGCGTCACCGATGTGCTGAACGCTTACACGCTGCTGGGCGGCGTGGCCACCTGCGGGCTGTTCCTGCTCTACGGCGCGATTTTCGTCGCGCTGAAAACGTCCGGCCCGGTCCGCGACGACGCGTTGCGGGTCGCGGTTTGGCTGTCGCTGCCGGTTACCGCACTGGTAGCCGGGTTCGGGTTGTGGACGCAGCTGGGGTATGGCAAGACGTGGACTTGGCTGGTGCTGGCCGTTGCCGTTGTCGCCCAATTGGCCGCGGTTGCACTGGTATTCAGTCGCACGCACGAGGGCTGGGCCTTCCTGTGCACCGCCTTGGTGATCACGGCCGTCGTGGTGTTGCTGTTCGGTGCGCTGTATCCCAATCTGGTTCCCTCGACGCTCGACCCGCAGTGGAGCCTGACGATTGACAACGCGTCCTCTAGCCACTACACGTTGACGATCATGACATGGGCAGCTGCTATCTTCGCGCCGCTGGTGATCGCTTACCAAGGCTGGACGTATTGGGTTTTCCGGCAGCGGATTTCGGCTGACCGGATTCCACCGTCGATCGGCTTGGTGAGGCGAGCGCCCTGAGCAGGAGCGGCCGGGCTCCGCTGGATCCGCGACTATGGCGGACATCTGCGGTGTTGCGCCGTTTCCTGGCCGCGACAGTGGTCTGCGGTGTAGTGATCTCCGGTTGCGCGATCGCCTCGGCGATTCTGCTGGCGCACATCGCTTCCCGCGTCATCACCGACCCCGCGGCACGCACCTTGACGCAGTGGGTGCCGATGCTCTCGATTCTGCTGTCGGTGTGGGCGGTGCGCACCGTGGCGCACTGGGTTCAGGCACGGCTGGGCCAACACGGCGCCAGCGCGGTGATCGCCGATCTCAGCGGCCGGGTGCTCGCCGCCGTCACGGCCCAACAACCCCGACAACTGGCAGCCCAGCGTGACGATGCGGCCGCGGTGGTCACCCGCGGGCTCGATGCGTTGCGGCCCTATTTCACGGCTTACCTGCCGGCGTTGCTGCTGGCGGCGATCCTGACTCCGGTGAGCGCGGTCGTGCTTGGTCTCTACGACCTGAAATCAGCTGTCATCGTTGTGATCACGCTGCCGTTGATTCCGATCTTCATGGTGTTGATCGGCCTGGCGACCGCTGAGCGGTCCGCTGCGGCGCTGGCCGCTATGGCCACGCTGCAGGCCCGGCTGTTGGACCTGATCGCCGGAATTCCGACGTTACGGGCCCTCGGCCGCGCCGCCGGACCGGAGCATCGCATCACCGAGCTGGCCGCCGCCCATCGGCGCTCCGCGATGGCGACACTGCGGATCGCGTTCGTCTCAGCGCTGGTATTAGAACTTCTTGCCACCCTTGGCGTCGCCCTGGTCGCAGTCAGCATCGGCCTTCGTCTGGTTTTCGGCGAGATCAGCCTGAGCACCGGATTGACCGTGCTGTTGCTCGCGCCTGACGTCTACTGGCCACTGCGCCGCATCGGCGTGGAGTTCCATGCTGCCCAAGACGGCCGGGCTGCCGCCGACAAAGCGTTCGCACTGATCGAGGACCGCGCGGTCGCCGTCCCGGGTTCTCGAACGGTGTCGGCGGGCGGTGCCGCGATTGTTCTCGAGAAACTCAGTGTCGCGGGCCGCGACGGGTTCTGCCCGCATAACCTCAGCGCGGTGGTCCAGCCGGGCCAGCTGACGGTGCTCACCGGTGCGAACGGCGCGGGGAAAAGCACCGCACTGCAGGCCATTGCCGGGATCACCACGGCCACGTGCGGCCGCATCACGGTGGCCGGAATCGACCTCGCCGACCTCGAACCGACCGCGTGGTGGCGGCAGGTTTCCTGGCTGCCTCAGCGCCCGGTGCTCATCCCCGGGACCGTTGCCGAGAACCTGGCTCTGTTCGGAGTTCTCGCCGATACTGAAACCGCTTGCGCGGCAGCAGGGTTTGATGACGTCCTGGCAGAGTTGCCCGACGGTATGCGGACCGTCATCGGACGCGGTGGAGTCGGGCTGTCGCTGGGTCAGCGGCAACGCCTCGGCTTGGCCCGTGCGCTGGGGTCGCCGGCGCCGGTGCTGTTGCTCGACGAGCCCACCGCTCACCTGGATGCCGCGACCGAAGCTCGAGTGCTGCAGGCCATTGCCGAAAGGGCGCGCACCGGTGACACGGTGGTAATCGTCGGGCACCGCGAGCAGGTCGTCGGAATCGGAGATCACGTCGTCGAGGTGGCCGGAGCAAAAGATATCCAACATGCCGACGTCTGATCCCCTGCTGGCCGCGGTGCGGCTGTTACGCCCGCGGCTGCCACGCTTGCTGCTCGGCATTGCGCTCGGGGTGTTATCGCTGGGCAGTGCCCTGGCGCTGGCGGGGCTGTCGGCCTGGCTGATCACCCGCGCCTGGCAGATGCCGCCGGTGCTGGATCTGGCGATCGCGGTGGTGGCGGTACGCACGTTCGCGATTTCCCGTGGCGTGCTGCATTATTGCGAACGGCTGGTCACCCACGAGACTGCGTTGCGGGCCGCGGGCACCGCCAGGGCGCAGATCTATTCCCGCCTGGCGCACGGTCCCGCCGACGCCGCGACTCGCTTGCACAGCGGGGAGTTGGTCGCACGCGTCGGCGCTGATGTCGATCAGCTGGCCGATGTGCTGGTGCGCGCCCTGCTGCCGTTCGGCGTCGCGGCCGTGCTGGCGTTGGCGGCGACCGTCGTCGTCGGGGTTATCTCACTGCCGGCTGCGGCGATAGTCGCGATCTGCCTTCTGGTCGCCGGCATTCTCGCACCATGGTTGGCGTCGAAGGCGGCTGCCGCACAGGAAGTGGTTGCGCGCCAGCATCATTCCGCTCGCGATGTGTCAGCGATGCTGGCGCTGGAGCACGGGCCCGAGCTGCGAGTCGGCGGCAGGTTGCGCAGTGTCGTATTGGAGTCACAACGCCGGCAACGCGATTGGGGTGACGCCATCGACGCTGCGGCCCGACCGGCCGCGTTCGCGGCAGCCATTCCCACGGCGGCGATCGGGGTCAGCGTGCTGGGCGCCGTGGTGGCCGCAATTGGGCTGGCGGGCACGGTCGCACCCACTACGTTAGCCATCTTGATGCTGTTGCCGCTGTCGGCGTTCGAGGCGACGACTCCATTGCCCGCCGCTGCCATCCAGTTGACCCGGTCGCGGTTGGCGGCCCGACGCCTGCTCGACCTGACGTCGGCGAACAGCGCGGTGCCGGACGCGGAGCCTGAACTGACTTCGGCGACAGCGCCACCACGTCCATTACCAACCGAGCGGCTGCGGGCCCATGACGTGCTTGCTGCTCACCACGGTTCCAGGGTGCCGGCCGCGGCGGTGACGGTTGACCTGGCGCCAGGCGCCAGGCTGGCGGTCACCGGGCCCAGCGGGTCGGGTAAAACAACGCTGCTGATGACACTCGCCGGTCTGCTGGCGCCCTTGCGTGGCGAGGTCACCCTGGGCGGAACACCGCTGCACCTCATCCACGAACACGACCTACGCTGTGCTGTGAGCTTTTTCGCCGAAGACGCACACATCTTCGCGACCACCGTCCGGGATAACCTGCTGGTCGCGCGCGGCGACTGTGCTGACCGTGAACTTGCCGCCGCGCTGGGCCGGGTCGGCCTGGACGCCTGGCTGTCCGGTCTGCCAGATGGTCTGGACACGGTATTGTCTGCCGGCGCGCAGGCGCTGTCGGCAGGGCAGCGCAGGAGGCTGCTGCTGGCGCGAGCGGTCGTCTCGCCTGCGCGAATCGTGCTGCTCGACGAACCCACTGAACACCTCGACGCCGCTGACGCCGAACCCATTCTGCGCGGCCTCCTGAATCCGCGCGGTGGCCTGATAGCCGCAGAGCGGACTGTGGTGGTTGCTACTCACCACCTGGCCAACGACATCCGGTGTCCCGAACTACGCATCGGTGCCGGCAGGTACCCTGACTGAGGGTCGTTCACGCCGTCCGATTTAGAAAGCGAGCCATGACCGGATCTTCGGACACGCCGGACAGACGCGAAAACCCCCAGGGAACACCACAAACCGGGCCGCCGTATCCATACGGCTACCAATACCAGACCAGCCCATACCCCGGCGGCTACCCCCCGCCACCGCCGCAGCCCTATTACGGCTACCCGCCAACGCCGGTGGCGCCCAAAAACGGGCTCGGCATCGCCTCGCTGGTGCTGGCGGTTATCGCGCTTGTCAGTGTCGCGACCGTCTTCGCCCCCATCATTCTGGGCGTTGCCGCGGTGGTCATCGGGTTCTTTGGGCGCGGACGTGTCAAGCGCGGCACCGCCAACAATGCCGGAGTCGCGATCGCCGGCATCGTGCTGGGCGCCCTGGCGATCATTGTGGGGTTGGCGTTCATCCCGATATGGACGACGGTCTGGAAGGACGTCGGCGGCGGCGACTACATCGACTGCATGCAGAAAGCCGGCTCCAACCAATTCCAGCAACAACAGTGCGCCGATCAGTTTCGGCAAAACATCCAGGACCGGTTGAGCGTCACGTTGACGCCGACACCGGTCCCCTAGCCCGTCACAGACCGCGCCGACGCGGCGCGAATTCCAGCGACAGCAGCACGTAGATCAACGGGACCAGCTGCGTGAGTGACACCAGCGCGTAACGCCGTTCGCCCATCGAGTGGAATTTGCGCAGGTATCGATACAACGACTCAAGTGCGATCAACGGATCCAGCAGATGGATCGACCGGTAAACGATACTGTGCATCCGACCGCGGCGGGTTTCGTCGAAGATCTCCGGAAAAGCTGCGAAGGACAGTGACAGCCGTTGCGCACCAGCATGTTTGGCTGCGCTGATCATGTCCACGCTGAGTCGTTCATCGATCCCGTTGGGCGCCCCGCGGCGGCGCCAGGGCACTTCAAGGCTGATATCGCGGCCGCCGCCGGCGGTGGCATACCGGTGAAAGCCCTGTGCACGCCCGGATTTGTCCCTCGCGACTATCAGTTGTATCCCCGGGAGCCGGCCCTCCAGGACGCCGTCCAGGCTCATGCAGAATCCGCGATCGGTGTGAGCTCCGCTGGGCGACGCCCGCAGCACCTCGGTCAGCTCGGCCACCTGCCGGTCGTCGAGGTTCTGCTCGGCGAGGATCTCGGTAGTGATCCCGCAGTTGTGCGTGCGCTGGACGGCCTGGCGCACGTTGCGGAACCTGCGTCCGACCATCGTGAAATTCGCCACATCGATGACGACGTCCCGGCCGATCGGCACCGGTCGCAGCGATCGGCCCAGCACCGTCGGGTCGCTCCACAGTTGAAGGCGCCGTTCGCTGCACGCCAGCACCACGATTCGCCAGCCATGCGTGTGGCACAAGGCGGCGAACTCGGCGATCAGTTGGGGGAATTGCGTCTCGTCACCAACGGGGTCACCGCTGACGACCGCGAAGCCGATACGCGTGCGGTACGCCAGCGCCGCCGCGCCGTCCGCGCTGAACAGGTAGCACTTGCCCGACTGCATGGCGAACGGCGCCAGCGGGTCGCCGCTGGTGGCGTTGATCAATACCCACACGCGAGCAAGGTCGCCGGGCTGTCGTCGAGCGGAGGTGGGCCACATCAGTGTCAGGCCGGACCCCGCGATCAGCGCATCGCCGAGCAGATCGAAAGACAGTACGTGCGCGGCAATCCCGGCAAACACGGCCGCGGCCGCGGCGATCGCGTGCCGAGCGGTGACCGGGCGACCCAGGAAGACACCCCGCGCGACCAACGCGACCGCGGCCAGCACCGTCAACGACCATTCCAGCCGGCCCGTCGCATGCCAGCCCGCCCGGTCATGGCCACGCGCGATCACCGCGATCAACCAGCACGCGGCGCCGAGCAGCGCCAATGCGCCGATCCAACGCGCCGCAGGCGAGTTGACATGAATGACCCGCTCACCTGAGCGGACCCCGGGCGCGACACCGAGCGAGGACTCTTTCACCCGCACCTCCGGCTGGCTCAGCTACCCAACCACCTCGAAGGTTACGCCTCGGACCGGCTGTTCAGCAGTGGCACACGATGTGCCGCAACCGAATCGTTGCCGGTGCTGTCCACGCGCCTATCCGCGCTCGGGGAAATACTTCACCAACCCTTCTTGCACCACGGTGGCGACCGGGCGCCGGGAGCGGTCGAAGAAATAGCCGGTTCCAAGCCCGCGGGAGTCGGCGGCTACCGGCGAGGATGTGGAGTACAACACCCAGTCGCCGAAATCGACTTGGCGGTGAAACCAGACCGAGTGATTAACGGTCGCAGCAAAGATGCGGTCGAATCCCCACGAAAGTCCGTGCGTCGTGATGATCGAGTCCAGCACGGTGGTGTCCGAGCAATAGAGCATCGTGGCGGTGTGCAGCACCGGGTCGTCGGGCAGCGCACCGTCGGCCTTGACCCAGACGCGGTTGTGATCCAGCTGGTCACCTTTTTCCCGCATCACCCAGGAGGGGTCGTTGGTGTAACGCCATTCGATCGGTTGCAGTGCATTGACGAACAACGGGACGGTTTCCTCGTAGCCGCGCAGCAGCTCCTTGATCGACGGCAACGTCTCCGGACCCGCGACATCGGGCGGCTCGACATTGTGCTCGAGGCCGCGTCCGCCGGCCAGGTAGGAGATCATCACCGTCGCCAGCAAGATCCCGTCCTGCATCACGTCGACCCGGCGGTTCGCGAAGCGACGCTCGTCGCGTAACCGCACCACCTGGAATTCGATGTCCTTATCGGTATCGCCGCCATTGATGAAGTGCGCGGAAAGCGCGTTAGGCGGCAGATCGCGGGTCAGTGTGCGGCTGCCCGCCACAAACGACTGCGCCATCAGCAGGCCGCCGAATGTCCGAGGCGGGTTCTTACTGGGGTGGGATCCGATGAAGACGTCGCCGCCGGTGGGATGCAGGTCGAGCACCGCCATCAGCTCGTCGAAGTCAGACACCGACATAGCCTAGTTGCCCGTCGATGCGTCAATGCCCAGCCGCTGCACCTGGGCTAGAGGTCTTCCTCGCCGATTCGGTGCACGTGAATCATGTTGGTCGAGCCGACGGTGCCCGGGGGTGCGCCCGCGACGATGACCACCAGGTCGCCGCGTTTATAGCGGCCGAGGTCCATCAACGACTGGTCGGCTTGGCGGATCATGCCATCGGTCGTTTGGAAGACCGGAACGATGAACGTCTCGGTGCCCCAGGTCATCGCCAATTGGCTGCGTACTTCGGGCAGCGGGGTGAACGCCAGCAGCGGCAGCGGGGTGTGCAGCCGCGCCAGCCGGCGAACGGTGTCGCCGGACTGGGTAAACGCGACCAGCGCCTTTGCATCCAGCCGCTCGCCGATATCGCGGGCAGCATAGGAGATCACTCCACGTTTGGTGCGCGGCAGGTGCGTCAATGGCGGGGCGGCCGTCGAATTCTCTTCCACGGCACAGATGATTCGGGCCATCGTTTGGACCGCGGCCAGCGGATATTTCCCGACCGAGGTTTCCCCGGACAGCATCACCGCATCGGCGCCGTCGAGCACGGCGTTGGCGACGTCGGAGGCCTCGGCCCGCGTCGGCCGTGAGTGGTCGATCATCGATTCGAGCATCTGGGTCGCGACGATGACGGGTTTGGCGTTCTCCCTGGCCATTTGGATGGCGCGCTTCTGGACGAGCGGGACCTCTTCCAGCGGCAGCTCGACACCGAGATCGCCGCGGGCAACCATCACCGCATCGAAGGCCAGCACCACGGCTTCGAGATTGTCGATGGCTTCCGGCTTCTCGAGTTTTGCGATGACGGGCACCCGCCTGCCGACGCGATCCATCACTTCGTGAACCAGCTCGACGTCGGACGGCGAGCGCACGAACGAGAGCGCCACCATGTCGACGCCGAGCTGCAGCGCGAACTCCAGATCGTCGATGTCCTTCTGGGACAAAGGGGGAGCTGACACGTTCATCCCGGGCAGCGACATGCCCTTGTTGTTGCTGACCGGGCCGCCTTCGAGAACGGTGCACACGACATCGTCGCCGTCGATCTGCTCGACGACCAAGCAGATGTTGCCGTCGTCGACCAGAACGGGGTCACCGGGCAGCGCGTCTTGGGCCAACTGTTTGTAGGTGGTCGAAACACGGTCGTGGTTGCCCAGACAATCGGCGACAGTGATGCAGACGGTTTCGCCGTCGGCCCAGTAGGTCGGTCCGTCCGCGAAACGCCCCAGCCTGATCTTCGGGCCCTGCAGGTCGGCGAGCAGCCCGACGGCGCGCCCGGTGGCGTTAGAGGCGGCACGAACCCGGTCGTAGGCGGCTTTGTGATCGCTGTAGTCGCCGTGACTGAAGTTCATTCTGGCGACGTCCATTCCGGCTTCGACCAGCGCTTTGACCGTCTCGTCGGAGCTGGTGGCCGGACCGAGAGTACAGACGATCTTGCCGCGCCTGGTCACGACAAGTCAGCATAGTCGCGCAAGCTGATCATCTCGCGTCAGTTCTGGATCGGACAGCGGGCTAACGGGTGAGCAGCGTCGGAACCAACGGGAATCCCGGCAGGTTGCGCACCACTGTCCACGCCAGTGCCGCGATCACGATGGTCACCGTCGCGGGAACCGTCAACGGCGACTTTCCGCGACGGCGGCGCAACAGAATCCATCCAGCCAGCACCGGGATGCCGACGAGCAGCAACAGGTTGTCGTTGACTGCTGCGGCGAGGTCACCGTGCAGCACATCATGGATCATGCGCAGCGCGCCGCATCCGGGGCAGTTCCACCCGGTCAGCAGCCGGAACGGGCAAATGGGAAAGACCGAGTCCGGTTTGTGCGGGTCGACCAGGCCGATGTAACCGAGCGCGCCTGCCAGGAGCGCGCCCGACCCCAGCAACGCGTACAGATGACGTCGATACCAGCGCCAGGCGGGCTGGGTGGCGCCGTGCTGAGCCGGCGTGGTCATCCGCCGTGGTCCGGCTGCGCCGCGGCTTGGTCGGCGTCAGCCTGGGTTTCGTCAGCTTCATCCCCCTCGGACGACTCGGGCGCGTCCTCCGGCTCGGGCTCAGGGGTTGCGGCTACCCCGACCTCGGGCGCGTCGACTTCAGCCGCGTCGGCTTCTGCCGCGACGGCCTCGGCTTCGACGTCGGGTTGGTCGACCGCCGCCGTCTCGACTTTTTCCGCGGCGACGACAGACGGGGGCGTCCCTGGCGTTGTTGCCGGCTCTGCCGTCTCTGTCGGGGATTCGGTCGCGTCCTCTTCGATTGAGTCCGGTTCTAGGAGCTCAGCGGCCGAGCCACTGAGCGTCGCCGGATCCTCGCGGCCCTTGGGCGCCAAGATCAGATACACCACCGCGCCGATGAAGACGAACGTCGACGTAAACGAGTTGATCCGGATACCGGCGATATGGGTGGCGGTGTCGTCGCGCAACAGCTCGATACAGAACCGCCCGACGCAGTAGCCCGCGACGTACAGCGCGAACAGCCGACCGTGCCCGATCCTGAACCGCCGATCCAGGTAGAGCAGTAGCGCGAATACCAGCAGGTTCCACAGCAATTCGTAGAGAAATGTGGGCTGGACGACCATGGCCAGCTGCCCGGTCGACGTCCCATCAAGCGAGTGCACATCCACAAATCCGGCCGGGTCGCGGCGGTAGAAGATCTCCAAGCCCCACGGCATCGTCGTCTCGCGGCCGAAAAGCTCCTGGTTGAAATAGTTGCCGAGACGGCCGATCGCCTGCGCAAGAACGATGCCGGGCGCTATCGCGTCGCCGAACGCCGGAAGCGGAATGCCCCGCCGCCGGCAGGCGATCCACGCGCCTACACCGCCGAGGACGACGGCGCCCCAGATTCCCAGGCCGCCATCCCAGATGCGCAGCGCCGCAGCAGGTCCGGCACCACCCTCACCGAAATAGGTCCGCCAGTCGGTTGCCAAGTGATACAGCCGACCGCCGATGAGCCCGAAAGGCACTGCCCACAGCGCGATGTCGTAAATGACACCGCGCTCGCCGCCGCGAGCCTCCCAGCGTCGATCGCCGATCAGCAGTGCGGCGACGATCCCGGCGATGATGAACAACGCGTAGGCTCGGATGGGCACCGGCCCCAGATGCCACACTCCACGCGGCGGGCTCGGAAAGTAGGCGAGCACAGTCGTCGTCATAACGTGGAAATCCTTTGCCGCACACCGGCGGCGAGTTCTTCAGTCAGCGCGCGCATCGTGGGCAGACCGGCCGTGAGTGCGGTGACGAGCGCCGAACCCACGATTACTCCATCGGCGTAGCGCGCGATCTGAGCCGCCTGTTCCCGTGACCGCACGCCCAACCCGACGCCGACGGGTATGT
>Ga0224555_1004196_pt1 | contig 13525 bp, 11 predicted proteins | sample 714S23034metaG_FD_180687 | JGI IMG/M metagenome (GOLD analysis project Ga0224555, IMG submission 180687) | Peat soil microbial communities from Stordalen Mire, Sweden - 717 S2 30-34 | ecosystem: Environmental > Terrestrial > Soil > Wetlands > Peat | place: Sweden: Norrbotten County, Stordalen...
ACGGGAGAGCGTGTTTGTGGTCTTCCATAACGCGCAAACGGCGCCGCAGCGCACTGTGCCGGCCCCCGTAGAGACCAAGCTGACCAAGCTGACCGGCCCATGGACACTGACGTTTCCGCCGAAGTGGGACGCGCCGGCGAGCGTGCAACTGACCAAGCTGACCTCGTGGACGGACAGCGCAGTTGACGGGATCAAGTATTTCTCCGGCACCGCAACCTATAGCAAGACGGTGCAGGCGCCGGCGAGCTGGCTGCGTCCGGGGCAGCACGTGTGGATCGATCTGGGCACGGTCCGCGACATTGCGGAGGTGAAGGTAAACGGCAAGTCGGCCGGGCTGGTGTGGGCGCCGCCGTACCGCGTCGATGTGACGGCCGCGCTGAAGCCGGGCGCGAACAAGCTGGAGATCGAAGTGACGAATGAGTGGACCAATCGCATAGCCGGCGACCGGCTGCTGCCTGCGGATCAGCACATTCTGTCGACGCCGGCTCCCGCGTTCGGAGGTGGCGGGGGAGGGGGCGCGGCTGGAGGCAGGGCAGGTCGAGCTGCCGGTGCTCCCGGTACCGCTGGTGCTGCGGGCGCTCCCAGTGCTGCGGGCGCTGCAGCAAGGGCAGGTGGAGGCGGTGGAGGGGGCGGAGGCTTTGGTGGGCCAGTGCAGCCGCTGCCTGAGTCGGGCCTGATCGGCGACGTAAGCATCGTATCCGTGTCAACCCGGTGATTCTGCAAGAGGGTGAGACATCGTCCAACGGCAATTTTAGCGCGGGCCTTCAGCCCGCCGGTTTGCGGATGGCAACTAACCTGGGGCGTTGCCCCAGGCTAGGATATTGCGGGCCTTCGAAGGCCGCGAGTCGCGCAAAACAAGCGTGGCCGCGGCCCCTCTTGTGCAGAAACAATTTCAAATGAGATAGTGGGGTGCGTTATTTCGAGGTACTGTGCAATGCGCTCCAGTTCAATCGGCCTGCTGCTTTTATTTGCGCTTGCGCTGCCCGGCGGATCGCAGACGCCAGCCGGGGCGCCAACCGCGCCTGCAACTCCGGCCCAGCGAGCCGGTCGCGCTGCGTCAGCGAACCGGCCTGCGCCAGCGGCCCGGCCGACGGGAGGACTCCCGCAGGGACGGAATGCAGGGGGGCGGCCGATGCACGTGGAGGACTTGCGCGTCGCGCGGTGGAAGCAGGTAACGATGCCGTATGGGAAGGCCGGCCTGACCGCGCGCGAGCAGCAGATGATCGCTAAGCTGGCGGATGCGTGCCACTTGATGGACACGGTTTACTGGCATCAGAGCGACCTGGGCGGATGGGCGATGTACCACACGGCAGCGAGTCCGCTGCTGACGCAGTTGTACGCGATCAACGGCAGCCGCTGGGACCTGGCGGACGACAACTCGCCGTTTGTCGGCGAAGAGCCGCTGGTACCCGGCCGCGAGCTGTATCCGTTCGGGCTGACGCGCGCGGAGATTGAGCAGTACGCGGCGGCCCACCCCGAGCAGAAGGCCGCACTCTACGATCCGCACACTGTCGTCCGTTCCGCGCCGCTGAGTCTTTCGCCTAACCTAAGTCAACCCGTAATCAGCGGCACACCCGACCGGCTGTTCATCGTTCCGTACCATGAAGCGTATGCCGAGTGGGTGGGGCCGATGGCAGAGGACCTGCGCGCCGCCGCGAAGCTGAGCCCCGATCCTGCGTTTGCGCATTACCTGAGCCTGCGCGCGGACGCGCTGCTGAGCGACGACTACTACGCCAGCGACGTGGCGTGGCTCGACCTGAAGAATCCGAAGGTCGATTTGATCTTTGCGCCGTATGAGGTTTACCTGGACGGCGTGCTGGGGGTGAAGACCTCGTATGGCGGTGCGATCCTGATCCGCAACGATGCGGAGAGCCGCAAGCTGGCGCTGTATCAACAGCAGGAGGCGGCGATGCAGCAGGCGCTGCCGGTGCCGGACGAAGACAAGCCTTCCAAGTCGGGCCAGGCGACGCCGATGGAGGTGGTCGACTCGCCGCTGCGGGCTGGAGATTTGCATTACGGCTACCAGGCGGTGGCGGACAATCTGCCCAACGACCCGCGCATCCACGCGGAGAAGGGTTCGAAGAAGATGTTCTTCAAGAACTTTCTGGATGCGCGCGTGAACTACGTGATTCTGCCGCTTGCGCAACGACTGCTGGTGCTGGCGCAGACCAAAGACGTGAGCGGCGAGGGCTATACGACGGCTGTGATTCTGCACGAGATCTCGCATGGCCTGGGGCCGGCCTTCGCGCACGTGGACGGTAAGCAGGTAGATATCAATGAGGCCATCGGTCCCGTCTACAGCGGGCTGGAGGAGGCCAAGGCCGACGTTACGGGGATCTTTCTGGCGAAATGGCTGGTGGACCGGAAGCTGCTGCCGGCGAGCGAACTGAACAGCGTCTACGGGTCGTACGTCGGGGGGATGTTCCGGAGCCTGCGATTCGGCACCGCGGAAGCGCATGGCCGCGCGCAGATGATGGAGTTCAACTACCTGCTGGAGCATAAGGCGCTGACCCAGGGAGCGGATGGCCGGTACACGATCGACTACGCGGCCATGTCGGGCGCGATTGCAGGACTGGACGAGAAGCTGCTGCTGCTGGAGGCGAATGGCGACCGCGCGGGCGCGGAGGCCTGGTTCGCGAAATACGATGTGATGCCGCTGCCGCTGGTCCAGGCGCTGGATACGACCAACGACATTCCGATCGACATCACGCCCAAGTTCGAGCTGTCCCCGGAGGCGCGGCCATGAGACGACCTGCGCTTTGCTGCGTAGCCTTTCTGCTGGCGGCGCTGCCGTGCGCGCCGGCGATCGCCCAGAAGCCGCTGGTGCTGCACCACCACGATGCGGCGCACCAGCTTCCCGGCACCATCATCGTTCCCGCATCGGACTTTTATCTGAATATGGCGGAGGGTGACAGCAACGACGGCCGGTTCCCCGCGGGCACATGGTTCTTCAACGAGAACACCATCAACCTGGGCGCTGCAGCCGATGTGACGGCGGCGATCCCGGTGCATGAAGCCGGGGTGTACCACCTGTTTGTGCGCAGCATCGGCACGCCGACCAGCTCGTTCCGGGTAAAGATCGACGGCAAGGAAGACGCGGGCACTTACGGGCAGGGCCCGCTGAAGTGGCAGCGCGGCGGCGACTACACGCTGAAGAGCGGCACCATCGAGGTGCGGCTGACGGCGATAACCCCGCGGCCCTCGCTGAACGTGCTGGTGCTGACCAAGAATGCCGACTTCAAGGAAGACGATCTGAAGGCGCTGGAGCTGCCGCCCGAGGTGAAACTGCTGCACGAATACAGGATCGCGGGATCGAACATTGTAAAGTTCGGCGACGTGGACGGCAGCGGCAAGTACGCGATCGTCGATATCACCAACAATTATTCGGTGATCGTGTACGCAAATGACGGCCATGAGTTGTGGCACTGGGACGCTCCGCCAACCACGCAGGGCGATCCGCGCGGCAATGAGGCCGCGGGCATCCTGTGGGACTTTCATCACACCGGGCGCGACGAGTTTGCGCACTGGCGCGAGACTCCCGATGGGAAGGAATGGCTGGTGCTGGCGGATGGCCGCAACGGCGACACCATCAAGAAGGTTCCATGGCCCGCGCCCGATCTGCCCCACGTCGATAACAACTACCGGATGGCAGTGGCGAAGTTCCACAAGGATTCGGACGGGCCGGACACACTGCTGGTGTTCACGGATACCGGCGGTACCATCACGCTGGCAGCGTACGACAAGGACCTGAACAAGCTGTGGGAGCACATGGAACATCGGCTGAAGGACTACTTCGGCCACTACATCTATCCGTGGGACGTGAACGGCGACGGCATCGACGAGGTGGTAATCAGCCATCTGTGCCTGGACGCGCAGGGGAACGAGGTGTGGAACAACGCCAAGTACTTCGAAGACAACCACGACCACATGGACGCGATGGAGTTCTTCGACATGAACGGCGACGGCATGCCGGAGCTGGTGGTGGGGCAGAGCGACGCCGGCACGCTGATGTACAACGCGCAAAACGGCGACATCCTGTGGCAGAACATCTCCGACCACACGCAGCAGATCACGGCGGGATACATCCTGGCGGACTCGAAGACGCCGCAGGCGGTTGCGAATGGCCGCACTTACGGCTCGCCTACTCCGCGCGCTGCCGGCGTGCCTGCTCCCGGCTTGCAGCCTTTGGGTGCGGCAGCAGCGGGTGGGGCAGCAGCAGGCGGGGCGGGCGCAGTTCCCCAGGGCAGCGGCGGCGGCGGCGGGGGATTCGGCCGGCAACAGGGTCCGCCGGACCAAGTCTCCGTAGGCGGCGGGCTCGCTGCGCAGCTTTACTGGTTCGATAACAAGGGCAACCTGCTGGAAAAATGGCCTGCGCAGCCGTTGAACGGCAATCCCAATTTTGTGCGCGGCGACTGGTACGGCACCGGCAAACGCACCTACTTCTGGTACCGCTTCAAGCTGGAGCCCGACGGCAACGCGACCCTGTTCTTCAAGGGCGAGGCGTATCACATGTTCGATTTCGACCACACCGGCGCGGACCAGGTGATTACGCTGGAAGGCGGTGGCGGCGGTGGCGGCAATGGCGGCGGTGGACAAATCCTGCGCGTCTATGGCAACGCCAACGTTGTGCCGCATCCCAAACCGTGCGACGCCGAGTGCCGCAAACTGATCGCCAACCACACGCATTACTAAGCAGCGCCTGCCAATCAGCATCACCGAGGAATCATGTCCATCTCTACACACCTTTCCCGCCGCAAATTCATTGCTCTTACCGGCGCTGCTGCCGCCCAGGCCGCAGCCTCATCCAGCCTGCTCTATGGCGTGCCAACACCTCCGGTGGCTCCGCGCGCGGGCGTCCAATCGCTTGCCGGGCAGTGGCGCTTCTCGCTCGACCGCGATGACGCCGGCGTGAAAGAGGCCTGGTTCGCCAGCGACCTGCACGCGACCACGACGATAGCGCTGCCGGGAATCCTGCAGACGCAGGGATATGGCGACGACATTGTGGCCGACACGCAGTTTATCGCGGCGCTGCCTCGCGACATGGGGTGGTACAAGCTGCCGCAGTATGCCGCGTACACCAAGCCGGGTGCCGTCGAAGTGCCTTACCTGTCGCAGCCGGTGAAGCATTACCTCGGCGTCGCGTGGTATCAGCGCGACATCGACATCCCCGCGGCATGGCGCGACAAACGGGTGGGCCTGACGCTGGAGCGCACGCGCTGGGTGACGACGGTCTACGTCGACGACAAGGAGATGGGTACCAACCGCTCGCTGGTGGCGCCGCACGATTGCGACCTGGGTATCCTCACGCCGGGCAAGCACCGGCTGTCCATTCGCATCGACAACAGCATGCAGCAACCGGCCTACCGCTTCGACGGTCACAGCGTCTCGGACGCCGAGGGCAGCACATGGAACGGCATCGTCGGCCGGATCGAACTGGCGGCGACCAGCCCGGTGTGGATCGACGACGCGCAGGTCTTCCCCAATGTCGAGGGCAAATCGGCGCACATCAAGGTCCGCATCGGCAACGCCACGGGCAATGCCGGCGCGGGCACGCTGGCAGTAGGAACGACCACCGCGACGGCAACGTGGGACACGACGGGCGGCGATGGGGCAATCGACGTGGAACTGCCGAACGCGGTGCCGTGGAGCGAGTTCACCCCCGTGCTGCAACACCTGACGCTGAAGCTGAGTGGGCCTTCGGCGGACGATCGCCGCGACCTGGCGTTTGGCCTGCGCGAGGTCAAGTCCGAGGGCAAGCACATCCTGCTGAACGGCGAGCTGTTCAACTTCCGCGCCACGCACGATGGCGGCGGATTTCCGCTGACCGGCTATCCCGCCATGGATGTCGCGACCTGGAAGCACATCATCGGCATCTGCAAGACCTGGGGTCTGAACGGCATGCGCTTCCACTCCTGGTGCCCGCCGGAGGCCGCATTTACCGCCGCCGACGAACTCGGCTTCTACTTCCAGCCCGAGTGCGGCATGTGGAACGCCTTCGACAACGAAGGCAAGATGCTGGCGGTGCTGAACGATGAGACCGCGCGGCTGCTGAAGGCCTACGGCAACCACCCCTCGCTGACTTTCCTGAACGCCACGAACGAGCCTGCGGGCAACTACCAGACCCAGCTTGCCGGCTGGGACAAGAAATGGCACGACGCCGACCCGCGCCATCTCTACGGTGACGGGACAGGCCGCCCCGCCGGCCCGCCATTCGTTCGCCCTGCCGGCGCCGCCGCCGGTCGTCCCGGCGCTGCCGCGGGCGCTGCAGGAGCCGCTGGTGCAGGAGTCGCAGCGGCCGCACCCGCGCCGCCGGCCGTGCCCTTTGTCTATACCGCCGGCTACAACGTGACCGGAGGCCGCGGCCCGAGCGGCTGGTTCGGCGCCGACTATGAGAACGGGCTACTGCAGCGCCTTCCCATCCCAGCCTTCGGCCATGAGGTAGGCCAGTGGTGCGCGTACCCGGACTTCAGCATCATCAGCAGGTTCGGCAAAACCACCTTCGTTCCGCAGACGCTGTCGTTCGCCGACGCGCCGGTGACGGTGAAGATGCCGTACATGCATCCCGGCAACTACATCATCATGCGCGATTCGGCCGAGTCGCACGGCCTGCTGGGGCGCAACAAGGAGATCGCGCACGCGTCGGGGCGCTTCCAGGTTGCCTGCTACAAGGAGGAGATCGAGGCCAGCCTGCGCACCGCCAGCTTCTCCGGCTATGAGTTGCTGGACCTGCACGACTACCTGGGCCAGGGTGGCGCGCTGATCGGAGTGCTCGACGCCTTCTGGGAATCCAAGGGCTATGTCGGCCCGGCAGAGTTTCGCCAGTACAACAACACTACGGTTCCGCTGACGCGGTTCAAGGACCGCGTGTTCACCAGCGACCAGACCTTTGCCAGCGACGTGGAGGTCGCGCACTTCGGCCCCAAGCCTTTGCCCTCCACCACGGCCACATGGCGCATCGTCGATACCGCCGGCAAGCCCATGGCCTCCGGCTCGCTGCCGGTGCGCGAGATTCCGCGCGGGAAGAATATTGCCCTCGGCAAGATCAGCGCCGACCTCTCTAAATTCCACGCGCCCGCGCAGTACAAGCTCATCATCGAGCTACAGGGCACGCCCTTCCACAACTCATGGGACTTCTGGCTCTACCCGGCCAAGGTCGATGCTTCGGTGCCTTCGGGCGTCCTGGTTACCAGCGCCTGGTCCGAGGCGCAGGCGAGTCTGGCCGGCGGCGGCAAGGTTCTCTTCCTCCCCGACACATCGAACGACAACCGGGAGTTCGCGCTCTCCAACGTTCCCATCTTCTGGAATCGCCTGATGAACCCCTCCCGCACCTGGATGCTGGGACTGTGGAACGATACGAAGCATCCCGCGCTTGCGGGGTTCCCAACTGAGTCCAACTGCGACTGGCAGTGGACCGACCTGATCGGACGCGCCCATGCGCTCAACATCGATACCCTGCCGAAGACCCTCCAGCCCATCGTCGAGCCCATCGACGACTGGAACCGCAACCTGAAATTCGCCATGCTCTACGAGTGCAAGGTTGGCTCCGGGAAGCTGATGGTCTCCAGCCTCGATCTCTCTGGGGCCGGTGCCAGCGGCACGCGCCCCGGCGCGTTGACGCTGCGCCGCTCAGTGTTGGACTACATGGCCTCTGCCAAGTTCCAGCCCGCAGCAGCGCTCAGCGAAGCCGAGATGACGAAATGGCTTGCCGAGCGCAATACCATCGATCCGAATCTGATTAAACCCAATGCGCCGTCTACTCCGGACCTGGTCGATCCGGGGCAGATTCAGCGCAGGCCGGGCGAGTAGATCGCGAACGCAAAGCGGCCCTGGCATTTGCCAGGGCCGCATGCGTTTGAACGAGGTTGATTCGGCTCTGCGAAGAGAGGGCCCGGGGCTAAAGCCCTTGATTCTGTTGACCCTTTACCGCGGCCTTAAGGCCGCTGTTACTCCGAAAAGGCGGCACCAAGTGTTTTTCAGCAGCATCTGAAGCCCGCTACTACTCCGCAAGGCGACCATCTGCGTGGACAGGCGCTTTAGCTTTTGGCTTCAACGATGGCGGGTTCGGCGGCGGCAGGTGCGGCTCCGTTTCTGGTGTCGCCGGGTTTGCGAATGTCGATGCCGCCCTTGAAGTACGCGCCGTCTTCGATGGAGATTCTTGCGGCTGCCACATCTCCGGTCAAAGAGCCTTCGCTGCGGATGTCGACGCGGTCGCTGGCGTTGATGTTGCCGCGCACCTTGCCCAGCACCACGACCTCGCGGGCCATGATGTTGGCTGCGACCGCGCCATTGCGGCCGACGGTGACACGGTTGCCCGGAAGGTTGATCGCGCCTTCTACCTTGCCGTCGATGAAGAGCGATTCCGATCCAGAGACCTCGCCCTTGACGACGAGGGACTTGCCGATGGTGGCCTGCTCGCCGGACGCGACTGCGGGTGAAGGCGCGCCACCGGCGGCCGATCGCGCGGCTCCCGGGTCGAATGCGGTTGGTGTTGAGGCCGGAGGAGCCGGACGCGCGGGCTCAGGAGTTGAGGGGGAGTTCGGTCCAGTCTGGTTCGGTTTCCACATGATTGCGATTGTTTCCTTTCCTGGTTGCCTGAAATAGTTCGTTGGTTGCCTGGATTCGGCTACGCAGCCTACGTCTCCGCGAGCGTCTGCCGCAAAGTCTGGAACATTTCACAACTACTGCGGTCGGCAGAATATCAGCGAATGTGGTCCTCTTTGGAAGGAAGCCATGCAATATCTCTTGGAGGCGCCTACTTTGAAACTGCCCCGACGTTTCCGGGAGTGCCCTGTGACCACGATACTACTTCGCGCGGATTCACGGAAACCCGCCGCTGCTGGAGAAAACCTGGCGGGTTCCCGGGGTCCCGGCCGGCCGGCGCTTTGCGGAGGAGGCGCGAGAAGAAGGGTAGTGGGTTATTTTGAGAAATCTTCCCTCGGGGGCTAAAGCCCGCAATCATTTCGCGTGGTTGATGTACGGGCTAAAGCCCGTACCTTTCAAAACCGATCTAAACCGACAGAAAAGAAGGCTTGCTTCCGGGGTGCGGAGGCATTAAGCTGGCCGCGATGCAGATCCTTCGTTCCGCTCCTGTGCGCCTGCTGCTGTCGATGCTCGCTGTTTTCTGGTTCTCTCAGCCTCTTATCTTTGCAGCGGCTCCGGCCAAGGTCCACGTGGTGGCCCTGGGTGCGGGGCGAAAGGTTCCCTGGACGCCGCCGGGGAGCGCGCCTGCTGCGGCAGACGCCACGGGCAAGCCGGTCGAGACGCCCACCATGAAGGTCCGGCCGCTGGCGGTGGACGGACGGCAGAAGGAATGGACCACCGGCGAAGCCCACGACGTTACCGATCGCAGCTTCACCATCCGCCGCGCCTTGAGGCTGAACGACGCGCTGCCGGGCGACGCGACCGCGCGCTGGAGTTGGCAGCCAGGCCCATGGCTGCTGGTGGACCGCAGTACCGGCCACATTACCGCGCTGCATCTGCCCGACTTCGACGACATGGTGTCGGAGGCGGTCTGGTTCCGCGACTACGCGGCCTACTGCGGGACGGGAACGACGGCCAAGGGAGGACTGTTCGCGGTGGTCGCCCAGCTGGGCGCGCGCCGCGCCGTGGTGCAGCAGCAGATTGGCAAATGGCCGCAGGCCGCGCCGGCCGAACCGGTGTGCAAGCCGGCGCAATGGCAGCGTGAGCCAATGCGCGTAACCCTGCAGGCAACCGGCGGCGAAGCGTTGACGTTTGACGTGGTGGGCGCGGCATCGCTGATCGAAGAGGGCGATTCCGCGGACTCCGCGGACGGACCATAGGCAGGGCAGTGCGTCATCACAAAGAAGGCCCGGGGCTGAAGCCCGCTGGTTTAGGCGGCGGGTTACCGCTTGAGACCCGAGGCTAAAGCCTCGGGCTACCAGCCCGCTGCTAATCCGGCAAGGCAAACACGCCCAGAGGCGCCCGCCGCGGGTTCCGCTCAGGATGACGACAGTGAAAGCTTACAGGGCTTTGAGAACTTAGCTGGCGGCGCCGGAGATGTAGGCGTGCAGATGTTTGATGGTCTGTTCCTGCTCTGAAATGACGCAGTTCACCAGGTCGCCGATGGAGACCACGCCAACCACGGCGCCCTGTTCCATGACGGCAAGATGCCGGAAGTGCTTGTCGGTGATAATGCGCAGGCACTCGCCTACGGTATGCTCCCGGGTTACGGTCAGGACCGGGGTGCTCATGATGGTTGAGACGGGCGTGTCCTTGGACGAGTGCCCTTGCAGCACCACCTTGCGAGCGTAGTCGCGCTCGGAGACGATCCCGAGCAACTGCCCGCCGTCCATCACCAGCAGGGCCCCTACGCTTTTCTCGGCCATCACCTCAATGGCCTGGTAGACGGAAGCGTCGGGTGCGATGGATAGCACTGCTCCGGCGGCTTTCTGCCTGAGGACTGCGCCTATGGTAGTTGTGAGTTCGCTCATGGTGTACCCTCGGAGCCTCGAATTATTACCTTCGCGAAGCCCTTGAGTCAAACGGATTTCCTGAATCCGCGATGGGGCGGCGCTATGATCACACCATGGAGTCGCTGGACAGCCTGCTGCGCGAAGCTGAAGTGGCGCACGGCCATCTGTGCGCGGGCCAGGTGCTGGGCGTGCGCATGGCGATGCTGGGATGCAGGATGCTCGGCATCGATGACCCGCGTGGCCTGACCAGTCGCGCGGACCGCAAGCGCCTGGTCACCTTTGTGGAAATCGACCGCTGCGCAACGGATGCGATTGCGGTGGTGACGGGCTGCCGCCTGGGAAAGCGCGCGCTGAAGTTTCGCGACTGGGGCAAGATGGCAGCGAGCTTCCTGGACCTGGGGCGTGCGGCGGACCCGGCGCTGGGGCTGGATGCGATCGCCGGAGGCCGCGCGGTGCGGATCGCCGCGCTGGAGTCGTCGAAGCAGCGCGCTCGCGAGCTCTACCCGCAGATTGAAGGGAAGAACGCGCAACAGATGGCCGCGTACCGGGAACTGCCGGACGAGGAGCTGTTCTCGACCGAGTGGGTGTCGATCCCGCTGCACGCGCGCGAGATGCCGGGCTACAAGTCCGCGCGCATCGCCTGCGACCTGTGCGGCGAAGGCATCAACTACGACCGCGAGGTGGTGCGCGAGGATGCCGACGGAACGAGAACGACCCTTTGCCAGACATGCGCATTTCCGGAATCCCGCTACTATCAGCGGCTGTGAGAATATCTGGTAGTGGTGTGTTTTAAGAGCGAGCCTTTCCTCGGGGGCTGAAGCACTTTGAATTCATCGCACTTATCGGCGCGGAGACCCAGGACTAAAGTCCTGGGCTACCAGCCGCGCCCTTTCAAAGCAAAGCCAGGAGCATAAGGATTTGCAGAAGTACTTCTTCATCGCATTAGGCGGCGCGCTGGGGTCGATGGCCCGGTATCTGGTGGGCACCAGCATAAGCGATCGGCTGGGAATCCGGTTTCCCTACGCCACGCTGATCATCAATCTGTCGGCGTGCATGATCATCGGGCTGTCCCTGGAGATTCTCAATCGGCATACCAACGTGAATCCAGCGTTTCGCTACCTGATTCCGATCGGCTTCATCGGCGCCTACTCGACGTTCTCAACGTTTGAGTGGGAGCTCTTCTCGAATCTGAACAGCGGCGCGTTCTGGGTTGCGCTCCTGTATGTCGCGACCAGTCTTGTGTTCGGACTGGTAGCGGTTGCCCTGGGGGCCGCGCTAGGGCGGGTGCTTTCTTAACCGCGAGCGGCTGGCGTATGGTGTTGTGTTGGCGCGGGCCAGTTGCTTGCGCCGGAGGTTAGCGATGCAGCAGGCAGGCAAAGCACTCAAGGTTTGTATCTATCTCAGCGAGGGCTCGCGGCACCATGGAGCCGCGAGCGAAGCGAGCATCCTGGATTTTCTGCTGCGCCATGGGGTGTCGGGCGCATCGGTGTTCAAGGGAGTGGCTGGCTTTGGCGTCGATCACCATCTGCACTCGGCTTCGTTTGTGGAACTGTCTGATCATCTTCCGGTCAAGATCGAATTCATCGAGTCTCACGAAAAAGTCGATGAATTGATGGGCCGGCTGACGGAGCTTGCCGGCTCGGGGATGATCGATGTCCAGGAGACGATGATCGTGAAGCCGGCGGGGGCGCAGAAAGCGGCCGTGAGCGCGAAGTAGGGCGGGCGGGCGTGGATGCCAGGGAATATCGGTTGGAAAAGGCAACTACGGAGATTCTGACTCTGCCCACCCCAACGAGCAAAGCTCGCCGGGGACCTCGTCTGCGAGTCAGAATGACGCTTCCTAAGGGGTGCGGAGCGCCGGGATGCGGGCGGAGACCAGGGCGCGGATACGGAGCTCGATGGCGTCGATGGAGTTGTCGCCGGTGGCGTCGTTGCCGATGCTGACGACGCGGTGGGGTTCGCGTGCGGCAATCTGCCGGTAGGCGTCGTGGACGCGCGCGTAGAAGTCGTCGGGCTCGCGCTCGAAGCGGTTTTCGTCCGTGCCCTCGCTTTGCGCGCTGCGATGGTTGCGGCGACGCGCGCGGGCCAGCGAAGCCTCGAGCGACGGAAGCAGCAGCAGGGTGAGGTCGGGCTGGAGATTGTCGCAGATGGCCGCGTGCATTTCCAGGATGCGCTGGCTGCCCAGCCGGCGGCCGGCTCCCTGGTAGGCCTCGGAGGAGTCGGTGAAGCGGTCGCAGAGGACGATGGAACCCGCGGCGAGAGCGGGCGCGATGATCTCGGCGATGGCCTGCGCGCGGTCCGCGAACATGAGGGCCATTTCGGCGAGCGGGCTGAGCGGGCCGAGCGCGGTCTCGGAGCGGGAGTCGAGCAGAACGGCGCGAAGACGGTCGCCGAGCGCGGTCGAGCCGGGCTGGCGAAGGGTGACAACGGTGCGACCGGAGCTGGTGAGCCAGTCGGCAAGGCGCTGCAGTTGGGTGGTCTTGCCGGAGCCGTCGAGACCTTCGAAAGTGATGAAGTAACCGCGCGGCATCGCGTTCAAGTTTAGAGCATTTATCGGGTTCCCGACGAGATTTGAAACAGCGGTGTGCGGGCGACTGCGAAACGGACTAGCTGCCGGGAGCATGATGGAGCAATTCGAGGTTCCACGTGGGGTTTGCGCCCGGGTTGAAGGTGATGGTGAGCTTGCCGTCGTCGCCGTCGCGGAGGGTTGGGCCGGAGCTTTTGTGGTCTTGGTGGGCTGCGTCGGTCCAGAGGATGGTGGTAGCGCCACTGCCGATGATCTTGAACCGATAGTGGAAGTCCTGGCCGGGAGCGAGCGTCTGGGTACCGAAGCTGGCGGAGGGGTAGTCGAGCTCGATGAGCGAGAGCGGCGCCGAAGTGTGGTTCGAAATGGTGGCGGCGATGGCTGCGGAGTGGCAGCCGGTGAGGGTGAGGGCAGCAGCCAGCGCGGCAAGGAGCTTGAGGGTGCGCATCCGGCATTAGGGTATCAGGCGGGAGCCAGCGAGCAAGAAAATACGGAGAGATGATTATCAAGCTAGCTCAGGCATAGCTGTGAGTTGTCTATATGTGATGGTATGTGTGGCGAGGCCGGC
>Ga0224555_1004197_pt1 | contig 13525 bp, 12 predicted proteins | sample 714S23034metaG_FD_180687 | JGI IMG/M metagenome (GOLD analysis project Ga0224555, IMG submission 180687) | Peat soil microbial communities from Stordalen Mire, Sweden - 717 S2 30-34 | ecosystem: Environmental > Terrestrial > Soil > Wetlands > Peat | place: Sweden: Norrbotten County, Stordalen...
CGGAGCGCATCGTGAACTGGCGCACCACACCCTTTGGCGCGCCTTCGACCGGGTTCAGCTCAGGCGCGCGCACGTAGTCAGGGCCAATGAGAAAATCCCCTTCGGCATTCGCGGGCGGATTGGCTCCCGGGGCGCCGCGCAGCGCGGTGGACTCCCCCGGCTTCGACCCGGCGAGGGTGAATGCGGGCATGCCGGGAGCGTCCGGCGGCCGTATAGGCGGCTCCGGTCGCGGTAGCCCGTCGGCGCCGAACGCATTTCCCATCAAAGCGAATTGAGCCAAGCCGCCAATGAGCACGGCGGTTCCATACGATGTTATGCTTTTCATTTTGGGGCCGGAACTGAGGCGGGACGAGGCGGATGATCCTACGGTTGGTTCGAAGCGCACCAGCACCTTAGGGCCCAGTTTGGAGAAGATCCGCCAACCGTCGAGATTGCCGGCCGGTTGCGCCCAAGTCCGCGCGGCACGGACCTAATCACCGGCCCCAAAGAAGACCCTTTGGGAGCGCTTCCGCCCGCGAAGCGTTGCTAAGCCGCCGGGTAGCATGGAGATCAATCTAGGAGATGATATCCGTAACTTTGGGGTCGGGGGCGTGTTCTTGGTGCAACACAACCCTCAAAACACAATGAAATCCAACATCCTCGCAATCAGCTCAGTTCTCGGTGCCATCTCGGCCCTCGTGATCCTTCCCGTGAGCGCAGCCGCGGCCGGCACAGCTTTTGTTGCCGTCGCAGTACTAGCCGCCTTGACCGCCGACTACGGCCGCAACATCAAATCGCTGGGCCTTCGGAGCTGAAATGTTCCCGCCGAACGCAACCGGTTGCGTTCCATAACGGGCCGGGCAGTTCAAATGGCTTCGACCTCCAAAGGAACTTCCCCCTCGCACTGCCAGGTTCCATTCAGGAGATCCGCTGGCGGCTCCCACAGGGAGCCCAGGTGCATCTAAGCCAATGAGGCCCGCTTAACGAACGGTCAACTGCACGGCTGCAATGCGGTCGCTTGCGGTGCGTTTCTGGTGAAAAGGCGCTTCGTTCGGGTGCCCGAGGCCGCTTCCAAGCTTCAAGACGGAACTGGCGAGCCCGTGCTGCCCCCAGGGAGGACACGAAATTCAGCCAAGAGGAAATGGACTTGGATGCAGACCTGAGTTTGCCCTGTCTGGCAGGGTTGGAGCGCGGCAGGCCGCAGCGCTGAATTTGGTTTACTGGTTTTGTGTTCTCACGTTGTGTGCGCCGAGATGAGCGATGACGTCTAGCTCGGCCGCGCGCGATTCCTGTGTCTACAGCATGGATAAGATTGGGTCTGGTTTCACTTGTCTGCGCGGCGATGACCGGCTGCGAAAATCCGGAGTACGTCTCCGAGCATCCGGTCGAGAACCAGATTCCACCGCTGAAGGACGGCGTATACAGCATCAAGGCGGTCGACGTTCGCCCCGTGGCGACCCGTGAGGTCGAGCCCGATTATCCTCCCGAGCTTGAGTCGATCCTGACCGGTAAGGCCGTTGTCGTGTTCACCGTTCGCGCCGACGGCAAGGTGGCGGATGCGTCGGTTGTGGAGGCGGATGACGTCCTATTCGGCGAAGCTGCGGTCTCGGCGGTTCGCAAATGGCGATTCCGTCCGGCTTTGGTCAAGGGCGCACCGGTCGATTGCAGGATGACACTTCCTTTCATCTTTAACTCGCCGTACGGCTATTATTCGCGGGGCGAGTCGTTGCCCGATCCATCCGGGGTCCCGCCGGAAGGCTCTCATCAAACGAAGCTAGAACCGCGCTAGGTTGGAGAGGCGCCGCGCGGGCCGAAACGGGCGTCGATTGGCTTGGCCTCCCCTAAGGGGGGGTTGAATCTTTATGACCGCGCCGGCTCCGGCATCAAACGAAGGCAGGTTTTCGTGATGTTCAAGGCCCAGCCTCGTCTCTGAATCGGTGGGCCGTGGCACCTTTGTCCGGGCAGGCGGGTGTTCAAGAATCCCCCAGGTTAAGGGCGACTGCGCGTCCCCACACCATCGGGAAAAATCGGGCGCCCCGCGCTGGGCATCGGCCAATGCCCCAGGTCGGAGACGGTTCGCCAGCAGTCAGCTTTGTAGGACAAACAATGACGATGCTATCATCGAATGGCGGACATAAGCAGAATGAGAATGCCTATACACTGGCTGAATGATGCGACTCATCAGCGGTTTTCCCAGACCGTTGATCGCCATCTGCTCCGCAGCCCTGATCGCCGGCGGGATTCACGCCGCCGAAGGCGGTCGGCAAGAGAAACCAATCGGCGACAGCAACAACCCCATCGATCAGCTGCAGAAGGATGCGGAACAGGGAAACGTGATGGCACAGTATGTGTTAGGGTGCTGCTACAACGGCGACCGCGGCTTTCCAAAGGACCCGGCAAAAGCGGCGCAATGGTGGGGAAGGGCCGCCGCAAGCGGCAATGCCGACGCCCAATTCTGTCTCGGGCTGAGTTGCTTCTTGGGGCAGGGCGTCGCCAAGAATGCCGCCGAGGCCGTGCAATGGTGGAGGAAGGCGGCCGACCAGGACCATGCCGATGCCCAATACTTTCTTGGGCTGTGCTACAACACGGGGATCGGATTGCCCAAGAGCACGTTACAGGCAGTCTACTGGCTTAAACAATCCGCGAGGCATGGAAACGGGGCGGCTGTTGGGAAATTGAGGGAAATTGGGGCGTCAACGGGCTGATCCGGCGCCAGATTTCAAGCCCAAATCAGAATTCGGGCGCGGACGAAAGGCGCACGCGCCTCTTGCATCCATGATACTAAAGTATTGGAGATAAACAATTTAGTAGCATAAGATGCTCGGCCGGAGCGCGGACCGAGGGGTGTGGCGTCAATTGCAACCCCGCAGCATTCGCCGACCCCAAAATCGACCATCCCAGGGGCGCGGCCGCGTCCTTTGTCGGGAGGTAGGGTTATACCCCATTCTGCCTAGGCCCCCTTCAGGGTAAATTTCCACCGAACGCGGCGGATTCCCAATACAGCTACTCATGTTTTCAAGAACCCAATCGACCGCAGACCCTCAGCAGCGCGCTGATGCTCGCACCCAATGGTCAGCCGGTTCAGCGGACGCCGAGGAGGATGGAGAGCCGATTATCCAGGACCGCCAAGGCCGATTCGGGGCGTCCGCGACCAGGCAGATCTTGGTCATCGATGATGATCCGGCCGTGCGAGAATTGGTGGCGAGGACCATTGAGCGGGCCGGGTTTCGGGCGGACACCGCAAAGGATGGGGAGAATGGCTGGGACGCCCTCCGCAATGCCGCATATGACCTGGTGATCACCGACAACGAGATGCCAGGGCTGACCGGGCTGAAGCTTATCGAGCGCATTCGGTCGGTCTCGATTGAGCCTCCGTGCATCCTCATTTCCGGGAATCCGACCGAGGTTGATTCAATTTTGATTGAGCGCGTCGGCCCGTGCGCATTCCTGGCAAAGCCATTTTTGCCGGCTGTCTTGATCGAGACGGTCTACGGCCTCTTGTTGCACGGCGACATCATCGAACCGTGAGCATCGCTCGCGGTTGCGGCCGGGGCACGCTGGCCGGAGTCAGCGTGCGCAGCTGAACGGCTCGCGGAATGCCGCAGAAGCGGCTTCGAGGCCTCTTTTGCTTGGGCCTCGGCGCAGCCTGCCCATAGGCGGCGCCGCTGCCGGATTCCAACGGGGGACCCCTAGCTTTTCTTACGGAACCCGCCCGCCAAATAGACGATGAGGCAGATCAGCAATATCAGGCCAAGCCCGCCCCCCCCGATGGCGGGTCCTCCGAAGTAAAAGCCGCCGCCTCCGAACAAGAGAAGAAGAATGACAATTAGGAGCACCAAGTTCATGGCGGCAGGATAGCCCTCATCGGCATCGGCCGCCATGGGGCCTTCACCCCCGGCGATTCAGTCTGGCCGCCTTCTTTGGTGGACGGGCATGGCGGCTGATGCGCGCCGGACGCGTCGCTGCGCGCCACGACACCTCTTCAAGTCGGCCAGCCGCCTTGGGGGGGTAACACCCCATTGGCGCCTGCGGAGATATCGCCGACAATCCCATGATTGAAAAATGACAATAAGGCGGCCTCCAATCAGCCCCTTTTGCGGGCAACGCAGACTGTGCGGAACCCGGCCTGAAAGCACCCGAAACACGCGAAGAACGAAAGAAACCAGAACATGAAGATAAGCACCCAAGACAAAGTGAAAGGCGCCGCGAAGCGCGTCTCAGGCACCGTCAAGGAGGTCGCCGGCAAGATGATCGGCAGCCGACGCCTTCAGGACGAGGGCAAGGCGGAAAAGGCCGAGGCCAAGATTCAGGGGAAGGTAGGAGAGATCGAAAAACTGCTCGGGAGCTAACCCACAAAACACCCATTCCATGAAAACATCATTCAGATTTTCGACGCCTTCGTGGCTTCTTGCATTAATCGGCGCTCTCGCGCTCTGCGTCATGGTCGGCTGCGCGGGGACGCGCACGTCCGACAGCACCGGACAGTACGTGGACGATTCGGCGATCACCGCCAAGGTGAAGAGCGCCCTATTGCACGACGACGCGGTGAAGTCGTTCGCGGTCAGCGTCGAGACGGTCAAGGGCGTTGTTCAGCTCAGCGGCTTCGTGGACACCTCGGAGCAGAGGCACGCAGCGGGCAAAGACGCATCCAACGTCCCCGGCGTGGTGGACGTCAGGAACAACCTCATCGTCAAGTAGCCCGGTAACCTGGGTCGCGCCAGACGGCCTCCTCCTCGCTATCCTGCGGCCAATGACCGTCCAGCCAAACGGGGACAACTCCATCGGGCATGTGATGGGTGTTGACGCCCTTTTCAATCCCGAAACTGGCGCGGATGCCGCGCGAGAGTCTGACTGCTCAAATGGGCTTCGGGGATGCAGGGCGTGACAAGGATCGTCCAAGGAGCGGCTCCGATGTGAGGCAAACGTGAGGAATAGGATGCGCACCCTTGTTGGGCTGGCATTCGCATGCGCCGCCGCTGCGTACGGGCAGGGGCAAGATAAGTCGAGTTACACCCCCGTTGTCCTAAATGAGACGTTCCCGGACGCGATGGCCCGAATGAAATCGGAGAAGGCGGCCGTTATGAAACGCCAAATGGACCTGCTGCGAGAACGCTATGACTTGCGGGACGACCCTGCGCCTAGGGTCACCATGACCAGGGGCAAGCCGGTGCAGCGCGGCATTCGCGTGAGGCTGGCGCCCGGCACGAGCTGGGAATCGTTGGCCGCCATGACCCCGGAGAGAATTCGCGACGGCGATCTTTTCCCGCAGGGATTTCTTCCTCTTCCGCATCCCAATCATCCGCAGGGCGGAATGGTGTTTCCGGGGTTCGAAATCGACGAGATCAAGAGGCAGGAAGGCCGCGACCTGTCCCGATTCGACCTGGATTTCGACTTGCCGGATCACTTTCTCCTCGAATTTCCCGCCGCCATCTTCTTGACCACGCGTCCGGACCTGGGAGACGTGTCGCGGGGGATGCTCGTGACCGCCGACAACTACTATGAGTTGTTCGACGGCATCCTGAACCCGAAGCAAATCGAGGGGCTGCGGCTTCTGGTAACGGCTTTTCCTCAACAGCAGTTCAATGGGACCAGCGACCGGCGTTCCGAGCGACCATCCCGCGGGGTGGCCTGCTTCGACTGCCACGCGAACGGCCACACAAACGGGGCGACCCATTTGTCCGGCGACGCGCGGCCGCAGGAGTTCCGGCACCGCATCGACACGCCTTCGCTGCGGGGTGTGAATATTCAGCTCCTGTTTGGTTCGCAGCGGGCGTTGAAGACCGTGGAGGACTTCACGGAGTTCGAGCAGCGCGGGGCCTACTTCGACGGGGATCCGGTGATCGCGACGAAAAAGGGCGTCAACGTCCTTGAGCGGGGCAGCCAGGTCCAATTCATGGCGGAGTTCATGGAACTGCTCGATTTCCCACCGGCGCCGAAACTCGACATCTTCGGGAAACTGGATCCGCAGAAAACCTCCCCATCCGAGCTCAGGGGCCAGGATCTCTTTTTCGGCAAGGCGCAATGCTTCGTTTGCCATGCTCCGCCCTACTACACCGACAACTCGATGCACAACCTGCAGGCTGAGCGGTTCTTCAAGACGAGGATGATAAACGGCCTCACGGCGGGCGCGGACGGCCCCATCAAGACTTTTCCGCTGCGAGGGATCAAGGATTCGCCGCCCTACCTCCATGACGGCAGGTTGCTGACATTGGAGGACACCGTGGAGTACTTTAACCTGATCCTCGCAACCAAGCTCGGCGCGGACGAAAAGAGCGACGTCGTGGCGTTTCTGAGGGTGTTATGAAGAATCCCGGCCCATACGAGAATCCGATCGCTTCAGGGGGCGAATTCGCGCGCCGCCCGGGTGTGTCGGGAGGGGGATCCAATCACCCCCTGGTCTGGGCAGGCGTCGTCCTGGGCATGGGCTTCGGAGGCCTGGCGGACGGAATCGTTCTTCATTCGATTCTTGGCTGGCACCATTTGATCTGCGCCAGCGCCGGTGAGTTTTGCCAGCCCACGTCCATAGAGCAGCTCAAGCTCGAGAACACGCAGGACGGCTATTTTGACCTGGCCCTCTGGCTGGTGCTGCTGGCTGGAACGGCGATGCTGTTTCGGGCCGCGCGCAGCGCCGGGCCGGCATGGAAAGCCCGCGTCTTATTTGGCGCTATGCTGGCAGGGAGCGGAATGTTCAATTTTCTTGAGGGCCTTGTTAACCACCAGATTCTCGGGATCCACCACGTTCTCCCGGGCAGTCCGCATCAGCTCCTGTTCGACATGCTATACCTGGCGAACGGGGCAGTCTTTTTCGTGATCGGGGCGTATCTTGTCCGGTGGCCAAGAAGCGCGGCCGCTTAGCATCCCCCCAAGCCGACTCTTTTTCGGAACTCCTGAGGGAGGCGTATTCGGGCCGCCCTGTGCCACGAAAAGGACAGCAACGGTGGTTATAGCGGTTCCTAGGGCTCGAGGTAGAGCTCCCGCCAGTCGATCCATTGAATCGAGTTGTCGCGCCAGCCGCGAACGCTCGGATGCACGAGGAATCCCTGGTTTGTGTAATACAGCGGGGCATAAAAGCCTTCTCGGGCGATGATCGCCTCCATCCTTTCAAATGCCTCCCGCCGTCGCGCCTGGTCGGACGTGCTGTCGGCGGCAGCAAACGCGTCGTCAAAGTCGCGGATGCTCGCTCCGGTGTCGTTTCCCGGATCGTCGCTGATGCCCTCCTCGAGCAGATCCCGGGCGTCGTCGATCGTGTAGCTCCACCCCTCGAGGAGCACCTGGAACTGCTTTTCCCGCTCCGTGCTGAGGTACACCTTGAACTCCAGGGCTCGCACCGTCGCGCGCACGCCCAGGTTCTCGGCCCACATCTGCTGGAGCACCTCGGCCACGGCGATGGTGACGCCCCTGTTGCCGTTGAGCGTCAGTTCGACCGGGGGCATGCCTGCTCCCCTGGGGAAGCCGGCGGCCGCGAGCAGCCTCCGGCCCTCGACGGGGTCGAATCGGAACCTGCTGGCGGGGGTGTACCCGCCCGTCCCCGGGCGGACGAACGAGAACGCGGGCGTCCCGAGCCTTCCGAGCGCGGCGCGGACGAGCTTCTCGCGGTCGACCGCGAGTGAGAACGCCCTGCGGACGCGCGGGTCGGTGAAGGGGGGGCGCGTGACGTTGAAGCTCAGGTAGTTCGTGCGCAGGATGGGAAGGACGTGCAGCTCCTGGCCGTGCTCGGCCTCGTAGACGGGAACCTTTGTCTTCGGCAGGCGCGCGGTGACGTGCAGCTGGCCTGCGCGGAACGCCCGCTCCTCGGCATTCTCGTCATCGGTGGGATAGAACCTGATCTCGCGCAGTCGGATGCGAGCGGCATCCCAGAAGTTCGGGTTGCGCGTCACGCTGACGTATGCGTTTGGCTTCCAGTCATTGAGGACGAACGGCCCGTTGCTCACGAGCGCCCCGGGGCGCGTCCAGGGGCCCCCGCGCTGCTGGCGGCCCCCGCTGGCGTCGAGCGACGGCATGTAGACCGGGTAAAACGCGGTGTTGGTCAGCAGCATGAGCATGTACGGCGCAGGATGATTGAGGCTGACCACAAACGTATGCTCGTCCGGGGCGCGGATGCCGACCGAGGCCGGGTCGGTTGAGCGACCCTCCACGAAATCGCGTGCGCCGCGGATTGGAAACGCCCAGCCGACCTCCTCGCATGCGACCCGGGGGTCCAAAAGCCTCATGAACGACTCGAGAAAATCCCGGGAGGTCAATGGCTGGCCGTTCGACCAGCGGGCGCCGTCCCTGATGTGAAACGTGTAGGTGAGGCCGTCGGGCGAGACTTCCCAGCGGTCGGCCATCCCGGGAAGAACGGTCCGGCCGTCGCTCGAGTAGACCACGAGGCCCTCAAAAAGGGCGCCCAGTATCGTGACGGTGGAGCTAGCCGTGTTGATCTGCGGATCAAGGTCGGACGGCTCGTCCTTGTTCCCTATGTGAAGGACCTGGTTTTGGGCCCCGGTTTCCACCAGGGTCTCTCGCCGGCTACACCCGGCAACGGCCATGGCTGCGGCAAGGATCAAGACGACGGGGCGCTGCATGCGCCGCGAGTCTCGCGGGCTTTGATCGAAGCACTCAAGCCCTGTCTGCCGACGGCCGGTTCGAGAGGAACGCTCCAGGCTCAGGGACCCTGGACAGGATCGTGCACTGCTCAGCGACTCTGCGGGCCGGATCCGCCGACTCCCGCATCGCGGCAGGCATCCGTTGCAAGACGCAGTTTTGACAACTGGGTCGCCTCGTCAGCTTTGGTCCGCTGATAGCGCTGCGCCTCAAATGACCGGCAGGGATTCGGCCGACGCCTAGCCGGCAGTCCAGGTCGGCAATTTGATCGGAGCGCCCCAGGGGGGCGCGCCCGGCACCCGGAGCTTCCGCCGATAGAGCCTGTGATCGGCGCAGCTCACGTAGAGTACGTCAAAACCGGCCCCGCCGAAGGCCAGTCCAAATGCCTCGCCGCCGGGAACGGGCAAGATGGCTCGCACGCGGCCGTTGCGATCGAATGTCTGCACACCCATCCGGGTGGCGGCGTATAGCCGCCCCTCGACGTCCATCACCCACGCGCCGGCCCCGCTGTCGTCCGCTTCGTCCGGCACCTCGAACCGGTAGAACCGCTGCTTGTCCTGAACACCGCCGTCGGACGCGACCCGGTAGCTGTATCCCCAATGGGACCTGCTTTCGGCGACCGCGAGCCAGAGCCCGTCGGGCGAGAGCGCGATGCCGGACGGATGATTCAGGCCGCTGTCCAACAGGGTCCTTCGGCCGCCAGCCTTAATAAGCCAGACCCGTCCCGAGGGGCCATCGCCGGATTCCGGCTCGGTCACGTAAGCGGCTCCGCCGTGGTTGACAACAATGTCCCGGCCGCGGATGCCTTCGGCGAATAGGGATCTGTGCCCGTCGGCCGCGCAGGCGCAAATCTTCGAGGTATTCTCATCTGTGACGTAGACGAGGCCGTCGGGTCCGAATGCAAGGCATGTGAACGAGTCCGAAACCGCCGCGAATCGCCTGATCTTTCCGTCAGCGCCGATCGTCCATGCCTTCCCGCCGCCGGCATCCCGAAACACGACTTCGCCCCGCATGCCGGCCGCAACCGCGCCGGCGGATTGATAATCGCCCGGAACGGGCTCCCCGCCTTCCCCGGGAAGCAGAATGCCCTGGAAAAGCCAGCCGGTCGCGTTCGGCGGGGGCGGGGCTCCGGCAAGGAACGCGTTGCGGCTCACGCCCGCGGTGACCGGCTGCGGCCAATCCTTCCACAGCCAGCGCATGGCGTCCGGAAAGATGGCCGTCGCATGCCGGCCGCTGTGGGTGCCCTCGCCCCAGACATGCTCGACCTGGTAGCCGGCGAACTCCAGGGCCCGCAGCATGGTCTGGTTGCCCATCCACCAGTCGCCCGCCTCGCCGATGGCCTTTGTCAGTTCGTCGTTGGAGCCGTCCTGCATGAAGATGCGGATCGGCTTGGGCTCGGTCTTGCGCACCAGGACCGGATAACGGTCGCCGCCGCGCATGCCCACGAACGTGCCGATCGCGGTGAACACCCTCCTGAACGCGTCGGGGCGCTCCCAGGCGAGCGTGAAGGCGCCGATTCCCCCTGTGCTTCCGCCCCCGGCGGCGCGGTCGTTGGGGTCCTTCGACAACAGAATCGGCAGGCCGTCCGGGGTCCTGCGGCGCTCCACCTCGGGGAACACCTCGTCCAGCAGGAACCGGGCTAGATCGCCGTTCAATCCGTCGAACTCCAGGCTCCGGTTGAACCGGGGGTCGCTGGGCGGGTCGGCGGATTCGACGGTGCCCGACGGCAGGCCGATGGCGATCGTCACCGGTATCTCATGCCTAAAGATCAGGTTGTCGAACACAACGGGCGCCTCGAACCCCAGGCCGTCCAAGCCGACGTACACGCATGCGGGCCTTTCGGCACTGTATTGGCTTGGAACATAGACCGTGATCGTCCGGGTCGTGCCGGGGAAGACCTTCGAGTGGTCGAGGGTAAACTGGAAGTCCTTGCCCTTGGGCACGCCGGCCTGCGGCAGGGAATCCGGGCCGGGCACGTAACGGTCGTCCGGCGATGCAACCGAGCCCCCGGCCGCGAGTTGCTGCGCACGAGCGCCGATTGGTGCAACAGCGGCGACCAGCAGTGATAGAAGGACCCGGTGACAATGGCGTGGCAGGGAGAATCGCCCGGGTGTTGGCTCGTGCCGTGCTTTCAAGGCACTGCAGCCTTTTTCCAACGGCCTCGGTGGTCAATCCTGCGGGGCGTCATCGCGACCGATGCTCGGCGCACACCATTGGGACGCTTGGAGGGCAGGAGGCATTTCCGTTCACCGGCAAATCGGAGCGATTGAACCTTTTCCCCTCTCGTGACACTGTTGGGGCACAAGGTGTCTAAGAACCCGTGGATTAAGCTCTCTCTAGGAGTAATTGCGGCGCCTGCCCGTTTGACCTTGGCGGCGCTCGCCCTCCCTTGGATCACCGGCTGCGCCTCAAAGAAAGCGGGATCGGGCGAGCTCGTGCCGGTGTCGGTCTCGGCGGCGAACTACTCCCAGCTTTCCGACGAGCAGCTTTACAGCGAGCTCAACGCCCCTGTTGCAGCCCCGTCCGAGGCCCCGGCCGCGCGCCAGCCGGCCGTGACTCATCATTACCTGCTCGTGCCCGGCGAGGTGTATCCGAACGACGTGCCCGCGGACACGGTTTACCGGGAGGTGGAGGCGGTCCTCGAGAAGCGAGGCTACTTCAATGCCGAGTTCGAGAAGAGGGCGGGGCGCGTCCCGGGCACGATCGACTACCTCCTACGCATCCATTATGGCAGGCGGCTGTGGCTTAACCCGACGGTGCGGCCGGACAGGATCACGTGGGGCAACGACGGACTTGTGGCCGACCGGTACAAGACGGGGCTGATCAGCGAATGGTCGCGCGACCCGCGCGAGGGCCTAAGCGGCGACGATGTGATGGGCGCCAACAGACTGGCGGCGGCCCTCGGCGGCGGCTTCGGAATGGGATCAAAGGGTGGAAGGGGGGCCAACCCGCCGGTTTCGCTTGCCTACGAGCAGGCAAACATGGGCATCACGGGACCCCTAAAGGAGAAGATGGGCGCAATCGCCTCCAGCGACTACTTCCTGGTCGTGGTCGAGGCGTTCAGGTTCGACGACGTTGACGCGATGGACAAGAAGGCCCCCTGCGTCTGGGCCGTTTTCATCGCGGTGCCGGCCGACGGGGGCCAGAGGTTCTCCGACGTGCTTCGGGCCATGCTCCAGGCGGCCACGCCGTACTTTGAGGAGACGACGCACGGGCTCCAGATCTACGAGGTGCCGCCCGGTAGGGTGATCATTGGGAATCCCAAAGAGGTTCCCCAATAGACTCCGGCCGGTTGTTTCGAAATCGTCCCTTTAGAAACAGCAGGCAGCTTCGGCCGCTTGATGACGGGAAGCCCCTTAGGACGGGTTCCAATTTCGGGAGCGCCGCATCCCACATTCGACGTGGCTTCGCGCCGCCAAAAAGCCCGATAATTCCATAATCCGTTATATGTCGGACCTATACCGCAGGCCATGCGGTTTGGAATGTCACATGCTAAAAGAGAAACGGAGTATCGGCCCGCACTATCAACCGTCCGGGCTCTGAGAACTGCGCCACCTCATTCCGCTATTCCCAATCCAGGTCCGCACCCCGCCGTTCACTCCCTCCTGCCATGAACAACCTTAGTTACGCATTCCGGCGACTTCTGGCTTCGCCCGGCTTCACCATCGCCGTGATTCTCACCCTCGCTCTCGGCATCGGAGCGAACACCGCGGTCTTCAGCATCATCAATGCCACGTTTCTGCGTCCGCTGCCGTATGCCGACCCGGGCAACCTAATGCTGCTGATTGAGCGCAGCAACTCGGGTGAGACTGGCGTTTCATACCCAGACTTCCTGGACTGGCAGGCTCAGCAGGATGCCTTTACCGCACTTGCCATCTATCACCCCGAGTCCGCGAAACTGAAGACAGCCGAAAGCACCGAGCTGGTCTCGACCTGCTTGGTTTCGGCCGATTTCTTTTCCGTGCTGGGAATCCAAGTCGCGCAGGGCCGGGGCCTGGCTGCGGCGGACAACCGGGTCGGGTCAGCGCCGGTCGCCTGGGTGACGCACGCGGCGTGGCAGAAATACTTCGCAGGCGACCAGGGGCTGGTCGGGCGCTCGGTGCTCCTCGACGGGCAGGACGTCACGGTCGCCGGCATCCTGCCCGCAAGCTTCCGTTTTCACCGCGGCGTCGATTTCTATCGGCCTATCGCGCCTTATGCCGAGCAGCTCTTCATGACAATGCGGGCCAGTCACAATGACGCCTACGCACTCGGGCGCATGAAGCCACACATGGCGCTGAAGGCGGCTCAAGCGCAGATGACAGCGATCGCCGAGCGCCTCGAACGCCAGTATCCGAAGGAGGATGCTGGCATCCAAGCGCAGGTAATGCCGCTGCGCGAACGCCTTGCCGGGCCGGCACGCACCCAGCTCCTCCTTCTGCTCGGGGCGGTGGGCATGGTGCTGCTGATCACCTGCCTCAATGTTGCCAACATGCTCCTGTCGAAGTCGTTTGCCCGGGAGAGGGAGATGGCGATTCGCACAGCTCTTGGTGCCTCGCGGGCCCAGTTGATTCGTCAGCTGCTTGTTGAGAGCCTGATGCTGGCGACAGCCGGCGGATTGGCGGGTGTCTTGGTGGGGCTGTGGGGGCACAGCTTCCTGCGCCAGCTCATCCCGTGGGAGATGCAATCGCTGGCCGAGCCGAATGGCGGCCTGGATCCCCGGGTGCTTGCCTTCGTAGCGGGCGCCACGCTGCTTACCGGCATCGGGTTCGGCCTCGCGCCCGCATGGCGGCTGTCCCACGCGAATCCCAATGATGCGCTCAAGAATGTGCGCCAGACCGTGCACACGTGGTTCGGTCGGCTTCGACTCGGTGACCTGCTGGTGGTCGGACAGATGGCGCTGGCGCTCATGCTGCTGGTCGGTGCCGGGCTGCTGATGCGCAGCCTCCAACACGTCCTCCAGGTGCCCTCGGGCATCCGGCCC